>MDTE01078603.1_pt1 | contig 61800 bp, 53 predicted proteins | sample 811231 | NCBI WGS metagenome assembly MDTE01 (sample SAMN05326651, study PRJNA326480) | marine metagenome | isolation source: seawater | place: Indian Ocean: Red Sea | collected 2010
CGCCTCGAACGCGGCGGCCTGCTCCTCGGTGAGCCGCTCGCCGAGTCCCTGTGGCCGCTCGAGTGGGGTTGCCGTCCTGAAGTCCCAGACCCCTTGCAGATCCGGGCGACCGTCGGCCAACCGCGGCTCCTCACCTGCATCCTGGGCCGATGCCAGGCCTGCCCCGAGAAACGCACACACGGCTGCCACCGCGATTCGATGTCGATTGATCACGCTGTCCTCCCAGCCCTTACAGCTGGCCCATTTTATACCCGCGGCCCCGCCAGGCGACCGACTCAGGAGGCCGGCCCGAACACGTCCCAGAGCAGCTTCACCCCTATGAGCAGCAGCCCGACATGGACAATCTGGAAGAAGATCCGGTCGTCGACCCGATCATGCAGGCGACGGCCCATCCAGACTCCGAGCGGCGCCAGCGGCAGCAGGACCGCCGAGGTGAGCAGATTGTCGGTCGTCCACTGCCCCAGCCAGGCGTAGGGCCCGACCTTCGACCAGTTCACGACAAAGAAAAAGACGACGCTCGTGGCCTGGAACGTGGTGCGAGCCATCGCCTGCGGGAGCAGATACGCCTGGAGCGGGGGTCCGCCAGCATGGACCGAGAAGCTGGTGAACGCCGACAGCGCGCCCCAGAACGTCCCAGCCACCGGCCGCGCGGGGCGCGGCGCCGGCTGAGTGGCGGTGAAGTGCCGGAGCGCGTAGACCAACGCGATCACGGCCACCATGACCCGCAATCCGTCAGGCGACAGCAGGCCGGCGGTGAAGAACCCGATCACGGTGCCGACCAGCGACGCGGGAAGCAGCACCCGGAGGTTGGCCCCGTCCCACCGTCCCCAGTAGGCCCGCAACGCGAGCACATCCATCACCATCAGGATCGGCAGCAGCACGGCGGCCGCCTGGACGGGACTGACCCGCATTGCCATCAGCGGCACGCCGACGACGGCGATGCCGCCGCCGAGCCCGCCCTTCGCGATGCCGACGATGAGCACCGCCACGACCGCCGTCACATAGAACCAGGGATCGTCGATCACTCGACTTCGATGAAGATCGGATTCGAGTAGAACCAGAGGTCCTGCCAGGGCGACTCGCCTGGAGGATCTGGCGCCGGCTCCAGCTCCGTGGTGCTGGTTCCCCGTACCCGCAGGTAGACGCCGTGCTCGCCGGCCGAGACGCGGGTGGTGATGGTGACGACCTCACCCGAACGCCGCCAGGACGCCGGGCTGAAACGCTCGACCACCCGGGCCGTGGGATTGCGGTCTATCCGCTGGTCGGCCAGCGGCGCATGCAGGCGTCCCACGATCAGATCGACGCGCGCCACGCTTGGGTTGTCACCGGCCGTGTTCTCCGCGTCGGGGTCACGGAACCGGATCGTCACGTCGACGGAGGTCTCCCGAGGCACGCCCAGCGTCCCGCCCGCCTCGGCCTGCTCGCCGCCGACCGACGCCGACACATCGAGCTCGGAAATGAGGTCGCCGGCCACCGCGAAGATCCGGCCCTCGCGCAGACCGTCGAGCACATCCTCGTAGGTCGGGAACGCCTTGACGTAGGTCTTCTGATACTCCCCTGGCCAGAAGTCGGATCCCTGCTGCACCGGATCCGCGTAGTGGACGTGAGAGTCGGACGTCGCCACGATCCAGAATCGACGGCCCTCCCCGAGCATGCTGTCCCAGAAACCGCCGACGATGGCCGTCATCTGGTCGAACCCGCCTCGCGTGGGTGACACCCGGTAGATGCCGCGCACGCCCAGGACGCCAGTGCGACCACGACGCCCCGGGGTGCCATCCGGATTGAGCGTCGCCGCCTGATGCCCGGGCGCTCCCTCCATGCCTCGATACACGCGCGGAGCCAGGTCGGCGTTCTCTCTGAACTCCTCCGGGGTATCGAGACCGTAGATCCCAACTCCGCGCGCCGAACGGGACGGATGATTGGCGAACATCAACGGCAGGCGTTCCAGCCCCCGTAAATGCTCGAGCAGCCGACGACGCGCCGGGGCCCGACGCCGTTGGAGATCGGGAGGCAACTGCCATCCTTCGTTCTGATCGAACCCGGCCTCGATCTCCTCGAGCACTCGCGCTTCGTCGTCGGCTCTCGGAATGATCAGTGTGTGATGGTCCATCCCCGGCATGTTGAGCTCCATGCCGTAGAACTGGATCACATCCGGCACCAACTCCCGTGACAGCTGCAACTCTCGATACGCCTGGTGCAGATTGAGCTGGGAGTGGTTCGGTCCGCCATGGTCGGTCGTCACCATCCAGGTGAGGCCATGTTCGCGCGCCATGGCGGCATTGCGCGGCGTGGAGTAGATCGCGTCGAGGCCCTTCAGGGGTAGGGGAGGATTTCGGCGCCGGTCGTACCCCGGGCTCCAGTGGCTGTGTATGTGGGAGTCGCCGGCGAGCCAGCGACGAGACTCGGGCGCCGGTGCGCACATCGCAAACGTGCCAGCAGCCACGAGGGCGCCCAACCACCAGGCCCGCACACTCATCGCCTCCCCCTTGGCCCTCCTAGCGAGACTCCCCGCCCTCCGCGACGAGCCGATCGGCGCGCCTAGCGCCACGCATCGTATTCACCATGCCGTAGTTCCCTTCATGGCAGGTGTACTCGAAGAGTGGGCCCTCGGCTTCCGTCATCGGCATCTCGGCGCTCCAGCTCCGGTCCCAGGTCCCGGGATCTTCCACGGTGAATTCGTACAGGATCGTGTCCGCGCTCTGCCGCGTGAACCGTTCGACGACATGCAACTGGTCTCCAGACCCCTGGAACCCAGTCTTGGTCGTGAAGTTCGTCGTGTCGACCACCAGGGTGTCGCCGTCCCAGCGGCCGACCGAGTCTCCAGGCCACTGGCGAATCTTGTCCGAGATGTGGGGACGACCGTCGGTGGGGATGATCCGGGGCGGATTGTTCGCCATCTCAGGAAACAACACGACGTAGCCAGGCACCTGGAAGATCAGATACAGGTCGTTGTAGGGGGGCGGCGTCATGGGCGGTCCTTCGTGGTTCCACACGAGACACCGTTCCTGCGCCGGCCGATTCAGGTGACTGTCGAACCCGCGGACGGCGCGTCGCTGCTCTCCCCGTGCCCGACCACTGTCGTTCTGGGGTGGAATCCTGCCGTTCGGCGGATCGACCACGAGCGACGTGCGCAGGCTCGACAGCCCCTTGGGTATTTCCGTGCGCAGCCACTGCTCGTTGTTGTAGTGCGTCGGGTCCGCCTGGGTCGTGGCCGCCTCCCGACGTTCGGGATCACCGGACAGGATGTCAGAGAATGCCCGGCCGCGAAGCGGGTCGACGCCTTCAGCGGTCAGAACCTCGGTCAAGGCGGCCATCTCCTCCTCCGTGAGGAACTCCCGTCCTCCGAGGTGTTCCGGCCTCTGCAGCGGGGTAAAGGTCTGGGTGGTCCAGAGACCCTGGAGATCGGGGCTCCCGTCGGCCATGCGCGGCATGGTCCAGTCACCGCCCGGGGTTTCGTCCTGCGCCGCCACCGGCGTCGCGGCCCATATCAACGCCGCTGCTACTACGAACTGTCTCATCTGACCGCCCCCCAGGAAGGCGCCTGCCCGGCCGTGGCTCCGGGCTGATTATACCGGAGGGGTGATAACATGCCGGACAGTTCACCGAGGTGGGTGCATGGGGTCGCGTCCGCGCCCCCCGACTGCGCTCCCCGGGGACGCGACCACCGATGTCGCCCCTCCTGATTACCGGCTTCGTCGCTCTGCTGCTCAACGCCGCCTACCTGGCCGCTGGGCCCGACGCGACTCTGCTCTACTACACCAACGTCGCGCTGCACCCGGCCCTGGGCCTTGGTCTGGGAGCGGCGCTCCTCGGCGGCTGGCGTCGGCCAGGGGCGTTCGACGGCGGCGTGGCGCGCCTCGCGCTGGTTCTCCTCGGACTCGCGCTCCTGTCAGGGGTCGGCATCCTCATCCTGGGCGCCGGTCGGGCGCAGGCGCCGCTGGTAATCGCCCACGTCTGGGTATCGCTGCTGGGCGCCGGTGTGTTCGCCCTCTATATATGGCAGCGGGTCGCACCGGACATGACCCGTCCATGGGCCGTCCGGCTGGCGCTGCTCGCCTGCCTGATCGCGGGGCTCATGGCCCCATCGGTCGCGCGGAGCCGGGAGGCCGCGGCAGCCAGTGTCCAGATCGAGAATCCGGCTCGTCCACCGGCCACGATGGCCGAGGAACCGGCCGCGCCCGACGGACCATTCGCCCCGTCGTCGGCGACCACGACCACCAACGAGACGATTCCATCGGACTTCTTCCTGACCAGCGAGTCCTGCGGTCGCTGCCACACCGACATCTACGAGCAATGGAACGAATCCGCGCACCACTTCTCGTCGTTCAACAACCAGTGGTATCGCCGATCGATCGAATACATGCAGAGCGTGGTCGGCACGCAACCGGCGAAGTGGTGTGCCGGCTGTCACGACCACGCGGTCTTCTTCAATGGCCAGATGGATCGTCCGGTCGAGGAACTGCTCGACAGTCCCGAGGCCCACGCCGGTCTCGGCTGTACGTCGTGTCACTCGATCGTGCACGTGGGCAGCACCATGGGCCAGGGGCACTTCACCATCGAGTACCCGCCGCTGCATGACCTCGCGACCAGCGACCAACCGCTGTTGCGCTGGGCGCATGACCTGCTGCTCCACCTCGCGCCCGCGCCGCACCGCGAGACCTTCCTGAAACCGTTTCACACCGACCAGAGCGCCGAGTTCTGTTCCAGCTGCCACAAGGTGCACCTGGACGTGCCAGTAAATGACTACCGCTGGATTCGCGGCTTCAACGAGTACGATAACTGGCAGGCGTCGGGCGTGTCCGGCCAGGGCGCCCGCTCGTTCTACTACCCCGAGTCGCCCCAGACGTGCCGTTCGTGTCACATGCCCCTGGTGCGCTCCAACGATCCGGCCGCCGACGATGGCTTTGTCCGGTCGCACCGCTTCCCCGCCGCCAACACGGCGCTGCCGTATGTGAACGGGCACGACGAGCAGCTGCGCATCGTCGAAGAGTTCCTCCGGGCGAACCAGATCAGCGTGGATCTGTTCGCCATCACCCGCGCCGAAGCCGCCACCCCGGCCCCGGCCGCCCCCGTACCGGGTCAGCCCACCCTCTCCAGCACATTCGCCGTCGGCGAGGAGTCGTTCCAGGCTGGACCGGGCTTCCCGCTCGGGCTCGGTCCAGAACCTGCGGAGGTCGTCGGCCCGCTCGGCGACACGCCGGTGACGGTCCGTCGGGGTGAATCGGTCCGCGTCGAGGTGGTGGTGCGCACCCGCAACGTCGGACACTTCTTTCCGGGTGGCACCGTTGACGCGGTCGAGGCCTGGGTCGAGCTCGAGGCGGTCGACGAGACCGGCCGGGTGCTCCTGCATAGTGGCGCGGTCGCCGACGAGGGTCGCGGTCCGGTCGACCCGGGCGCCCACTTCTACCGCAGTCTGCAACTCGACGGCCACGGCAACCCGATCAACAAACGGAATGCCTGGGCGACACGCTCGGTGGCCTACGTCAGGCTCATCCCGCCGGGCGCGGCCGACACCGTGCACTATCGACTGGACATCCCCGAGGATGCCGGCGACGAGATCACGCTGCGCGCGAAGGTCAACTACCGCAAGTTCGCCTGGTGGCTCACCCAGTGGGCGTACGCCGGCGTGCGCGACCCGGCCGATCCGACCCCAGACGTCACCGCCGCCTACGACGATGGCACGTGGGTGTTCACGGGCGACACTAGCGAGGTCTCCGGAGCGATAAAATCGATCCCGGACATCCCGATCACGGTCATGGCTGAAGCAGATGCCACGCTGTCGGTAGCCGACGCGGAGACCGAGCCGCCCCCCGCCGCCGCGACAGCGGAGGGAGACCTGCGCGCCAGGGGACGCTGGAACGACTACGGCATCGGCCTGCTGCTCCAGGGCGACCTTCGGGGCGCGGAATCGGCATTTCGCGAAGTGATGCGGATCGACCCGACCTACCCGGACGGCCCGGTCAACGTGGCCCGCGCGCTCCTGCAGCAGGGCGAGGTCGAAGACGCGGTGCCGCTACTCGAACAGGCGCTGGTTCTCGAGCCGGAACTGGCCCGCGCGCACTTCTTCCTCGGGACGGCGCGGCGCAGCCTGGGCGAGTATGAGCAGGCGTTGGCGCATCTGCGGATTGCGGCCGACCAGTACCCGCGAGACAGGGTCGTGCTCGGACAGATCGGTCGCCTGCAGTTCCTCGAGCGTCGCTACGACGAGGCGATCGCGACGTTCCAGTCGGTGCTGGCGATCGACCCCGAAGACCTCGATGCGCACTACAATTTGATGTTGTCGCATCAGGGTGCCGGCAACCAGGAAGAGGCCGCCCTCGAACGCGCGCTCTACGAACGGTTCAAGGCTGACGAGTCAGCGCAAGCGATCACCGGCGACTTCCGCCGCACCTCTCCGGAGAACAACAACGAGCGGCAGGCGGTCCACGAGCACAGACACCCGACGACCCCCTGATTCTTCCGGCACCATGCTCCGACCCGCCCTCCTGACCCTGACCTTCGTTCTCGGTTCGATGGCGAGCCTTCCGGCCGCCCTCACCCTCACGCTGACCGATGTCACCGCCGACGCGGGTATCGACTTCGAGCACACCACTGGCGCCTTCGGAGAGAAGTACATGCCGGAGACGTTCGGCGCCGGCGTCCTCTGGCTCGACATCGACGCCGACGGGTGGCAGGACCTGCTCTTCCTGAACGGCACGGCGTGGCCCGGTCGCCCCGAGGCGGCCACCCATCCGGTGCTCTACCGGAACCGGGGCGATGGCACCTTCGCGGACGTGACGGCCGGCTCGGGGCTCGATGTCGCGCTGTACGGGATGGGCGGTGCCGCCGCCGACTACGACAACGACGGCCACGTCGACATCTATCTGACCGCGCTGGGCCCGAACCGCCTGCTCCGCGGGAGGGGTGACGGGACGTTCGTCGCCGTGACCGACGAGGCCGCGGTGGGCGATCCGGGCTTCTCGACCAGCGCGCTGTGGGTCGACTACGACCAGGATGGCCACCTGGATCTGTTCGTCGGCAACTACGTGGAGTGGACGCCCGAGACGGATCTGTTCTGCACCACGGCCGGGGGCAACGCCAAGTCGTACTGCACGCCCGAGTCCTACCAGGGAGAGAGCTCGACGCTGTTCCGCAGCCTGGGCAACGGGCGCTTCGAGGACGTCAGCGCCGCGTCCGGCATCCGGAGCCCGTCGGGCAAGGCGCTCGGCGTGGCCATGCTCGACTTCGACAATGACGGCTGGACCGACCTCTTCGTCGCCAACGACACGCAACCGGACCAGCTCTTTCGGAACGCCGGTGACGGCACCTTCGAAGATGTGGGCATGCTCGCCGGTGTGGCGGTCAGCGACACCGGCGTCGCACGGGCCGGCATGGGAGTCGACGCCGCCGACTACGACCGTTCCGGGCGGCCGCATCTCGTGATCGGTCACTTTTCCGGGCAGATGATGGCCGTCTATCACAACGAAGGCAGCGGTCTGTTCATCGACGACGCCCCCCGATCCGCCGTGGGACGAGCGACCCTCCCAACGTTGACGTTCGGATGCTTCTTCTTCGACGTCGATCTCGATGGCTGGCTGGATATCTTCGCCGCCAATGGCCATCTCGACGACCAGGTCGAGCTCGTGCAGTCGCGCGTGAACTACGCCCAGCGGCCGCAGCTCTTCCACAATCTCGGGACTGGACGGTTCGAGGAGATTGCCCCGGACGGCTCCGGGCTCGAGACGCCGCTGGTGGGCCGCGGGGCCGCCTATGCCGATTACGACCTCGACGGCGACCTCGACGTGGTGATCACGTCCAACGGTGGCCCCGCGCGTCTGCTGCGTAACGACGGCGGCAACGAGAACCAGATGCTCCGGATTCAGGTCGAGGGCTCCGACTCGAACCGGAACGGCATCGGCGCGCGGATCGAGGTCACCACCGACGGCGACCCGCAGTGGCGCCTGGTTAAGACCGGCTCGAGCTATCTGTCCCAGAGCGAGCTTGCGGTCACGTTCGGACTCGGGCGAGCCCAGCGTGCCAACGTCCGGGTGGTCTGGCCTGGCGGCGGCGTGGACGACCTGGGGCAGGTGGATGCGGGCCAACGCCTGACGGTCGTCGAGGGCTCCGGCGTGCAAGACGCCACGCCCATCGGCCCGGCTCAGTGATGCGAGCTGTTCCACCCCTCCTCTGCTGTCTCCTGCTGCTTCTCGTCCTCTGCACGCCCCTCGCCGCACAGCGCGACCTGGCGGAGCTTCGCAGCCGCGCCGAGGCGGGCGATGCCGCGGCGCAGTTCAACCTCGGCCGTCTCCATGTCACCGGCAGCGGCGTTCCACAGGACGACCGGGAGGCGGCGCGCTGGTATCGACTGGCCGCCGAACAGGGCCATGCCGCCGCCCAGCACGGGCTCGGGCTCCGCTACGACGCGGGCCTCGGAGTCGAGGAGAGCGATGTCGAGGCCGTGCGGTGGTATCGCGCGGCGGCGGACCAAGGGCACTGGGAGGCCCAGTTCCGTCTGGGTCGGATGTATGCCCGGGGCACCGGGGTGGACCGGGACGAGACGCAGGCGGTGGCCTGGTACGAGCGGGCCGCGGGTCAGGGCCACGCCGAGGCGCAGTTCAGTCTCGGCCAGATGCACTTCAACGGCCGGGGCGTGCCACTCGATCGGAGGGAGGCCGCCCGCTGGGTCGAGCTCGCGGCCCGCCAGGGCAATCCCCTTGCCCAGGTGACCCTGGCCAGCATGTTCGAGAACGGGGTGGGCGTCGACCAGGATCCCGCCCTCGCGGCCCGCTGGTATCGGCTCGCCGCCAACCAGGGCGCCCCGTCGGCACAGGTCACCCTCGGCTATCTCTACGATGCTGGTCTCGGCGTCGAGGAGGACGACGTCGAGGCCGTCCGCTGGATCCGACTGGCGGCCGAGCAGCAGGACCCCGAAGCGCAGTTCGCCCTCGGGAACATGTACTTCAACGGCCGGGGTGTGACGCGGGACATGGCCGAAGCGCTTCGGTGGATGCATCTGGCCGCCGAGCAGGGCTGGATCCGGGCTCAGTTCAACCTCGGGCTGAGCTATGACGGCGGCATCGGTGTGCCGCCTGACCCCGCCGAGGCGGCACACTGGTTCTCGCGGGCGGCCGCCCAGGGGGATCCGGCGGCACAGCAGAGCCTCGGGGTGATGTACGCCAACGGGTCTGGCGTGGAGCAGGATCTCGTGGCGGCCCACACCTGGCTGAGTCTCGCCGCCTCCGGGGCGAGCGGCGATACCCGGACCAGCGCCCTCGAGGGGATACAGGTCATCGAGGCCCGACTGTCACCCAGCGAGCGCGAGGAAGCCGACGCCCGCCGGGAAGCGTTCAGGCAGATACCCGAGCGGTGACGGGGTCCGTCGGCTGGTTGCATCAGGGCAGCTCCCACGCTACCCTGATCGATCATGAAACAACTGAACCGATTCGTCCTGCTGACGCTTGCGGTCCTCATCGCGGCGCCGGCCGCGGCCCAGGATGGCGCAATGCGTCGTCCGCATGGAGACCCGGACATCTCGGGCATCTTCACCTTCCGCACGCTGACACCGTTCCAGCGCCCGGAGCAGTTCTCCGACCTCGAGACGCTGGACGCCGAGACCGCCGCCGCCTTCGAGGCCTCCGAGCGCACGCGCCAGAACCGGGACCTGTTCGACCCGGAGGCGGGCGCGCGCAGCGCGGGCTATCAGCCCCGCGCGGAGGGGGGCGTGCTCTCCTACAACGAGTTCTGGTACGAGCGGGGCGTCGATCTGACTGACGACAAGCGCACCTCGCTCGTCATCGATCCACCCAACGGCCGTCTGCCGGCTCGGGTGCAACGGCCCCGGCATTCGCAGATGCCCCAGTACACCCGGGAGGAGCGCAACGCACGCCGCTACACCTCCTATGAGAGCCGCAGCCTGTACGACCGCTGCATCATGGGCTTCAACTCGGGGCCGCCGATGTCATCCGGGGCGTACAACAACAACGTGATGATCTTCCAGACGCCGGACCACGTGGTCATCCTGAACGAGATGGTCCACAACGCGCGGATCATCCCGATCGACCGCGACTATCACAAGCCGTCATTCAAGCAGTTCTCCGGTGTGTCCCGCGGGCACTGGGAAGGCGACACCTTCGTCATCGAGACCACCAACTTTCGTGGCGGCGAGAGCCGTGGCACCAGCCCGAACAAGCATCTGGTCGAGCGGCTGACGCGCGTCAACGGCGACCGCGTGACCTACGAATACACAGTCACTGACCAGACAGTCTATACCGCGCCCTACACCGTAATGATGCCGTTCCGCCGCACCGACGGTCCGCTGTTCGAGTATGCCTGCCACGAAGGCAACATCGGACTGCACGGGATTCTCGCCGGCGCTCGGAATCTCGAGCTCGAGGGCCGCGAGCTCCGCCCGTAGCCCATCCGACGTGTGTTCACTCGGGCCGGTTCGACACTGGGTCGGACCGGCCCGTTGTCTGTACGAGGGTCTGGACTCCGATCCCTGGTTGAAACGCCGCAACGTCGGGGGTACTGTGTGCGGCGTTGACCTTGCCCGTGTATGGAGCCAGTTCCAAGATGAGAAGACTGACCGTTCTCGCCGTACTCGCCGCCTCGCTGCTCGGGGCCGACATCGCCCGGGCCCAGGACGGGGAGCCGATGCGCACGCCGCACGGCGACCCTGACATCTCCGGCATCTTCACCTATCGCACCTTGACGCCGTTCCAGCGGCCCGAGCAGTTCTCCGAGCAGGAGACGCTCGATGCCGAAGCGGCCGCCGCCTTCGAGGCCTCCGAACGCACCCGGCTAAACCGGGACCTGTTCGACCCGGAGCGCGGCGCTCGCAGCGCAGGCTACGCCCCGCGCGCGGAGGGCGGCGTGCTGTCCTACAACGAGTTCTGGTACGAGCGCGGAGTGGATCTGACCGACGACAAGCGGACGTCACTGGTCATCGATCCGCCCAACGGCCGGCTGCCGCCCCGTGTGCCCCGTCCAAGCCACAGCCAGATGCCGCAGTTGACCCGCCAGGAGCGGATCAACCGCAGCTACGAGTCGTACGAGAACCGGAGCCTGTTCGATCGCTGCATCATGGGCTTCAACTCGGGACCGCCGATGACCTCGTCGACCTACAACAACAACGTGATGATCGTGCAGACACCCGAGCATGTCGCCATCCTCACCGAGATGGTGCACGACGTCCGGATCGTGCCGATCAACCGCGGCGCCGAGAAACCGCCGTTCAAGCAGTTCTCTGGCGTCTCGCGGGGGCACTGGGAAGGCGAGACCTTCGTCGTGGAGACCACCAACTTCCGCGGGGGCGAGAGCCGGGGCACCAGCCCGAACAAGCACCTGGTCGAGAAGTTCACCCGGATCAACCAGGACCGGATCGCCTACGAATTCACGGTGACGGATCCAACCGTCTACACCGCCCCCTACACGGTGCTAATGCCGTTCCGGCGCACCGACGGACCGATCTTCGAGTATGCCTGCCATGAGGGGAATATCGGGATGCATGGCATTCTCGCCGGGGCGCGGAATCTCGAGGCCGAGGGACGGGAGCTGCGGCCGTAGACCGCCAGGCATTCGCGACCCGACCACAACGCGAATGCCCGTAAGGTCGTCGGGGCAAGCCCCGGCCCGACGACTGGCGCTTTGGGCTTGGGATCAGGGACCGGAGGAGGACAGACATGGCTGACACGCTAGCAACGTTCCGCGCTAGGTCGCGATCCTCGCTGCTCGCTGGGGTTACCCTCGTCGCCGCCTGTGGCGGGGCGTCGCCGGCCGAGCAGGAGCCGATGGCGACTGACGCCGTCGCCTACGAGGGGGCCCGGGTCATCGTCGGGGACGGCACCGTACTCGAGAGCGGCACGCTGCTGGTCGAGAACGATCGGCTCCTGGCGGTCGGGCCCTCGGACGCGGTGTCGGTGCCCGACGGGGCCGACCGGGTCGACCTGTCGGGACGGACGGTCATGCCGGCCATCATCGACACCCACGTTCATCTGCGGGAGGACGAGCGCGAACCGCTCATCGAAGACCTGCAGCGCAAGGCCTACTACGGGGTGGGTGCGGTGCTCAGCCTGGGCCGTGGCGTCAGTGAGGTCGCCTTCGACCTGCAGGCGAATCCGGTGGACGGCGCCGCTGACTATCACACGGTCGGCCGCGGCATCACCGCTCCCGAGCCGGGGCGTACCGAGGTCCCCAGCTGGATCACGACCGAGGAGGAAGCACGGGCCGCCGTCCGGGAACTTGGCACGCAGGACGTCGACATGGTGAAGATCTGGGTCGACGACCGGGGCGGCCAGTTCGACAAGCTCTCTCCCGAGCTCTATGGCGCCGTGATCGACGAAGCACATGACCAGGGGCTGAAGGTAACCGCCCACGTCTACAGCCTCGAAGACGCCAAGGGGCTGCTCGAAGCAGGCGTTGACGCCTTCGCACATGGCATTCGCGACGTGGACGTCGACGACGACGTCGTGGCGATGTTCGAGGAGCGGCCCCATGTCGTGCTGGTGCCCAATCTTCCCGGCGCCGGAGTTGCCACCGACCTCGGCTGGTTGAGCGGAACCATCCCGGCCGATCAGCTCGAGGAAATGCAGGCGCGCTCGGTCGACCGGCCAGAAGCCCAGGAGTCGTTCGGCATCCAGGCCCGAAACCTGGCGCGGCTGCACGAGGCGGGGGTCACCGTCGCCTTCGGCACCGACGGCGGGGCCGGCTGGAGCCCGCACGCCGAAATGGAAGACATGGTGCGCGCGGGGATGTCAGCCGCGGATGTGCTGGTGGCGGCCACCGCCAACTCCGCGAACCTGCTCAGTCTCGACGATCAGGGGACCTTGCAGGCCGGAAAGCGGGCCGACTTCGTCGTGCTCGAGGCGAACCCGCTCGACGACATCACCAACACCCGCGCGATCGTCGATGTCTACCTGCGGGGCGATGCGCTCGACCGCGCCGCCCTGAGCGCGGCCTGGGTCAACTAGGTTTCTTGGCGACACGGGCGCATGGCGGCGTTGCTTCGTCGGTCACAACCCGCCTGGTTGCTCCCTCCTCGCGCCTCGCCACGCACCCGTCTCGCCAAGAAGCCGACGGCGCCCGGCGTCTAGCGGGCGCCTTCGTATGCGTCGAGCCCTTCGGTCAGCTCGACGCGCACGCCAGAGGGGTCGGTGAGAAACGCAACCTTGAGCCCCAGTTCGTCCAGCTCGGTATAGTCGCGGTCGAGGGTCACGCCCTTCGCCTTGAGCGAATCCACCACGGCGCGCAGATCGTCGACCTCGAAGCCGACGTGGTCAATTGCCCGGCCCTCGCTGGACGCATGCTCCCCCTGGGTGTTCCCGAAGCTCAGATTCATGCCGGGCACGTTCGCGGTGGTCTCGATCCGTCCCCGAGGGAGCCGCTCAAGCCCGAACATCTCGCCATACCAGTCGAGCACCTCATCGAACTGAGGCGTGAACCAGTGCACGTGATAGGCCTCGATCTCCACCGGCAGCATCTGGTCTTCCTGTAGCTCGACCCGCACGCCATCGGGGAGTGTCACATAGGCGTTGTGATGCCCCTCGGCGCCGGTGAACTCCGAGTCCACCGTGTAGCCAGCGGCCTTCCACCGCTCGAGCCACGCCTCGGTGTCCCGCACCTTGACCCCGTAGTGGTCCATGACCGAGCCCTGCGACCCCCCGGTGGGAGTCTGCTCGGTGAAGGCGATCAAGGTTCCCGGCATCCACACGCCGCGAAGCCGGCCTTTCCGGAACGGTGTGGCATCGAAGTGCTCCACCCAGATCCGCTCGTGCTCGTCGATGTCCGATACGTTGAAGTGCACGTGCCCGTAGACGATACCGGCCTCGTCGGGGACGGCCAGTTGAGCCCAGGCTGGCGTTCCAAGCGCCAGCGTGATGACGGCGGCCAACCACGGCTTGATGCTGCGCACGTTCCCGACCTCCTTGGTCAGACTCCATAGGGGCGTTGAAGCAGCTAGTAGTGTATCTTGCGACGACAACGATGCAACGACCATCGACCCTTCTCTGCGGCGGCCTGCTGGCCCTGGTCGCCTGCGGCCCCGCGCCGTCCTCGACCGCCCCGGCGACCACGCCATCGGCACAGCCCGAGCCGGTGGACGTCGTCCAGCCCCGGTTCCAGGTCGACCCGTTCTGGGCTCGCGAGCTGCCCAACGACTGGATCCTCGGACAGGTCTCTGGCATCGACGTCGACGAGGCGGATCACGTCTGGGTGCTGCATCGCCCCGAGACCCTCGACGAACGACAGCGCGGCGAAGAGGGCATGTGCTGCGTGCCGGCTCCGCCGGTCATCGAGCTCGACCCGGGCGGGAACGTCGTGGGGGCCTGGGGTGGCCCCGGCGAGGGATATGACTGGCCCGCGAGTGAGCACGGTATCCACGTCGATACGGCGGGCCATGTCTGGATCGGCGGCAACGGTCAGGGCGATGCGCACATTCTCAAGTTCGACCGCGACGGCGCCTTCCTGCTGCAGATCGGCCAACCCGGCGCCAGCGGCGGCAGCAACGACACGGAGAATTTGGGCAGACCGGCGGGTGTCCAGGTCGATGCAGTCGAGAACGAGCTCTACGTGGCCGACGGCTACGGCAACCGCCGCGTCATCGTCTTCGATGCCGACACGGGCGAGTACCGAAGGCACTGGGGCGCCTACGGCGAACCACCCGATGACGTAGCGCTGGCTCCCTATGACCCGGACGCCGAGCCGATCCGCCACTACCGGAGCCCCGTGCACGACGTGGCGATCGCCGACGATGGGCTGGTCTATGTGGCTGACCGGACGAACAACCGGATCCAGGTGTTCCAGAAGGACGGCACCTTCATCACCGAATCCTGGATTCGCCCCGAGACGCTCGGGAGCGGGAGCGCGTCCGGCGTCGCGCTCTCCGAGGACCCCGGCCAGCAGTGGCTCTTCGTGCCGGACGGGACCAACAACGTCATCTGGATCGTCGACCGCGCCACCCTCGAGGTCCGCTATCACGTGGGGCGACTCGGCAAGCGCGCCGGGCAGTTCTATCGCCTCCACAACGTGGCGGTCGACTCGCGCGGAAATCTGTACACGACGGAAGTCAACGTCGGGCAACGGTTCCAGAAGTTCGACCGCCTACGTTGAGCGAGCCAACGATGCACGAACGACACACGACGTTACGGCGGTTCCCACATATCGCGTTCGCCCTGGTCATTCTGGTCATGGGCGTCGCCGCGGGACCGGTCCTCGGCCAGGAGGGCGCCGGCACGGAGTGGCGCAGTCACTCGGCTGACAACGGCGCCACCAAGTACTCGTCGCTCGACCAGATCACCTCAGCCAACTTCGAGGACCTCGAGATCGCGTGGCGATGGGACACCGCGGACACGCACCTGAGCTGGTCGACGCCAAGCGGTCCGTCCCTGCTCCCCGCCGACACGGTTTTCGACTTCCTCGAAGCCGAGAACCCCGAGCGCTGGGCCGATTGGGATGGCGTGAACCGTTCGCTCTCCCGTCCCTCGATCCGGGCGCTCGTCGCCACCCCGCTGATGGTCGACGGCGTGTTGTATGTGACCACCGCCCTCTACCGGGGCGCGGCGATCGACGCGCGCACCGGCCGCACCCTCTGGGTGCACGACCCGCGAGCCTATGAGTCGGGTTCGCCGCCGCCCCTTCCTTGGCGACACCGCGGCCCCGCCTACTGGGCGTCGGGCGCCGAGGCCCGCCTGTTCTGGGGAACCGGCGACGGCTACCTGGTCGCGGTGGATGCAGCCACCGGCGTGCCGGCCGCTGACTTTGGTGAGGGGGGCCGAGTCGATCTGTATGACGGTCTGCCCCGGGCCACGCGGGGACAACTCGATGCGCTGGATCTCCTTCCCCTGGGCTCTCAGTCTCCGCCGGTCGTGGTGGGCGACACGGTGATCATCGGTTCGTCAATCAACGACCGCGCGCTGCTGAAGGAAGCGCCACCGGGCTGGGTCCGGGCCTATGACGTGCGCACCGGTCGGCACAAATGGGACTTCCACACGGTGCCCCAAAGCGCCGACGAGTTTGGCGCCGACACCTGGTTGAACGACTCCTGGCGCTACTCGGGGAACACGAACGTCTGGTCGCTGATGAGCGCCGACAACGAACTGGGCCTCGTCTACCTCCCGATCGGCACCGCGACCAACGACTACTACGGCGGCGACCGGCTGGGCGACAACCTCTTCTCGGAGAGTCTGGTGGCGGTCGACGCCGAGACCGGCGAGCGCCAGTGGCACTTCCAGATGGTGCACCACGGGCTCTGGGACTACGACCTCCCGGCCGCCCCCAACCTGATGAACCTCCGGGTCGAAGGCCGCGACGTGCGCGCGGTGGCCCAGGTCTCGAAGCAGGGCTTCGTCTACACCTTCGACCGGGTGACCGGTGAGCCGATCTGGCCGATCGAGGAACGCCAGGTGGCGACCGACACCGACCTCGACGGAGAGGTGGTCTCCCCCACCCAGCCGTTCCCCACTCGCCCCGCGGCGTTCGAGTATCAGGGCACCTCCATCGATGACCTGATCGACTTCACGCCCGAGATCCGCCAGATGGCCATCGACGCGGTCGACGGGTTTCGGCTCGGGCCGCTGTTCACGCCCCAGGTACTGGCTGGCACCATCATGCGGCCGTCTGTGGGCGGTGGGGCGAACTGGTCCGGCGCGGCGGCCGATCCAGAGACCGGCCTGCTCTACATTCCGTCGGTCAACACCCACTCCACGATCGGCCTCAGCCCGCCCGGTCCGGGGGAGGAACAGGCGACCTTGCGCTATCTGCGACGGTCGCTGAGCGCAGGCCCGGTCATGCCGCGTGGGCTGCCGCTCTGGAAGCCGCCCTACTCCCGGATGACGGCCATCGACATGAACTCCGGCGAACACGCCTGGATGACGCCGCTGGGAGCCGGAGACCGGATCAGGAACCACCCGATGCTGCGCGAGCTGGACCTCCCGCCCCTTGGGGGAGACTGGGGGCGAACCGGTCCGCTCCTGACCCGCACCCTCCTGATACAGGCGATGGTCGCCGGCGGCAGCGAGGGAGGGCCTCGCCTGGCGGCCTACGACAAGGTCACGGGCGAGGAGATCGGTTCGCTCGACCTGCCGAGCGGCGTCCTGGGCGCCCCGATGACCTACCAGCTCGAAGGCACCCAGTATCTGGCGATGACCCTGGGCGGCGAGGTGCCAGGTTTGATCGCCCTGCGGCTCCCGAGGTAGCGTCGACATCAGCATGTCGTTGCAGTTCACCGAGCGTCAGTCACGCACGATCGCCGCGGCCATCACCACGCTGGCCGCGCTGGTGATCCTCGTCGTGGTGGGTCTCCTCGGCTGGCTGGCCGCCTCGTTCCTCCGCACCTTCTCCGGCGTCTTCCTGCCCCTGGCGGTCGGCGCGGTCGCGGCGCTCGTCTTTCGCCCCTACTACGAGTGGCTCCGGAGCTCGGTCCGGCTCGGCATGACGCTGGCCGTGGTGGCCGTGTTCGGGTCGGCGCTGGTCCCGCTCGTGCTGTTCACCTGGTTCTTCGGGCGGATCGTGCTGGACCAGTTCGTCGGCCTGATCGCCCAGGCGCCGGCGTGGTGGGACGCGGCCGAGGCCTGGATCGACGCCCAGACTCCGCGGGCGACGGCGCTGCTCGACGGTCCCAGTGGGCAGCAGGTCGGCGAGCTCATCGCCTCGCAGCAGGAGGCCCTCCTCGGCTGGCTCCAGTCGCTGGGTACCCAGGCCATCTCGGCCAGTCTCGGGTTCGCCCGAGGCATCGGCACCCTGCTCTCCTGGGTCATCACCCCGGTCTACTTCGCGTACTTCCTCACCGCGACCGGCATCCGGTTCGACACCGAGAAGGTGCTGCCGTTCCTCAAGCCGGACACCAGGGACGATGTCGAGTATCTGGGGCGTGAGTTCGTCGAGATCGTGGTGGTGTTCTTTCGCGGCCAGATGCTGATCGCGTTCCTGCAAGGGGTCCTCTTCGCCATCGGGTTCACGGCGGTCGGGCTCCGTTACGGCTTCGTGATCGGTCTCGTGTTGGGGCTGCTCAACGGCATTCCGTATCTGGGCAGCATCATCGGCCTGGCGATCGCGGTCCCGCTGGCGCTCGCCCAGCCTGATGGCGGCGTTACGCTGGCCGCGCTTACGCTCGTGGTCTTCGTGGTCGTCCAGCAGATCGAAGGCTGGTTCCTGACACCGAAGATCATGGGCGACCGCACCGGTCTCCACTTCATGGCGATCATCGTCGCCATCTTCTTCTGGGGCACCGCCCTGGACGGCATTCTCGGGATGATTCTCGCCATCCCCCTCACCGCCTTCCTGGCATCGCTGTGGCGTCTGGCCCGACAGAAGTGGATCGCCGAGATTCTGTGATCCGGCGCCGGCACGCCACTCGTCTAGATCTATGAGTGCTGCCGCGCCGACTCCGAGCGGAGGTCTGACATGAGGAACGCTGGCTTTCTCCCGATCCTGTCCGCGGCCGTCCTGCTGTGTCCGCTGGCGGCGGGCGCTCAAACCAAGGGCCGCAACGTCACCCTGACCAACGACGCCGCTGGCGAACTGGTCGAGTCGTTCCCAGACGGCACGACCGCCGAGCTCGCCTACGAGGTACCGCAGGGCAGGGAGCTGTGAGTGAAGGACGTCTCGCGGGAGCTAGAGGGCGAGGCGTTCGCGACCACCGCCCAGCCCTGGATGACCAACACCAACCGCAACGGCATGACGTCCTACCAGGCATGGGGCGTGTCTCCCACACTCAACGCAGACGGGTGGGCGTCAGGGTTGGCGTCGTTCGTCGCCGGCCCCAGGATCTTGGCCAACGGGCAGCTCGGCCTGAGCGCCTCGGCGGTGACGGCGGCCATCGTCAGCATCTACGCCATCGAACGGCCTCTGCCGACCGGCCCCCAAACCCCTTGCTTTCCTTAGCTTCCATGGGGCTTCGCCCCAAACCCCACGCGGCGTTAGTGGGGCCCCATCGCCCCACGCCACGCCGGCCGGGCCAGAGCTTCAGCGGCCTGCTCTTTCTCCGACCAGAGGGGGTCTGCGCTTCAGCCTCTGATAACCCGAGGCAGGAGCATGTGGTGGCGGGGGCAGATCGAGGTCGGGTGCTGATAGGCCGCCCCGGCGAACGCCTGGAGATAGCGACGCAGCGCCGGCAGGCGGACCACTTCGTCGACGAAGCCGTGCTGGGCGCAGTAGGCGGGCCGTGACGTCTGGTCGTAGTGGTCGACGAGCTGGTTCATCTTCTCGATGACCGGCTCGAGAGGCCGTCCCGCCGCCTGCTCTTTCGCGGCCCGCCGCGAATAGGTGGCCACCGCGGCGGTCTCGCCGTGCATCACCTCGATCCTGGTCGCCGCCGTGCCGAGGGTGCACGCGTTGTGGCGATTGGCGGTGGGGCCGCCCATGACGTAGTGTGCCGCCGCCGTCCCCTTACGTAGCACCACCAGCATCATCGGCACGCCCGTCTGCTGGATCGAGTAGATGACCGCCTGCCCGAGTCCCAGCACCTCGGCCCGTTCGGCCGCCTCGCCGACGTCGATACCAGAGGTGTCCTGAAACCACACAATCGGCAGCCGGTCGCGCCCGCACAGCGTAACGAACTCATTCATCTTGATGAGCCCCTGCCGGTAGAGCTTGCCGCCGATGCCGGGATAGTCCCCGTACTCGGGGTAGCCCTTGCCCAGGTAGCCCTGTCGATTCCCGATGCAGCCGACAAGTCGACCGTCTATCTTGCAGACCCCGGTGAACACTTCGGGCCCGTAGTCGGGCCGGAACTCGAGACGCTCGCTGCCATCGACCAGACGCGCCAGCACCTCGTCGAAGTCGTAGACCTCTTTCTGATTTGCCGGAAGCAGGTAATACAGGTCCTCGGGCGGAAAGGCGGGAGGCTTGGGCTCCGCCGCGCGGAAGAACTCCTCGCCGTACGCGGGCACCGCCCGCATATACTCCTTCAGCCCGTCCAGCACCCCGGTTTCCTCCTCGTACACCCGGGTGAAGAAGCCGGTGCCGTCGTGGTGGGTGGAGACATCGCCCGGCGGGCGCGCCGTAAAGTCCTTGGCCCTGGCTATAAGCTCGGCCACCGCCTCGGCGTCGAACCCTCCTTTGGGCGCCATCCCCGACACGATCCCGACACCGCCCACCGCCATGTTGGCGTCCTTGTGGGCCAGCAGAATTGTGGGGCTGATCGACTGATAGCCGCCACCGGCCGGATTCGTACCGTAGATGCCAGCCAGCACAGGAATGCCCGCCTGTTCGAGTTCGGCGTGTCGAAAGAACGGCGTCCCGGCGCCACGCCGATTGGCGTAGAACTTCTCCTGCTCTGGCAGCTTCGCGCCGCTGCAGTTCACCAGCCAGACGAGCGGAATGTTCAGCCGCGCGGCCAGATCGGTGGCCCGAAGGATGTTCTCGGACTGCCCGGGCAGCCAGGCGCCGGCGATGACCTTGTTGTCGAACCCGATGATGACGGCCCAGCGCCCCTCGATCCGCCCCAGACCATCGACCACATTCGTCGTCCCCTCGGTGTTCTCCTCGGGGTTGTAGAGCGTATGCAGCGGGTGCCAGGTGCCCTCGTCGACCAGATACTCGAGCCGCTGATAGACGGTCATCCACCCGCGCTGGTTGATCTTCTCGGTCGGAAACCCGGCCTCTTCGACCGCTCGGGTCGCCTCGGCGATCTCCGCTTCGCCGCCCTGGAGCTGTTCGGCGCTTGCCTCAGCCCGCTTCTTCCGGCCCGGCTTGAGCGCCTTGCCGAACGAGTCCATCTGTTCGAAATAGGGTTTCACGACGGTGTTCCTTCTACGTCTTGCCCTGGGCTTTGGGCTTTGGCCGCGACTACCGGTTCAGCGTATGGCCGCAGGCGATGCCAGAGATGATCAGCTTCTGCACGTTGGACGTCCCTTCGACCACCTGCAGCGACTTGGCGTCTCGATACAGCCGCTCGGCGCCATACTCGGTCGAGTATCCGTAGGAACCGAAGATCTTCATGCACTCGTTCGCGGCGTGCACGGCGGCCTCCGACGCCAGATACTTCGCCATCGACGTCTCGTACTGGTTCGGCTTGCCCTGATCCTTCAACCACGCGGCTCGATACACCAGCATCCGCGCCGCCTCGTGCTCGACAGCCATCTCCGCGATCTGCGCCTGGATCATCTGGTGATGTGAGATCGGCTTTCCGAACTGCGTCCGCTCATTCGCATAGTCGACGGCCAGTTCGAGCGCGGCGCCGGCGACACCCAGGGCGCCAGCCGCACAGCCCAGACGGGTGTTGTTGAGCTGCCACATGCAGATCTTGAAGCCCTCGCCCGGTTCACCCAGGAGGGCATCCTTGGGCAACCGGGTGCCGCTGAAGGACATCTCGCCGGTTGGCGCGCAGTACAGCCCCAGCTTCGTCTCGATATCGGTCGCCGCCAGGTCGTTCACCTTCTTCGGCTCGAGAATGAATGCGCTCATCCCCCGGTGCTTCTTCTCGGGGTCGGTCATGACGTAGAGCAGACCGGCGTCCCCCTGGCTGGCGTTCGACACCCAGATCTTGTTGCCCTGCAGTTCCCAGTGGTCGCCCATGTCGCGAGCCACCGTCCTCATGCTCGCCACGTCCGACCCGCTCTCGGGCTCGGTCATGCCAAAGAAGCCGATCTGGCTGCCGTCGATCCAGCCGGGGATAAACTTCTGTTTCTGCGCCTCGGTGCCGAACTGGGCGACAGTCAGGGCCGGGCCAAGATTCTGCATATTGAACGGCAAACGCCACGACGCGGACACCCGAGCCACCTGTTCGGCCATCAACACCGATTCCATGAACCCGAAGCCGGTGCCACCGTACACCTCGGGCACCGCGCACGAGAAGAACCCGAGCTCTCCCATCCGCGCCACGCGGTCGGTGCGGAACTCGTGGTTCCGCTCCTCCTCCTGCAGCGTGGGCTTGATGTCGTTCTCGGCGAACTCTCGCGCCGTTTCCTGTACCAGCTTCTGTTCTTCCGTTAGCTCGAACTGCATGTCTTGCCTGATCTCTCGCCTGCCCGGTGCTCCGTCCGGCCGGTCTATCCGTCAATGGTGGCCAGGGCGTCGTCTTCCTCCACCTGGTCACCGACCTTCACCGCCACCGCGGTCACCTCGCCGTCGGAGGGCGCGTAGACCACCGTCTCCATCTTCATTGCCTCGAGGACCAGCACTTCATCGTCCTCCTCGACCGTGTCACCAACAGACACCGCGATCGACAATACCTTCCCCGCCAACGGCGCCAGTACCTCTTCAGCCATATCGTCGTCCCTACAGTTCAGCCAGAAGTCCGGATGCGCTCAGCCCAACATGCTCAGGAAGATCCCGGCGGCGATCACGGTGCCGATCACACCGGCGAGGTTCGGTCCCATCGCGAACATGAGCAGGTAGTTCTTCTTGTCCGCCTCAGCGCCCATCTTGTGCACGACGCGGGCGGCCATCGGGACCGCCGAGACTCCGGCGGCCCCGACAAGAGGGTTGATCTTATCGCTGGACACCAGGTTCATCAGCTTGGCCAGTATCAGGCCGCTCGCCGTGCTGACGGTAAAGGCCACGAGTCCGAGCACGAAGATGAGGATGACGTCGGTCCGTAGGAAGTTCTCTGCGCTCATCGTCGCGCCGACGCTCACACCCAGGAAGATCGTGACGATGTTCATCAGCGCGTCCTGGGCCGTCTCGGCCAACCGCTCCACCACCTTCGATTCTCGGAAGAGGTTCCCCAGCATGAACATCCCGATGAGCGGGGCCGACGCGGGCACCAGGAGGATGATCACCAGCGTCGCGGCGATCGGAAACAGCAACTTCTCCCGGGCGGTGACCTTGCGCGCCTTCTTCATGCGGATGGCGCGCTCCTGCTCGGTGGTCAGCAGCCGCATGATCGGTGGCTGGATGATCGGCACCAGCGCCATGTATGAGTAGGCGGCCACCGCGCAGGCCCCAAGCAGGTGCGGCGCCAGCTGTGCCGCCAGAAAGATCGTGGTCGGTCCGTCCGCGCCGCCGATGATGCCGATCGTGGCCGCCTCTTCCAGAGAGAACCCGAAGGCCTGCGCGGCAAAGAAGGTCAGATACACGCCACCCTGTGCCGCGGCGCCGAGAAAGATCAGTCGGGGCTGCGAGAGCAGGGGCCCGAAGTCGGTATGGGCGCCCAGGCCCAGGAACACGAGGGGTGGAATCACCTCCCACTCGACGCCATAGCGATAGAACCGCCACAACAGCCCCTCCTCTGGCGTCATCAGTCCCGTGAGGGGCAGATTGGCCAGCAGGATGCCGAACCCGATCGGCAGGAGCAGCAACGGCTCGTGCTGCTTCGCGATCGCCAGATAGAGCAATGTGAGGGCGATCGCCCACATCGCGACCATGCCGAGCGTGACCGAGAGGACGCCGAGCTGTTCGATGAAGGCCACGGTCAGTCCGTGGACGCAGACCGGTCGGGCGCGGTCGCACCCAGGCGCGCGAGGAGCTTCATCATCAGATAGAGCAACCCGATGCCGGCAAAGACGCCGGCCAGGCCGCTCAGGAAGACATTGGCTGCGGGACTCATAGACGATCGGCGGGCGCGCCCCCCCGTCCAGCCTCTGATTATATGTTGACGCGTGGCGGCCGCCGGCGGCTTGCGCCACGCCCGGCAGTGCGATACAAGCTCCACGAGAACCGATGGCCGCAGCCCGCAAGCGGCGTGCCCGAGGGGGCCGCGCTACCGCGCCCGCCGCGCCGCCCCGACCCGCCTCGCCCCCCAGCCCCCTGCGGCGTCTGGCGATTCCGATCAGCCTGGGCCTGGCGCTCGCCCTGATCTCGGCCACCGACCGCGTCAGCGACCAGCTCGTGCTGACCCGCTCGGTCTGGGCCGCCGCCGGTGCGCTGCTCGCCTGGTGTCTGGTACTCGCGCTGCAGGCGCGGCGGGACGGACGCACCCTGTCCCTGCACGTAGTGCTACGTCCTCAGCACTACGTGCAGGCGATGCTCCACATCAGCGTCTTGACCTACTGGGGCTACCACTGGCGCCCGGTCTACGACCACGCCTGGCTGCTGGTCGCACAGCTGCTGTTCGCCTACGCGTTCGACATGTTGCTGGCCTGGTCGCGCCGCGAGAGCTACGGCCTCGGCTTCGGCCCGTTCCCCATCATCTTCAGCACCAATCTGTTTCTCTGGTTTCGCGACGACTGGTTTTATTTGCAGTTCCTCATGCTGGCGGCCGGCTTCATGGGCAAGGCGTTCGTGCGGTGGGAGCGGGATGGACGGCGCACGCATATCTTCAATCCCTCGGCGTTCTCGCTCGGGCTCTTCTCGGTGGTCTTGATCGCCACCGGCACGACGAGCCTCACCTGGGGCCAGGAGATCGCATCCACGCTGACGCTGGCGCCCCGGATCTACCTGTTTCTCTTCGCCATCGGACTGGTGGCGATGTACGCCTTCTCGATCACGCTCGTGGCGGGCACCGCCGCCATCGTGCTGTTTGGCGCCAGCGCGCTCTACTCGGCTGTCACCGGGGTCCCGTACTTCATCGACTCCGAGATCCCGAGCGCCGTCTTCCTTGGGCTGCATCTGCTCGTCACCGACCCATCGACGTCTCCACGAACGCCGGTCGGCAAGGCCGTCTTCGGCCTCGGGTACGGGCTGGGGGTCTTCCTGCTGTATGCCGTGCTGGGTTTCCTCGGGGTGCCAACCTTCTACGACAAGCTGCTCGGCGTCCCTTTGCTAAACCTGAGCGTCCGGTGGATCGATCGGATGGTCGCGCGCCTCCGAGAGGGCGAGCGGCTGCCCCTCGTCGACGCACCGTTGGCCCCGGCCCAGACCAATCTGGCGTTCATGACCGGCTGGATCCTGTTTTTTGGTGCGATGACGCTGGCGGGCGCCACCGACGGCCGACATCGAGGTGACACCTTGCCGTTCTGGGAGATGACCTGTGGAGAGGGACGCGCGCAGGCGTGCGAGCGGCTGCTGCAGATCCAGACCAACTACTGCGGGGACAACGCCGGCTGGGCCTGCAACGAGCTCGGCCGCTACTACGCCGAAGGCGTGGTCGTCACTCCGGATCCAGACCGGGCCCGGGCCGCGTTCGCGCAGGCGTGCGAGCTGCGGTTCCAGGCCGGGTGCCTGAACCTGCTCCGCCCCGACGACTGGCTCAGCTCCGATCCGCGTCCCATCGACTATCGCCTGCTGTTGCGTGAGGCGGGCCCGAACCTGGTCGACATGCCCGAACCCGCGTTACTGACTCGCGCATGCGCGCACGGCTGGCGTTCGGCCTGCGGGGACAGCACGCCGTGACCGAGCCGTCTCCCGTGATGTCCCCCTCGGACGGCTCCCGTCCCGGCTTGATGTTGCTAGCGCTACTCATCGCCGGCGTCGGCGCCTGGATGTTCACCCAGACCCCGTCCCGGGGCGGCACGGAACCACCCCCTGGCGCCGCGCCACCGCCGGCGCTCCCTGGGTTCCGCTCCGACGCCTGGCTCCTTCCTGACGAGCCGCTTCTCGGATTCGTCAAGATCCCCGAGGGCCCGTTCCTGATGGGCGGCACGCCGGCGACCGACCCGGGCGCGTTCGACAACGAACGCTGGTCGAGCACGCTTTCGCGAGGCACCGTCACCCTCGAGACCTACTACCTCTCTCGCTATGAAGTCACCGTGGCGCAGTTCGCGGCGTTCGTCGTCGACACCGGCTACGAGCCGGCGGCCGAGACACTGGCCGCGCCAGGTGACCACCCGGTCAGCCATGTCTCCTGGCCTGATGCGCTGGCGTATGCTGACTGGCTCACGGGCGCGCTGGCCGCCGCTCCGAACACGCCGGAGCCGCTGCGTCAACGGCTCGCCGCCGGGTGGCGCGTGATGCTCCCGACCGAAGCCCAGTGGGAGAAGGCAGCCCGCGGGCCGGACGACCGCATCTACCCCTGGGGTGACACCGCGGACCGTGCCCGCGCCAACTTTCAGGGACAGACGACGGTCCCGGTTGGCAGCTATGCGTGTGACGACTGTCCGTACGGACTGGCGGACATGGGCGGCAATGTGTGGGAGTGGACCCGGAGCCCGTATCAACCCTATCCGTTCACGGGCGACGACGACGTCGACACCCTTGGCGACGATGCACTCTGGGTGATGCGCGGCGGCTCCTTCACTGATCCGGAACGCAACCTACGAACTGGCACCCGCGGTGGCGGTGACCCGGGTGCCCGCCGTCCGTTCATGGGGTTCCGCGTGGTCCTGGCGACGCCCTGACCGACTACTGTTGTCCGGCCGCCTTCCGCGCATCCTCTTCAAGAACGCGGGCTCCACGCAAGATGCCACCGAACGAGTAGTTCGCCTCGTGACAGGCGTACTCGTAGACCTTGTGCTCGGACACCGGCCAGATGTACTCGCCAGTCCAGGGCGCGGTCCAGACGTTCGGGTCCTCCACCGTGAAGTTGTAGAGGAGGGTATCGGCGTCAATGCGGGAGAACCGCTCCACGACGTGCAGGTCGCGGGTCGCGCCGCCGAGCGAGGGGTTCTCAGTGAAGTTGGTGGTGTCGACGACCAGCGTATCGCCTTCCCACCACCCGATCGAATCGCCGAGCCACCGCCGAATCTCGGACGGCTCGTGCTCGGCGTTCATCCGGATGACACGCGCATCGTGGACCATCTCGACCAAGATCATGATGGTGTCCTCGGTCTGCACGATCCGCTTCATGTTGTTGTAGAGGACCGAGAGCATCGGCGGGCCCGCCGTCGAGCCAAAGCCCATCAGGCACCGTTCGGCGTGCGGTCGGTCCTCCGGGTTGTCATACGGACCAGGCGCATCGAGGTCGTCTTCGAGCCACCAGGCGGTGCCGGTGTTCTCCCGGAACGAGCCGGCCTGCGCCGCGGCGGCCGCTCGCCACGCCTCGGTTCGCGGAGGCTGACGCCCGTCCGTCGGGTCGATGATGATCGAGGTGCGATACTCGCCATCGATCATGAACCCGTCGTCGCCGCGGTCGATCCAGAAGGTATTGTAGCCGCCGACGTTCCCTGCGGCCCCGCCCGAACCGTCGCCGCCAGCCGGCGGCGCCTCGCGGTTGCCGTCTCCGGTCTCGAATCCGGCCACCGTCTCGTTGTTCCTGACCGCCTCCCGCTCATCGGAGCCGGCCGGCGCCAGATTGAACACCTGCGCCAGGCCATCGGGGTCGCCCTGGATCACCGCCAGTTCCTCGGCGGTCAGCGACATCCGCTCTCCGAACTCGCGGGGCCGCTGGAGCGGCGTCACCGTGGCGGTGTCATAGGTCCCCGAGAGGTCTGGACGGCCGGATGGCGTCCGCGGAATGTCGTCGCCCTGGGCGAACGCCGGCGACGCCATCGCCACCGACATCGCGCAAACGCCAAGCACCATCGTGAGTCGCTTGCTCATAAGTTACTCCTGCGTGACGGCCCTGTCTGGCCTGCTGCCGACGAGAGCTTCAGTATCGCGCTCAGCGGGACACGGCCGCCCGCAACTCCGAGAGGCCCCGCTCGAACAGCTGCATGATGCGCCCGCTCGTCCTGAACTCATCGAGAATCGCGGCCCGCCGACTCGTCCGAAGGTTGCCGATGATGTAGTCCAGCGTGGTCGCCATCACCGCGCCTTCTTCCGTGCCCGTGTCGAGGAACCGACGCTGGAACCCTCGCAGCGTCGGTTCGAACGACGCCTCGTGCCACCGCTCGACCCCGGCGTCGAGTTGCACGAACTCCGAGAGTACGCCCGCGTACGCCTCGCTCAGAGGGCGTTGCCAGAAGGAGACGTCGGCCCCGAACTCCTCGACGTAGGAAGGCAGATACAGATTCGCGCGGGCCGGGACCCGGCGAATCAGCGCCGGATTGAACCGCTTGACCTCATCCCGCGACAACCCGGTCTTCTGGGTCACCTCGGTCAGCGGAATGTCCCGCGTGGCGCGCATGGCGAAGATCTCGTCCTGCGGTGTGGAGCTTCTGAGGCGCTCGACGTTGATCGTGTTGCCGAACACCATCTCGGCATACAGGAACGACCGAGGGCCGTAGGTCCGGAACAGGTCCCGGTAGCGCCGGATCGAGATACCCCGGAGGTCCCGTGCGAACTCCGCCCCGATCAAGTACTGCTCGCGGGTATCGCCTCCTCCGAGACGCTCGCCGTTGATCACGATCCGGCCCACGTTCACGCCACCGGCGTGATGCTCCGAGAGCGCCGGAATGAAGCTGCCATACATCGTCGCGAGGATGGTCAGGTGCGCGGCACAGTAGGGAGCCTGCGTGGTCTGGTTGTATTCCTCGATGACGTTGGGAGCGAGGCGGTTGAGATGCCGCCAGTTCCGCCGTAGCCACTGACAGAAGCCCCGGGCGTTGGCCCGCGACCGAGCGCGCCCGTTGAGCCCCGACTCGACGATGGCCTGCGCCAGCCCGATCTGGGACGGCACGGCGAACCGCTCGTAGATTGATCCCCACTCGCCGAGGAAACTCCCATAGCGCGCCGCGTGCGGCTCGAGGAAGCGTCCCCGCGTCGGGTTGTGTACGACCTCGCCCACCAGCGGTGCCAGGGCGTCTTCGACCTGGTCACGCCGGTCGCCGAGCCGGCGCGTCAACCGAATGCCTTCCAGCGCCCTACTCAGCGCGGGATCAGTCCACTCGCCGTCCCGGGCCCAGTTCCCTCGGGTGGGGAAGGTCGCCAGCAAGCGGCCGTCCTCGGCACTTCCGAAGATGATGCTGCCGTCGGGAATCTGGAAGATGTGCTGCCAGAACGGATAGGCGGGGCGAAAATCGCGTATAGCAACCAGATCGGCCTGATATCTGGCCTCGGCGTGCTCCTGGGCGGAAAGCGCGGTCCGGCTCGGCGCCTCTATGGGCGCGCTCGGTTCCTGTGCGAGAAGCGGGTGGAGCGGAAGCGACACGTCGGCCGGCGCAGCGACGAGCGCGGCAACAACGGCGAACGTGGCCAGGACGACCAAGTGTCTCATGGACGCCGGCGACCGGCCTGAAGACCGACCGCGAAACACGACGCGTCGCATTCTACACGAGGGCGCCCCCGAAGTGAGCAGGCCGCGGCGAGGCCGCTGGCGGCCAGACTATACTCGGCCGCCATGGGCCTCCCCCAGCCCCTCCTCGACTCGGCGTGCCCACGCTGGTCGCACCGCGACCCGGTGGAAGGCGGAAACCCATTTCCCGCGTCCGACCCGTCCGCCGCGCGATGGGACGAGGCGACCGCGACCGCCCGCGCCCGTCTTCGGGAACACGACGCACGACTGGCCGACACCGTCGCCGTCACACTGGACCCGGCCCGCTACCGGGCCCAGATGATCGCACTGGCGGTCGCCCGCTTCGACACCTGGGCCGAACGGCTCCTGACCGTGCTCGACGACGAACCCGCTCGTGAGGAGGGCCGCCGCTGGCTCGACGGCTATGTCGACAACTGGCTCGCATACGCCGCCGACACGTTGCCACTCGTCGCGTTCGGCACCGAGTTCGAGGACCGTCTCCGGACGCGAGCGTACTACTGGGCCAGCCCCGACCCGCCTGAATCGGCGACACAGCCCCCGTCGACTCCCCTATAATGGGCCGTTGACATCACGTCCTGTTGCGGCCGCTGACGGTTCGCACGAGCGCCGGCTTGCCGGCAACAGATCCAGGAAAGGGATAGACATGAAGAGAGTGCTTTTCGCCCTGAGTATCGTGGTTGGCCTCAGCTTCGCCGGGACGGCCCAGGCCCAGGGCCCGCCGGACGCCTGCGGCCCCAAGGGCCAGCTGCCAAGCGACTTCCAGTAGAACGTGGGTGAGGACGCCCGCTGCTACGAGCTGCGGATGTACACGGCCGACCCGGAGCGTGGTGGCGACATCAACACCCTGCACCAGCGCTTCCGCGAGGAAGAGGTCGCCATCTTCGAGAAGCACGGGGCAGAAGTGGTCGCCGTCTGGCAGCGTCTCGACAATCCGAACACCCTCGTCTGGATGCTCGCCTACCGCGACATGGAACACCGCCGCCAGGTGTGGGCCGACTTCGCCGCTGACCCCGCGTGGGAAGCGCTGCTGGCGAAGTATCCGGTGCCCATCTCCATCGAGCAGTACTGGATGAGCTCCTCGGATTACTCGAATACGAAGTAGTAATCCGACCCCGACCGGGCGGACGACTCGCGGCCGGACTACCCACCGTGGGTAGTCTGGTCCGACCGCGCGCGAGGAGCCCGGTCGACCCGGATCTACTCGAATACCAAGTAGTCACTCGGCACGAAGGGCGTTGATCGCCGGGTGACCGGCGATCAACCCCATCGCCTTCCTCAACAGCGTACGCCCCGGCTCCATACGGGGCCAGGGACTGGCTCCCGACGGGTGCGGCAGCGGAATCAGATCCGCCTCACCACCCGACACCCGGACCGAGAAACGCCGCCCCACGGCATCGCCCAGCCCGGAGTAGGGGATGAACCGCTCGATCGCGAGCTTGCCAACCGGAATGATCAGGTGGGGCTGGAGGATCTCGAACTCCGCCTCGAGCCAGTTCGCGCAGGTGACCACCTCCTGACGGGTCGGCACCCGATCCCCACCCCGAGGCTTCTTGCCCGGGAAGCATCGGCAGACGGCGGCCATGTAGATGCTGGCTCGGAACTGCGCCTCGGTCAGCCCGCACGCCTCGTCGAACCACCCGAACAGCGTGCGTCCGGCGGTCCAGGCAAACGGACGGCCTATGACTGGCTCCCGGTCACCGGGCGCCTGCCCGACGAGCAGGACCTTGCTGACGACCGGCCCACCACTGACCGCGGGCCGGTGCATGTCCGGACAGGCCTCACACGCACGTATTGCTTCGACGTGCGCCGTCAGCCGGCGGGCGACGACAGGCGACCGCGAGCGGCTCATGATCCAGGGTGCAGGGGGGTCCAGGCCCCTAGTTGACCGGTTCGACGCGCAGCAGGGCGCCGTTGTCGGCGTCGGTCAGGAGATACAGCAAGCCGTCGGGCCCCTGTCGCACGTCGCGGATCCGTTGACGCAGGTCGACGAGAAGCGACTCCCGGAGGGCCTCATGCCCCTGCTCGTTGAAGACGATCCGCTGGAGGTGTCCGGTGTTACGGACGCCACCGATCCGGAGCGAGCCAACGAACAAGTTGCCTCGCCAGGCGGGGAATCGGTCGCCATCATAGAAGACCATGCCCGACGGGGCGATCGCAGGCAACCAGACGATCTCGGCACCCGCCACCCCTTCCTGCCAGGTCCGCTCGGCCACCCGGCCGCCCGAATAGTCCCGACTGTAGGACACCACCGGCCAACCGTAGTTTCCGCCGGCGCGGATCAGATTCACCTCGTCGCCGCCAAGCGGGCCGTTCTCGTGGGCCCACACCGCGCCGGTCTCGGGGTGGATGGTCAACCCGAGTTGATTGCGATGCCCCAGCGAGTAGATCTCCGGCCGGTGGCCGGCTCGGCCTACGAACGGGTTGTCGGGCGGCACTCCTCCGTCGTCGGTCAGACGCAGCAGCTTCCCTACCGTGTCGTTCGGGTCCTGGGCGCGAGCGCCGATATTCGAAGCGCCATACCGGAATGCTCCGCCGACCGTGATGTAGAGGAAGCCCTCATCGTCGAACGCCAGACGGGAAGCCGCCGTGCCGTCGGCACGCAGGAGGTCCGACACGAAGATGTCTTCGACTCCTTGGAGCGCGGTCCCGTCGAGCCGCCCCCTAGCCAGCGCCACCCGCACGCCTTCATCTCCCGGCTTCGAGTACGTCAGGTAGACCAGACGGTTTTCGGCAAACGCCGGATGTAGCGCCACGTCCATCAGGCCGGCCAACCCTCGCGCATGCACGTCGGGCACACCGGCGATCGGCGTCGCCCCGACCGCGTCCTCTCGCACGAGCTGAAGCTGTCCGCCCCGCTCGGTCACCAGGAGGCCGCCACCGGGTAGAAAGGCCATGCCCCAGGGATGCTCCAGCCCATCGGTGACCACGACGACACGCACCTGGGGCACCTGGGCGGTCTCGAACACGACCGGGTCGGAAGGAAGGGGTCTCGCGGGCAGCGCCGCCGGCTGCGCCGCGGCGACGGCGCCAACCGTCGATACCCCGAGAACGAGTACGCCAAGGCGCGGTATCAGCTGCATCGTCATCGGCTCGATCGGACGGGGGCGGCCTGGAGCGCTTCCAGATCCAGCTCGTTCGCCCCATCGAGGATCTTGGCGAAGGCGCGTGCCACCGCCTCCAGGCCCGCGGCCGGTACAAGCGCCGGCACATCGCCATCAGTATGTTTGTGCTCCGGCGATCGGATGAGCTGCACCGACGGTGCGTCCTTGTCGATGGCCATCATTTCTCCCGTGGCTCGACCATCCATCTCTCCGATGACGGAGACCCCAAAGGTCCGATACGCGTCCAGAGTGATGTCGAGGAGACGCTGACTCCCGTGCACCCACCACCGACGCGGGGACACGGTGTTGGTCAGCCGTAACTCCTTGTTGAAGGCGACGAACTGCGTCGGTGCGATGTGCTCGCAGTTGATCATCAGCGCCGTGTTCTCGAGCAGGCCCTGATCGCGCAGGTAGGGAGCATTGGGCGACCCCACGTGATGGCCAGCGGTTCCGATGAACACGATGTTTCGACGCCGCTCGGACATAGGCACGCCGGCGAAGTGATCGGCCAGACCGATCATCACCGCCATCCCGGAGGCGTTGTCGAGGGCCGCATCGTAATAGCCATCCATGTGGGCCATCACATAGATGTTCTCGTCGGTCATGCCCGGCAACGTACCGAAGATGCTCGGGCTCGACAGCCCCTCGCGGGTCTCGGCCTCGACGCGCGCCGTGATCGTGACCGGCTCACCGGCAGCCACCAGGTCTCGCAGCTTCCGCCCGTCCTCGAACCCCATGAAGAATCCGGGAGTCGAGACCGTCTGGTTGACGTAGCGGGAGGTCCCATCGTCATTGCGCACCATCTGGAACGCGTTGGTCCGCTGCCAGATGGCGAAATTTCCGCCGTAGCCCCAGACGCCGAGGATGAGCGCGGCCCCCGCTTCCTCGGCTCGAATCGTCGCGCCCTCCCAGGACGCCGAGTTCCCCATCTGCCCGGGCGCCAGGATGGTCTGGATGATCACCGCCTTGCCGGCCACGTCACGACCAGCAAAGTCGGCCGCGGTGCCGAGGCCGACCCAGACCGCTTCAACGCCGTCCAATGCGAGCGTCGAAGACCCCATCGCGGGATTCGCCGATGCGAACGTCAGGGTCTCATCGCCGGCCGATGCCGTGAGATCCCAGTCGATCGGAAACCACTGGGGCCCGAGATCGAAATCCACCCGGTGGATGTCGTGCATGCCGAGGCGGCGGAAGTGCGCCTCGGTCCAGTCGGCGGCCATCACCTCGTATTGCGTACCCGAGATCCGCCCCCAGTAGCGGTTGCCGTCGTCCCGACTCCGGAGCGAGAAGGCCACCACCTCCTCCAGCCAGGTCTTGAGCCGAGGCCCCTCGATGTCGGCATAGACCGCATCTTCGTCGGCCAGCGCGCGACGTAGGTGGTCATACGCCTCTTCGCGTACCACACCGTTCGCGTCGACCAGCGGCTGGGCGCCGGCCCCGCCCGAGGTGATCGACATCACCGCGGCCACGCCGGTCAACGCCGATGCACGCAGGGACCGCCGTCTGGGCATCTCGGACATCGCTTCCCTCAGTCTTCCTTCCACGGGTTCGTCGCAAACACCGCCAGTTCCGGCCAGAACGCCCGCCTGGGCAACTGCAGCGCGGCCATGATCGTCTGCGCGATGTCGTCCGCATACAGCTTGTTGGGATTATTCCGGCCTGGACGGTCGCCCCAGCGGGTCTGCACCTCCGACGGACAGACGCTGACGACCCGGATGTTATGGGGACGGAGCTCCGCCTGCCAGCACTGGGTAATGCCCCTGACGGCCCACTTGGTGCCCGAGTAGGCCGTGCCACCCGGGCGTCCCTTCATGCCCGACGTCGAGGAGATGTTGACGATGTCTCCCTCAGCCTGCTCGGTCATGAGCGGGACCACGCGATTCGTCAGATCGACCATGCCGATCACATTGGCGGCGAAGAGCCGCCGTACGGCATCGGTATCCAGCTCACCAATCGTGGCGTCATACCAGGTGGCGGCGTTGTTGATTAGCACGTCGATCCCGCCGAGCTCTCGGCGGCAAGTCTCGACGGCGAGCTCGTTCTCCTCGTCCACCGTGTTGTCGGCACGGAGCCCGGTGGCGCCAGTAGCCGAGGCGACCGCCTCGACCGTGTCCGCGTGTCGCCCGGTGAACACGACGCCGTGTCCCGCCTCGCGCGCATGCTGGACCAGAGCCGCGCCGATGCCCTGGCTCCCTCCCGTGATCAAGAACCGTCGGTGGCTCATGTCGTTGGTTGCCTCCCGTTGAATCGAGCGATTATACCCGTGCGTGTTTGCCGCCCCCCTTGACGCCTCGGCGGGTGGTGGGCAGCATTAGACAGCCGCACCGCACCGACTCTGTGCCCCAGCGGCCGAAGGGAGCTCTCGAGTGCCTGCCATCTGCTTCGGACGTGATCACCGGTCCGCCATTCTCGTGGCCTCACTGCTCGTCGCCGTCGGGTGCGGCGGCGCCGTCGAGGAACCACCCGCCGAGGACCCGGCGTCGGCCCCCGCGGCAGCACCCGCGCCGGCCCCGGCGACCGACGCCCCTGACATGATCGAAATGGGGGGCGCCAAGTCTGTCACCACCTTCTTCATCACCAGCGTCGGACCTGGCAACGGGGGCGACCTGGGTGGCCTGACCGGAGCCGACGCGCATTGCCAGGCGCTCGCCGACGCGGAGTACGCCGGCGACCATACCTGGCGCGCGTATCTCAGCACGCAGGCCACCGACTCGGAAGTGGCGGTGAATGCCCGCGACCGCATCGGGACCGGCCCCTGGTACAACGCCGAGGGCATGTTGATCGCCGCCGACCTGGAGATGCTGCACGGCGAGGCGAACAATGTGAACAAAGAACGCGCGACGACCGAACGGCTCGACCCGGTCAACGGGGTGGGCGACGATCCCAACCGGCACGACATCCTGACCGGCTCCCAGCCCGACGGCACCGCGTTTCCGCCCGGAGACGACCGGACGTGCGGCAACTGGACCTCCAGCACCGACGGCAGCGCCATGGTGGGCCATCACGACCGGATCGGCCGCGGCGACGGCGTAAATTCGTGGAATTCGGAGCACCCCTCGCGCGGCTGCAGCCAGGAAGATCTCGTGGGGACGGGCGGGGCCGGGCTCTTTTACTGCTTTGCAATTGATTAGCGCGCCCGACCTTAGAGGTCAGGAAACAGAAGACAAAAGACAGAAGAGGCGGCTAGCGCTGCCCCCGGAAAGTGAAACGGCCCGGCGGATCATCCGCCGGGCCGTTTTCTTTTCCCGCGCCTGAAGCCTGGAGCCTGTAGCCCGAAGCCTTCGTGCCTACGTCAGCACGACTGTGCGTCCCAGCTGCGCGTTGTGCTCGAGGAAGGTGTGCTTCACCTCGAGTTCCTCCTCAGTGGGCTGGACATAGCCGTTGGTCTGGCTCGCGCGCGACGTCACGGTGTGTTCACCCGGGCTCGCGCTGAACTCGGCGGTGAAGAACTTCCAGGAGTACTGCTCGCTCATTGACGCGTCCAGCGTCGCGGCCTGCCACGGCCCGTCGTCGACCTTGACCTCGATCGACCGAATCGGCGTACCGTCGTGCATGATCACACCAAAGGCCTTGTACTGGTTCCCCATCTTGGTCACCCGAGCGATGTAGGACTTGAGCCGCATCTTGCTGATAGCGGTCTCCTTCCACTTCATCTCGCCGTTGACCATCTCGCCCTTGAGGGTGCGATACCAGCGGGCCTGATACTTCCCGAGGTACTGGTCCTCCTGGACGTGAATCTCGGACAGGAACTTGACGTTCGGCGCGCCATACCAGCCGGGCACCAGCAACCGGAGTGGCCGGCCTTGATGGGCGGTCAGCGGGTCGCCGTTGAGGTCGTAGGCCAGCAGCGGTTCGTCAGACAGTGCGATATCCCGCGAGAGGCTGCGCCCGTACTGCTGGTCGACCGTGTAGGTCCGGCCGCGGAACTCGACCTCCTCTTCCCCGTGGTCGGCGCCAAAGAAGACGATCTCGCGCGCCCGGTCCTGTAGCCCGGCCCGCTCGAGGACGGCGCGTAGCGGCACACCCGCCCAGCGCCCGTTACTCGAGAGGCCATGCAGCGGCCCACGATTCCCGGAGCACTCGAACCCGAAGACGAGTTCCCGGCTCGGCATGCCACGGAGATCGGCGAGTGACAGCTCGAGCGGGTTGTCCACCAGGCCCCAGACGCGGAGCCGGTAGGTCGCGCGATCCATGTCGGGATGCCCGTAATGCTGGGTGGTGAACCACTGATCGGCCGGCGTAATCGGCCCGTCGATGTGCCGCACGTCGATGATGCGTCGGTCGGGAGTCCGCTCCAGCACGATCTCGTCCGGCAGGTCGGTGAACTCCATGAGCTCTTCGCCCTGCGCGAGCGCGGGAAACGCCCATTCGGGCACACCCACGGCCCCGAGGCCAGCCAGCACTGCTCCGCTCTTGAGCACGTCACGACGAGTGGTCTGCTTCGACATATCGGGTCCCTTCCTCGCACCGAGACCGGACCGGGTCTCGGCGTCCACCGACCGCATTATCGCGGTTCAACCACGTCCGGTCACCACTTTTTCAGTCCTTCCAACCCGCCGGAATCGCGGCAACAGGTCAGGCGCCCCCCGAGAAGAACACCCGCTGCACGAACCAGAACGCGCCGGCCGCCATCACCGCCACCGAACCGGCCACGGCAATACGCCGGCCAGCGAACTCACTACGACTACGTATCCCGATCAGCGCCGAGGCCACGACGACCGCGACCGCGACCTGACCGATCTCCACCCCAAGGTTGAACGAGAAGAGCGACCACCCGAGCGCGCCGCTCGGCAGTCCCATCTCGCGGAGAACGCTCGCGAACCCGAATCCGTGAATCAACCCGAACACCAGCGCGATCCAGACCCGCATGTCCCGGCCGTCGCGCACCAGCAGATTGTCGGCGCCAACATAGACGATGCTGAGCGCGATGATCGGCTCCACCACGCTTCCCGGAGGGCTCACGACACCGAGGACGGCCAGCGCCAGCGTGATGCTGTGCGCGATGGTGAAGGCGGTGATCACCAGCAGTAATCGCTTGATAGCGCCGCCCAGCAGCAAGAGGCCGATCAAGAACAGCAGGTGGTCGGGACCGATGAGAATGTGGTGCACCCCTTCGGGCACGAACTTCTGGATGACCGCCAGCGTCCCCTGGGTGCTGCCGACGAAATACTCGAAGGAGCGGTCGTCGCCCCCTAGGATCGCCTGCGACCGAAGTTCCCCGGCGTCATAGAAATTGACGAACGTCTGGTGCTGCGGGTCATACGGGAACATCTCGGCGGCGACGTCGATGACCCCCGGAAGATCGGAGAGTTCCTGACGCGCGGTCAACCGTACCGACTGGCGGTCGGGCACCGGCTCCGGTTCGCTCCAGGCCGTCACGTCCAGCCGCTCGCCGTCGACTAGGATCGTCAGTCGCTCGCCTACCAGCGCGCCCAGCCGTGGTCCCCGGCTGCCGAGTCCGTCTGGTTCGACGACCCGATTCGGCGGCTGGATGCCGAGCTCGTACGCCACATCGAAGGCATGCACCACAACTTCGAAGGTCACGACGGTGCCGTCAATCCGGACGTCGACGAAACTGAACGGGGCCGGGTGCGCCTGGGCCGGTGACGCCGGAACACAGAAGGTCGCCAGCGTCAGCAGCGCGATCAACCGCCTCATGGCGGACAATGGTATCTCATGGACCGCCTATACTCCGGTGTAGTGCCCCACCCGAGGAGAACGCCCGTATGTCATTCACGCTGCCTCGTCGTCGACTGCTCAAGACCTTGACTGCGGCGCCGCTGGCCCTGGCCGCGGCCGCGACCAGGGTCGGTCCGGTCCTGGCTCGCCGCCAGACGCCAGCTGGCGCGATCGGCCCCATGGACCAGGCCGTGCTGCCCGCCGGGATCCGCTCGCGTTTCGTCGACGGTGTCAACGGTCTGCGAGTGCACGTCCTCGAAGCCGGCCACGAGCAGGGCGGGCGGCCCGGCGTCTTCTTGCTCCACGGATTCCCGGAGCTCGCCTATAGCTGGCGGCACATCATGGTCCCGCTGGCCGAGGCCGGCTACCACGTCGTCGCCCCCGACATGCGGGGCTACGGTCGGACCACCGGTTGGGACGACGACTACGACACTGACCTCTCGCCCTGGCGACGGCTCAACCTGGTGCGTGATGTGCTGGGGCTGGTCAACGCGTTCGGCTATCGGTCAGTCCAGGTGGTCGGTCACGACTTCGGGTCGCCCATGGCCGCCTGGTGCGCGGTCACGCGCCCGGACGTCTTCACGGCGGTAGCGCTGATGAGCGCGCCGTTCGGTGGCACCGCGACGCTGCCATTCGATACGGCCAACAACCCGAGGCCCGCTCCCGACCCCGGGCCCGACCTGCATGCGGAACTGGCGCGACTTCCACGCCCACGCAAGCACTATCAGCGCTACTACACCACCCGGTCGGCCAACCAGAACATGTGGCGTGCCGAGCAGGGCCTGCACGCGTTTCTGCGGGCCTACTACCACCACAAGAGCGCCGACTGGGCCGAGAACCGTCCCTATCGACTGGCTGGACGGACGGCGGTAGAGATGGCGAAGATGCCGACCTACTACATCATGGAGCTGGGCGACGGCATGGCCGAGACCGTGGCCAAGCACATGCCCAGCGAGGCGGAGATCGCCGCCAACTCCTGGCTCCCGGACGACGAACTCGCCGTCTACACCCAGGAGTACGGGCGCACCGGTTTCCAGGGCGGCCTCAACCACTACCGCTCCGGTGCACTCGGCGCGGCGGAGATGCAGCTCTTCGCCGGTCGGACCATCGATCAGCCCTCGATCTTCATTTCGGGCGCTTCGGACTGGGGCAGCTACCAAAGCCCGGGTGCCCTTGAGCGGATGCAGCAGGAAGCCTGCACCGACATGCGCTCCGTCCACATGGTCGAGGGCGCCGGACACTGGGTGCAGCAGGAACAGCCGGAGGAAACAGCCCGCCTCCTGATCGAGTTCTTGAAGAACGCCTGACCTCAACCGATGCTCTAGCCATCGGCTGAAAGCCCCCGTCCGGAGTGACATACCCAGAGGAGGTCCGTATGTCACGGTTCGGTCGGCTCACCCGTCGCACGTTCCTCCGGAGCGCCGGCATCGGTGCGGCCGCAGGAGCGCTCTCGCCCACGACCGTCGGCGCGTAGGCGCCGGCTCGCGCCTACGTCTTCGACACCGTCTACGACCGGATCGGCACCGATTCGTCGAAGTGGGACCGTCAGATCGCCCGTTACGGCCCGGACAAGATCGAGGTCGGCATGGGAACGGCAGACCAGGACTTTCGGGTCGCGCCAGCGATCACGCGTGCGTTGGAGCGCCGGATCCATCATGAGAACCACGGCTACCTGACACGACCGCAGTACTACCTCGACTCGATCGTCGACTGGAACCGTCGGCGCCACGGCCTCCACATCGACCCGGACACGCTCCTGCACAGCGACGGCATGCACCCGGCGCTCATCGCCACCCTGCGCGCCTAATACCCTCCTGGCAGCAAGATCCTGCTCCATACACCGAGGTATGACGGCTTCTATACCGATATCCGCGTCGTGGATGCGGTAGCCGAGAAGTGTCCACTTCGACTGATCGACGGCCGCTACCAGATGGACTTCGAGAATCTGGAACGACGCATCGACCACGCAACGCCCGCCTTCCTCCTCTGCAATCCACAGAACCCGACTGGCAACATGTGGTCACGCGAGGATCTGGCGACACTCGGAGAGATCTGCGCCCGACGGCGGGTGCTGGTCCTGGCCGACGAAATCCACTGCGACTTCGTGACCGACGGGCACCGCTACACCCCGTTCGCGACGCTGGACGATGAGGCAGTGGTCCGCAACAGCGTCACCTTCAAGTCGGTCAGCAAATCGTTCAACCTCTCGGCGATGAAGTGCGTCTACCTGTTCTCGACGAACCGGGAGGTGCTCGACCGCATCCAGAGACGCCGGTCAGCTCCGACAGAGCATCAACACTCTGGGTGTCGTGGCCGCCGAGGCGGCCTACGACGAATGCGAAGACTGGCTGGACCAGGTCGTGGAGTACATCGACGGGACCCACGGGTTCGTCGATCACTCTGTCCGCACCCACCTCCCGGATGTGAAGTATGTGAAGCCGGAAGGCACCTTCCTCGCCTGGCTCGACGTGCGTCGGCCGCTGGACCGGGTCGGCGCGGCGGCGACGGCCGCGGCCGAAGACCGGTCGCCCGAAGCGGTCTTTCAGGAGTTGCTCGTGGACAACGCCCACATCCACGTCAACCCAGGCTCGATCTACGGCTCGGGCGGCGCCGGGCGGATGCGGATGAACATCGCCACCTCGCGCCAACTGGTCGAGCGAGCGCGGGGAAACATGCGAGACGCGCTAGCTCGCCTGCAACGCTTGCGTGGCTAGTCCGCCAGCGGGTGCGGGCGCAGCTGGAAGTGGATGACCGCACTCCTGGTCCCCTTGCCGCCTTCTATGTGCCAATTCAGGTTCGAGCCGTAGTTGGCCCAGAGCCCGCGGCCCTTCCAGCCGGCGTTCGGGTCGTCGATGCGACCATCCAGCCCGCGTGCGAAGAACCCGAGCGGATAGGGCACCCTGAGCACCACCCACTCGCCGGTCTCGGGGAGCAGCGCCAGGATCGAGTCAGACCCGGAACCGGGCGCCATCGGCACGTTCTCGCCCAACCCGAGCGTGTCGAACTGGTCGACCCAGTTGTAGTAGTGATAGTCCGCGCTCCCCGGGTCCTCGACGCCCTGCATCTGCGGGCCGGGTGTCGGATAGAGGGTCCACCCTTCCGGGCAATGCTGTCCGGTGGCCTGTGGCCCGTTCAGCACGCGGCACTTCAGCCGGTCGAAGCTCGCCATGTGTCCGCTGCCTGAGAGCGCCGTCCAGATCACCCCATGACGGTCCACATCGACGCCCCGCGGGGCGTGTCCGGTCTGAGCCGGATCCACGGCCGGGTTCTCGATGGACGGTGGCTCGTAGACTTCGGCGACGCAGGTCTCTGGCGGGTTGTCACCCCGGTCGACCCGCACGAGATTCCCTGGAAACGGCCCCGTCCGCGCAATCCAGACGCTATCGTCGGTCGGGCTCGCGATGATCCCGTAGGCGAAGCCCCGGATACGGGTGTCACGGGTCTGGTCGACGGGATCGCCCGGCTCGTTCCAGGGCCTCGTGATGACCCCGTCGCCGTTGGTATCGAGTACGGTCGGACACCAGCCCTGCGACGCGCGCTCGTCACCGGTCTCGTCGAACATGGTGGTATCCAGCCAGCCCACGACATTGGCGTCTCCGCTGAACCAGAGGGTGTCGTTCTCATCCTCGCCGAACTGCAAATGGTGCGTGGCATAGCAGCTGTCGATGAGCGTCCAGGTCTGCCGGTCCGGGTCATACGCGGAGATCTGTCGTCCACTCGAGGGAATCGGAAAATAGGCCGCCGACGGGTGGGTCGAGCCTTCGCGACACCAAGCGGGGTTCTCCCGCCGACGCACCGTCGACGTCAACCAGACGCGCCCCTCGGCGTCCATCATCGGGTTGTGCGGGTTGGCGGGCGCATCGAAGATGATCTCCTCTCCCCACGCTGGTGAGGGTTCGAAGCCCGGTTCGGTCGGGAACATTGACGGCACCATCTCGCGCGGCTCCCGGAGCGGCACATCGAGTTCGGTCGACTGATGTCGAGCCACGTCGGTGATGATCAACTTGTCGTTGGTGATCGAGACGCCATAGACGAGACCGTTCCCGTTGACCGTTGGATCGCGCTTGTCGGTGGTGATCTCGTCATGCACATAGGAGGTGTCGCCACCCCAGTCCCACATCGTGAGGACGAGGTTCCGCTCCACGCCCCGCGGACGCGGCGGCGCCGCCGGCACCTCCCCGGCGGCGATCCGATCGCTCCAGTCGGCGAACATGTCGAGGCCCCGATCGGCGCCAAACCGGTTCAACACGCCGGCCATCTGCCGGCCGCGCTGGCCAAAGGTCAGCCGATGCGCCCATGCCGCCCGCGTGGAGTCGAACTGCGACAGATGCGCGGTCTCGAACGTGAACCGGTTCCCCATCTGGTGACACAGCTGACACTCCTGCTTGGTCACATCCACCCAGGCGGCCTGGCTGCGCAACCCTGGTGAGATCCCGTTCCCCTGGGGGCCGGTGCCGGGAAACTCGTCGGCGGCGGGCGGCTCGAGAAGCGAATACCAGTAGTTCGCCGGGTAGACGGCCGCCGCGTCCTGCGGCGTCGCGGCGACGACCGCGGTAAGTTCGACGGTCTCACCGGGCTCGGCCACCAGGGGCTGGGAGTCGACGAGCCCGTAGCCCCGGACCCACACCCGGTAGGAGGCGGCCGGCAGGTCAGGCAGGAGGAAACGCCCCGCGTCGTCGGTCACGACGATCTTGCGAAACTTGGTGTCGAGGTCGTCGGTCTCGGCAATCACCCACACGCCCGCTTCCGGGCCAGCCTGGCTCGCCACGACACCCCCGAGGTCACCCTCGGCGGGCTGTCGGGCCATCAACCCCGCGGCCGTGCCGGCCACAACCACACCCACCGCCGCTCCGAGAGTCCGGCACCCCAGCCATCTCTGCATGTCACACCTCGTGGTTCGCCGCACCCGCTGTCCTCGATGCCGCGATCTTACCCGGCGACGGCATCCCGGTCACGGCTCCCGCAAAGGGAACGCCGCTACACGGCGTATACTCTGGAAAGCCTGAAAGTGAGGACATCATGAGCTACCGCCTTCTTTTCTCGGCGGCTACGGTCCTGGCCATCGCTGCAGGTTCGGCCACCGCCCAACCCGCATCGGCCGGTCGCGCCCCCGACGGTTCTCCGGCGCCGCGGATGCCGTGGGGCGTCCCGGATCTGACCGGCGTCTGGGATCACGGCACCGCGACCCCGCTCGAACGACCCGAGCGATACGAGGGCCGCGAATTCCTGACGCCGGAGGAGGTCGCGCAGGCCAACATCGAAGCCCAGACCTTCGCCACCTCCGAACGGCGGGGCGAGCTCAGCGCCCAGCGGGACGTCGGCCTGGCCTACAACCAGTTCTGGTGGGACCGCGGGCTCTCTGACGGACGGACGGCACTCATCATCGACCCGGCCGACGGCCGGATCCCGGAGCGAACCGAGGAAGCCGTCGAGCGCGCCGCCGCGCGGCGGGCCGCCTCCCCGCCCAGGGCCAACTCCGAAAACCCGGAGGACCGCGGGCTCTGGGAGCGGTGCCTGTCGCGGGGTACGGTGCGACTGGGCGGTGTCTACAACAACAACTTCCAGATCTTCCAGACCGAAGACCATGTCGCGATCCTGCTCGAGATGGTGCACGAGATGCGGATCATCCCACTCGACGGGAGCGGACCGACCGACACCACGCCCTCCCAGTGGCTCGGCCGATCGCGTGGTCACTGGGAGGGAGACACGCTGGTCGTCGAGACCACCCACTTCTCGGGCCAGAATCCGTGGCGAGGTTCCGGCGAGAACCTCCACCTCGTCGAGCGCTTTTCACGACCCGACGCCAACACGCTTCGCTATGAGGTGACGTTCGAGGATGCGACCACGTGGATCGCCCCGTGGACGGCCGCGCTCGACATGCCGCGCACCGATGGATTGCTCTACGAGTACGCCTGCCACGAGCGCAACTACGGGATGGAGAACCTGCTGCGCGGGGCCCGCGTGCAGGAGCGGGAAGCGGCGGCGCGATGACACCGCCACGGTAGCGGCACCGCACCGTCAGTTGGCGCGTCCGAACACGATCCGCTCGTGGCGGAAGAGACGCGCCGTGGCCGCGACGCACAACAGCCCGAGCGCCAGCGACGATCCCCCGGCCAGCAGGAACAACCCGAACCCGGGGTCCTCCCCGCCCAGCACCTGAGTCAGCAACATCTGCTGTCCGAGCGACGGGACCGCCGCCATCCAGGGCTTGCTCGGCAGCGAGGCGACGGTGGCGGCCATGCCGGGGATCATATAGGCGGCGCCGCATCCCGGGTCGGCGGCACAGTCATCCAGGAGCAGATCCAGCGCCCGGGCCTCGTCGCGCCCCGTGTGCAGCGGGAGCTTCATCTCCACCGGAGCCAACCCGTCGAGGATCGCGGTACGCACGCGGTCAGGGTGACGCCGCAGATACACCAACCCGGCCCGCGTGCCGTACGAGCCGCCCCAGAGGTTGATCTCGTCATAGCCGAGCGCGGCGCGCACCTCGTCTAGGTCGTCCATCGCGATCGGTGTGGTGTAGTGCCGGGGATCGGCGTCGAGCTGTTCGAGACACTGCTCGACCTGCGCCATCGCCCGGTCGCGCAGGAGCTCCTCCGACATCGGATCGAGCAGCAGCGCGTCGTCGTCCAGCTCGCAGGTGAGCGGATTGGACTGCCCGGTGCCTCGTTGATCGACGAACACCAGGTCACGATCCCGATTGACGCGGCGGAACGGCCCGCCGAGCGCGCCAGTCAGCTCGGTGGCCGCCTGCCCGGGCCCTCCGGCGAGAAAGAACACCGGGTCCGGCAGGGGGTCTCCCGACAGCGCCGGCAACACGCCGACGCGCAGCGAGATCTGGCGGCCGCTGGCCGCATCCCGACCGGGTATTCGGCGCAGAGACCGTCTTCGATGTTCTCTGTCGGCGGACAGGGGCTGAGCGCCAGCCGCCCCTCTGTCGCCTGCTCCGGACCGGGCCCACACGAAGCGATCAGCAGCAGCGACAGGAAGAGCAACGAGGCAGGAGGCGTCGATTCGACATCGCTGAAGCCAGCGCCGAAGGCGCCGGCGGACGTTCGGATTATACGGAAACCACCGCGCGTCCCGTGCCTACCCCAGCGGCCAGAACCAGGGCACCATGACGACGGTGGCGATCGCCACCAGGATGACCAGCGGAGCTCCCAGTCGGGCAAAGTCGCCGAAACGGTAACCACCGGGCCCATACACCATCAGGTTGGTCTGATACGACAGCGGAGTCAGAAAGGAGGCCGAGGCGGCCAGGGCGACCGCCACCGCGAACGCACGGGGGTTCAGTCCGAGCTCGGCGGCCGCCGACATCGCGATCGGGAACATCAGGACCGCGGCCGCGTTATTGGTGATCAGGCTCTTGAGCATCACCGTGGTCAGCACGATCCCCGCCAACCCGCCCGACGGGCCGAGCGGGCCGAACACGCCGCCGACCAGATGCGCGATGTCAGTCGCCAACCCCGAGGTCTCGAGTGCCGCCGCCAGGCCGAACGCCCCGGCGATCACCAGGATCACGTCGAGGTCGACCGCGTCCTTCGCCTCCGATGGGGTCAGCACGCCGCTGAGCACCAGCACCAGGGCCCCGACCAGCGCGGCGCTCAATACCGGTAGCAGCCCGACGGCCGCCGACAGCACCACGCCCGCTCCCACGAGCGCCACGATCCCGGCCTTCCGCCCCACCGAGGGGGGCACCCCACCCAAGCGCGACACCAGCAGGAACGCGCTCCGGTCGCGCCACCGTTCCCGGAACCCGGGGTCCGACAGAATCAGCAGCGTGTCCTCCGCCTTCAGGACGACGCCGCCGAGTTTGGCGTCAATCCGGCGCCCGGCTCGATGGATGGCCACGACCGCCGCCTGATAGCGCGCGCGGAACCCGGCTTCTTTGAGCGAACGCCCGACCAGGGGCGAAGAGGGCCCCAGCACCACCTCGAAGAAAGTATGGCGGACGGTGTCGAACTCTTGCACATGCTTGTGTTCGGCCGACCGCAGGCCGCAGATCGCGTGCAGGTCCACCACCACGCCAGCTCGCCCCACGAAGGTGAGTTCGTCGCCGCCATGCAGCACCGTCTGCGGACCGACCGGCGCGATGACCTCGCCATCGCGGTCAATCTCGATCAGGAAGACGCCGGCCAGGTTCCTGAGTCGTCCCGCCTCGACCGAGCGGCCATCGAGTGCACCATCCGGCTCCACGACCATCCTGACGACGAACTCACGGAAACCGTCGCTGAGATCGGCTTGTGCCGGGTGCCGTTCCGGCAGGAGCCGGGGCGACAACAGGATAAGGAGCGCCACACCCACCACCGCGACCGGAAGGCCGACCGGGGTCAGCTCGAACATGCCCAGCGGGGCCTCTCCGGCGTCGGTCAGCAAGCCGGACACGACGAGGTTGGTCGAGGTTCCGATCAACGTGACCATACCGCCGAGGATCGCGGCAAACGACAACGGCATCAGGAAGCGGGAGGGCGAGCGCCCCGTGCGCTGGGCCCAGTTCTCGACCTGCGGCGCCAACATCGCCACGATCGGCGTGTTGTTGAGCACGCTCGACATCGCGGCGGCCGGAACCAGCAGCCGCGCCAAGCCGGAGCGGCGTCCGTCGCCGTCGCCCAGCGTGCCGGCCACCAACGGCTGCAGCGCGCCAGTCTTCTCCACGGCGCGCGCCAGCACATAGAGTGCGGCCACCGTGATGGGCGCGGGGTTCGACAGTCCGGCGAACGCCTCGGACGGCGTGATGACCCCACCCACCAGCAGCACGATCACGGCGGTCAGCACCGTCGCCGACGGCGCTGCCAGTTCGCGGGCCAGGGCCGCGACCATGCCAGCCAGCACCAGCAGGGTCAACCAGGCGTCAAGACTCACGCTACGCTCACTCTCCCCATCCGAATGATCCTACTCGGCAGCCGACTATACTGTCGCTGCTGAGCACTCCTTCCGCATGACACGCGCCGCACTGCTCCTCGTGCTCCTGTTGCTGGCGACCGCCCAGCCAAGCGACACCGGGCTCGCCCGCCAGACCGACGGCGCGGGCACGCAACTGGTCCGCAACTGCCGGCTCTACTTCGAGTTTCTCGGTCGAACGGGGGCCGGCCGTGAGGAAGCGTTCGACCGGAGTCCGTTCGGCATGGGGTACTGTGCTGGCCTGGTACGCGGCGTGACCGACGTCGCCCGCGCCCAGATGGACGACCGTCTCTGCATCCCCGACAGCACGAGCGAGGCTGAGGCGGTCTGGGTCGTGGTGCGCTATCTGGAAGACAATCAGATCGCACAGCCGGAGCGGGATACCGACCTGGTCCTGCGTGCGCTCGAGAATACCTACCGATGCCGCTAGGCCACAGGCCCCGTCCTGGTCGGTGCCCCGGTCTCACCGCGGCGGCGCTGCTCGCGCTCGGAATCGCGACGGGGTGCCGACCGGCAGCACCCACGCCCTCTTCGCAAGGTTCGACGGACAGCGAGGCGCGCTTTCAGCCGACCGCGACGGTCGAAGATCTCATGCGGAGCCTGATCGACCCGGCAGCCGACGCGCTGTGGGATGCGGTGGTGATCACGTCGACGTTGGACGGCGTCGACGAGCAGCGGCCCGAGACCGACGACGACTGGGCCGCCCTCGAACGGAGCGCCCTGCATCTGGTCGAGGCGGGGAACCTGCTTCGTATCGACGGTCGGGCCATCGCTGGCCCCGACGCGGTCTCGGACATGCCGGGTGTCGACCTGGAACCGGCCGACATCGCCGTCCTGGTGGCCGCGAACCCAGACGCCTGGCGACGGGCCGCACGGGAGATTCACGACGTCGGCGTGCTGCTGCTGGCCGCGACCCGGGCCCAGGACGTCGACGCGCTGCTCGAAGGAGGCAGTCGACTCCAGGTGGCCTGCGAGTCGTGCCACTCCCGCTTCTGGTATCCGCCGATGCCACCGTCCGACGACGCCGAGCCCTAGCCCAGGCTCCGCACGGACCGTCAGCGGGTCGGGCCTACGGCCGAATCGGGGTTCCGTCGGGACGGGTCAGTTCGGCGCAGCAGATCCCATACGTGCCTGGCGCGCGTGACGGTTGCCCCACCACCCGGATCTCGTCACCGGCCTTGATCGTGTCAGACGTCCATCCGCGACGCGTCATCATCACCGCGGTGCCCATCTCGACTTCCCAACCCACGACATCGCCATCGGTGTTCGGCGCATCGAGATACACGAAGGAGTGCGGGTTCCGGAACACGAACTGCGTGACCGTACCGACCGCCTCCACCTGTTTCTCGGGGTCGTAGAAGGGCGCGCTAGCGTGGTGCGCGCCCGCGGGCATGCTCGTCACCAGCACCGTCATCAGCAGGCCTGCCGCCGTCCAGAGTAGAAGTCTCACACCGTGCCTCCTTGCTCCCAAAACACCCAGTCGCGTCCGTGCCGACCGCTATTCGGGCCTACTGATACTTGGGCACCAGGAACTTCCGCGGATGTCCCGCCTCGAACGGGTCGCAGTTGTAGGCCTGGAGCTTGTAGCCATCCGGAGCCGGCTGCCAGCGGGTCGTGTAGGAAGCCGGCTCTCGCAGGAACATCGGGTCCTCGAGCGTGAGCGTCAGGTTCAGATCGTCGCCCTCACGCCAGTAGCGCTCGGTCACCTTCTTCTGCTGGGACGACGGGATCCCGTTATAGTCGTCGAACCCGGTGATGTCGAAGACGAAGTTAGTCGTCTCGACGATGAGCGCTCCCTCTTCGTAGCGCCCGACCGAGAAGCCCTGCACCGTGAACTCGATCGGTGACGGCTCGCGCCCGTCCAGCCACACGGTGCGGATCTGGTCGTCTTTCTCATAGCGGAAGAGCACCCGGTCCGGCCACTGCGTGACTTCCATCATGTAGGGGTCGTATTGGATGGCGGGCGAAGCCGACGGGACGCAGTCGTACTTGGGAGCAATCGCCTCGTCGAATGCCGCCTGATACGCCTCGGCCCGCTCGTTGAGCACCGGGAAGTTCTCGCCCGGCACCCACGGCATATTGGGTCCGTTGACCCGCCGCACCGCCGGTCCGCCGTCCCAGACACCGACCAGATCTGGCACCTCCGCCGCGGCATCCTGCGCCAGCGCCGGCGCGGCCGTTCCGCCCCCGACCGCCAGCAGCAGCCCGCCGACGATCCAGGACGACCGCCACGCGGATACGACTGCTCCACGACTGTCAGATCTGTGCATCATCATTCTCCTCGCGCATCGGAGGGACACCCCTCGGCGGCCCGGAGTGATTCTACATCGCCTCCCGGCTCACCGAGATGGTCGCACCACCCGGTTCCACCACATCAGCCCGCCGGTGACGAACATGATCGGCGGCACCAACCCGATCAGCGCCCAGAGCAGTTTCGACCACTCCCCGAACCGGCCGAAATGCAAGCGTGTGAACCAGAGCAGGATGTTGTCCCCGGTGCGCGGGTCGAAGTTGTCGTCCTCGAACGGCTCCAGATAGTCGACCACCGCGCCGAACGGCTCGGGGAAGGCCAGATAGACCCCCGTGAAGCCCCACATCACGATGAAGAGCAGGGCGTAGAACCCGAGCGCGCTGTGGAGCGACCAGTTCAGCCGTCGCCAGTTCGACCTCCAGTCGACCACGAGACCGCGACGCCAGGTCGTGATGCCCGGCCACCAGATCACGGCGCCGGTGACTCCGAGCAACAGCAGGAGCGCGGCGCCGATACCGTTGACCGAGCGCCCGGTCTCACCGGCCAGCAGGTTGTCGTGGAGGTCCAGCAGCCAGGTGGTCAGCCGCCAGCCCCAGGGCAGCGCGTGTCCCAGATACTCCCCCGTATAGGGGTCGAAGAAGAGCTGCGTCCGCTCGCCTGACGGCCCGACAGACATCGTGACCGCGAGCCCGGGGTCGTCCGGTTCGGTCCACACTTCGACGGGGACATCGGGGAACACCGCTTCGGTGGCGGCGACAAGCTCCTCGGCCGTCAGCCTGGAGCCGGCCACCTCGACCGCAAGGGGTTGCGGGTTGAAGTACTGCCGCAACTCGCTGCGATAGACCAGGATGCTGCCGGTCAGGCTGATGACGACGACATAGAGCCCCACCCCCAGGCCGCTCCACAGATGCACCTGAAAGAGCGCCCGCCTGAGCCACACCTGCTGCGGCTGCCGTCGCCAGTCTCCCGCCATCGCTATCCTTGCCCCGGCGCCGCCGCGAGCGTCTCAGAGGGACCCGACACCTCCACGCCGGCAAGTCGCTGCCCGAGATACGTCGCGATCGTCCCCATGCCCGACCGTCCGTCGAGCGCCTCCGCCTCGGAGTTGTAGTTCGTGTTGGTGTTGATGTCGTAGGTGTAGGCCACTCCGTCGCCGTCGACGATGAACTCGACGCCGGCGATCTGGATGTCGTGCGCCGCGAGCACACGAGCGTAGGACTCGACCAGCGGATGCGAGAACCGGTCGATGATGGTGAACATCGCCCGGTTCTCGCCGGCGGTGGGGCAGAAGGCGTCATCCACCCGACAGGCATCGGCGGGACACAGCTCGAACCCCTGGCTGGTGTCCACCTGCACGGCGTAGAGCAGCTCGCCGCCCACGAACTCCACCCGCGTGATGGTCGATTCTGGCGCTTCCACGTATTGCTGGAGCAGCGTAATGCCGTCGAGGGGAGGATCGAAGTCGTCGCTCTCGACGTAGGCCTCCAGCGCCGCCAGTTCCCGGAACAATCGCACGCCCAGTCCCTTGCCGGCCCGATTGTGCTTGGTGATGAACGGTGTCGGGAAACGCTCCGCCGCCCGGAGGATATCGTCACGCCCCACCGCCGCCAGGGTGCGCGGCGTTCGGACGCCAGCCGCTTCGAGCGCCGCGTACTGGGCCACCTTGCTGACCTCGAGCCGCAGGGCGCGACTGCCGTTGACCACCGGCCGCTCATGACGTTCGAGCCACGCCAGCACGGCCGCCGTGTGCTCGGGGGCGTATCGATGCCCTCGCGTATGCGAGGACGCGCTCATCCGGTTATAGAAAATACCGTCGGGAGGCGAGGTGGTGAGGTCCACAACGCCAGTGCCGAGAAACCACTCTTCGAACGGCACCTGACGTTCCTCGAAGGCGGCTCGGAGCGGGCGGACCCACTCGTCGTTCTCGTGGATGACGTAGACCTTGGCCATGCCGGCGACTCGGCTCGTACCCTAGAAGCGGGGATTCACCACGTTGTTGAAGATCGACCCGAAGGTATAACCAAAACCGACGCGGTACTCGTAGCGAGAATCGGTCGCGAGCGCTCTCCGTTCGACCAAGATCTCCGCATCAGACAAGTCTGCCTTCGGCAAGTACAGTTGATTCCGAACCAGTGAGCTACTAGCGCTCATGAACACGGAAAATCCGCGAACGATCCTGAACGAGAGGTTGCCTGACAACGACACGCTGTACTTATCCAGGTCATCAAGGAACGAGTTGTAGTTGAGCCGGATCCGACTATCTCCCCAAGGCTGCTCGACATCAAACGTCGTCTCCAACGAGTGCGATGGCACAGTCTCTTCCATCTTCCCGAAAATCGTTTCCTCTTCGTACTCAAACGCTTGGATACCGGCCTCGTAGCGAACGTAGAAAGCCCGCCTAGACGACTCGGAGTAGGGAAAAACATTAAACTCGACACCAGGGAGGACTCGCGTTCTGCGCGCCTGATTCCGGAACGTCGATTGGCTTAGTCCTCCCCGAATCGACGCCCCCCAGTGCTCTCCTAAGGTCTTGACCGCCTGACCGTCCATGTTGCTGTTCCGGTTGATGTTTTTGAAGTCACCGCTGCTCAACTCAGTAATGCTCTCCCGATAGGAGGTCTCAGCCCGCAGCCGGAAAATCCATTCCTCAGTCGTGCGATTGGCCGAGACCGACGCATTGAATCTGCGGTTCGTCCGTGAGGACTCGCCCGAGGCCCGTCCATCGGCATTGATCCGAAACACCCAGAAATTCCAAGGATCGTCCTCGGGCTGGGCCATCAAGTCGCGTGCTCGACCATTCCCGGCAAGAGCACTGTTGGTGCCGATCTCGATCTCGTAGGCCAGCGGAGTATCAATGATGTAATGGAGGAACCCGACGCGGAGCACCTGGGCAACACCGGCCCTCGTTTCATCGTCCGTATCAGTCCGACTCTCCGCGTAAAAGTAAGTGACGTCACGTCCGTCGAACTCATCGAGGCCAAGGAATTCGAACGTATATTGCCGCCCGCCACCGGTACCCTCATCGGTAACCAGCACGTGCACTTGGGCATCACGCCGATCCCGGACGTAGTTAACGAACGTAATTTCGCGCCGCAAATAGTTGCGATCGCACTCACGACCACAATCAAGAAACACCCGCAGTGCCTGGGGGCGCCCATCGGTCCGTAGCTCCTGGGAACCGTCATTCGGCTCCTCCGCACCTGCCCCAGCGGCCAATGCCACCAGCAGCATCACGCCCATCAGGCTCTCTAGTAGTGCCTTATTCAAACGCCTGCCTCGCTCTACGCTCCGTACTACCCTGACCGAACCGGCCTTACTTCCGTTTGATCCCGTCTTCACAGACTCTCTAGCTCCTAGCCGTATGTCATTTACTCCGAAAACGTCAATTTTTGCAGTATACGGGAACGATCACTCTCGTGACGACCGAGTCTCGCGACACCCGCCCGTTCACTTGACAGTGTTCTTGCCCAAGGGTACAAGAAGAGCCTTGCAATCGACGTATCAGCTACACAAGAGGAGCACCATGCGACGAACTCTAATGTTCGGCCTGATCGTGGCCTTGGCTGCGAGCACCGCCACCGCCCAACCGGCGGTGACCCCTGTCGAGCCCTTCAAGGTCGGCACTTTCGACATCCATGGCGTCCCCCATGTCGTACTAGTCCTTAGGGACTCATATGTTATCGACATCGAGGTTGCCAACATGGTGCTCGAGGCGAATCCGGCGTACCCGGCCATACCAAGGCCGGACGACGTGCTGGATCTGATTGGCCGCTACGAGTACGGGCTAAAGTACCGCCTCTACGAAATTGTCAACCATACCGTCAACAACAACCTGTTGACCGGCAGCGGCCGAGCTGACTACGTCTACGACGTGTCCGAGCTCCGGATCCGTCCACCCATCATGTACCCGGGCAAGATCATGAACGCGGCAGTGAACTTCTACACCCACGCCTGCGAAGGCTGCACGCAGGAGGAACTGCAGGCACGCACACGTGAGCGTCAGGAAAACCGTGGGGTGCCATATCTTTTCCTGAAGCCGAGCCGCGGGGCGGTGATCGGCAGTGGAGATGACGTCGTCATGCCGTTCGGCCGCGACCAGATCGAATGGGAAGTCGAGATGGCGATCGTCTTCGGCCGCACCGGCAAGTACATCTCGGCCGCGCGGGCCTATGACCATGTATTCGGCTACATGGTGGCCATGGACATCTCCGACCGTGGCGGCCGTCCGCCGGGCGGCAACGCCACCCGCTCGGACTGGTTCGTCGGCAAGGGCCACGACACCTTCGCCCCGCACGGCCCCTGGATCGTGCCGAAGGAGTTCTATGGCGACCCCATGGAGCGGCTGCATCAGACGCTCGTCATCGACGGCGTCACCGTGCAGGAAGCGAGCGCCGGCGACATGATCCACAACATCCCCGAGCTGATCGAGTACGCCTCCTCACTAATCACGGTCTTCCCGGGTGACGTGTTGCAGAGCGGCACCTCCGGCGGCACCGGCGCGGGACGCGTCGAGCGCGCCACCGGCTCCGGCTACCTGCAGGCGGGCGAGACCATCAGCGCCAGCATCGAGGGCATCGGCACCCTGACCCACGAAGTGGTCGCCGAGGAGAGCGTTCCCGACGATCTGTCGGGTGCACAGCTACCGCCGACGGCGTCCTACCGCGACCGCTAACCATCAGCGTCGCTGTTCGCGAGCGCGCCGGCCGCCCCGTGCGGCCGGCGCGCTTTTTTGTGTGTTGGTTTCAGGGCGCCGGCACGCCCGCCGCCGCCAGCGCCACCAGCATCGCCCGCTGCACGGCGAGATGGGCCTCGTCGTCAGACCACCACTCGTCGAGCGAGTGCGCCCCGCCGCTCCGACCACCGCGACCAAGCGTGATGGCCGGAATCCCCAACGAGATAGGAATATTGGCGTCGGTGGACGCCGCGCCCAGGCGGGGCACGAATCCTAGATGGCGAGTGGCCTCCATCGCCGCCCTCACCAGCGGATGGTCACTGGCGACCGTCCCCGAGGGACGCTCGCCAATCGTCTCGAGTGACGCCTCGAGCGCGTCACCCCGGTCACGGCGACGGTTCTGCTCGTCGAGGGCGCGCTCCACAGAGAACGCCAGCACCTCGTCGAGCCGGTCGAGCTGCCCGTGGTCAACCGACCGGAGATCGACTTCAGCCCAGCTCTCGTGCGGGATCGCATTGACCGACGTCCCGCCCCCCAGTCGTCCGACGCTGTAGGTCGCCGCCGGACCGGTGTTGACCACCGTGCCCGCGGCGTCGTCGAACAGATACATCGCCCGCGCCAGGGCCAGCGCCGGGTTCCCCAATCCGAAGTCACCCCACGAGTGCCCGCCGGGTCCGGTGACCTTGACCCGATAGCGTCTGGACCCGAGCGCCTGATTGACCACCCGGCTATCGCTCCCGCCATCGATGGCGATGAACGCCCCGATCGCCGGTCCATCCTCTCGCAACAGATGACGGACGCCACGCAGATCGCCCAGCCCCTCCTCACCGACACTCCCGACAAACAGCAGGTCGCCCAGGGTCTCGAGACCGGTCTCCTCGAGGGCATGCAGCATCGAGAGCAGCAGGACGAGCCCCCGCGTGTCGTCACCAATGCCCGGCGCATAGAGCCGTTCGCCACGACGCGACACGGTGACATCGGTGCCGGGTGGGAAGACGGTATCCAGGTGGGCCACCACCGCCACGGTCGGACCGCCGCCGACACCGGCACGATGGCCAAGCACATTGCCGACATCGTCGATGACCACGTCGGCGAGTCCGGCCTCACCCAGTAGCTCGGCGAACCGGGCGGCGCGTGCCGCTTCGTCGAACGGCGGAGCGGGAATCTGGGTGAGTTCCACGAGCACCGGCTCGGAACCGGCGTCGATCTCGCGAGCGACAGCTAGCGCCCGAGTCACGTCAGGCCGGGCAGCCAGCGACTCTACAGGCTGGAAACCTTGGTGATCCGATGCAGGAGTCTGGGCACCAGCCGGCACGCCCGAGCAGACGAACGCCACCCACAGCGCGAGTGCAGCGTGCTTCATCGAAGCGCCTGGGCGCCGACCCGACGGGCGGGGGCGCGGACTACTGCCCCGCCTCGCGCTCCTCGGCGCGATGACCGGCAAGAATCCCCTCCATGCCGATGTTGCCCTCATGGCAGGCGTACTCGAACATCGGCTGCGCGCTGTAGGCGAGCGGGATGCTCACCGTCCAGGGTGCGGTCCAGACGGTCGGGTCGGTGATCGTGACCTCGTAACGCAGCACGTCGGGCGACTCCCGGGTGAGCCGCTCGATCATGTGCAGTCCGTCGGACGAGCCACGGAAGTTCGCCGTCTTGGAGAAGTTCTTGGTCTCGACGACGAGCGTCTCACCCTCCCAGTGGCCCCGCGAGTCTCCGTGCAATTGCCGGACGTCGTCATCCACATGCGGCAGCCCGGTGAGCGGAATGAGACGGGCGTCGTGGTTCATCTCGTGGAGGATGACCACGTAGTCCTTGCTCTGAAACACCTGGTAGTAGCTGTTGTAGCCGGCTCCAAGGCGCGGCACCCCGTAGGTCACACACCGCTCCGACAGCGGACGATCCGTATAGGTGTCGGCCGGGTGCGCGCGCCGATACTCGGCCGCCTCCCGGAATCGCTCCACCGCCTCCGGCAGCAGGTCTGGAATCTGGCCGTCGGGCGGATCGATGACCAGCGACGTCTGGTTGGTGAAGTCGCGATCCGCGATCCAGAACTGGTTGTAGTTGCCGGTGGTCGGATCGTAGGACGTCGCCTCGATCCCCTCGATCGCGGCCAGCACCAGCTGGTCGCCGAACAGCGCATCACCATCACCCACCGCATCGGCGGCCGCGATACGAAGCGCCGCGACTTCCTCATCGGTGAGCTCAGCCCTCCCCTCCCAGGCGGCGGGCCGCTCGAGCGGCGTGATGTTGTTGTTGGCCCAGACCCCTTGCAAGTCCGGATGACCGTCCGGCGTCCGCGGTGCCGTCCAACCGTTCTCCTGCGCCACGACCAGCGGAGCCGCTCCCACGACCACCGCCACCACTCCAGCTATCAGCACGTTCCGGCGCATCACTCGCTCTCCTTCACCCGTCTGGGGCGCGAGACACAGCGTGAAACCTGCGCCCGCCAGCATCCATCGACTCTGCCGAATTGTAATCGGACTGCCGGGATTCGCGCCAGCGCCAGCGCCCCTGGTGAGACCGGCGGCGTGCCGGTCGGTTTGACACATCACGCGTCGAAACCCCACACTTAGCCCACGGAGACGCCTACGCATGACCGAGACACAACAGCTCAGCCCCGCCGGACGCATCACGCTGTGGGTACTGGGCACCCTGCTCTTCCTCGACATCGCCATCTACCCCTACTACCTCTACATGGAGTTCGCTCAAGACTCCGAGGTATACACGAAAGTCGGGATCGCCACGGTCGCCCTCTTCGGGCTGATCTGGTTGGCGACAGCGTTTGGTCCGCTCAAGACGCGCCAGTAAACCGCTCCCCGGGTGCGGCCATCTGGCAACGACGGGGTGACACTACGAGCGACGGTCAAGCGGAGTTTCGCAGGCGCCGGACTCCTGGAGCCGACGAGACGGCTGCGTGACACCCTTCGCGCCATCGCCTGGGTCCCCCACAACCGTCGATACCTCGCTCGCGCGGTCGGCGACAGCCTGCCGATTCCACCCGTTCGTCTTCGTCAACTGACCACCGCCTCCCCCTCCATCGAGTGGTTCATGGAAAGCGGCCGCGCCGGCGCGGACGCCATCCGTGATCTGCTCGACGCCCACGATCAGCCGCTGTCCCGACAGCGAAGCCTGCTCGACTTCGGATGCGGGTGCGGACGGGTCCTTCGCCACTGGGCCGGTGACCAGATCGAGGCGGAGGGCTGTGACTACAATCCGGACCTCGTCGGCTGGTGTCGAGACCGGCTGCCCTTCGCCACCGTCGCGACCAACCGGCTGGAGCCGCCGTTGTCGTACGACCCGGGGCGCTTCGACCTGGCCTACGCCCTGTCGGTCTTCACGCATCTGCCGGAACCGCTCCAACGTCCCTGGGCCGAGGAACTGGCTCGCGTCATCTCCCCCGGCGGACATCTGATCGTCTCTACCCACGGCGCGGCCTATCGCGGCGCACTGACCCCCGAGGAGCGGACACGCTACGACGCCGGAGAGCTCGTCGTCCAGAATGCGGCCGAGCCAGGCAGCAACCGATGTGGGGTCTTCGCATCGCCCGACGCCGTGCGCCAGACCTTCGCCCCCTGGTTCACGGTCCAGGCGCACCTTGCGGAAGGGGCCAAGGGCAACCCGCCCCAGGACCTCGTGTTGCTCCGCCGCACCCGGGACGATGATTCCGATGAGGGAGCCGTATGAACCGGCGCACACTCTCCGGAGTGGCCCTGGCTGTCGCGATCGCTCTCGGGGCGTGGATCCTCGCGCCGGTCCTGCTCTGGCGAACACCGGTGATACCGGAGCACACTCCGCTGGACGGGTTCACGCGAGCACGCGGTGTGGTGCACATCCACAGCACGTTGTCGGACGGCAGCGGCACCCCGGACGAGGTCGTGGCGGCGGCCGTCGAGAGCGGCCTCGACTTCCTGGTCCTCACCGACCACAACTCCTTCGAGGCGAAGCCGGTCGAGGGGTATGGCGAGACCGCCGTGCTGACAATCGTGGGGTCGGAGATCTCGAACCACGAGGGTCACCTGATCGCGCTCGGGCTTCCCGCCCCGTCACATCAGTTCTCGGGCGACGGGCTGGATGCCCTCCGCGACGTCACCTCGCTTGGCGGGACGACGTTCGCCGCCCACCCCGACAGCCCCCGGCCCGATCTCCAGTGGGCCGGCTGGGATCTCCCGGGCGGCTGGGGCCTCGAGGTGGTGAACGGCGACTCACAGTGGCGCGCGGCCGGCTGGCTCCGCGCCGCGGGGGCCACGCTGCGCTACCCGTTCCGGCCTGTCAGCGCGCTGCTGGGACTGACCCAGCGTCCGGCGATCCTCGAACGATGGGACGGTCTCCTGGCCGAACGGGAGGTCTCGGCTATCGCGGGCGCGGACGCGCACGGGGCGTACCGGCCGTCGACGCTGTCGCTGCCGCTGCCCAGCTACGAAGCGGTGTTCGCCACCGTACAGAACTACGTGCTCCTGGACGGCCCGCTCACCGGGCGCCCCGCGCAGGACATCGAGGCGGTCGCCACCGCCCTGGCCCGGGGCCGGAGCTACATCGGGGTCGGGGGGCTCGCGGACCCGTCAGGCTTCTCGTTCGTCGCCGAACGAGATGGCCAGCAGTGGCAGATGGGCGACCGCGTGCCGGCGGGTGCTCCCGTGCGGATCCGCGTCGCGGGAGCGATCCCCGCTGACAGCGAGATTCGCCTCCTTCGAGACGGGGTCGAGCTGCTCAGGAGCGCACCTCCGCTCGAAACCCAGACCGACACCCAGGGCGTCTACCGGGCCGAGCTGATCCTCCGGGGCTGGGACATGCCCTGGGTCCTGTCGAATCCGTTCTATCTGTTCGACACCGACACCCACACCGCGCGCGCCGCCGCCTCGGCGCTCCCACAACCGCCACGCGCCGCTCCCGACACGTGGCTCGACCGCTTCGCCGGGCGGTCCACGTTCGAAGTCATTGGAGACGACACCACGCCCATCACCGGGCCGACGGTGACGCCGACCGGTGGGCTGGCGGGATCGGGCGCCGGATACCTGGCGTTCAAGCTGGGCGCCCCGGACGAGGAACATCCATCGCCGTTCGCGTCGCTGGGCAGCTACACGCCTCGGGATTTCTCGGGCCGGACCGGGCTCACCCTGTGGGCCCGAGGGAACGACACGCACCGCTTCTGGCTTCAGGTGCGGGACCAGAACCCGACCGGCTATGACGGCGTGGAAAACTGGGTGACCTCGATCAAGGTGACCCCGGACTGGCAACCGATCACGGTCCCGTTCGAGACCCTCAGCAGCACCGATCCGGGCACCGACGGACGACTCGACCTCGACGAGGTCGTCGGCATCGTCCTGCTGGCCGATCTGGGCACTCACCGCCCCGGCGCCAGCGTGGAGCTGTGGGTCGACGACCTCGGCATCTACTGAGGCCGGTCGGTTCGACCCACAGAATCGTCGGCCCGATGACAGTTTCGTAACTACAGCGGGTTGATCTGATCGCCCTCGACCGCCTCGCCTTCGACGACAGTGCAGATGGCTGACTGCGACAGGACCCTGGTTACCTCGAGCACTCCGACCTGGTCGGTGATGCGATCGAGGAGTGTGCCATCGGCATCGCGGATCTCGTCGATCACCCGCACGACGGAGAAGCGCTGGCCGACCGTCACTCCGGAATCTTCGCCCTGATTGATGTAGATAGATCCGTCGTTGGCGCCAACAATCTGGGCCGACGGCGCCGGCGGCGTCACCGGCGCGAGCGACGCGAAGCGATCGGCCTGATCGGCGATCTTCTCGACCACCTGTTCGATAGCCGGCCGAAGCGCCTCCTGCGCGGTGCCGGCGTCGAACTCCCGCTCGATGGCGTTGCCCCGGAAGGCGAGCCCGCCAAAGGTCTTCCGCCCCTCGCCGCTCTCGGCGAGCATGATCTCGCCGGTCGTGGTGTTCACCAGTCTGACGTCGACGATGCTTTCGGCCCGCGATACCGAGGCGCCGAGGCTACGCAGACCGCCCGACGTCCGCTCGATCGAGAACTGGGTAATCGACCCGGTCAGCATCAGCTGAGCGCCAAGCAACTGTCCAATTCTGGCCGCGGTGCTGGTGTCGACCGCGCCGCTGGCTCCGAGATCCTGTTCGGCCAGCAGCGCCTCGAGTTGCGCCCGCTCGATCACCGAGAACTCGCCGCTGCGAAACAGCTGGGTCACGAGCTCGTCGGCCGCCGCGCGCCCGAGACCGTCGCCCCAGTAGCTGAAGGTGCTGTTGTTCTCGAAGTTCATCACGGCCACCCGCACCTGTGCATGGACCGCCGTCGGGATCGCGCTGGACAGGAGCGCCAGCATAGCCACGACGAAGACTTTGGTTCGACAACGGGTCAGGATGATCATCAGTGTCCTCCGTTCATGCGTGCACTATGATGAAGGCAGGCGCTGGCAGACGCCACCCCGAAATGTGCAATTCGGGGGCCAGTCGCCCGTCACATACGGCACGCTCGTTGCACTTTCGTCAGTCGCCTGACTGCCGCGTCCCGCGGCGGCCCGTCTGTGACGGACCGCGCGATGGGGACTACGGCCATGGAAGACCTGTCCGGACGTACCTTCGGCGCCTATCGGATCATCGGTCCCCTCGGCAGTGGGGGGATGGCCTCCGTCTACCGCGCCTATCAGCCTGCCGTCGACCGCGAGGTCGCGCTCAAGATCCTGCCGCGGCATCTGGCCCAGGATCCCGAGTTCGTCGCTCGTTTTCGTCAAGAAGCACAGATCCTGGCGAAGCTCCAACACCCATACATCCTCCCGGCACACGATTTCGGCGACGCCGACGGCTTCACCTATATCGTGATGCCGTTCATCGAGACGGGCACGTTGGCCGCCTCGCTCACCGGACAACCGTTACCGATCGACGCCGTGGTCCGCGTGATCAGCCAGGTGGGCGACGCCCTGGACTGCGCCCACGCCGAGGGGCTCGTACACCGCGACGTCAAACCCAGCAACATCCTGATCGACAATCGCGGCAACTGTCTGCTCTCCGACTTCGGCATCGCCAAGATCCTCGAGGGCGCCGACACCTTGACCGCCACTGGCGGTCTGGTCGGCACCCCGAAGTACATGTCGCCCGAGCAAGGCATGGCCCAGGAGATCGACGGGCGCAGCGACATCTACTCGCTGGGTGTCGTGCTCTATGAGATGGCCACCGGACGCGTGCCCTTCGACGCCGACACGCCGGTTGCGGTCGTCGTCAAGCATATTCATGACCCGCTGCCGATGCCGCGGCAACTGAATCCGGAACTCTCGGACCGGCTCGAACGAGTGATTCTCCGAGCGCTCCACAAAGAGCCGGCCCAGCGGTTCGAAACAGCCGGCGCCATGGTCGATGAGCTTTCCGCATTGCAGGATCCGACGATCGCGGCCGCGGAGGCACCGACACTGCCGCTACCACTTCCGTCCGGGACGGCTCCGAACGCGCCAGCCTCGACGCCTACACCAGTCCAGAACGCTGACGTCCCGGAAACCGAACCACTCGCTCGGCCGGTCTCAACACCCGTGGATGTCGCACCCACGATACCGGTACGGCAGGCACCGTCGACCGGTGGTCGGCCCGTGTTCGCGATCGGCGCCCTGGCCACGGTGGTCGTGCTCCTGCTCTGGTTCGGGGTCTTCAGCCGCGAAGGTACTGATGGCGACGACGCGATGACGGCGGTCGAGACCGCTGCCACCGCGCCGGCAACGGACGCCGCCTCCGCAACCGCCGACGCAACACCAGACACCGCCCCACCCTCCACCGAGCCATCGCCGGTACCGGTCGAGACGGTGGCCGATGCCGCGCCACCGCCTCCGACCACGGCTCCGGCTCGCAGCGAGGCGCCCAGGGAACCGGAACCGACCGAGAATGCGCCACCGGTGAGTCCCCTCGGCTCGGAGCCGGACGTCGCACTGGCCGGGGCGCCGGCCCCGGCTCGCGACACAAACGAAGCGGTGCTGACCGCGCTGGCGCGCGCCGAAGAGGCCCGACTGGCGCGCGAGGCCGATGCCGCCGCCGCGGATCCATTTCCGGACGTCGGCGACGGTACCTTTCTGGATCGACAGTTCGGCGCCCGCTGGACGGTGCAGAGCGAACCGGCGCGGGGCGCCGACGGACTCCTGTGGACCGAGGCCAACGACCACTGTAACCGCCTCAGCCTGGGCGCCCGAGCCGACTGGCGACTGCCCTCGCAGCTCGAGCTCGACACGCTTCTGCAGCGACTGCCCCCAGACCGATATCCCTGGGGATTGACCCTCTGGAGCGCCGACCGGGAGCCGGGCAACCCGAATCGTCTGTGGGTCTCCAGCTCGCCCCTCTACGCCCCCGCCTGGTCGACGGCGGTCCGCGACAACACC
>MDTE01017286.1_pt1 | contig 61794 bp, 38 predicted proteins | sample 811231 | NCBI WGS metagenome assembly MDTE01 (sample SAMN05326651, study PRJNA326480) | marine metagenome | isolation source: seawater | place: Indian Ocean: Red Sea | collected 2010
ACCGGCGTCGATGGACTCGATTTCCTGGATCGCCTTTTCGCCCTCGAGATTGAACAGCACATCTCCGGGTTCGATCGTGTCGCCGTCGGCTCGCAGCCACTCGACGAAGACGCCCTCTTCCATGCTCCAGCCGAGCCGGGGGATCTGGATGGGATGTGCCATACTCGGGTTACTCCGCCATCAGGTCGCGCACGGCCGTGGCAACCATTTCGGGATGAGGCACCACGGCGGATTCCAGCGAGGGGCTGTAGGGGGTGGGAGTGAAGGCCCCGTGGATCCGCTTGATCGGGGCATCAAGATCGTCGAAGCCACTGTCGGCCTGCACGGCAGCGATCTGGGCTCCGATACTCGCCGGTGCGAATGTCTCGTCAACGACAAGCAGTCGGCCGGTCTTGGCCACACTCGCGGCGATTGTCTCGGTGTCCAGCGGGAGCACCGTCCGCGGATCGATCAGTTCGACCGAAATCCCCTCGGAGGCCAGTTCGTCGATGACCTCCAACGTGTGGTGCACCATTCTGGCGATGGCCACCACGGTCACGTCCGTTCCTTCGCGAACCACCCTGGCCTTGCCGAACTCGATCTCGTAGTCCTCTTCGGGGACCGCGGTCTTGGCCGTCAAGATCTCACGGTGTTCCAGGAACATGACCGGGTCGTTGGTGGTCAGGGCACGACGGAACAGCCCCTTGGCGTCGTAGGCATTGGAAGGGACAACGACGCGGAACCCGGGGAAGTGGGCGTAGAGCGGGTAGTAGTTGCCGGAATGGTGCGTGGCGGCCGAGTGACCGATGCCGATGCAGCCCCGAAGCAGGATCGGCATCTTCAGCCGCCCGCTGCTCATGTACTGCATCTTGGCAATCTGGTTCACCAGTTCGCCGACGGCGTCCAGGATGAAGTCGCCGAACATGAAGTCGATCACCGGTCGGCTGCCGGTCATGGCGGCGCCGCATCCCAGTCCCACGAAACCGCGTTCACAGATCGGTGTGTCGACCAGCCGGGTGGCTCCGTGGATGTCGAACAGCCCGGCGGTGGTGTTGAAGTTTCCGCCGCGGGCCCCGATGCCTTCGCCCATCACGAAGATTCCCGGGTTGCGTTCCATCTCGACGGCCAACGCCTCGTGAGTCGCCTCAACGAAGGTCAGCTCTCGGTCACCGGCATCTGGCTCTGGACCGGCGGAAGGGGCATCCTCGGGGTTGGCGTAGACGTGCTTGGTGGCCGAGTCGGGGTCCGGCCACGGGCTGTCCTCGGCGAATTCCCGTGATTCGGCGATCAACTGTTTGACCTCGTCGTCGATCGTGGTGAACTCGGCCTCTTCCACCAGGTCATCGGCGATGGCACGGTCTCTCAACTGGCTGATCGGGCACCGCTGTTTCCACTCCTCGACATCTTCCTTGGTGCGGTAGGTGAAATCTCCCATGCCCTCGGCGTGAGCCCTCGTGCGGTAGGTTTTGCACTCGATCAAGGTGGGGCCACCGCCGGAGCGTGCTCGGGCGATGGCTTCGCCGGCCTCTTTGTGGATCGTGATCACGTCGTTTCCGTCGAGTTCCGACCACGGCATGCCGTAACTCTCGGCGCGGCGACCGACGTCGGGAATGGCACTCGACTCGTTGAACGGGACCTCGGTGGCGAACTGGTTGTTCTCGCAGACGAAAATTACCGGGAGGTTCCAGATCTTGGCCATGTTCAGGCCCTCGTGGAACGCTCCGTTGTTGACGGCCCCGTCGCCGAAGAAGCAGACCGAGACGCGGTCTCTCCCGAAGAGCTTGGACGTGTAGCCGCCGCCGGTGGACTGCAGGATGCAACTGGCCACGATGCCGCTGGTGCCCATCAGTCCGATTTCGGGGCTGAACAGGTGCATGCTGCCGCCGCGGCCGCCCGAGCAGCCTGTGTCACGGCCGAAAAGCTCGGCGATCAGTTGTTTGGGCTCCAGCCCCTTGGCCAATGCGTGGCCGTGACCGCGGTGGGTGCTGAAGACGACATCTTCCCGGTCCAGGTGGGCACAGATGCCGCTGGCGATTGCCTCCTCGCCGACGTAGGTGTGGCAGGCACCGTGGACGAGCCCCCTCTGGTGACAGCGGGCCAGTTCCTCCTCGCACTGCCGGATGGTCTGCATCGTGCGATACAGGTCCAGCAGGGTGTCCTTCTCAGGCAGCGTGGTGACTTCGCTGGTCATCGGTCGTGTCCATGAAAATCGTCGGTCAGGTTGTTTCGAGTGTAGGGGGTTATCCCTCGCCGTTCAGCAGTCCCAGCAGCAATGGCAACTGCTTCTGGTAGAAGACCAGGCCGGCAAAGCCCAGGTAGAAAATGCCGCAGAAGCCGATGCCGAGCCTGGCCACCCATCCGGGCCGCAGGGCGGGGGGCAAGTAGACGAGGTTGTTGCGGAGCACGAAGAAAGCGGTGAAGCCCAGTCCGAGGTTGTTGAAGTTGGCCACGACCAGCACCATCAATTTCGGCTGTCCGTAGGTCTGGAACAGGAAGGCGCCAAAGAAGGTCCAGGCGACGTAGAGGACGAGGATCGAGTAGTAGATCTTGCGGACTTCGTCGGGTTGCATGCCCTCGCGGACCCTGCGGACCCCCGACCAGATGACATCCGTCCACCGCCGGCTGAAATGCTCGACGATCGACATCTGGCTCGGCAGCAGTACCAGCAACCCGATGATCAGCGTGCCGACCCACATCAGCTTCTGGGTGCCGGCCGAGAGTCCGGGGGCGTGTCGCATGCCGTCGGCGGTGATGATGGCCTGGCCGTAGTCCGGGCGGTCGGGGTCACCGAACATCGGCGAGAATTCTGCGAACTGGATCGAGAGCAGGGCGGGCAGCGCCATGCCCATCACGCAGCCGGGACCCCAGATCAGGACCTGGTCGGTGATGATGTATTTCCACCATCCCTTCCATCGCCGCATGTTCTCCGGAGTCAGCGCGAAGACCTTGCCGACATGCGAGAGCGTGACGTCACGGCCACCGATTGCACTGGGGATCGCGCCGACCTGGCTGCCCACCCCCCAGCCCTTGTCCCGGACGTAGTTCGAATACGTGGAGTTGCCCAGGCCGCCGCCACCGGCGTATCCGGCGAACGCGCCCAGGAGTGCGATCTGGCCAAGAAAGATCAACGGCCAGCCTCCATCGCCGTCGTCGTCGAAGAACAGGTTTCCGATCGACTCACCGTCCCAGTGGCCGTCCTTGTCGACGTCATCGAAACTCTCGATGTTGCCCTCGGAATCGAGCTTGTAGGGTTCGACGATATCGGCGTGGCCGTCCTTGTCGAAGTCGGTCTCACCGGGGTCAAGTTTCCCGTTGGCGTTGGTGTCCTCGGCGGCGACGATCGGAATGTTGCCGATCTTGAAGAACCCCCCAAAGACATCGCCCCACTTGTCGGCACTGACCATCGTCACACCGACCACGACACAGAAGCCCAGCACAACGACGATCTTGGTCGTCATCACCCATTGCATGGTGTTGTAGATTTTGCCGCCCACGAGGATCGGCAGGGTGACTCCACCCAGAAGCAGGTACCCGAGAGTATTGACCAGGACCCGGTCCTCCGGACCAGGCGGTCGGTCGAGATACAACGCGGCGATGACGGTGGCGGCGGTGGTGGAAAGTGCGGGGATGAAGGCGCCGATGCTGAGCAGGATCAGCACACTGATCCAGAAGGTCGGGCCGGGCCGGGCTCTCATGAACCCGGTGAACACCGGTTCTCCGCAGTACATCGCGTAACGGCCGCACTCGATGTTGTAGAAAACCTGTCCGATGATCGCGACGCCGGCGATCCACATCAGGCTGCCGCCGTATTTGGCCGTGATCTCGGCCCCCAGCAGCCATTCTCCTCCGGCCAACTGCACACCGCACATCACGATGCCGGGTCCGATGAATCCGGCCAGGTTCTTGAGTCCCAGCCGTTTCGGCTCGGGCAACTCGGCATCTCCCCAGTCCGGCAGGCAGGTGCTGGGGCGAAACCGTTCGTCGCCCGTGGGCTCGTCCGGCGGACTTGGCGCGGTCGCACCTCCGTCCGCGTCGGCCGGCTGGTTGTCACTCATCGTCTGCCTGCCTTCGACAGGTCGCCGGAACGGTCACTGCATCGGAATGACGCGGGAGGTGTCAGGCGACTATGATGGACCGAGGCTAGCCCACCTCGTGGGCCGCCACAAGCGGCCGGGATGTTCCTGAACCCGAGGCCCTTTCGAAATGCTGGAAATGAAGATCTCGACCCTGGTGACCACGGTCCTGGTGTTGCTGAGTTGCTCGGCGACCGATTCTGTTGCGGCGGCACCGCCGGATTTCAATTCTCTGAGGCGTGAGTATTCCTCGTCGGTGTTGAAGCTGGTTGTCAGGCGGTGTGCGACGTGTCATTCGACCAAGGACAAGAAGGGCGAACTCGACCTGCAGCGGTTTGATTCCCTGGCGTCGGTCCGACGTGATCCGAAGGTCTGGATCAAGGTGATTGAACAGCTCGACAACGGCGAGATGCCTCCCAAGGATGCGCCGCAGTTGACCAAGGTGGAGAAGAAACTGCTGCGGGGGTGGGCACGCCGTTACCTCGACGCCGAGGCGTTGGCCCGAGCCGGTGATCCGGGGCGGGTGGTTTTGCGGCGGCTGAGCAACGTCGAGTACACGCGGACAGTGAGGGAATTGACCGGGCTGCCCACGCTCGACCCGGCTCGAGAATTTCCGGTCGACGGTGCTGCCGGCGAGGGTTTCACCAACACCGGTGAGTCCCTGGTGATGTCACCGGCATTGTTGAACAAGTACCTGGACGCCGCCAAGGGCATCGCTGCTCACGCCGTGTTGCTCCCGGATGGGTTTCGGTTCGACCGCGGCACCACTCGTCGTGACTGGAGTGATTCGCTGATGGCCCGGATCAAGGCTCGCTACGCCCGTCACGTCGGGCCGGATGGACGGGTCGACGTGGCGCGGTACTTCGAGGCGACGCTGGCAAACCGCAAGGTGTTCACGGCCGATCCGAAGGCTGTCCGCAGGGTTGCCGAGGCAAAGAAGCTGAGTGCTCCGTACCTGGAGAAGATCTGGAAGGCAATGAACGCCCCGGGGGATTCGCCGATGCTGAAGGGGTTGGCCGCCGAGTGGCGAGCGGCGAAGCCCGGCGACGGGAAGCGGCTGGCCGCGGCGATCAAGCGATGGGAGTCTCAGCTGTGGATGTTCGGGACGGTTGGCCACTTCAAACCGTGGCAGAGTCGCAAGCGGTCGCACGTCGAGCACCAGGCGTTGCGTTTGAAACTGGTCGATGCCGACAAGGACGGGAAGATCGTGGTCTCGTTGGCGGCTGGAACTGCCGGCGACGGAACCGACGGCGACCTGGTCCATTGGCAGCAGCCCCGGCTCGTTGCTACCAGCAAGCCGGCGATCTTCCTCAGGGATGTTCGCGGCGTGGCCGCCGGGCTCGATCGCCTGCACCGCCAGGAACTGCCGGCGGTCGGACGTTACCTGGCTGCCGTGGACGAGGTGGAACGGGCCGAGGCCAGGGTCGACGTCAAGGCGGTGGCCGCCCGACACAAGCTCGATCGTCACCTGCTGTCGGCCTGGTTGCAGATGGTCGGCGTCGGCGATGGTCAACGGGTTCAGATCGCCAAGTACCTGCCCGGTGGGTTCGTCAATCGCGCGGGACACGACTTCATTGACGGCTACGGTGTGGCCGAGACGCCCTCGCTGCTCACCAATTCGTCCGATCGACAGGTCAACGTGCCCGGTACGATGGCTCCTCACAGTGTCGTCATGCATCCCTCTCCGACCCTGTTTGTCGCGGCCGGCTGGCGGAGCCCCGTGACGGGACGGGTCAAGATCGAGGGGTTCGTCCAGGATGTGCATCCGAACTGTGGAAACGGCGTGACTTGGCGACTGGACCTGGCTCGTGGACGGTCAAACCGCGTACTCCGCAGCGGGGCGGTCGACAGGGCGGGGCGTCAGACCATCCCGGTGCTGAAGTCGAGCCTGGTGCGTGCCGGTGACCTGTTGTCGTTGAAGGTCGGCCCCAAGGGCCGCGATCACACCTGCGACCTGACGAGATTCAACCTGGTGATCACCGAACTGACGGGCAAGAAGCGAACGTGGAACATAGAGAAAGACATCGCCGACACGATCAACGATGGCAATCCGCACGCGGACCAGCACGGGAATGCCGACACGTGGCATTTCTACCAGGAACCGGTCACCGGTCCGTCGAAATCGGGAGTGGTGCCCGAGGGATCCTTGCTGGCCCAGTGGCTGGAGGTGACCAAGCCGACTGACCGCCGCGCCCTGGCTGACCGGATCGCGGAACTGGTGGCCGGCCCGCGTCCGAAACAGAAGGACGCACCCGACACCAGGCTTTTTGATGCACTCACTCGGTCCGACGGCACACTGCTGGGGTTGGTTGATCCGTTGGCGATGGGCCACGAGGCCGCCGGCGGAAGTCCGTCGAATGACGTCGGGCCCGATCCGAAGATGTTCGGTCGCAGTCCCGACGGGGTTGAGGTTGGTCCGGCCGACCTGGTCGTGACCGCTCCGAGCGTGCTGACAATGACCTTGCCGGCGTCGGTTGCCGCGGGCCGTGAACTGATCGTCACCGGCCGCCTGCACAAGGCGGCCAAGGGTCGAGGCAGCGTTCAGTTGTCGCTCGGTTCGACACCACCGGCCGTGGACCGGGTGGTGGTGGGACCCCCGATCGTTGTCGGAGCCGATTCGCCCGGTGCCCGGCGGGTGGCCCGGTCGGTCTCCGAGTTTCAGGATCTGTTTCCCGCAGCGATGTGTTACTACCGACTGGTCCCGGTTGACGAGGTGATCACGCTGGTGCTCTTTCACCGCGAAGACGAACCGTTGATGCGATTGATGATGACCAAGGACGAGCGGCAAGGACTGGAGCGGGACTGGAAGCAATTGCGGTTCGTCAGCCAAGACGCCCGCAAGATTCACAGCACGTTCGACCTGTTCCAGGGCTTCGCCTCCCAGGTGGGTAAGGTCAAGCAGTTTGAACCGCTTCGCGAACCGATCCGTAAGCGGGCTTTGGAGTTCGAGAAGCACTTGAAGGCGACCGAGCCGGTGCAGGTGGAGAAACTTCTTGATTTCGCCGGCACCGCATGGCGTCGACCACTGGTGGCGGCCGAGCGAGAAACGCTCAGGACCCTTTATGGACAGCTTCGCAGCCAGGGGCTCTCGCACGATGCCGCCTGGAGGCTGTTGCTGGCACGAGTCCTGGTTTCAGCCAACTTCCTCTACAGGGTCGAGAAACCGGTTGACGGTCGGGTCGCTCAGCCGGTCAACGACTGGGAACTGGCCAGCCGCCTGAGTTATTTCCTGTGGTCGAGCCCTCCGGACGGTGCGTTGAGACAGGCGGCCCGCTCGGGGCAGTTGCAGGACCCGAAGGTCGTGGCCGCCCAGGCGGTCCGGATGCTCGACGATCGCAGGATCCGTGGGCTTGCCACCGAGTTTGCAGCCCAGTGGATCGGAATCCGTGGGTTCGATTCCCACGATGAGAAGAACGAGAAACTGTATCCCCAGTTCGCCAAGCTCCGCGGCGCGATGTACGAGGAATCCGTCCGGTTCTTCGAACATGTCTTTCGCAGCGACGGCCGTGTGCTGGATCTGGTCGATGCGGACTACACGTTCGTCAACGCGGAGTTGGCGAAGTTCTACGGACTGGTCGGGCAGGGGAAACCGGTCGGCTCGCAGAAGCCGGGGGCCTGGTGGCGAGTCGACGGCCTCAAGGCGCGGGGACGAGGTGGCGTCCTGGGAATGGCCAGCCTGCTGGCGAAGCAATCGGGGGCATCACGGACCAGTCCGGTGCTGCGAGGCAACTGGGTGGTCGAGACGATGCTGGGCGAGAAGTTGCCCAAGCCGCCAGCCAAGGTGCCGGATCTGCCCGACAGCGAAACCGATACCAACGGTTTGACGGTTCGGCAACTCGTCGAGAAACACCGGCAAGTGGCTTCGTGTGCGGTTTGTCACGACCGGATCGATCCGTTTGGGTTCGCGCTGGAGTCGTTCGATGCGATTGGCCGATTGCGTCAGAAGGACCTGGCCGGTCGCCCGATCGACACCCGGGTCGCCCTGAAGGACGGAACGCGATTCAACGGGATAGGCGGCTTGCGGAATTATCTGCTGACCAAACGCCGCGACCAGTTCGTCAAGCAGTTCTGCCGCAAACTGCTGGGCTTTGCATTGGGCCGTTCGGTTGAACTTTCCGACGAACCCCTGCTGCAGCAGATCCAGAAAGACCTGAAGGCCAACGACTATCGCCTTTCGGTGGTCGTGAGGGCTATCGTGACAAGCCGCCAGTTCCGGTACCATCGGGGACTGCTGGCGACGAAGTCGGACGACTGAGTTTCCGAATGAGGACTCGACAGATGACAGATGCTGTGACCCGTCACCGTTTCACCCGCCGCGCGATGTTGCGAGGACTGGGTGTCAGCATGGCATTGCCATGGATGGAGTCGATGAATGTCTGGGGCGATGAGGCGTCGCCGAAACGTCCCGGCAGCGAGGCTCCGGTACGATTCGCCTGCCTGTTCTCGGGCAACGGATTCCACAAGGCCGAGTGGTCTGCCCAGGGCGCGGGTTCGCAGATGAAGCTCGGCAAGGTGCTCGAGTCGCTGAAGCCGCATCGCGAAAAGATGTTGTTCATCCAGGGCCTCTACAACGCCGAGGCGTTGAAAGGCAATATCCACAGTTCCCAGACCGGAAACCTGCTCTCCGGTGCCCCGCTGGCAGCGGGTGGCACGATCCGCTCGGGCACCAGTATCGATCAGCTCATCGCTCAGAAGTACGGCACCCAGACCAAGGTGCCCAGCCTGGTGCTGGGATGTGAGAAATCGATCGCCAGCGTCCACAAGAACTACTCGATGCTCTACAGCTCGAACATCTCGTGGAGTTCTCCGACCACGCCGACTCCGCTGGAGATTTACCCCGCGCTGGCGTTTGACCGGATGTTCAAGGACACCGTCCAGAAGACCGACCGCAGCGTCCTGGATGCCGTGCTGGCCGAGGCCCGTTCGTTGCGTGGCAAGATCAGTTACAGCGACCGCCGCAAGCTGGACGAATTTCTCGACTCTGTCCGTGACGTCGAGCAGCGGATCGATCGTGCCGGCGCGGATGGGAAGTTCCAGGGCTGGCGGCCGACATTGACCAAGCCCAACATCCCACGTCCCAAGGACGGCCTGCCGCAGGATGTCGACGAGCACATGCGGTTGATGAGTGACATCCTGGTGCTCGGGTTCCAGACCGACACCACGCGAGTGGCCACGTTGAAACTCAACAACGACCACTCGTCGATGAGGTTCCCGCACCTGGGCGTGGACTACATGATCCACCACCTGTTGTCGCACAACGACACGGCGGACTGGTTGAAGGTCAACCAGTTCTTCATCGAGCAACTGGCCTACATCGCCACGAAACTGGACCGGATCCAGGAGGGCGAACGGACCGCGCTGGACAACTCGATGCTCTTGTATTGCTCGAGCATGCTGACCGGTCACCATGACGCGACCCAGTTGCCGGTTGTCCTGGTCGGTCGTGGTGGCGGGAAGATCAAGACCGGCCGCGTGCTGGATTATCGAGGTAAGCCCAATCGGAAGATGTGCAGCCTCTACATGTCGCTGCTCGACAAAGTGGGCATTCATCGCAAGACGTTCGGCGATTCCACCGAACGGCTGGGCGAGGTGTGAGAGTCGACGTGGTTGGAATCGGTGGCATTTTGCCCGAGGTGTCCCGGGGTCGGGAGAGATGGGGGGTCATCTTGGCCATCACCTTCGGGGTTCTCGCAACCGGCTACGATGTCTTTTCCGGAGATCTCTCGCCGTTTGAACGGGAACTGGCCACGATTTCCGGTCGCCTGAGGCCGCGAAAACCCGTTCCCCGGATGACGACCGAACGACTGGTCGAGTTGGGTCGCTTGGCCACGCCCGATCAGCGAGGGAGATTGTTGCGGTGGATGCTGGCCCGGAAGGCCGACATGCGGTCGGCCCTTCGTCGTGTGCCGTTTGACGGGGCGCGGCTGAACGGGGCGAAACTGGCCAGGCCGGCATTGGCCGACCGGCTGAAGTCGGCGTCGTTTGTCGAGGCGTACACGTCCGAGGACTACCAAGCCGGCCGAGGTGTATTCACTGCGTGGCTGGCCGGTGCGAAGCTGAGGGGGGCGAAGCTGGAGCGAGTGGATCTGCACGGGGCCAATCTGCAGAAGGCCGACCTGAGAGCCGCCTCGCTTCGGGGAGCCAACCTCTCCGGTGCGGTGCTCAATGGTGCGGACCTGAGAGGGGCGGATCTGACCGGTGCTGATTTTCGTCGGACCCGACTCGCCGGAGCAAGGCTGGATGGTGTTCGCCAGGAGGGGACGAAATGGCAGGGGGCGACGCTGGCACTGGCCCGGGGAAGGAATCCGGCGGCGGCCTCGAGCGGCAAGCCCGATGCCGATTCGCTGGCATTCTTCGAGAACCGGGTCCGGCCACTGTTGATCGCCCGGTGTGTGAAGTGTCACGGTCCGAAGAAGGCCGAGGGCGGCCTGCGGCTTGATTCGCAGCGAGGCCTGCTCCGGGGTGGCGATGGTGGTGGAGTGGTCGTGCCCGGGGATCCGGCGCGGAGTCGGCTGATGAAGGCCGTTCGTCGCGAGGGCGAAGTGAAAATGCCTCCCGAAACAAAATTGGGTCGCCTGGAAATTGCCGATTTGCAGCGGTGGGTTCGGAACGGAGCCGCTTGGCCGCAGGGAATGATGTTGGCCGATGGCGGTCCCCGGTTGCGGGGAGGACCGATCACCGAAGCCGAACGGGGGTTCTGGTCGTTTCAGCCTGTTCGAGATCCCAAGCCACCCCACGCTGACGGACCCGGCTTGAGAAACGACATCGACCGATTTGTGCAGAATCGTCTGAAACTGGCGGGCCTCGATGCGGCTCCCGAGGCCGATCGGAGAACGTTGATTCGGCGAGCGACGTTCGACCTGACCGGGCTGCCTCCCACGCCTGCGGACGTGAGGACGTTCGTCTCTGACAAAAAGCCCGGGGCGTTTCGGCGAGTCGTTGATCGTCTGCTGGAATCTCCTCAGTACGGCGTCCGCTGGGGACGCCACTGGCTCGACGTGGTTCGTTACGCCGATACGGCCGGTGAGACGGCGGACTTTCCGACGCCGCTTTCGTACAAGTACCGCAACTGGGTGATTGACGCCTTCAACGACGACCTGCCCTATGATCGATTCCTGTTGCACCAGTTGGCCGGAGACCTGGTTGCCGAAGCTGACAAGTCTCTCGGCGACGACGATTATCGTCGGCTGAGGATCGCCACCGGATTCGTGGCCATCTCGCGGCGGTTCGGTTTCGACTCCGAGAATTATCACAACCTGACGATCCAGGACACGATCGACACCCTGGGACAGGCCGTGTTGGGTTTATCGCTTGGATGTGCCCGGTGTCATGACCACAAGTACGACCCGGTTAACACCGAGGATTACTATTCGTGGTACGGCATATTCGCGAGCACGCGGTACTCGTTTCCCGGTTCCGAGGAAAAGAAGAAACCCTACGATCTCTATCCCGTTGTCCGTGCCGATCGTGTCGAACAGGCCAGAATGGCCTACGACGTTCAACGGAAGAAACTGGACGATGAGATCCGGCCACTGGCGTTGCAGCTCAGCCTGTTGAAGATCGGGTTGGCCGATGCCGCCCGTCCGGCTGAGCGAAAGCGAACCGTGACGATCAGTCCCTGGCGGGCTTACCTGGCCCAACGGCTGCTGAATCAGAGCGTCCGCAATCGGAACAATCACCAGGGGTTCCACGTCTGGCATCGTGACAACCTGCCGATGATCGGTGTCAACGTGTCCAGGGTTTCCTTGAAAGTGCCCGGGGATGTGCCGCCCCGGACACTGGTCGTTCACCCGGCAGCAAAGGACGGAGTGGGGATTGCCTGGCGGAGTCCGGTTTCCGGACGGGTTCGGGTCTCGGGTCGGATCATCGATCGGCACGATTGCGGGGACAGCGTGCGGTGGCACATCGACCGACTCAATCGATCCGGATTGCAGCCACTCGCTTCAGCTGGAAACACGCGGGCCGGAACCACGCCGATCTCCGGAGAGGCCCTGGAGTCGGTTGCCGTCAAAGCCGGCGATTACCTGCAACTGGTCCTGGTTCCGCAGGTCAACCACGGATGTGACCTGACACAGGTCGAACTGGAGATCAGTGAGAAGGGCCAGGACGGTGAGACCCTCCGCCGCTGGCGGCTGGTTCCGGATGTGATCGATCGGTTTCAGGTGTCGAACCCACATCCTGGACGTGGCGAATCGGGCGAGATCTGGTCGTTTTTCCGTGCACCGGTCGATCGTGGCATCGGCTGGGCCAACACAAACGACCTGAAACCGCTGGTGTTGGAACTCGACGGCGGCAAGGTCGCATTGGCGGCAATGGCACGACGGTTGGAGGCTCTCGAACGGAAGCGAAAGGCCTTGGCACTGCGGGAACCGGTTGGGTTGCACTATGGAGTGATTGACCGGGACAAGCCGATGGACGCCCAGGTTCAGATCCGGGGTGACCGGGCGAAGTTGGGGCAACCGGCCGTGCGGCGAAACCTCGAGATTCTCGGAGGAGAAAAACTGACCCGGCCGGCCGAAAGTGGTCGGCTTGAACTGGCTCGCTGGCTGACTCGAGATTCGAATCCGCTGATGCCACGTGTGATGGTCAACCGGGTTTGGCGAGGACATTTCGGTCGAGGCCTGGTCGCCACCGAGAACGACTTCGGTGTTCGTGGCGAACAGCCTTCGCATCCGGAGTTGCTCGACTGGCTCGCGTCTCGATTCCGAGAGGCGAAGTTCTCCGTCAAGGCCATTCACCGGTTGATCATGGAGTCGACAGCGTATCGCAGATCGAGCCGGTTTGACGAATCGGCGGTGGCGATCGATCCGAATGCCCGGCTGCTGTGGCGATTCAATCTCCGCCGACTCTCTGCCGAGGAGATCCGGGATTCGATCCTGTTCGTCAGCGGCGAACTGGATCTGAGTTTCGGAGGAGCTCATCCGTTCCCAGCGGAGGGCAGTTGGGGATCCTTTTCCCAGCATGCACCGTTCTACGGGCTGTATCCTTCCAATCGTCGCAGCCTTTTCCTGATGCAGCAGCGGCTGAAACGACATCCATTCCTGGCCCTTTTCGACGGCGCGGATCCGAATGTCAGCACGCCCCGCCGCGAGTTGACCACTGTGCCGACTCAGTCGCTGTACCTGATGAACAGCGAATTCGTGCACCGGCAATCCGCCGCTCTGGCCAAACGGGTGCTGGAGAGATCTGCAAGTCTCTCCGAGAGCCTGCAACGTTCCTGGTGGTTGACGCTGGGGCGGGCCGCGAGCGGTCGGGAGCGTGCGGAGGCCGAGAGGTTTCTGCTGGCCTACAGCGAATCGCTGGGTGAAGCGGGAGGCGGTCGACGGCACCCGGCCGCCTGGGCGGCGTTGATGAGGACTCTGTTGACTCGCAACGAGTTTTTGTTCGTGGACTGATGTGATGACACCCTTGATACCCATTCCAGACGACTGCCCCGGCCGCCGACGTGCCCTGGCTCATTTTGCCGGAGGGTTTGGCTCGCTGGCCCTGGCGGGCTTGCTGTCCGAGGAGGCTCAGTCGGCCTCGAGGAACGCCGGCGACCCGTTGACGGCGCGGCAGCCACATCACGTGGCCAAGGCCAAACGCGTCATCTTCCTGTTCATGACCGGCGGTGTGTCGCACGTGGACAGCTTTGACCCGAAGCCGAAACTGATTGCCGGTCACGGCCGGTCCATCACCGTTGACAACTGGCAGGGAAAGCTCGGGGAGTTCAAACGCCACCTGAAGCGGCCCGACTGGACATTTCGTCCGGGTGGACAGAGCGGCATCGAAGTCAGTGACCTGTTTCCTCGTGTGCGATCGATCGTCGACGACCTGTGCGTGATTCGGTCGATGGCGACCGATCACACCAATCACTACGAGAGCACGCTGGGAATGCACTGTGGTTCGTGGACGTTCGCACGTCCGTCGATCGGGGCCTGGTGCAGCTACGGACTGGGGACAACCAACCGCAATCTTCCGTCGTTCATGGTGCTGGGGCCCAGGGCACCCTACGCCGGGGCGCAGACCTGGGGCAGTGACTTTCTGCCCGGGTGCCACCAGGGCACATGGGTTGTTCCCGGTGCCAATCCGATTCCGAATCTTCGCCCGCGAACATCCAGCGATCGTCTGCAGCGGCTGGAGCTGGAACTTCTGGGGAAGGCAAATCGACGGCACCTGGAGCAACGGACGGCCGACCGGGCCCTGGAAGCGAGGATCCGCTCGTTCGAGACCGCTTTCGGCATGCAGCGTGAGGCGCCCGAAGCGATGGATCTGGGACGAGAGACTGCTTCGACGTTGGAAATGTACGGCATCAAGCCGGGCCAGACATCCGGCTTTGGCTGGCAGTGCCTTGTCGCCAGGCGGCTGGCCGAGCGAGGCGTTCGGTTTATCGAGTTGATCGACGTGGGGTCATCAGCCAACTGGGACGCGCACGGTGACATGGCCACCCACGGCCCCCTGGCCCGGAACGTCGACGGACCGATCGCTGCGTTGGTGACCGACCTGAAGCAGCGAGGCATGCTCGACGACACGCTGGTTGTCTGGACGACCGAGTTCGGCCGCACGCCGTACCACGAAAAGGCCGATCACCGTGGTCGGGAACACCACCATCAGGTGTTCAGCTCGTGGATGGCCGGTGGTGGTGTCAAATCGGGAATGGTCTACGGTTCATCGGATCCGCTTGGGATCGATGTGGCCGAACAGAAGGTCCACGTGCACGATTTTCATGCAACGATCCTGCACCTGCTCGGGCTGGACCACGAGCGTTTGACCTACCGATTTGCCGGTCGCGATTACCGCCTGACAGATGTCCACGGTGACGTGGTGCGCGGGATCCTGGCCTAGCCGGCCGAGAGAGGTTGCCGGAAGTCTAGATCAGTTCCCGGGGGACCTTGCCGCCGTAGACCAGGTGCACGGGACGTCCGCCGGGATCCACAATCTCTTCGTCACCGGTCATGCCGATGCCGCGGTAGACGATTCGACAGAAGTCGGCGACGTCGACCTTTCGAGAGGTCGGGTGAGCGGCGTCCTTGTCCGTGGTGCCGATCACCTGTCCTCCACGGTAACCTCCGCCGGCCACCAGGATGCTCTGGGCCTGTGGCCAGTGGTCGCGGCCGGCGTTGCCGTTGATCTTGGGAGTGCGGCCGAATTCGCCGGCTGTCACCACCAGGGTGTTCTCGAGCATTCCTCGTTGAGCCAGGTCTTCGATCAGCACGCCAACGGCTCGGTCGTGGCGGGGCATCTTGTTGTCCAGCGCGCCCTTGAGATTGCCGTGGTCGTCCCAGTATCCGGTGTTGAGACTGACGAAGCGGGCTCCGGCTTCGATCAGCCGGCGGCACAGCAGCGCTTGTTCGCCCCAGCCGGGACCGTATTTCTCTCGGGTCTTCTTGTCTTCCCTGTCGAGCTCGAATGCGGCCTTGGCCTTGCCCGACATCAGGATGTCGACAGCTTGCTGGTCGATCTCGTCAATGCTGTCAAACACTGGTGACTCGTCGACCTGGCGTCGGAAGCGGTCGAATTGTCGTGAGAGGCCCAGGCGGTCGCCCAGGCGGACCTTGGAGAGCCCGTCGACCAGTGTGAAACTCTTGTGGTCGGCCGTCGGCAGTCGTCCCGCCTCGTTGCCGTAGCTGAACTCGCCGAGCCGGAACGGGTTGTGGGCGACGCCGAGGTAGGCTCCGCCATGGAAGCCGAAGCCGCCGTCGTTGAAGTTCACCGTGGCGGGAACGCCGGGATCGCGGGGGCCGAGGAGTTTCGAGACACAGGCCCCCATCGAGGGATTGCGGGGGCGTCGGTCTGATCCGTTGGCTCCCACGAAGGCGGTCAGCATCCAGTGGGCTGCGGCCCAGTGGTCACCGTTTCCGTGCGAGAAACTGCGGATGACCGAGACCTTGTCCATGATCTTGGCCTGGTAGGGCAGCAACTCTCCAACTCGCAGGCCTGGCAATGACGAGGCGATCGAATTGTAGGGGCCGCGGATATTCGACGGAGCCAGGGGCTTCATGTCGAAGGTGTCGAGTTGGCTGGGACCACCATGTTGCCAGATCAGAATCACAGACTTGTCGGACTTGTGCTGCGATCCCCGAGATTCGGCACGTAGCAGATCCGAGAGAGTCAGCCCGAAAACTCCGAGCGATCCCACTTCGAGAAACCGGCGGCGGTTGATGCCGTCGCAGAAACCGCCACGGTCAGAATTTCGACCCGTCACACGTAGCATCACAGCGATTCCTGTTGGATCCGTTTTTCGCAAACTGCCCGGTATCGATCACAGCGAATATATCAGCGCCGGCCCGCCTGGCTCAACGGTTTCTGGGCGTCTGCCAGGAAGCCTGTCTTTTCCGGGGATCGGCAAAAACGCCTGCGCGGATTCAGTGGGATATGTGGCGGCGGAGTTGATAGGTCCTCGACGTGTCGTTGGCCTTCGGTCCGGTTATTCGACCCGTATGGCCCCTGCGGGTGGGACCGATCGAGAAGGCGGATTCCGCGGTACGGCCGGTCTAACCCGCCTCGAGTCTCCAATTGTCTGTGCCGCGGACGGCTTTCCCGCTCGGCCATGTGGCTGGACTGACGATGTTGTTGGTGCGACCGACTCCCTCACCTTTCCCTGTCGGTCGCAGAGGACCTTTGCTGCCTTCCCTCCGACGAGAGGCCTCTTGGCTTCTCGCCGGTCCTCACACAACTGAGATCGGCACCTGTGAGTAGAGCCCTGCCGGCCATCTGGCCGGCAGGGCTCGTTTTTGTTCGGAGGCACTCCGGAGACGGGACAGAATCCTCGTACGGTGGCCGAGTCCGTCCACGGGGGGTATCCTCGGCATCCGTCTTCTCTTCTGACCGTTTTCCCCATCCAGAGTTCTGCACCGTGAAGATCGAACACTTGGCCTGGAACGTCGAAGATCCCATCAGCGTGGCTCGTTGGTATGTCGAGAATCTCGGCTTCACCATCAAGCGTCAGATCGACGCCCCTCCCTGGATTCACTTCCTGGCCGACGATAGCGGGACGGTGATGCTGGAACTGTATGGCAACACCGAGGTCGAGGTGCACGGTTTCGCAGAAATTCCCGTGATGGCGTTGCACCTGGCGCTGGTCAGCCACGACATCGACGCGGACATGGCTCGGCTGGCCGCGGCCGGAGGGACTCCCGATGGCGAGATCAACACCAACGAGTCGGGGGATCGCCTGGGCATGATCCGTGACCCGTGGGGATTCTGTCTGCAATTGGTCCAGCGCTCCGAACCGATGATCTGAACGGGGCACTGTCGCACGCTGTGGGTCACGTGATCCGCTGGCGGCGCCCGGGATTCTTCGAGGCACTGGCTCCTGACAACCAAGCGAGGCGATGATGAGTGATTTTTCGGGGCGGCATGTTCTGATCACTGGTGGCACCCGTGGTATTGGCAAGGCGTTGGCGGTGATGTTGGCCGCCGAGGGGGCCAAGCTCTCGCTCAACTACGTGTCGAGGGCTGAAGATGCTGCGGCGGCGGTTGCTGAGGTCGAGGCGGCTGGAGGGCAGGGGGCCGCGGTGGCCGGAGATGTTTCAACTCCCGAGGGGGCCGATGGAATCGTGACCGCGGCTCGGGAGGCATTCGGGCCGATTGACATGCTGGTCTGCTCGGCGGGGACCAGTTGTCCGACCCCCGCTGACGAGATCACCTGGGACCTCTGGAAACACGAACTCAACGTCAACCTCGACGGCACGTTCACGATGATCTACGCGGTCAAGGACGAGATGATCGAGCGGGGTTTCGGGCGGATCGTCACGGTCAGCTCCATTGCGGGGCTCCGGGAACGGATGAACCAGGTCCCCTATTCGACATCGAAGGCCGGTGTGATCGCGCTGACTCGTTGTACGGCTCACGCATGGGCAGGTCAGAACGTGAGGGTCAACTGCCTGTGTCCCGGGCTGACTGAGACCGAGATGGCTCATACGCTCGGTGACGACGCCATGGCTCACATCATCGAGAACACTCCGATCGGACGGATCGGCCAGCCCGAGGAACTCGCCTCGGTGGCCCGGTTCCTGCTCTCCGAGGAGTCGAGTTACATGACCGGTCAGACGATCGTCGCCAGCGGCGGCCGTTGCATGCTTCCGGGTTAGTCGAGGAATGCGAGCATGGCTGGCGGAACCGTGGTCGGCGACCTGCAGGTCCTGTTTCAGCCGGATCGTCCGGAGCTGGGTTACCTGCCGGAAGGGCCTGTCGGGTGCGGGTCGGGTGAGATCAGCTGGGTGGCGATCCAGCACGGGCCCGAGCAGAGCGTGGGATCGCTCAATGTGCTGGATCCCGCGGCCGGGTTCAATCGCCATGTCGAACTTCCCGGCCGACCGGGGTTCGCGTTTCCCACCGACGATCCCGATGTGTTCCTGGTCGGAGTCGAACGCAGCGTCTGCCGTGTTCATCTGGGGAGTCGGGAGTGCGAACCGGTCAGCGAGGAGGTCGACACTGGTGTCGAGAATACGATCATCAATGACGGCGTGGAGATTGACGAGGGGCTGGTGTTCGGGTGCAAGGACCTGGCTTTTGAGGACTACAAGGCCGGGCTGTATTTCTGGCGAGCCGCCGACCGTCGGATTTTTCAGCTCCGTGACGACCAGTTGTGCTCCAACGGCAAGGTGGTCAGACGCGATGGCACGGGGTGGTGGATCTGGGATATCGACTCACCGACCAAGACGGTGGCCCGCTACCGGCTCGACCCGAGCAGCGGTATGCTCGGCGATCCGGAGACGGCACTCGACCTGACCCACCTTCCGTTCTTTCCCGACGGGATGGTTGAGGGGCGGACGCCGTCGACCGTGATCATCGCCTTCTACAACCCCGAGTCGGTCGAAGCCGGCGAGGTACACGAATACGACCTGGAGAGTGGTGAGCACCTGGCGACCTGGCGGGTGCCCGGGTCACCCCAGGTGACCTGCCCGCTGATGTGGGACTCGCCTGAAGGAACGCGACTGGTGGTGACCACCGCTGCCGAGAACATGTCGGCCGAGAAACTGGCGGAGTATCCCCTGGCTGGTGCGATGTTCGTCTCCGAGCCGCTGGATCAGTTGGAGAGCTAGGCGATGTCAAACGAACTGTGTTTCAAGACTGCGGTGGAACTGGCCGGCCTGATCCGTGATGGAGAACTTTCGGCCCGGGAACTGCTCGAAGTTCACCTGGACCAGATCGAGCGAATCAATCCTCAAGTCAATGCGATCGTGACGTTGACCGACGAATTGGCCATGAGCCAGGCGTCGGCGGCTGACGAGTCCCAGGCCCGTGGAGAGCCGTTGGGTCCGTTGCATGGCCTGCCGGTGGCCCACAAGGACCTGGTTGCCACAGCCGGCATCCGCACGACGTGGGGGTCGCCGATCTACGCGGACTTCGTGCCATCCGAGGATGCGTTGATCATCGAGCGGCTGAAAGCCGCCGGAGTGGTTCAGGTGGGCAAGACCAACGTTCCCGAATTTGGTGCGGGTTCCCAGACTTTCAACCCGGTGTTCGGCGCCTGTCTGAATCCCTACGACACATCTCGCACTTGCGGCGGCAGCAGCGGAGGAGCGGCGGTGGCCCTGGCATGCGGTATGGTGCCGATCGCCGATGGCTCCGACACCGGCGGCTCACTGCGGAACCCCGCCAACTTCTGTAACGTCGTCGGCTTTCGCAACTCGCCGGGCCGGGTGCCGGTCCACCCGACCGAACTGGGCTGGTTTCCGATTTCGGTGCAAGGGCCGATGGCCCGCACCGTCGAGGACACCGCGTTGATGCTTAGTGTTCTGGCTGGTCCGGACCCCCGTGTGCCGATCTCGCTGGCCGAGCCCGGAGAGTCCTTTCGGGGATCGCTCGAGCGGGATTTCAGTGGTGTCCGGGTGGCCTGGAGCCGCGACCTGGGATCATTTCCGGTTGACGACGCGGTGGCCGGGGCGCTGGAACCTCAACTCGAGGCTTTCTCGACCATCGGCTGCACGCTGGATCATGCCCACCCGGATTTCCGCGACGCCGACTTCTGTTTCAAGACGCTGCGGGCCTGGGCCTTCGAGAGCAAGTTCAGCCCGTTGCTCGAGAAGCATCGCGACAAGATCAAGGAGACGATCATCTGGAATGCCGAGGCCGGTCAACAGCAGAGCGGTCCGGATATTGCCCGGGCCGAACGTTTGCGGACGGCCCTGTTTCATCGGGTCCGTGAGTTCATGGACGACTACGAGTTCCTGGTGTTGCCGGTCAGCCAGGTGGCCCCGTTTGATGTCGAGACGCCTTACATTACCGAGATCAACGGTCAGTCCATGGAAACCTACATCGACTGGATGATGTCGTGCTATTTCATCACCGTCACCGGTTTGCCGGCCCTGTCGCTGCCCCTGGGGTTCACTGACGAGGGCCTGCCGGTGGGGCTGCAGATTGTCGGGCGTCACCAGGACGATTTTGGGGTGCTGCAACTGGCCTACGCGATCCAACAGGCCAACGGCAGCTGGCAGCGTCGCCCGGGGGTGGTGGACGCTTGAACGAGAAGTCTGCGGCGAAGTCGTCGCCACCGGTCACAGCTACGTCACCAGGCCGGGAATCGGCTTCGATTCTTCCAGCAGATTGATCAACTCGGTCGGCACGCCGCGGGTCACCCTGACCTCGCCGGCATCGAAGAGCGTGTTGAGCACCGTGGCGAGCAGGTCACGGGGCGAGTAGGGAGTCGAGATCGGCTTGGTGGCGTGGTTGTCACTCTGGCCGATCACCTGGCCGCCGGGCACACCGCCACCGGCTACCAGCAGGCTGGTCAGCCCGCCGTAGTGGTCGCGACCACCGTTCTTGTTCTTCCGTGGTGTTCGGCCCATTTCGCCGGTGACCACCAGCATGATCTTTTCGGAGAGTCCTCTCTGGTGGATATCCTCGAGGAATGCCGCCACGGCGTGGTCGACCTGGGGGCCGAGCCAGTTCATGCCGCCGAGGTTCTTGGGACTGTTCTTGTTGCTGTGGAAATCCCAGCCGCAGTCGCTGACGGTGACGAATCCGCAGCCGGCCTCGCACAGTCGCCGGGCCATCAGCATCTGCTTGCCCAGGAGGTTCGACGCGCGACTCATGTCGTACCAGCGGTGTACGTCGGAGTTCTTGAACAGGTGGCTGGTGTCGTAGCTGGCGATCGTTTCAGGTCGCTCCTGGGAAAGGTCGAACGCGGCGGCCACGCCACGGGTGATTACCTCGAAGGCCTGTTGCTGGTACTTGTCGGTCTGGTCGACCAGTGACTCGTCGTCGAAACGGCGCTTGAGATTGTCCAGGCCGGTCAACAGCAGACGGCGGTTGTCGAAGCGGTTCCGCGGCAGCTTCAACTGCATGTTGTCCTTCAACTGTCCACCGCCCCGGGGATTGAAGGCGACGTAGTTGGGACCGAGATCACCGGCGGCCGTCAGGGTCGGCAATGCCTTGGTCTCGAAGTTGGATCTCAACTTCAGGCCGGGTTCGATCGCCTCGGGCACCACGAGTACGTTTGTGGGCATTCCGCTGGAAGGCGAATTGGTGCCGGCGACACGGGCGTACAACGCCCCCATTGTGGCCTTGGTCGCGTTTCCGCCGCTGGCGACCTTCTGGTACGTGTGGCCGGAGTTGTTCGAGCGGTACGAGCGAACAATGGTGAATCGGTCGGTCATCTGCGAGAGCTTCTCGAAGTGACCACCGAAAGTGATCCCCGGGATCCGGGTCTGTACTTCGCCGGAGCAACTGTGGATTTCGACCGGGGCCGACATCTTCGGGTCGAACATCTCGATGTGCGGGGGGCCGCCCTGGAGGAACAGCAACACGACCGACTTGTCCCGCACCGGATGTCCGGCAGCGGCCAGGGCCTGGCGAACCGAGAGCATCTGCGAGAGCCCCAGTCCGCCCATGGCCAGCGAGCCGACACCGAGGAAATCACGACGGGCAAGGCCCTGGCAGTGACGACTCGGCCTGGTGTCCGAAAGTGTCAGCATGGTCGATTCCTGTTCCAGACGACGGGGATCCTTCCCGATTCGCTTCCTGAAGGATACATCAGGAACGGTGCATGGAAAAGCCGCATCTGTGCCTGTGGTCCCTCTGTTCCTCGATTCGGCCACTCGGGGGAAGCGGCTTGAATCGGCCCAGGCCAATCCGTTTTGGGAGGTTCACTTTCGGCCGATTCAGCCCAATTCCGCTTCAACCTCGCCGAGCGTCTCACTGATCCCGACGAGAATTTCGTCGAGGTCGTCTCGCGTTGTGCATAGCGGTGGTGAGAGGTTGAGGATGTGGCCGGAATGGGCCTTGATCAGGAGTCGACGGGCCTTGAACCGGGCGTTGATCCGTTCGATCAGCTTCGCCTCGGCCGGGTAGATCTCACGTGTTTCACGATCGGCAACCAGGTCGAGTGCCTGCATGAAACCGACCCCGCGGACATCACCAATAATCGGGTGACGGTCCTGCAGTTCCAGGAGTTTCCCGGTCAGGTATTCGCCCGTCTCTGCTGCGTTGTTGACCAGGCCTTCGGCTTCGATCAACTCGATGTTCTTCAGCCCTGCCGCCGCCGAGGCGGGGTGTCCGGCGAAGGTGAAGACGTGCTTGAGGTGCTTGCCTGCGGTGGCGAACTCGGCCGCGACTGCGTCGGTGGCCAGGGTCGCTCCCAACGGCAGGTAGCTGCTGGAAATGCCTTTGGCGATCGACATGATGTCCGGGACGATGTCGAAGTGCTCGACGGCGAACAGTTTTCCCGTCCGTCCGAATCCGGTGATCACTTCGTCGGCGATAAGCAGCACGTCGTATCGCGTGCAGATCTCGCGGAGCATGTGCCAGTAGACCGGCTCGGGCATCACCGCACCGGGTCCGCTGGCAACCGGTTCGGCGATCACCGCGGCGACGGTTTCCGGGCCGTGGAACTTGATCAACTCCTCGATGGCCGTGGCGCATTTTACCGCGCAGTCCTCGCTCGAGGTGCTTCCCAGTTCGCAGCGGTAGGCGTTGGGCTGTGGAGCGTAGGCCATTCCCGGCGGCCCGGGTTCGTAGTCGCTTCGCGGCGTGGCAGGATTGGATCCCAGGAACAGTACGCCGCCGGTGGCACCATGGTAGGAGCCTCGCCGGCTGATCAGGCGAAATCGTCCATCGTGGCCACGCCGTTTGTGATAGGCCCTGGCGATTTTCAACGCGGTCTCGTTGGCCAGTGACCCACCGCTGACCGGGAAGGCGCGGTTGAGCGTTCCGGGAGCGAGTTCGGCCAGTTTGGCGGCCAGCCGGATCGTGGGCGGATTGGCCGACCCCTGTGGGAAGTAGGGGATCTGTTTGAGTTGTTCGAAGGCGGCTTCGGCAATCTCGGTCCGGCCGTAGCCGATGTTGACCGACGAGTAACCCCCGTTGACGTCGATCCAGGTTTCTCCGTCGCTGTCGGTGACACGGATGCCGTCGCCGGAGACGAAGATCAGCGGTTCGTTGTCGCGCGCGGCCGATTCCCAGTCCCGGTTGTGTTGCCACAGGTGGTCGATGGCCGCCTGACGCAGTTCCGCCGTGGTGCCTGTGAGGTCGGTGGTGTCGGTGTCGATGCTCATGGGTCACCGGTCTTCTGAGGGGCTGGGCTCTGAGAGGGAGTGCGTGACGTAGCGTTCGCCAAGTCGTTCACCCTCTGCGTTGAACAGATCCCGAATGTGGTCGTCCATGGTGAAGTAGAGCACCTGCCACCCCGCTTCGACCAGTCCAACGGCCTGCTGGACCAGCTGCTTCCTGCGGTTCCAGTCGGAATGCTGGAACGCATCGTCGAGGACCAGGAAGGAGGGTTCGTTGTCGAGTGCGATGCGGGCGAAGCCGAGCCGGGCGCCCAGGAAGACCTGTTCGCGAGCTCCGGTGCTGAGATCGGCAACGCGAAACTCGTTGTCATCGCTGTCGATGACCACCAGGCCGTTTTCACCGGCCCGCAACGCACGATATCGAGGGGACATCAGTTGGATTGAGTCCCGGATCATCGCTCGCTCCAGTCCCTCGTCAATCATCTCCGCCTCTTCGGCAGCGAATCCGTCGAGAACCTGGTGAACCGCAAACTGGGCGATCATGCGAGCCGTCACGTCGCGGTATTCCGACCGCAGTTGGTCGAGCCGATGCTCCAAGGCGGCCAGCAGCGACTCCCAATCCGATGCGGTTGCCTCAGGTGTCGAACGACGGACGTCATCCAGCAATTCGGACTGGTCGTCGACCTCTTGCCTGAGATCTTCGTCGGCCTCGCGAAGTTGCTCGACGACCCGGTCGAAGCGTTCGGCATTCCACGGTGTTCCGGGGGCGTCCCCGACAGTGGCTTCGGGGGGGATTCCCAGGCGATCCAGTTCCGACTGCGTATCGCGGAACTGGCGGTCAAACTGGTGACGTTGCGTCCTGAGAGATTCGAGTTCCTCGTCCCAGTCGTCTTCGACGAGATCCCGTTTGGCCCAACCGGTCAACAGTCGACCGATCCGATTTGTTTCAGCGGCTGCCTCAGGAGTTTCGGCTTCCAGTTGACCGGACAGCACCTCGGCTTCGTTGCCGGCTTTCTTGAGCGATTCGATCTTGAGGCTCAGCGACGATCGGTCTCCGAGCGGTTCACCAAATCGTCGCATGAACTCGTCACCGATCCGGTCCAACTCGACGGGGTCGTCCGGCTCGGGTGTCTGGCGGCGTCGGTTCTGCCAGTAATGGGTGCCCGCCAAGGCGGCGGAGACCAGCGTGAGCAGGCCCAGTCCCCATCGCTGGCCGAACAGGCCGGCGGTCACCGCGATCAAAAGAACGGCAGCCGCGGCGATGGCCAGCCAGGGGGGATGGGCATCCGTCGCGGGACGGGCCGAGACGATGCGATCGTAATTGTCGGCAGCGGTACTGGCCCAGTCGAGGTCCGCTTTCTGTCTGGCCAGGTGCTGCTGGCGTTCGCGTTTGTCTTCGATCGCGATTCGGGTTTGCCGCAATTTCTGGATCTCGACAGAGACCTGGGTGATCTCTTCGGTTGAAGGGATCTGGCCGAGTTGTTCGTCGAGGGTCTTGCGGTGGTTGTCGAGTTGATTGGCGCGATGCTGGCGGGCGTCCTCGAGAGCAGCGAGATTTGTCTGCAACTCTGTCTGGCGAGCCGTCAGTGCGGCGATTGCGCCGTGAGAGATCTCGGTGTTGAATCGCTCGACCAATTCGTTGGTGGCTTCGATTTCCGCCAGAACCCGCTCCCGTTGCTTGAAGTCTCGCCAGTTTCCGTGGCCGCTGATGGTGCCGGCTTCAAACGTTGCTTCTGCAGCAAGCTTGGGTAAGGCCGAGCTCTTTTGAATTGATTCGATCAAGCGTTCCCCGGAGAAGAGGTCCCGGAGCATATTCCGCTCGATGCCGTCGCCGGTTTCGGCAACAGTGAGGCGCGAGTGTCCCTGTGAGACGACCAGGAGTTGGCAGAGATCTCCGAGCGGTCCGGGAGAATCCTCGTCGGGTGCCTCGTCGAGCTTGGGACGCTTCGTTCGGCTCATCTTGTTGGCGTCCCCGGTCAGGCCTGAAACCGTCACACCTCCACCGGCTGGCAGGTCCCTGAGTGTCCATCCGCTGGTGTTGTGGAACAGGCACTTGATCAGGAACTCGACAACGTAGCTTTTTCCGGTCTCGTTGGGGCCGTAGGCGAGCGTGAGGTCACCGCAGGTCCAGTCGACCGGCCGCTCCAGCGGGCCTCCGGGCTTCACCTGGATTCGTGTGATTCGCACGCTCACGGCGACAACTCCGCCTGGTAGACGATGGCCAGCGCTTTCAGCAGCACGTCCTCACGCTGAGGCTCGCCGTCGCCCCACTTCCAGTCGACTTTGTCGATCTGGGCACGAAGACGGTTGGCCAGTTTGACCAGATTGGGATTGTCGTTGACCGAGAGGTTGTCGATCCGAGGGGCACCATCGTGGCAGGTGAACCCCGAGAACCCCTCGGCCAACACGTTGCGGATCTGTTCGCGGTTCTCGCAGTAGCCTTCCGCTTCGATTCTCACCCGAACCCGTTGATGAATGTCCGGGGCGAGCGACCACTCCTCGATGCGACGGGGGATTTCTTCTCGAAGTCGGTTGCATTCCCCGGCTCCGGGAAGCACCACGAAGTGTTCGTGGAAAAAGATGACATCACTGTGAATGGCATGAGGGGTCGGCGTGGCATCTTCGGTGTCGACGACCAGGAACCTTCGGATCCCGGTTTCGCTGACATCCAGTCCACAGGGAGATCCGGGATAGTGAACGGGAGGCTGGTCGGTGGGCAGATGGATGTGTCCCAGCAGGACGAGGGCCGGCTGAGAATGTGCGATGTCGCGGTTGGAGAGCGGCATGTAGACGCCCGGTTCCCGCGGGTCGGGGGTACGGAGACCACCTCCGTAGTTTCCGTGTCCGACCAGGATCCAGCGCCCTTTCTCAAGTTCCTCGCTGAAATCCGAGATCACCTCACCCATCTTTGCCCCCTTGATGTAGGGAGCGAACAACACCTGACGCCCGTCACGTTGGACAAGTTGGGGTTGTGTGTGGACGGTGACGTTGTCGGCCACCAGGTGTCCGTCGGCCAGGTTGGCGTCGTGGTTGCCGGGGATCACGTCGATGGTGATTGCGGAGTGCTGTTCGCACAGCGCGTCGAACTCGCCATAGCCCTGCGGGGCACGATCGAACAGGTCGCCGGCGATGATCAACTGTTCAACCCCGAGGCCGGGCAACCGTCCGAGGATATCCCGTAACGCTGCCAGTCGCTCGGGGTGTCCGTCGCTTCCGGGCACCAGGTGCACGTCGGCAGTGACCGCGATCTTCATATCGACTCCGTCCGTCTACCGGTCCCGGTGGTGGCCCCCGGTCGGCCACCGGGTTCAGTGTACCGTGGGAATCGACACTGACCAGTCACACCGAGAACAGCGGTTCGGGGTTGAGATCCGGATGACGAGAATGGAGAATCGTCGGTGATCAGGGTGGGTGAGGAGCAACGATCATGTCCACTGATGCCCAGCAAACCAACAATCGACCGTTCTGGGCCATTCTTTCGCTGGTCCTGTTGATCGCGGTTCTTGTCGTGATCCGGGCCGTCGATTGGGGCGCGGCTGACGGCCTGGGGACGGTCCCGGTCTCGGTGACCGTTCGTCAGGATGGCGAACTGGTTCCTGATGTGATGGTCACCCTGTTTCCGTTGGCCCATGATCTTCCCTTGCGGTCGGCGGCCGGAACGACCGGTCCCAACGGTCGTTGCGATGTGACGACCCTGCGATTCGACGATGGCGCGATGCCGGGGCCCTATGCCATCGGTGTCGAGAAGGTTCCAGCCTGGTCGTTGCGGTTCCACGACGAGGCGTTTCTGACCGCCGATCCGGGGGCGCCGCCGGCCGGGACCGACCCCTCGCAGATCGGTCCCACGGCGATGTACTCGATGGCCCGCGAGCAGGAATCCAAGCCCCAGCCGGGCGCATTTCCGGCCAAGTACATCGACCCGATGAAATCGGGGCTCAAGGCGAACGTCCAGACGAGCGGTCCCAACGACTTCGAGTTCGATATCGAGAAGTGACCCCTGTCGGGTCACCGGGCCTGGATCGTTTCGAGGGTCGGGTCGTCTTCGGTGATCCGCACGTGGCGGTCGACGGCGACGTTTTCCAGAACCTGCTTCTGCCCACTTGGCCAGTGGACGGTCAGCCGCCGGATCTGCTCGGACTCCCCGAGTCCCAGGTGCAACATGGCGGGGCTCTGCGAGAGAAAGTTGATGTGAGGGTAGAGTTCTCGGCGGATCACTCGCTCGGCGGTTTCGCAGACGATCTTGGCGCCAATCCCGAAACGGTTGCTTTTGGTGCCGCGGAGCGAAACCTTCAGCCAGTGCCCTGACGGGAAACGGTTCTCATAGACCACCAGCGCTCCCCCACCGGCTTGCCGCACGAACAGTTCGGGGCGTCCGTCACCGGTGACGTCCCAGGCCGAGACGCTTCGTCCGTCTCCGGTGTTGTCGGCTCCGGAGAGGAACCCGATGTCGTGGAATTGGGTTTCGTCGCCGGATTGGCCGTTCAGGAAGACGCCGTTGCGTTCGTAGGCACTGAGATTCTGGCCGCTCTTGGAGAACTCCCACGGATTGCGGACCCAGAACTCTCCGTTTTGTCCGTCGAGTTCGCGGAGGTTGTCGACCTTGGCCATACAGTCAAACGGCTGCGTCACGGCAGCCAGCCAGACACAGCGTCATCCGTCGGGACGGCCGGGCGTGATACTCTGAAACCCGACCGGAGCGTACAGGTCAACCAGCCCGTCGTTGTTCAGGTCGACATAGGTGGGCCCGTAAGCCCAGCCGACATCCGAGACACCGATCGTGCGGCCCAGGCGGCGGAAGGTCCCGTCGCCCTGGTTGTGGTACAACTCGCTGCCGGTCACGAAGTCGCGGATCTTGGCGTCGATGCGTCGGTCGTAGGCATCGGTCCTGAGGTTGGCCACGATTCTCTCGCCGGCTTTCGAATACATGTTGGCGACGTAGGGGTCGGGTCGACCGTCGTTGTCGAAATCGCCGACGGTGATCCCCATCGAGAATCCGCCGAAGCCGTCGGGCAGGTCGACTTCGCGGAAGGTTCCGTCGCCGTTGTTGACCAGAAAGGCATTCATTCCCAGTTCGCAGGCGGTCATCATGTCGGGCCAGCCGTCGGAGTTGGCGTCGAACCAGACTGCCGCGAACGTCCAGGCTCCGTTGCCCTTCGCGTTGGACGCCTCGGTGACATCCTCGAACTTCCAGTCACCGGTGTTGCGCCACAACTGGTTGCGGTCGATGTCGTTGTCACCCAGCCAGCCGACGTGGCCGGTCATCGGTTGGGGGAGTCCGACGGCGTAGAGGTCGAGTTTTCCGTCCCGATCGAAATCGACCACGCTGAAGGCGGTACACTGTCCGAGTGTCAGCGACGTGTCGCGTCCGGGTTCGAGCACCACGAATTTCCTGCCACCGTCATTTCGGTAGATTGTTTCGCCGATCAACAGGTCCTCGAACCCGTCGTTGTCGAAGTCGGCGAAGACGGCGCGGATGCCAACGGCCTTGGGATCGATGCCCATTTCAAGCGTGACGTCACTGAAGCGGCCGCCACCCTCGCCCCGGTAGAGCTGGTGACCTGAGACGTCGGTGAGCAGCAGGTCGAGTCGTCCATCCTGGTTGTAGTCGGACAGGTAGACGCCCCCGGTGATGGTCGGCTTCTGTGGCGACTCGGAGTGATTCCAGGTGTCATGCAGGCGTCCGACGTCGATGCCGGTTCGCTCGGTGATGTCTTCCATCAATCGTGTTTTGCCAGTGGCGTACTGGGCGCGGAAGGCGGTACACGAGGCCAGCCAACCGTCCTCCTCGGGCGTCTTGTCATGGATGCTGGTGATCCGGCAGCGGAACTTGATGACTCGCTCGGCCAGGCCTCCATCGACCCGGTCTCCGGCCAGCCGCAGCTTGAGGCTGCCTTCCCACGGGCCGTCGAGCTGACCACGAGTGATCGGCTGCATCTGCATCACCTTCCATGTGACCGACGGGGTCTTGTCGAATTCGCGGCGGTAGGCCAGCAGGGTTTCGACGAACTCGTCTCGGCCGGTGGGCTCGCCCGCCGCTGTGTCTTCCGTCCAGGACCGAAATGTCGCGAAGGGGTACGTGGTGGATTTGCCCGAGTTGTTGTCAAAGAGACGGCCTTCGAACGACTCCGAGAAGTAGGCCACCAGGGTTTCGCGGTCATCGTCCCGAAGGGCTTCGGCCAGCAGTGGCAATGCCCGGTCGCCCAGGACGAACCCGCCGAAATGCTCGGCATCCTGCAGGTACTTCAGGTCGGCGTCGGTCAACATCGGCGGTGGTGCCGGCCGGGCCAGCAACGCGGCGGCGCCCAGTCCCCCGACGAGGATCAGCACACCGATCGCGTACCGACGCCAGTGGCGCCTGCGGGGAGCAGGAGCATCGACTGGTGAGTCCGCTGTCGTGGAACTCGCTTCGATGTGCTGCGTGTTCAAACCGGATGGTCCCTGTCACGATCAACAAGACCGCTGCCGAGAAATCCCCGGGCGGTTGAGTTCATCATAGCCCCGTGGTTTTTCGGCGTGCAATCGCCGTCTGCTTCTCTCGGCTGGCAATTCTGGTCATCGTCAGGCAGTGTAGGGATCTTGATTCTGCTTTTGGCCCGGTCGTGATCCACTCACATCATCCGGGTGCGTGCGTTGCCGGAAGGACACCGATTCGATGTCGACCAATCGAAGCAACCAGCGGATTGGACTGGTTCTCTTCACATTGTACCTGTTGCTCTACGGGGGATTTGTATTGCTGATGGCCTTTGATGCCGAGCAATTGCAGGTCACAGGGCCGGGACAGGTCAATATGGCCGTGTGGTCCGGGTTCAGTCTGATCGTGGTGGCATTGGTGCTGTCGCTGGTTTATGGCTGGGTGTGCCGATCCGACGGCCACGCCGAGGCCGCAGGTTCAACCCAAGCTCACGACGATGCGGTCAGCCAAGGGGACGGGGCATGATCTATGAAGCCTCACCGATTGCCGTCGGCTGTTTCTTTGTTTTTGTTGGACTGACGCTGGGCCTGAGTTTTTTCCTGGGCCGCAAGGCGAAGTCCTCGGCGGGCTACTTCGCCGCGCATGGCCAGATCCCGTGGTTTGTCAACGGCGTCGCCTTCGCCGGTGACTACCTCTCGGCTGCCTCATTCCTGGGCATCTGCGGGATGATTGCCTTCTACGGGTACGACGGATTCCTGTATTCGATCGGCTACCTGGCCGGGTGGATCGTGGCCCTGTTCGTGGTCGCCGAGCCGATGAAGCGGTTGGGCAAGTTCACCTTCGCCGACGCGCTGGATGCTCGTTTTGGGTCCAGGGGCATCAAGCTGGTGGCGGGTATCAGTACCCTGGCCGTCAGCATCTTCTACCTGATCCCGCAGATGGTCGGAGCGGGAGTGCTGGTTCAGCCGTTGCTGGGATTCCCGCACTGGGTCGGCGTGATGCTGGTGGGGGCGACGGTGATCCTGATCGTCGTGTTGGCGGGAATGGTTTCGACGACCTGGGTCCAGTTCCTCAAGGGGTCGCTGCTGGTCGTTTTCAGCACGATCCTGACCGTGCTGATCCTGGTTCGTGGTTTTGCGGCTGAAGAGGGTGGAGCCGATGGCCATGCCTTCAGGACGCTGGGGCCCTTGACCAACACCGAGCCGGTCCGTCAGGCCGAGGCCCTGGAGAAGGAGCTCGCCTCCACGTGGGGACTCCAGGGAGCGACGATCACGCCGGCCGAAGGGGCCTGGGTCGACCAGCCGTTTGTCCGGATTGCTTCCGGCACTGACAAGGTCACGACCGTCTGGCACCTGGACAAGGGCGAAGCGGGCGTGTTCCTCCGTGAGACACAGACACTCAAGAAGACTGCTGACGGCCAGGTGCTGGTCAACGGCATGCCGAAGGGGACGAAGAAGGGGGAACCCGAACTCCATCCCGTCGGACACGTCAGCCGATTGCCCGATGGAAAGGACAAAACCGGATCGCTGGGCCCCTTGGAGTTCTTCAGCACACTCGAAGAGAGTGAAGTGGTGTTGTGGGGCAACAAGAAACTGGTCCACGAAGACGGCAGCACGACAACCGTCTACTTCCAGAAGCCGACGGCCGGCAGCCGCATCCTGCAGCCAGGAATGCACCCTCGCTTCCAGGGCATCCACAGTGACAAGACGCTCGACAAGATCGATCTCCTGTCACTGATGCTGGCCCTGTTCTGTGGAACCGCCTCGCTGCCTCACATCCTGATTCGCTACTACACGGTCAAGGACGAAGCGAGTGCGAGGAAGAGCACGATCGTGGGGATTGCCACGATCGGATTTTTCTACGTACTCACCCTCTACCTCGGCCTGGGCGCCATGACCAGTGGTACGCTCGATGTCACCAACAGCAACATGTCCGCCCCGCTGCTGGCATTCAGCATCGGGGAATGGCTGTTTGCGGCCATCTCGGCCATCGCCTTTACCACGGTGCTGGGCACCGTCAGCGGCCTGATCCTGGCCTCCAGCGGTGCTGTGACACACGACCTGATGGCCAACGCGATGGGCAGGGAAATGACTGATGCCCAGCAGGTCCGAGTGGCCAAGATCGCCTCTGTCGTCGTCGGCCTGGTGGCCATCGTCCTGGGAGTGCTCTTCCAGGAACTCAACGTCAGTTATCTCGTCGGATGGGCTTTCAGCGTCGCGGCCAGCGCGAATCTGCCGTCACTGGTGATGTGCCTGTTCTGGAGTCGCACGACTCGGCAGGGCGTAATTGCCGCGGTGGTTGTCGGCATGACCAGTTCGCTGGCCTGGATCCTGCTCAGTGCAGACACCTTTTCGAAGGTCTACGGACTGGATGCGGATCAGGCTCTGGTGCCGTTCAGTCAGCCGGGTATCGTCACCATTCCCCTGGGATTCCTGACCCTGGTTGCCGTATCCCTGGCGACCCAGGGAACCGGGCCGGCACCGGTGGCCGAGAGTCCGGCGGAGGCCTAGGCTGGTCTGCTTCGATTCGACCACCTGGTCCTCTGGACACGGTGGTCCCAACGTCACCTAGCGGTTGCCACGTTCGACGGATACCGCCGCTGTCAGTCGGATGGTGGGTGGTTTGTTCATCATCAGCGCGGCGTGCGAGTAGAACGGGTAGACGCTCCATTCGACGCAGGCGATCACGTCAGGGAGTCCGTCTCCGTTGTAGTCGCCGATCCAGGGATGGGGGCCGTGGTTGGTGATGCGTATCGAACGGCCGTAGCACTTCATGGTCTTCGGCGGGCCGAACAGCGGGGCCGTGCGGGTGCCGACGTTCTCGAGCAGGTACATGCTGCCCCCTTCCAGCGTACCGTGGTGGGAGCCGCCGGTGCTGTAGACCAGGTCGACGAGTCCGTCTCGGTTCCAGTCGACCGGCCGGAACGACTCGCTCCAGGTGGCCTGTCGCTTAGCCACCTGGCCGGTGAGTTCGCGGCCATCCTTGAGCTTCACGACCGAGTGTCGCTTGAGTTTCAGGTTTCCGCGGTTGTCGCGGTACTGGACGAACAGCGCGGCCCGCAAGACCGATCCCTCGCAGGTGACGAAGTCCAGCAGGTTGTCGCCGTTGAAGTCGGCTACCGCGGCACCGGTTCGCCACATGAATGGCCGCTTGGGTTCATAGGGGTAGGCGCCGTTGTTGGACTGGCGGGAGGCGGCACGGGTTGCCGAGAGCGTCTTGAGTTCCGGAGAGTCGGGGAACCCGTCGCAGAGAACCTGGCGTCGTGGTCCGAAGCGGGGCGCGGTGCCACGGTCGGCGATGTTGGGGAACCAGAAGATCCGGTTGGTCTCGTTGGGACAGAACAGGTCCCGGCGGCCGTCGCCGTCCCAGTCGACCAGTACCGGGTAGGGATAACCCATGTTGTGGCCGTTGAGGGGTGGGCCGAGAAGGGGATTTCGGAGCAGGCGGATGGGTTTCCCGTCGGCAAGGATCCGGCGAGGGTTCTCGTAGCGGGGCCGGGCGTCGGTGCCCGAATTGATCACGATCTGGGGCCAGCCGTAGCCACCGCCGACCAACAGGTCCTGGTCCCCGTCGTTCTCCCAGTCGCACAACGATGGCCAGGCCTGGTCAGACAGTGACAGCACCGCGTCGGGAGACTCGGCCCGTCCCACGCGTTCGAAGCGAGGTGACGCGGGGGACCGACCGTCATCTTTGGTTCGCGGTTTGGCCTGTCGGTAGATGGCCAGGTGCTGGAAGGCATTGTGCTGGATGACCAGTGCGGTCCGGCCGTTGACCTGTGAGACCGAGGCCATCGTGACGTCCGATTCGGTCACCCCGTCGACTGGCACGGGGTCGGCGAACTTGAGTCCGTCAGCTCCCAGGCGTCGCCGCCAGACCAGCCGGCCACCCGCCAGGTCTTCGGTGGAGGAGGTGCGTTGGAGGACATCCAGTCGTCCGTCGTGATCGAGATCGGCGAAGGTGCAGTTTTCTTGGAGTCCGTGCGAGACCGGAGGGTCCAGCTTCAGAGGCCAGCCGGTGGGGGAGACGTTCTTCATCCACTGGCGACCGAAGACGAGGTCCAGGTCGCCGTCGCCGTCGAGGTCGGCGGCCTGGCAGGTGAAGGTGCGCGGTGCCGACAGCGAGAGGTCGCCGGCAAAGATCGGGGCACCGCCCGGCTGCCGACGGGATGTTCCCAGCAGGATCCGGGCCTTCCTCGTGGAGGCGTTGAGGTAGAGCAGGTCAAGTTGGCCGTCGGCGTTGAAGTCGACACAGTCGACGGAACTGTAGGCGGAATCCATGTCCAGGATGGACTCGGGAGACTTCGGCTCGAAATATCTCAGACGCTGAAGGTTGCCGAACTGGGTGGGTTGTGCGGGGTCGATCGAGGGGTAGAGGATCGGCGAGGCCCAGGGATCACCGTCGCGGTAGGCGTAGTTCCAACTGCCCACCAGGTCCGGACGCCCGTCGCCGGTCAGGTCGTGCAGTTCCGCCTGGAAGAAGGCCGTGATCGGGCGACGAGGTCCGGCGTTGTATCGCAGCAGGTCCCCCACGCCGATGGCCGGGACATGGCCTTGCGGACGCAGTCGGGTGCGGGTGTCGGTGGTGCGGAACCGGATACTCCACGCCGTATGCCCGGGATCGGCGATCACCCACTCAATGCGACCTCGGTCCGAATAGGCAAAGTCCTCGGTACGCGCCGACGGCACCATCCGGCCGGTGGCCCGATTGATGACACGGATCGAATTGGCATCAAGGATCCCGCCGTGGCTGCCCCGGCGGATCTGCTCGGCAAAGTCGATCGTCACCGACATCGGCGTGTGCGGGAATGTCAGTTTCGAGGTGACCTTGAGCCCAATGGTCAATTCGGCCGCGGATCCCCGCATCGCACCGAACCAGAGAACCAGCGAGACACAGGCCAAGGTGCAGGCCGGTCGGCGAAACAGGAGAGGGGACATCTTCATCGAATCAGCCTTTTCTCGTCTTGACCACTCAACCGTAGCATCATTACAAGTCCGTTTCGCCGGTGTCGACCATCGGCAATCAGCTTAGAGCGAGGACCGAGATGAACCGCGGGCCGGTTATGCTGTCGTTGGCTTTGGTTGTGACTGTCGTCGGCCTTTCGGGTTGCCAGTCGGCTCGGTATGTCCTTCGTGAAAGTGACCGAGGCATCGTGGCAATACCGGCCAATACGAACATCTGGCCCTGGAAGCATCGTGATGATGCCGAGAAGCTGATGAAACAGCACTTCCCGGAAGGTTATCAGATTGACCGTGAAGTTGAGGAAGTGGTCGGCAAGACGACCACCTCGGGCGAAGACACCGACGGCCAGACCGTTCAACTGGCCGAGGGATTGGTGACGCTTGATACCGGCCAACGCCGCAGCACGTCGACGACGACCGACGTGACCGAGTACCGCATCGAATACAGTCGGGACGAATAGCGGCTCGGGGCCCGGTTTGCGATGATGGCGTGCACCTCGTGTCTGCCAGGTTCACCGCATGTCCCGCCTGTTCGTGATCTTGACTGCCTGCTGCCTCGTGTCGGGCGGTGTTTGCCGTTCGGCCGATCCCGTCGTTGCGCACGAGTTCGTTTACAGGAAGGCCGCGTTCGAACAATGTCATGCTTCGACGATTGCCGAAGCGACTGACGGCACCCTGGTTACGGCCTGGTTTGGAGGCACACGCGAAGGCCGCAAGGACGTCTCGATCTGGGTCTCCCGTCGCGGCCGTGACGGATGGACTGACCCGGTGAAGGTGGCTGATGGAGTGCAGTCGAAGACCGAGCGATTTCCCTGTTGGAATCCGGTGCTGTTCCAGCCGCGAACCGGTCCGCTGATGCTGTTCTTCAAGGTCGGGCCCAGCCCCCGGGCCTGGTGGGGCGAGTGGATGATCTCGGACGATTCCGGACGCACCTGGAAGAACCGTCGACGGTTGCCGAAAAAGGGCATCGGTCCGGTCAAGAACAAGCCGATCCAGTTGGCCGACGGTGCGATCTGGTGCGGGTCGAGTTCCGAGCACGACGGTTGGCGGGGGCACCTGGAAGTCACCCGCGACGCCGGACGGACGTGGAAGACGCTGGGTCCCTTCTGTGACGGCAAGAAGATTGGGGCGATCCAGCCCAGCTTGCTGATTCACGACAAGGGCCGCCGCTGGCAGATGCTCTGCCGCAATCGTGATGGCCAGGGCGACGTGTGGCAGAGTTGGAGTGAAGACGAAGGGAGGACGTGGAGCCGGTTCGAACCGACCGGTTTGCCCAATCCCAACGCGGGCACCGATGCGTTGACGCTCCGCGATGGCCGGCAACTGCTCGTCTACAACCACACCAATCGTCGCGGTCCTTTCCCCAGCGGTCGGAACATGCTCAACATCGCCACCAGCAGCAACGGCCGCGACTGGAACGCTTCGCTGCTGCTCGAACGCGACAAGGGTGAGTACTCGTACCCGGCCGTGATCCAGGATCGGGCCGGACGGGTGCACGTCACCTACACGTGGCGACGACAGCGGGTCCGCCACGTGGTGATCGATCCCCGACGACTTGAAGGGCGACCGATCCGAGATCGCCGGTGGCCTGGCGGGGTCGAGAGGCTGACCGTCGGCCGCTAATCTCCGGAAGGGATGATTGGCAGGATGATCTGGGAACTGCGTTCGGAGTCGTGAAACACCGTGTTGTCGGCGGCAGCGCGGAGCCGGTCGCGACCGATCGGTTCTCCGGTGTTCGGATTGACGTCGAACCGTGGGAAGTTGCTGCTGGAAATATCCAGTCGCAGGCGATGTCCGCGGGCGAACAGGTTGCTGGTCGGATAGAGCGTGATCGTCACCTGGTCGATCTCGCCGGGGGGCAGGAAATTCTCTGCCTCGGGGCCCTTGCGGTATCTCAGTCGCATGATCGAATCGCTGAGATTCAGGGCGTATCCTCGGGGATACCAGCGGCTGGACGGGTAAACGTCAATCAGCTTGGCCGTGAAGTCGGTGTCGACGGCCGACGACTTGACCCAGAGCTTGACCTCGATCGGTCCGGTCACTTCGAGATCGTGCTCGAGTGGGTCGGTCTGAAAGACCAGGACGTCGGGTCGGGAACCCAGTGGAAGGAAAGGCGGGGAACAGCCGTGAAGGCCCTCGTGTTCGACCTGGTCGAATCCGCCGGGTTCGAGGATCTGGCGGACGCGACTGTCTCGGGACGCCGAGGCCGAGTCGGCGATGCCGCTGGGCAACGGACCCAGTTCGGCCAGCGACGAGATGTTGCCGCCGTTGGAAGGAACCGGGTTGGAGGGATCGAACCGGTAGGTTGTTGAGGAATCGGGCTCATCGGCCGCGTCGGCCGAGAGTCGGCCATCGGCGTGCAGGTAGTACGGGGTGAACTGTGTCCGGGCCAGTGGCCATTCCTGTTCGTCGCGCCATCGACCCCCGTGCTGAAGCCGTCCCCCGATCGAGCGTTCGCCGGAGCCACCGCCCATGATGAAGATCTTGACCGGAGCCTCTCCGTCGCTCGGTTCGCTGCCGTCTTGCCGAACATAGCGTTCGAACCAGTCGAAATGTACGGCACGGAAACTGTCGAGTGCGGCGTCTGGACCGAAATCGACATCTCCGGCGTAGGTCAGTTCCGGCTTGACCGAGCCATGGGTCCAGGGGCCGACCAGCAGTCGGACGCGCCGCCCCCGTTCGGACAGTCCGATGTAGTTGTCGAAAGTGGCACGGGTGTAGGAGTCGTACCATCCGCCGACGATCAACGTGGCTGCGTCGGGGAAGTTGTCCCAGTGCTCGCGGGGGCAGACGCTGGGGTGTTTCCAGTATTCGTCCCGGTCGGAGTGTGTGAGGATCTCCAGGGCCCATTTCTCGTAGGCCGGTACCAGCGCCAGTTGAGTCTGGCCCTCGCGGATCGGCATGCGGGTCAGCCACTCGTGAAAGGCCGCGGCGCCCAGGTTCAGGGCCGGGTCAACCCACGGGTCCTGCTTCAGACGGGATTGGGTGTTGGTGGCCGAGTGCCAGAAAGCCCAGGCGATGAACCGCAGTTCCATCGCCCCTCCTTGCCGGACAGTGCACTGGTGAGCATCGGCCCCACTCATGTTCGGGACCATTGCCACCAGGTTCTTCGGCCCCAGCGCGGCCATCGCCGTTTGTGTCCAGCCCATCCACGATGTGCCCCAGGTCCCGACCCGGCCATTGGACCATGGCTGCTGGTCGATCCACTCGAGCGTATCGAATCCGTCCTCGGCCTCGGGGAACAGGAAATTGACGTCTCCGCCGGATTCGTAGCAGCCGCGGCAGTCCTGGATCACGCAGACATAGCCCCGCTGGGCGAACCAGCGGTTGTAGCCCATCGTCGCCTCGACTTCGTCCTTGTTGTACGGGGTTCGCAGCAACAGGACAGGAGATGGTTCGGTGACCGGCTGCCCGTCCCTGGCGGGGTGGAAGATGTCAGTGGCCAGCGTCACCCCGTCCCGCACCGTCACCGGTACGTTGCGCTCGACAATCACCTCGAATTCGGGTCGGGGCGGGACGACATGCAGGGGATCGGTCATGACAGGAGTCCGGTTCCGGGAAACGAATCGTCGTGATGGGAGATTCTGTCACATCGATTGATACAATGTCACGCCGCCGAGTGATCGGCCGGATCGGATGACACCAGGACTCAGAATCGGAGTGGACACCTGATGACCTCTTTCTCTTCAAGACGCTCTTTGCTTCCCACCTCCGTTTTGTCGACGCTGATGCTGGCCAGCCTGGTCTGCCTGGCGATACCGGGATCGGCAGCGGCACAGGTCCTGAAGGCCGGGGTCGGCCGCATGGACATCACCCATCGAAAGGCCCCGGTGATTCCGATGTACGCCCGGGCCCTGATGATCCAGGGGAACGGGACCACGGCCGTGATTGTCACGCTGGACGTGGTGGCGATTGCCGAGATTGGAAAGATCAAGAAGGAGTTCCTGCCGGCCCTGCGGGCGAAATTGAAGAAAGAGATCGGGCTGGATCCCGGGTCGCTGATCGTCAACTGCAGCCACTGTCACGGGATTCCTTGTGACGATGTGCTCGATCGCACCGCACAGGCCGTCAAGATGGCGGCCGCCGGGCTGGTTCCGGTGCGAATTGGCGTGGGGACCGGGCACGAGGATCGGATCCAGGAGAATCGGCGACTGAAACTCAAGGACGGTCGGGAACTGGACGTGCGACGGGCCTACGCACTTCCCGCCGATGCTGACGTGGTTGGTGCGGGACCGATCGATCCGGAAATCGGTATCTTGAGACTCGATCGGGCTGACGGGCGACCTTTGGCGGTGGTCTACAACTTCGCGATGCACCCGATCATGGGTGACTCCAGTGGAGGCGACACGGCCGACATCACCGGGTTCTCGTCTCAGGTGATCGAGGACGCGTTGGGTCACGGCGCGATGGCGTTTTTTGTTCAGGGGTGTGGGGGGGATATCAACCCGGCTTTCTACAAGGACCTTTACAGCCCCAGGGACGCCGAGCCCCAGGGAAACCGCCTGGGGATCAGCGTGGTACGGGCCCTCGGAAAGATCGCGGCCAAGGATGCGGGGTCGCTGAAACGGCTCAACCAGGTGCTGACACTGCCCCGGGCTGACCACGCCGAGCGGATTGCCGGCCTGGAAGCCGAGCAGCGGCGGCTGGTCAAGTCGCTGCGATCGACGTACCTGAACTTCGATACGTTCCTCAAGCTCAACAGCAAGTACAGCCTGTCCCCGAAGTTTCCGTCGACCAATTCGTTGAGCTATCTCAACGAGAAGGCCATCGGACGCAGTGACTTCGCCCGGCTCGACCAGGCGAATCGGGCCCGGATGCGGGCCTACGTCAGCAACGTGATGGCGATGGAGGACATCACGAGGATCGAGACCAACCTGAGGCTGCTGCGGAAGCACCAGGCCAACAACGTGAAAGCCGGCAAGCGGACGATCGATGTCGAGGTGATGGGGTTGCGGGTCGGGGATTTCGTGATGGTGACGTTTCCCGGCGAGGTGGTCTGCCAGGTGGGCTTGAACATCAAGAAGGCATCCAGGCACAAGCACACATTCGTCGCGGCCTACACCAACGGGTACATCTACTACTGCCCGACGGCCGAGCAGATGAAGAGTGCGGGGGCGGCCCAGGAGGACAGCGAGTGCTTGCTGGGACCCGAATGGCAGAAAACGTGGGAGTCCCGGGCGGCAAAGCTGATTGCCGAACTGCTGGAGTAGTCGGCCAGGAGGGATTCTGGCTCGGCCTCAGGCCAGGATCGGCTGGATCGGTCGGCCACCGTGGGCGATCTCGACCGGTCGGCCCAGTTGGTCGGGCACGCGCATCGAGGGGTTGATTCCCAGGCAGTGGTAGATCGATGCGCAGACATCGCCGGTATTGACCGGGTCGGCAGCGATGTAGGCCGCCTGGTCGTCGGAGGCACCGTGGACGGTTCCGCCACGGATTCCGGCACCGCTGAAGAGCACCGAGTAGCAGTAGGTCCAGTGGTCGCGACCGGCGTCCTTGTTGTGCTTGGGGGTGCGGCCAAAATCGCTCATCACCAGCACCAGCGTTTCGTCGAGCAGACCGCTCTGCTCAAGATCCTCCATCAGCGCGTTGTAGGTGAGATCCAGGACAGGAAGGTTGTAGCCTCGGAGGATTCCTTCGTTCCGCTTGTGAGTGTCCCAGCACTCGTACTGCAGCTTCAGACGTTCGTAGTAACAGTCCCATGTCACGTTGACGAAACGCACACCGCTTTCCACCAACCGTCGTGCCACCAGGGCGCTCGAGCCGAACAGCGTGCGGCCATACTTGTCACGAAGAGCGGGGTCGACCTGCTCGAGATCAAACGCGTCGCGGACGTCCGACGAGGTCAGGATGCTCCAAGCTCTTTCGCTCTGCTTTCCAAACGAGACGGTCGCCGGCGAGCGGCCCACGCGGCGACGCTGGTCGTCGAGTTGGTCGAGAAGATTCTTGCGGAGATTGAGGCGATCGACGGTCATGCCGTCGGTCAACTTGCTGTTGGGAATCTTCGGCGCGCCGCGGAGGACCTGCGAGTGATACGGCTTGTCGGGTGGATTGTCGACGCTGGGTGAGCAGACGGTGTAAAGCGGATCGTATCGCTTGCCCAGGAACCCGCCGTAAGGGCCCGGCCGCCGGATCGACTGACCCCAGCCCAGGTAACAGGGCATGTAGATGTAGTCGGGTGAGGTGGGTTCGGGATTCAGGTACTCGCAGACCGATCCCATGCTCGGGGGATAGAAGTCCTCGGTGATCGAGATGTTGGGCAACTTCCGTTCGTAGCCGGTGTAGCTGGGCAGCGTGTTGTGGCAACCGGACTCGTGGCCGACCGATCGGACGATCGCTGAGCGGTGCATCCACTTGGCCGACAGCGGCATCATCTCCGAGATCTCGACTCCCGGTGCACTGGTCGCGATCGGTTGGAAGGGGCCACGGATGTTCTCGGGGGCTCCCGGCTTCAGGTCGTACATGTCCTGCGTGGGAGCCCCTCCGAGCAGGTACAGCAGGATCACGTTCTTGGCCTTGCCACTTCCGGCCAGTGGCGCGTCTGTGGCCTCTTCGGCAGCCATCAGTCCCGGCAAAGAGAACCCGCTACCCAGGGTGGTCAGCGCGCCGGCGGCCAGTGTCTCGCGACGAGTGATCCCGTCGCAGCAGCGACGGGGAGTGCCCAGCATTTTCAACATCAGCGAATCTCCTGGGATTGAGTCACCTGTGACTCAGATCGTCATCGCGCAGTAAAGAACTTCTGCCTCAACGAGTTCTACATGGGAAGCTCAGGGGTTTTCAACACCGTTGTGGACGGTTTCAGTTGCAGCGACATCGGGATGGCCAGCAGGGCGACCACCGCGACCGAGACCAGTGCAACGTCCAGGGAGACGAGATCCGAGAGAACTCCGCAGGCGACCGGTGAGGCGGCTCCCGATGCGATCACGACCGTGTAGAAGATGCCGAATGCCCGGGACTGTTGTTCGGGAGCGACATAGTCAGCGACGCTACCGTAGAGCACCGACGAGGTGCCGTTGAGGGCGGCTCCGATGATCGGCAGCAGCACCAGTGTCAGTTGGTCGGGGATGACCAGCAGGGCCAGGATGCCGCCTCCGGTGACGATCTCGGTGATCCACACGGTCGGCAGAACCCCCAGCCGCTGGGCACTGACACCGCAAAGGAACTTGCCGGCAGCACCACCACCGAACAGCAGGCCCAGTGCCAGCCCGACGGCGGAAGGTGACCGGCCCTGTTCAATCAACAGAAACGGCAGCAGTGTCAGTAGGCCGTAGCGGGTGATTGTGTCGAACACCGCGATGATCGAAAGGGCGATGAATCGGCGGCGGTCGTGGATGCCGCGGGGCTGATTGTCATCCGGGACGGTCTCCTCGTCGCTTTTCTCGGGGGCGCCTCCGATGTGCAGTCTCCGGAGTACCACCAGGAAAACGCCTGCCGAGAAAATGGTCAGGACGCCAAACCCGGTCGTGACGGTCTCCCAGGACACGCTGGCCAGTGCGAGGCCTCCCAGGACGGGGAACAGCATCTTGCCCAGGTCTCCGGCGAAGTTGTAGGTGCCGATGGCGATCCGGCGACTTTCGGGACCGTAGGCCCGTGCGACCAAGGTCGAGCCCAGCGGGTGCTGGACCGACGACCCCAGGCCGGCAACGACCAGCATCACTGCCAGGACCGGCGGGCCACCGGGGAGGCCCATGAACACGAAGCCCAACCCGGCGACAATCGTGCCGACAATCAGCAGGGACCGCTCACCGGTACGTTCCGCGAGGATCCCGGTGGGCACCTGCAAGGCGGCCAGGGCGATGAAGTAGAACGTGATCAGCAGTCCCAGCTGCGAGCGGGATGTTTCGAAGGCGGTCTGCCAGACCGGGAGCAGGACGTACAGCACGTCGGCCAGGCCGTCGTGCAGGAGGTGGCAGACGCAGATCGAGAGCAACAGTCCGGTGCGTCCGGGGGTTTTTGCTTCACTCTCGCGGTCGGTGTGCTGGTCCGAGACGTTCATGGGTGGGCCGTCGTGGTCGAATCGATCGCCATGGTGGGATCGGGCATCTGTCGATGTGATGCCCCTAACCTAATGCCACTCGGAGCCCATCCGCCACCGGAGGCCGCAGGAGTTTGTCGTTGTCGGACCGGCGGCCAACCTGTCCGGACAGAACCGTCCGACGGCTTGGGTTATACTCGGCTCGCCGGTCGTCGGCGGCCGGCACTCACGCGGTGCCCCGACATAGCCCAGCGAGAAGAACCGATGACACAGACACGACGCACCTTTCTGCAGACCACCTCGAAGTTCTCGTTCGCCGCCGCCGGATTGCTGCCGACGGGGATGCGTGCCCTGGCCGGAGAGTCAGAGACGGGCCTGCTGCACGATTCGCTGGTGATTGCTCCACAACGTGGCGTCCAGGAAGTCACCACGGTCAACGCACCCGGTGGTCGTTACTGGATGTTTCTGGGTGAAAAGGGCCGTCTGCTGAGGAAGGACTCTGGCGATGGCGGTCGGAACTGGAGCAAGTCCGTGCCGCAGAAGACAGCCGAGGGGGATTCGATCCCGCTGGCACGCGACACGCCTCACCTGACCCTTCTGAAACTGAAATCCGGTCGCCTGGCGATTGTCTACGGTGGTCCGGTGACCCGGCCGGGGCGGGACGGCACCACGCTGTTTCGTACGTCCACTGATGGCGGAAAGACATGGTCGGAGGCCACCCCCGTTGATCCTCTGTTTGCCGTCTGTCGCACGCAGGCCGCGCGGGTCCTGTCGACCGGTCGGATCGTCGTGCCGGTGATGAAGTGGATCAGCCCCTTCACCGGGGGGGACTCGGAAGGGGCCAACAAAAACCTGACGTTCAGCTGGGTTTACTATAGCGATGACGAGGGCAAGACCTGGAAACGGAGTCTCAGCGAACTGTTTGTCTCACTCGACGAGGGCCGACGGGGTGTGACCCACTTCGAGGAGACCGTTCTCGAGGAACTGCCCGACGGACGACTGTTCATGCTGGGCCGCACCGAACTGGGACAGTTCTACAAGACCTATTCGTCCGACAAGGGCGTATCGTGGAAGCACCCCGTGCCCACCGGCCTGGCCAGTTCGTACGCTCCGGGCACCCTGGTCCGCATCCCGGGGACGACCGACCTGATGCTGGTCTGGAACCAGGTCTCGGAAGCCGAGATCCTGACGGGCCTGCATCGCCATCGTCTCTCCACGGCCGTGTCCACCGATCATGGCGAGACCTGGAAGCACTTCCGCAACCTCGAGTCTCTCGATGACCGCACTCGGATCGCGGCCCCCAAGGGCAAGCCCCGGGTGATTCGCATGAAGAAGTACGGGTACAGGGCACCCGGTAAGAAGGATTACCCGCACGCGCCGGGGTGCCTGAGAATCTGCTACGCAACCGTGGCGTTTTCGGGCCGGGAAGTGGCCGTGACCTACGATTACGGGTACGGCGTCAAGGAGTTCGAGAAGAAATCGGCCACGCGGATCAAAGTGCTTTCCCGAGACTGGCTCTACGGCCGCGGGTAAGTTTTCCTAGCCAATCAATTCGTCGATTGGTTCACCGTGTGGCAGGATCGGCAGTGGCCGTCCGGCGAAGTTGACGAACTCGTGGCGCGGGTTGATGCCCATGTGGCGATAGACCGTTGCCAGCACGTCCTGGGGCTTGATCGGGCGTTGGCTGGGGCGTTCCCCGTGCCGGTTGGTGGCGCCAATGACCTGGCCCATCCGCATCCCACCGCCGTAGACCATCGCGCAGCCGGCCGGGCCCCAGTGGTCCCGGCCCGGGACACCGTTGTGGTTGCGGATCCGCGGCGTGCGTCCGAATTCTCCGGCCAGCAGCACCATCACCCGCTGGTCCAGTCCCCGGTTGCCCAGGTCCTCGATCAATGCGGTCAGTGCCTGGTCCATCAGGGGGCCGCGCCCCTTCATGGTGCCGAAGACGTGGGTGCCGCACGGGTGGTCGTCCCAGCTGTCGTGCCATGGTCCGGGCGGCTGGAATCGCACGCCGACCACGCTGACGCCCGCTTCGACCAGTCGCCGGGCCAGCAGCGCCTGCTGTCCGGCCTTGTGCATCCCGTATCGCCGACGCAGGCGGGGATTTTCCCGTGAGAGGTCAAATGCCCGGGCGGCAGCCGTGCCCGTCAGGATGTCGACCGCCTGCCGCTGGAACTCGTCGAGCGCGTCCATCTGGCCCGAAGCGTCGATGTTCCGCTTCAGGCGATCGAACTCTGTCAGCAAACGCGAGCGGCGGTCGAACCGGGATCGGGAGGATTCGCCCTCCAGGGACAGGTTCTCGACCTTGAACTTGGGTTGGGACGGGTCGTCCTTGATCTTCAACGGACCGAAGGCCGAACCGAGGTACGCCGAACCGCCTCGGGACTGGCCGGGCAGGCCGACGTAGGACGGCAGGGAGGTGTCGTGCCCGGTCCGCATGCGGTTGATGACGACGCACATGTCGGGGTTGTCCGGCGGCCCCTTGATCACGCCGGTGCGATCGTAGCCGGTCACGAACGTGTGCGTGGCGGAAACGTGCGCCGAGGAGGCCTGGTGCAGCGAGCGGATGATGGTGAACTTGTCGGCCATGGCCGCCAGCCCGGGAAGGACCTCGCAGAAATTGATTCCCGGGTGACGAGTCGAGATGGCTCCCAGGGCCCCGCGGATCTCGGCCGGTGCCAGCGGCTTGGGATCGAACGTCTCGAAATGAGAAGGGCCGCCGTCCTGCCAGAGCACGATCAGGGAGGTTCGACGGTTGGCCGTGTCCCGGTCGGCCGCCTGCGATTGCAGCCGCAGAACGTTGGGCAGGTTCAGTGCACCGACACCCGCGAACAACTGTTTCAGGAAACTGCGACGACGGCTCATCGACGAACGACCCTTGTGAGGGGCATGTGGAACGTCCGAAACTTCCACCAGATCTTATCGGTGTTGAAGTCGAGGACCAACAACAGTCCCGGATGTGCGGGCAGAATCCTACGCGTCAAACAGGGACGTCAGTGGAAAGCCCTCGTCGAGCAGATGGTAGGGCCGTTGCTGGTTGTCGTGGGCGATGAGGTTCCTGATGCCCATGGCGTGGTAGATGGTGTGCGCGATGTGTTCGGGTCCGACCGGTTTGTCCTTGGGGTAGCCACCGATACGGTCGCTGCTGCCGTAGGCCTGCCCGCCGGTGATCCCGCCACCGGCCAACAAGGCCGTCTGGCAGTGGGTCCAGTGGTCACGGCCCGGCTCGGCAGCGCCTGTGCCACCCGAGCGAGGGTCACCGATTCGGGGCGTGCGGCCCATCTCGCTGGTGACCACCACCAGCGTTTCGTCGATCAGGCCGCGGTCCGAGAGGTCCTCGAGCAGTGCCGAAAACGGTCGGTCGAACAACGGGACCAGGTAGTCCTTGAGGCAACTGAAGTTCTTCCAGTGCGTGTCCCAGGCGCCGCCCAGGCAGCCTCGTCGTTTGTCCTCGTCGTAGTCGTGGTACCAGTAGACGGTGATGAACGGCACACCAGCCTCGACCAGTCGTCGCGCCATCAGCATGCTCATGGCGTTGACCGTTTCGCCGTAACGGCGGCGCACATCCGGCGATTCACTGGAGACGTCGAACGCGTTCTTCGTGTTCGAGTTGGCCAGCAACGAGAAGGCCTTCTGTGAGAGGCTGTTGTAGTTTCCGGCCGAGACGCTGCGGTCGAAGACTCGCTGGCTGTCGTCGATGGTCTGGAGCAACCGGCGGCGGTCGGTCAGGCGGTCGACGGTGATATTGCCTTCGAGGGTCAGAAGCGGGACCTGGAAGTCCAGGGGATCCTTGTGCTTGCCGAAGACGTAGATCGGGTCGTACTGGAAACCGAGCCGTCCGGCGAAGGCTCCCGGCAGCGACGCGTTGTCAGGTCCCGAGCGAGTGGGCAACCAGAGCTGGGACGGAAGTGACGGGTGAGACGGCCGCTTGGCGGCGACCACCGACCCGATGTAGGGCCAGTCACCCGGTTCGGACTTCCGCGTGCCGGGGAACGACGGGCCAGTGGCGTGGCCGGTCATGTTGTAGAAGCGGCCGGCGTGGTGATCGTTGGGGCCGCGGCCGTGTTGGCCCAGCGACCGGACCAGGGCCAGGTGGTGCGCCTGGCGGGCGGTGTGTGGCAGGTGCTGGCACAGGCGGATGCCCGGCGCCGAGGTGGGGATCGGTTGGAACGGACCGCGGATCTCCGCCGGCGCGTCGGGTTTCATGTCCCACAGGTCAACATGCGAGGGCCCCCCGTTGAGCCAGATCAGGATGGTCGACTTGGCCTGTCCGCCGTTGCCACCCGTTGCCGGCGCAGCCGAAAGGCCTCCGCCGGCCAGTCCGGCGAGCCCGAGCGTCGAGGCAGTCAGCAGTTGGCGTCGATCCATGGTCCGGCGATTGTTCCGAGGAAGGTCCCCAAGCATTCTAACGGCGATTGTGGATTGGAGAAACGAGATCTGAGACGATGCTCCGTTATTCTCTTATCGGTCAGTGTCCCCGCATCTCCGTGAGCCAGTCGTTCACCGAAACCGGATTCCTACGAGGCAATTCATGAGACCTTCACCCCGTGTTCTTTCGGCAATTGGTGTGGCCTGCCTGGTCGGATTGTTGGCGACCGTTGGGAGGACCCGGACCGAACGGCCCGTCCAGGCGGCTGTTGGCCGGCCGGCGGCCGGTGTCGAACCATACTGGCAGTTGTTCCTCGATGACCACGTGATCGAGCGCAGCACCGGGTTCCGCCGCGTGGTGCATCCCCCCAGACCTCGCGGTGTGGTGCTGGAACCGGACCAGCCGTGGGAGACCCAGGGGCTGTCGATCATGCATGTCGGTCGGCGTCGCGACGGGAAGTTCGAGTGCTACTACCGGGTCCACGGTGAACGGGTTCTCTCCGACACGCACGCCTATGCCGTCAGCGACGACGGCATTCACTGGACCAAGCCCGATCTCGGACTGGTGCCGGCCCCAGGAGGTGGGAAGAGCAACCTGTTGCCGTGTGGTGCACCATTCGATGTGGGCTTTCTGGGCACGTCGCCGGATCCCGGGAAGCGGTACCTGCTGGGACTGGGCGACCACCCCCGTGGATTCAAGATGGAGATGTTCTTTGCCCGGGAACTGCCCGATTGGCAGAACGATCCAAAATGGAAGGACAAGCTGACCCGTGCCGGCACGAAGCCGAGTTACAAGCTGGGTCTGAACTTCTGGGATCAGGCCACCAGGGAATGGGTCTTCATGCGGCAGAGTCCCAATCACCCGCCGACACGGTGCATCGCACGATGGTCCACTAAGGACCTCAAGAACTGGGAAGTGAGGTCGGTGCTCTATCCTGACGCTCACGACAGCAGCGATCCGCGATCCTTTGACGAGGCCTACGGCATGCACGCGATGGTCACCGAGGGACTGGTGCTGGGGTTTATCGAATGGTTCAAAGGGGACCAGACGCGGCCGGACCTGGCGGTACTTGAACGCGAGTTGATCGGTCGAGTGCACATGAAGGGGCCGATGGAGACACGGATCGCTGTCAGTCGGGACGGCGGATTCACGTGGGATCGCACCGTCAGCCGAGAGGCCTGGATCCCGCACGGATCCCAGCCCAACAGTTACGATCGCCTGGTGGTGATGTACGCCTCGCCAGTCCGAAACGGCGACGAGGACTGGATCTACGCCACCGTGATCGACGGTGACCACGCCAGTGGAATGGGCTACGGCCGACCGGGGCGGAGCCGTGGGGCGCTCTACACCCAGAAACACAACCGTTACGTCAGCCTGCAGGCCGGCAACACGGCCCAGGTACTGATCACCAAGCCGATTCGGGTCACCGGCAGGACCCTGCAATTGAACGTCGACGGCAGCCGGGGCGAGGTGAAGGTGGGTGTCGGGATCGACAAGCCGATCACCATCTTTGACACAGTTGGTCACCTGCCCAGCTACATGGTTCGCGACCGACAGAATCGCACGCACTTGGAGCCGGGTTTCCAGGTCGGTCAATGCCGAGCGATCCACGCCAACAGCATCGAGCACACCGTCGAGTGGAAGGATTCGGACCTGCAGGTCCTGCAGGGGAAGACCGTCAGGCTCTACATCATGGTCCGCGACGCCAATGTCTTCGGGTTCCGCTTCAAGTAGGCGATGCGGTTTTGCGGGACTGTGTGTGGTTGCCCGGTGCAGAAGGCGTTCGATGGGCATTATCGTTTGGGGCCGAGCGGGCCGATATGGTAGAACATGAGCATGAATCAAGCACGTAATGATCGTTGTGCGGGGCCGGTGTCGCGGCGAACGTTCCTGGAGGCCGGCAGCCTGGCCCTGGGCGGGCTGACGTTGCCGGACCTGTTGGCGCGTCGAGCGGCCGCCCGGGAAACCGGGCGAGGCGAGGCCGATACTTCGGTGATCCTGATCTGGCTTCAGGGTGGTCCCAGTCACATGGAGACCTACGACATGAAGCCGGAGGCCCCGGTCGAGTACGGCGGCCTGCTGAAGCCGATCCAGACCAAAGCTCCGGGGATGGACATCTGCGAACTGCTGCCGCTGCACGCCCGTGTTGCCGACAAGTTCAATGTCATCCGCTCGATCTCGCATGGGTTCGCCAACCATGCCGGCGGTGCCGGGCGGTTTCTTTCCGGCTACAACCCGTTGCGGCCCCTGGATCCGAAGTCGCAGTTTCCCTGCCTGGGACCGGTGGTCTCCAAGATGCTGCAGGGCAAGCGCGACCGGTCGATGCCCAACTACGTGGCCAGTGCGACCAACGTCTACGGTGGCGGCAGTGCCAGCCTCGGACCGGCCTACCTGCCGTTCGTGATTGGGGGCGATCCCAACGCCGCGAATTTCAAGGTCAACAACCTGTCGCTGGATCCGAAGGTCAAGGACCGGCTGGATGACCGTCGGTTGTTGCTGGGATCACTGGATCAGTTGCGTCGGGACGTCGACAACTCGCGATTGATGGATTCGATCGACAAGTTCAACCAGGAAGCGATCAGCCTGCTGACCAGCGAGAAGGCACGGCGGGCGTTCGACATTTCCCAGGAGTCCCCGCACACCCGCGAGAAGTACGGTCGCCACAAGTGGGGGCAGCGGGCATTGCTGGCCCGACGGCTGGTCGAGGCGGGGACCAGCTTCGTGACGATGCAGATGCAGAGCGTGGGACTTCCCGGCGGCATCGGCAACTGGGACATTCACGCCGTCAACGGTCACCTTTACGATGACGCCAACGCCCGGCTGCCGGTCTTCGACAAGGCGGTCTCGGCCCTGGTCGACGACATCTACCAGCGTGGCCTGGACAAGAAGGTGATGTTGATCGTGGCCGGCGAGTTCGGTCGGACCCCGCGGATCAATCCCCAGAAGGGCACCTCGTCGAAGGTGATCCAGCCGGGTCGCGATCACTACCCCGGAGCGATGTCAGTGTTGATCTCCGGTGGCGGCATGGAAACCGGCCAGGTCATCGGCCAGACCACCGCCAAGGGTGTGCGGCCCAAGGAACGGCACCTCGATCCCAACGACCTGCTGGCAACCGTCTACCAGTTCCTGGGAATCGACTACGACGCGATGATTCCCGACACCAGTGGTCGACCGGTCCCGTTGATTCCCAACGGCACGCCGATCCGCGAACTGCTGTAGGGCGGCTGACCTGCGAAGCCATGTGCCCGGTTCCGAGCGGCCAGGGGCGGGTCCTTCAGACCGCGATTCGTCGATGCCGGGCGATGAAAAACGTCCGTCGAGGCCACAAGAAATTGTGCTCCGGCCGCTGAGTTCTACTCGGCGATCCCGTACAGGTGTGTCTTGGTTCTCAGGATCAGCAAGCCGTCGGTGACGGCCGGCGAGGCCATGAAACTGGCGTCAAGCGTGTTGGTGGCCAGTTTCCGGTAACGATTCGGGTCGGCTGCGAACACGTGGCACAGGCCCTTTTCCTCCTCGAAACAAAACCCCCTCTCGCCGACCAGGATCGGCGAGGCGCAGTACTTGCCGGTGAGTCGCCTGGCCCAGCGGGTGCGGCCGGTTGCGGTGTCGACGCACGAAGCGATGCCGTCGTTGTTGACCATGTAGATCGCATCGCCGGACCGCACGACTGACGGCCGGGAGGGAACTCCCCGCATCGTTGACCACTTGACGTGGGTCTTGGTGACATCGCCGCGGCCGTCGGGTCGGACGGCCATCAGCCGATTGGTGACATCGCCGCTGTTGAAGAACAGCAGACCCTTGTGGAACAGGGCCGGGCAGGCGGTGTTGGCACCGCCGTGCATGACCCGCCAGAGTTCCTCTCCGGTGGCCGGGTCATATGACATCGTGGCCAACGCGGCGGGGATGATCACCTGTGTGCGGCCGTTGTGGGTGATCACGCGGGCTGTGCAGAAGGCCTTCCTGTGCGCTCCACCGAGTCCACCAAAATCGACGTTGCGATCGGTTCGCCACAGCGTTTTTCCGGTTCGCTTGTCGAGTGCGACCACGTACTGGACGTCCGACCCGTCAAACGGCAGGAACATCTGGTTGCCGTGGATCGAGACGCTGCTGGCAGCACCACGGAAGTGATTGCAGGGCAGGTCGTTTCGTTTCCAGAGGACCTTGTACGTTTCGGTGTCCAGGCAGGCGGTGCCCAGGCTGCCGAAGTGGATGTAGACGCGGCCTTCCTCGACCCATGCTGTGGACGAGGCATAACTGTTGAACGGGTCGCCGTACTGGGGTTTGACCGGCCTGAAGACGGTCTGGTCGTGGAGGATCTTTCCGGTTGTTTTGTCCAGGCACATCACGGCCAGCCGGCGGCCGTCAGCCGTCGCGGTTGTTACCCAGATCCGATTCTTCCACACGACCGGTGACGACCAGGCCTTGCCCCAGATTGCCGTTTTCCAGGCCACGTTCTTCGTCTCGCTCCACGTCGTGGGAATGCCGTTGGCCCGAGACGAACCGTCACCACGACCGCCGCGAAACTGGTTCCATTCCGGTTCGACGGCAGAAGCCGATGCGGTCACGACCGAAAGGATCAGCAGCGTCAACAGGGTTTTCATGGGTTGGTCTCGTGCCGGGGAAGGGACGCGGCAGGCCTCATCGATGCGGCAGCCACCGGTCGCTGGCAATTGTCAGTCAGTCGATTGACGAATCTGTCGCCGGTGTTGGACGAGTTCACGGATGTGGTCGAGGTCGTCGCGGGGTGTCGCGGCAATCAACTCCCGGGTGTAGTCTTCGCTCGGGTTCCGGTAAATCGCTTCGGACGGTCCGAACTCCACGAACTTGCCGTCCTTCATCACGGCCATCATGTCGGCCATGAATTTCACCACCGACAGGTCGTGGCTGATGAAAATGTAGGTCAGGCCCCGCCGTTCCTGCAGGTCGTTGAGCAGGTTCAGGACCTGGGCCTGCACCGATACGTCCAGCGCCGAGACCGATTCGTCACAGACGATGAATTCCGGCTCGACGGCCAGCGCCCTCGCGATGCAGATCCGCTGCCGCTGGCCTCCGGAGAATTCGTGCAGGTAGCGGCCCAGGTGTTCGCTGAGCAAACCGACTTCCTCGAGCAGGCTGGCCGCCCGGTCGACGCGATCACGCCGCGAACTGCCGATGCCGTGCAGGGCCATCGGTTCGGATAGCGCCGCCTGCACGGTCATTCGTGGGTTCATCGATCCGTAGGGATCCTGGAAGATGATCTGCATCCGGTTCCGCAGCTGCCGCAGTCCGTGGCGGTCCAGCGCGTTGATGTTGTTACCGTCAAAATGCATCGATCCCCCGGTGGGACGGACGAGTCGCAGCAGTGCCCGGCCGGCGGTGGTCTTGCCACAGCCGCTTTCCCCGACCAGCCCCAGGGTCTGGCCACGGAAGATGTCGAACGTGATGCCGTCGACCGCCTTGACGTGCCCGACGGTCTTCATCAACACGCCCTTGCGGACCGGGAAATGGACTTTCAGGTTGCGGACCTTGACCAGGGGGTCCTGAGCCGCTTCGACCGGAATGGCCTCGCGGCCGTAGGAAGCCGGATCCTCCGCAAAACCGAGTGCCTGCAACTGGGACTCGGGGTGCAACAGCCGTCCACGACCGTGATTCCGGAAGTAATCCAGCCGTTCATCGGTCATGGTCTTTTCGGTGATTTCGAGTTCCCCGTCGGGCTGCTCGACCGTGTCCATGTAGTCCGAGACTGTCGGCAAACGCTTGTAGGGCGAGTCGAGCCGGGGACGGCAGGCCAGCAGGCCCCGGGTGTAGGGGTGCTGGGGGGTCTCGTAGAGACTCAGCACGTCGCCCTGTTCCATCACCTTGCCGTGGTACATCACGATCACGTGGTCGGCGATTTCGGCGATCACTCCCAGGTCGTGGGTGATGAACAGCACGGCCATCTGTCGCTGGTCCCGCAACTCGCGGATCAGGTCAAGGATCTGTTTCTGGATCGTGACGTCCAGTGCGGTGGTCGGTTCGTCGGCGATCAGCAGGCTGGGATTGCAGGAGAGGGCCATGGCGATCATCACCCGCTGTTTCTGGCCGCCGGACATCTGGTGAGGATAGTAGTCCAGTCGCGACTCGGGATCGGGGATGCCCACTTCCTCGAACAACTCGATCGTGCGGTCCCGGGCCTCGGACTTGCTGACCCGCTGGTGCTGGATGATGGCCTCCATCACCTGGTGGCCGACCTTGTGCACCGGGTTCAGCGACGACATCGGTTCCTGGAAGATCATGCTGATCTCCGAACCCCGGATCTTCCGCATCTCCTTTTCGGGCAGTCCGACCAGGTCCTGTCCCAGGAACGAGATGCTGCCCGAATGCACCTGGGCGGTAGCCGCCAGCAGCCGCATGATCGTCAGCGACGTGACCGACTTGCCCGACCCCGATTCTCCGACGACGCCCAGCGTGTGTCCGGGTTCGATCTGGAACGAGACATCATCGACCGCCTTGACCACACCTCGTTCGATGTGGAAGTACGTCTGCAGGTTCTGGACGTCGATGACGGCTGTCATGGTGGATCAGTTCCCCGGGTCTGCAAGGCGAGGATCGGTGGCTTCCTGGATTCCCTCGCCGATCAGGTTGTACGCCAGGACGGTCAGGAAGATGCCCATTCCCGGGAAGACCAATTGCCACCAGTAACCCGACTGCAGAGTTTCGCGGCCGGAGTTGAGGATCGTGCCCCAGCTGGGGTTTGGTGGCGGGGCGCCAAAGCCCAGCAGGCTCAGGGCGGCTTCAACCTGGATGCCCGCTGCGATTCCGAAGGCGATCGGGACCATGACCGGGGCCAGCGCATTGGGAAGCACGTGGCGGAACATGATCCTCGTGCGGCTGGCCCCCAGGCACCGCGCCGCCGCCACGAACTCGGTTTCCCGCAGCTTGAGGAACTCGCCACGTGTCAGGCGGGCCATGCTGGTCCACCCGGTCAGGCCCAGCAGCATCATGATGTTCCAGATGCTGACGTCCTCGATCACCGCCTGCAGGGAGAGGATCAGTACCAGCGCCGGCACGCACATCACCACCTCGATCACACGGCTGATCACCAGGTCGACGATGCCACCCATGTACCCGGCTATGGCTCCCAGCGTGATTCCGATCGTCGCAGCGATGCCGGTGGAGACAAACCCCACCAGCAGGGCGATTCGTGTGCCGTGCACCATGCTGGCAAAGACGTCGAACCCGGTCTTGTAGGTGCCGAACCAGTTCTTGCTGGTGGGTTGTCCCTTGGCTCCGTAGGGGTTGCCCTTCATTCCCTCCCATTCGTTCCGGCGGACCGGGCGGTGGGGATCCTGGTAGACCAGCGGCCAGATGGCCCAGCTGTCGGGGTCCTTCCGCTTGAGGTTCCGGGGGTAGATCCGGCGGAAGCGGTCCTTCTGGAAGATCGGGTTTTCCCACGTGCGGTTGTAGTAGCCCATGCAGGGGAAGTAGATGCTGCCCTTGTAGCGGCAGACGATCGGCTTGGTGCCGGCGATCATTGGCGAGAAGACGGCGATCATCGACAGGACGCCGATGAAATACAGGGCGAACATGCTGAGCTTGCGTCGCCGGAAACGGTGCCACGACTGCTGCCAGAAGCCGGCCGACACCACCACGCTGTCACGGTCTTTTTGGTTCATCGTCTCAGCTGTACCTGATCCGTGGATCGACGAAGGCATAAAGGATGTCGGCCAGGAGCTGACCCGAGAGGGTCAGTATCGAGAACATCAGCGTCAGGCTCATGATTGTCGGGTAGTCGCGACCGAGGATCGATTCGAAGAACAGCAGGCCCATGCCCTGCCAGTTGAAGATGCCCTCGAGGATGATCGCTCCACCGAGCAGGCCGGGCAGGGTCAGCCCCAGCAGGGTCACAAAGGGAATCAGCGTGTTCCGGAACGCGTGGTGAATCAGGACGCGGATCGGTCCCAGGCCCTTGGCCCGGGCCGTGCGGATGTAGTCCTGGCGGATCACCTCTTCCATGTTCGCTTTGACGAACCGGCAGTAGTAGGCGAGGCTGCCGTAGGTGAAGCAGGTGACCGGCAGGATCATGTGCTGGAAGGTGTCCCACGCCTGGGCCATGTCACCCAGGGTCTCGTAATCGTTGCTCTGGTTGCCCATCAGCGGAAGTTCCAGCCACGTCCCCTCCAGCTTCACGGCGAACAGCAACTGCAGGAACAGCGCGGCGACAAACGAAGGAAACGAGTACAGCATGTAGAGCACAAAGCTCATGCTGCGTTCGTCGGGGCGACCACTGCGGACGGTCGCGTACAGCCCCATGGGCACCGCCAGCAGGTAGCTCAACAGCAGCGATGTCACCGACAACTGCAGCGTGGGGCCGACCCGTTGGGCGATCAGTTCCGCTACGGGTTTTTTCTGGGAGTAGCTGGTCCCCATGTTCAGCGTGGCTGCGTTCTTCAGCCACTGCCAGTAGGCCTCGTGCAACGGTTTGTCCAGGCCGTAGACCGCTCGCATCCGTTCGATATCGGCCTTGCTGGGCATCTTGCTCGGGTCCATCATCGCCGGATCGGTGTCCAGCGGGCTGCCCGGCATCGAACGGATCAGTCCGTAGATCATGCAGGTGATCAGGCCAAGCGTCAGCAGCCCGACCAGCAGGCGGCGAACCAGATAGCTGACCATTGGCGAAACCCGTAACCAGGCAACGCCGTCCCCAGCGTCGCATCCGTGCTCACAGTGTCATGACCCTGTCCTGCAGGGTCTCGCGTCATTTCAGGGCCGGTGCCTTGAAGATCGTGCTTTCGCCCGGGCCGTAATTGTACGGGCCTCGCGCGCTGAAGTTGTAGCCCCGCAGTGTCTTGCTGAACGCGAAATATGCGTTACGGAAATAGAGCCAGGTGTAAGGCTGGTCCTGGTACAGCTTCCTGTGAATGTCCTGGTAGATCTTGCGGCGTTTCTCCGGGTCGAGCTCGTATTTCCCGTCCTGGAACAGCTTGTCGATTTCCGGGTTGCTGTAGGCCACGTAGTTCCGTCCGCTGTCGATGGCCTTGGTCGTCCACAGGTTCTCGCTGGTGTCGGGATCGGTGCCGGTGCCCCAGCCGGCGAACTGGGCGTGGAACTTGTGATCCCTCGCCATTTGCTGCAGCACGGTGAACTCCACCGGCCGGACGTTGCAGATGATGCCGATCTGGTCGAGGTTCTCTCGCAGCAACTCGCACAGGGCGATCCGGTCGGAGCGGTTGGAGACGGCGATGGTGAACTCGAAGTTCGACCGCTTGACGCCTTCGAGCTGGCCGTCGAATTCGTTGTCCAGGAAGACCATGCCGTCGAGGATTCCGTCACCGTCGGTGTCGGTCCAGCCGGCCGATTCCAGTAGCTCTTCGGCCGCATCGAGATCCTGCTTGTAGGCGGCTGGAAGAGTTTCGGGGGCCCACGGGCTGGTGCGATGGAAGATGCCCTGGGACTGTTCGTCCATACCCTTTCGGTGTCGTTCCATCATCTCGGCGTGATCGAAAGCCAGGCTCATGGCGCGTCGGACTCGAGCGTCGCGGAAGAACGGTGATCGCGAGTTCCAGCCGAAGTAGAAGTAGACCCACTCGATGTCGTAGACCTTGGTGTTCTTGCCGTAGAAGTCCTCGTCGTTGGTCTGTTCCTTCCACTGCTCGGGCGACAGTTGCATCTCCTCGATGTTGCCCTTCTTCAGCGACAGCAGCGCGGTGCTGGGGTCCTGGATGATGGCGAACCGGATGTTCTTGAAGTGGGGGATGTCGCGGACCTGCTTGCCGTTGACGGTGTGGTAGCTGTCACGCCGCTGGAGCACAATCTCCTGTCCACGGACCCGCTTGGTGATGACGTAGGACCCGCCGGTTACAGGGTTTTCGTCCATCGAGACGTGGTACTTGCTGGTTGCCAGGGTCGGATCGTCGGCAATGGACTTTTCGTAGATGTGCCTGGGCAACACGGGAAAGTTGATGTTCCAGACATTCGTCGCCAGGGGGGCCGGGTGGAAATACACCAGCGTCTGATCGTCGTAGGCCTTCACGCCCTGCAGTTGGTCGGTTCCGCTGCGGACGGCCGGAACCGGAACCTTCGACGACATGATCACGCGATACGAGAATTCGACGTCGTGGGCGGTGATCTTCTTGCCGTCCGACCACACCAGGTCGTCCCGTATCACGACCTTGTCGAACAGGCCGTTCTCGCTGGTCTGCCACGAGACCACCGTGTCCTTGCTGGCGAAAGGCGTGAAGGTCCAGTCGAAGCCCATCAGCCCGAAGCTGGTCAGTCCGGACACGTCGAATTCGGCGCTGGAACTGATCATGATCGGGTTGGTGCTCTTGACGTCACCGGAGGTGTGACGGTTCCACGTGCTGTTGAAGTCGACCGACTTGTCGTTGGCGGCCAGTCGGCCCATGGCCGAGCGGATCTTGAGGTTGATGTCGTTGGACGAGTTTTTCAGGCTCAAGGCCTCCTTGACCGACGCCAGGCTCTTTTCCTTCTCCTGTCGCTGTTTCATCAACTCGGTGGAATCCACGACGGGCTTGTCGATCCACTTGTTCTCCTTGAGCAACTTGGCCAGTTCGGGGAAGTCCTTGTCGGCCATGGGGACCAGGTCGCCGAGTCGGAACGGGTTGTTCTCGTCCCCACCGCTCTCGACGGAGTCCTCGGTCGTCTTGGTCTTGGCCTGGCCGGAGTTGGATCGCTCGACGTGCGTTTTCTTGAGCTGTTCGTTGAGCGTTTTCAACTTTCCCTCGTCCTGTCCGATGTGCTCGGCCAGCAGGTTGGGCACCGACTCGAACAGCGGCACCATGTTGCCGCCGTTGGACTCCAGTTCTGAGGCCACCTGTTCGACCGTCGTGATGGTCGGGGCCTCGACGGGAATCGGGGCCTCGGCGGTCGTGTCCTGGCCAGTCTGCGAGTCACTGTCAGTCGCGACGTCCCCGTCTGCTCCGTCGCCCTGGTGGCTGGTGCAGCCGGAGGCCAGGAGGGAGAGCGTGACGAACAGGACGAACAGCGAACTACGCTTGCATATGGTCATGAGTGCCAGGGTCCCGGGTGTGTGGAGGAAAGGACGGTTTCGATCGGTGGACATTCTAACGGAACTGACGCAGATGTCTTGCCGTTGGTTGAACGGATTCCGCCGGTGAATTTACCGATCTGGCAGTTCGGTGCAAAGACCTGTCGGCCGGGACGACGCGATGGCGGTGTGGAGTCGGTTGTTGCGGTGACAAAATGTGTCGGATGGATCGATCCTCGCCCCGGCAGAGGGTGATGCGGCAAGGTGGCGTAGAACGCTATGCCGGAGGTCTAATGACCGCCTGTTCCTGACAACCCGGCCACTTCGAGCGGTGGAGCGGGTTCATCCCGGAGACCTGTTATGCGTTGTCGAGTGCGGTTGTTGATTGCTGTGGGGTTGCTTGCCGGCGGACGGGGCGGGGGTGTCTGCGACGAACCGAAGATCCCCGGGGCAATCACCGTGGCGGCTGCCGACAGTCGTGATCGCCAACGTGCCGACCTGGTTGCTGACGGTCACAACGACGCCGCCCAACTGCAAGAGGCGATGGCGAGGCTGGGGAAAAACGGCGGGGTGGTCCGGCTGTTGCCGGGCCATTACCGCCTGGATTCGGCGGGGTCCCATGTCGATGTTCCATCCGGTACCACTCTCGACGGTGGCGGGGCAGCAGTGCTGGAGTGCCTGGTCAGCGGCCAGCAGGGCGCTCTCAGGTTCACCGATGTTCACGACGTGGTGGTCCGTGGCGTGCGGTTCACTTCCACAGGAGACGACAAGGCGGCGATGTTCGCGATGATGAACGTCGGGACCGGCAAAAGCCGCGATGTGACGGTTCGTGACTGCCGCTTCAGCGGGTTCCGCAACTACGCGCTCCGGATGAACATGCCGGGCACCGGGTTTCGTTTCATCCACAATCACCTGGAGGAGATGGGGCGTGTCGGCAAGGGAGGCAGCGCCATCAACGGAGCCCGAATGATTGACTCGCTGATCGGGTGGAACACCGTTCGGCGGTGCGGCGTCGATGCCGGCGACTGGGCGATTTACGTCAGCGGCGGAGGGGCGCGGAACCTGCAGATCGTGGGCAACACGATCCGCGACTGTGCAGCGGGCATCAAGGACCTTGGCGACGGGTCGGATCGCAAGATCCTGATTGCACGCAACGTGATCGAGGGGATCACCAGGGGGCGTAGCATTGCCCTGGGAGGGTGCCGCGACGTGATGGTGACCGGCAACATGATCACGATGGGCAATGGCGGGGCCGGGATCGGCACGGAAACGTCGGTTCACCACGTCGTGATTTCCAACAATATCATCGATATGAATGGCCGGGGGCGGCAGGGAGGATCGGGGATCGGCATCGCGTCGGACGACTCCAGTTTTGTCACCATCAACGGCAACCAGGTCTTTGGAGGTCATCCGGATTCGGTCTGCCTCCACGTGGCAACTGTTCGGCACGGAGTCATCTCGAACAACCTGTTGCGAGTCAGCAAGGGCCGGGTCAACGGCGGTGATGTCGGTGGATGTGGAATCCGCATCGGTCGGCCCTCGACACCTCACGACTGGCACCTGCTGGTTTCTGGAAACCGGATACACTCACCGATCACCCGCAACGTGGGCATCCACCTGGTTGCCGGTGGAACCGATTCGGTGAAGTCTCACGTCCAATTGCTGCACAACACGGTCGACGGGTTCCAGTTTGCGATCAGCCTGGATCGACAGGTTGGGGGCCGTTACAGCGATGTGACGATTCGCGGCAATACCAGCACCCGGTCTCCACTGGTCGCGAAGCAGAGCCGTGCCGACCGGAGAGTCGTTATCCAAGGCAATTCCGAACCGGTTCGGTAGTCGTTCGGCGGGGTCGATTCCGATGATCGGCGTCGTGGCGAACACAGAAATGAAAGCGCAGAAGGGCCATGAAGCAGTTGTCTTTTCTGGTGTGCCTGTTGGTGATTCCTGCCGTTGGCCGGGCCGACACGATTGCCTTCTGGCGATTCGGTGAGAAGGCGGCGGAGGTTCGAGGGCCGATCCGGGATGTGAGTGGGTTCGGCAACCACGGAAGACTGGTCGGTCGGGCGAAGTCCGTTCGTGGCTCGGGATTTGACGGGGCTGCGATCCAGTGGAATGGTTCGGGCCTGCTGGAAGTGCCCGACGCGCATGTCTTTGATTTCCGGGACGATTTCACCATTGAAGCGATGGTGCGAACCGAGCGGCAGGGCAGCCAGTACATCTTCATCCGCAGCGGACCGGGAGGGGAAATCTGGATTCGCCAGCACGTCAAGGGGGGGCAGTCTGCGGCGGTGGCTGCGCTGGTCCGGTCCGATCAGGGGACGGACATGATCATCTCGGGGCCCCGAGCCATCTCTGACGGACGTTTTCATCACGTGGCGCTCGTGCGACGGATGAAGGGAACCGGGGGTGTCGGAGAGCTTGTGCTGTATATCGACGGCAAGCCGGCGGCAAGCCGGCAGAAGCCGGTCAACCCGGGGCCCACGAAGATCTCTTCGCTCACCTCCATCGGCGGCCTGCGAAAAGGAGGGACTGTCGAGGCTCCCGTGGTCACTCGAGGGTGGATCGGTGCGATCGATTACGTGAGGGTCAGTGACGTTGCGCTGGATGCTGGGCAGTTTCTCAGGCCGGACGGGACATCCGCCGACAAGATCCTGGCCGCCAATCGGGCTCCGGCAGTGCTGGCCAGGATCCAGGCCGTTCGCCCCAAGATCCCGCCCCGGCCGGTTCGTCCCCCGTTCAACATGGAACCGGTGGGAGACCTGGGCCGGTTTCCGCGTGATTTCGAGCCGCACGTTCAGTTGTTCGTTCCGGACGACCAACTGGGTGCGATCGATCCGTCGCCCTACAAGAACCTTTTCCCCGATGCCCTGATCCACGACTTCGATGGAGACGGTCACAAGGACATCTGGACCGAGAAGAGGTTTTACCGCAACACGGGCAAGTATCGGGACGGTGTGCCGATCTTTGCTCGGTTCCAGGACAGGCCGGCACCGGTGCTGGGACGAGCGATCGGAGACTTTGATGGTGACGGAGTGCTCGAGGTGATCTCGGCCCGTGACAAGCCGCCGATGACCATGGGCCATCACGAATTGGTTCCGCCGTCGGCGACCAAGAAGTCGTGGTCGGCCACAACTCTCGGAAAACTCAAGGTGGTCTCACTGGCGGATTCCAGTGACACGCCGCTGGAGGCTCTGACCAGGACCTGGCCCTACGAGACGATTGATGTCGTCGACTGGGACGGTGACGGGCGACAGGACCTGCTGGTTTCGGGGCACCCGGCACCACGAGGGTTTGATGTCGGCTGGATGCCGTTCCTGGGCTGGGGTTTCAAGCGATCGTTCCGACCCCGCAACGATCCCCAGGGCATGCTGCTGGCCAGCCAGATCTACGGCACCGTCTGGTGGCATCGGAACCTGGGCACTCGCGAGAAGCCGGTCTTTCATCCGGGCCGTATCGTCACTGCCGGACGGGACGACCGGTTGCTGATGCACTGGGGCGGCGTCAGTTCAACGGTCACCGATTTCGATGAGGACGGTGATCCCGACCTGTTGGTCCAAAACTCGCTGGGACTGTTCCTGTACCGCAACCTTGGTCGACCGGTTGACCAGCGCGTCTACGACAACCGTCGC
>MDTE01101653.1_pt1 | contig 61745 bp, 45 predicted proteins | sample 811231 | NCBI WGS metagenome assembly MDTE01 (sample SAMN05326651, study PRJNA326480) | marine metagenome | isolation source: seawater | place: Indian Ocean: Red Sea | collected 2010
GCCCGTCCAGAGGTTGCCCGTCCAGAGGTTGCCCGTCCAGAGGTTGCCCGTCCAGAGGTTGCCCGTCCAGAGGTTGCTTCAATTCCGCTGCCGGCACCGGCTCACCCGTAGGCACGTCGAACACAGCCGCTGCTGCCGGAAGTGGTACGTTCACGCGCTCCTCTATTGCTACGGATGCCCCTGGAGCAGCAGCCGCCGGATCGACCGGTGGGTTTGCTGCGTGCAGGGCACCACCCTCGACAGGTGGGACAGTTGAGTCATCCCACGCCGGGTTCCTCGATCTGGTCCCAGACAACACGCGCGTCTCAGGCGACGCGTTCAACAACGTTGCTGGAGGTGCCACGCCAGATGCTGGTGGAGCGTTGAAGCGGGCGCGAACCGAATCGGTCGTGAAATCACCATCTGCCGTGTCGTCTGGATCCAATGACGAAATGGCCGCCCGCACCGGAGTGGCAAGCGGGTCGACTGGAGCCGGAGTACCGGCAGCATCGTCGATCGGTGCAGAAGCCAAAGCCAGGTGACTGCTATCCAGTTCGCGTTCGCCAGCTGGGGTGGGTGCCATGCGTTGCGGCTGGTACCCGTTTCCTGGCTGCGTGGGCGGCGGGTCACCAAGCGCTCGACTGACAGGAGGAAGCGCGTAGGCAGTCGCCGTGGTTCCGGAATCGTCCTGAACTGCCTGACCTTCCGAATCAGCTGGCGCAGGGATCGGTTGCAGGGCTGGCTCGCTCGATGGTTCCGTGGCCGCCACGCCACTTCCGGCAGACGGCCCTGTTTGCCCCGTTGGCCAAAAAATAGTCACCAAACCACCGCAGATCATGATCGCGATCATTCCCAATTGTGCGGGCAGCCGTTTCATGACGATAGTTCCTCGTACCTGGATCATCCCGTAGAGGCCACAACGCCCCGGTATCTGCAGCGACCGCAGCGAGAATTACTCCGGCCGGCGTCCCCAACTGCTTCGACCGTGATCGGGTCAGCGCCAGAGAGATCACTTCGGATCGTCCGTAGCCGAGTCAAACGAGCCTCGCGAGTGGCTAAGTACCAAAACCAGGAAAACAGGAAAAGGGCGCTTCCCAGCCGTCGGAGCATGACACGGACTACCGGCCATGGCTGGCAGCTCGCTGCAATGTTATCCTGGCAGCATGAGTGCTCCAGATGGTCACACACCGGAAAACGGCGCCGAGTTTGCTCCCTCGCAAATCGGTGAATCCCCGTCCAGCCTGTCAGATTCCGGAACCATTACTGCCACGCTGGCGAAGCCACCACGCCAAGACAATGGTGGGCGGTTTACATCCCGGGGGTTGCAACCCAAGCGAAAACGCCTGCGACTTCCGATCATTCTGTTTCTGTTGACCTGTCTGTCGACCCTGGTGGCAGGCAGCCTCAACTTTTCTCCCACCTATTTACTGGTAGAGGCCCTCGAGCAGGGTAGTCTGATGCCCATTCGCCAGGTCCTGCTGCGTCATTGGCAGGACGGGCTGACCTACACGGCATGTGTGCTAGCAATCCTGCTGACCCATGAAATGGGCCACTACTTGGTAATGGTCCGATACCGAATCCCAGCCACTTACCCGCTGTTCCTGCCATTCCCGATTTCGCCCATAGGTACTATGGGAGCAGTCATCGCCATGGACGGCATGAAAGCCAATCGCAAGGAAATGTTTGACATCGGGCTGGCTGGCCCTCTCGCGGGACTGGTGGTGGCCATACCGATTCTCTGGGTCGGTGCCCGCCAACTCGACGCGGATCTACCGCAATTCGGAGTGTTTCTGCTCGATCAACCGTTACTGGCACAATGGGCCATGCAACTAGCATCACCGGAAAGTGGAAACGCGCGGGAAATCCTCTGGCAGGGACAACTCAACCCCTATTTCATGGCTGGCTGGGTCGGTCTGATCATCACCGGCTTGAATATGATCCCTGTCAGCCAGCTGGATGGGGGTCACGTCGCCTATGCGTTATTTGGTCGACGTGCCCATTGGCTGGCCCGGGGATTCCTGGTCGTGGCACTGGCGTGGCTCGTGTACACGAACGAGCGAGTCTGGATCTTGATGATCGGCCTGCTCTTACTTTCCGGACCGGATCATCCCCCAACCCGTGATGACAGCGTCAAGCTCGGTTGGCTGAGAACCTCCATCGGCTGCGTATCACTAGCGATCCCGATCGTCTGCTTCGCACCTCGCGCCATTTTCTTGTCAAACTGATAGTGACTTGCCGCGCCGCCGCTTCCCCGCCGCGGCAACATCTGGCCAATCGATTCACGTGCGTCAGCAGGCTAATGGTCGGCCTGCGCAATGCCCTCCGCCGCCAGGACACGAATCCGTTTGACCATCGAAAACAGGCCATTGCTGCGCGAACGACTGAGGTGGTTGCGTAGTTCCAATCGAGTAAATAAATCCTCGACATCAAGCGCCAGGACGGTTGGCGCCGGCTGGTCGTTACAGAGCATAATCAAGATCGATACCAGGCCACGCACCAACTGTGAATCGCTATCCGCCCGAAACGAAATTTGCGGAGGCGAGGACGCATCAAAACTCGCAATCAGCCAGACGTTACTGACACATCCCTGCACACGGTTTTCCTCGACCCGCAATTCAGCATCCAGGTCTTCGAGCTCGTCCCCGAGTTCAATGATGTACCGGTAGCGATCTTCCCACGAGTCCAGGAACTCGAAATCTTCCAACAACTCTTCGATCGTGGTCGTACGCATCACTGGTATCCGTCTTCAACCGGGTCAGGTGAACCGCCTCACACGCCCAATCCGGATCCTCTCTTCAGAACAATGGATCGTGGAATTACCTTTCTCAATGTCTGCACACAAGCAGAGACATCGAGGCACTGTCACATTCAGTCGCCATGCCGTTCGCGCAGTCTGGGCGACGTCCTGAGGAGCAACTGGATGCGTTCAAACTCATTCAGCCAATCCTGCACCACAGCCGCCAGCAGATCCTCGGGAGGCGGCACCAGACCGCTGGGACAGGTCGGTCCCAACTGCTGACTGGCCATCTGGCGATACTTCGCCAGCGTGCGGTCGCCGTAGCGTCCGACAAACTCGTCATCCTCGCTGAGAAAGACCACCTGGGGAACCCGGGCACCACCACACAACAGGAGTGGTTCCGACAAGACTTGTGCATTATCCCGGTCCACATAGCGTACCTGGATACGGCTGCTGGCCTGTTCAAAATGCAGAAAAACAGGGCACTGATTCACGCAATCCCCACACCACGCACCAGCGACACAGATCACATGCATTTCCCTCTGGAATCCACTCAGCAGGGACTTCTGGGGGGGTGTTAAAGCGACCTGTTCTGCGACCTCGCCCCAGCGCCGCTGATGTTCAGGTGTACCAAATTCCGCCAGATAGTCCTGGTAGCCCAGGCCGGCAGCAAAAATCTGTGGAAAGTTCATGGTCGTTTTCGCAACCGTCAAGAGAGATCGCCCCCAATCGCACTCGGCCTTACGAGCGCCGCAAAATCGTCGGAACAGGCTGTTCCCCCAGTATCCGCGGCATCAGGAACTGAGACAAGGCTACCAACGGGACAGGACCGCCAGGATCAAGTTCCTGGTGCCGGGCTAGTGAACCGTGGTGCGTCATCGCTGGTCAGAGTCGGCAAACCGCCCAGAGGCTCCAACGCTGCACAAACCAGGAGGCGTGGCCTACAATGCGTCATCGCAGGCAATGCTGCGGCGCCGGCTGGCTTGTCAGCTCGATGATGGTGCGACGGCGCCTGGATTTTCGTCCCCATGGGGCTGGCTATGCAAATGCACTCTCCCTATCCGAAATTAGGACCGCTGCTATCGCTGGTCTCAGTGCTCTGCGCATGCACACTCTGGCAAACTGCCTGGGGGGCAGGTAAACCAGCCGCTCCCAATCTGGTGCTCATTATCTCCGATGACCAGGCCTGGACTGATTTCGGATTTATGGGCCACGACATAGTGCAAACGCCACGTTTAGACCAGCTGGCCCGGCAGAGTGTCTTGTTTCCACGCGGCTACGTTCCCACCTCGCTGTGCCGCCCATCGCTGATGACCTTGGCAACCGGGCTGTATGCCCATCAACACCTGACGACCGGTAACGACCCGTCGCCGGCGCTCGCTCCGCCAGCCTCCAACGCCTACAAAGAATTGCGTAGCCGGCTGATCGATCACATCGACCGCCAGCCAACATTAGCACAGCTCCTCGGCGCACAAGGCTACCGCAGCCACCAGAGCGGTAAGTGGTGGGAAGGAAGCTACCGACGCGGCGGATTCACCCACGGCATGACACGCGGGTTCCCCGAACCGGGCGGACGACATGGCGACGACGGACTGAAAGTCGGACGCCAGGGTCTGCAGCCCGTACTGGATTTCATGCGCAGCGCGGTCCAGCAGGAGACTCCTTTTTTTGTCTGGTATGCGCCTTTCCTACCACACTCGCCCCACAATCCTCCCGAGCGGATTTTGCGCCGCTACCGTGTACCCGGCCGGCCAGCAAAGCTGGCTAAATACTACGCAATGTGCGAGTGGTTCGACGAAACATGCGGCCAGTTGCTCGACGCGTTGACGGATCTCGAGGTACAAAAAAATACCCTCGTCGCCTTCGTCACCGACAATGGCTGGATCCAAAGGACGGCCGGCACCAAAGTGCCGGCTGGCTGGCGGCCGCAATTCGCTCCCCGGTCGAAACAGTCTCCCTACGAAGGAGGAGTGCGGACGCCCATTATGCTCCGCTGGCCCGGCCGGATTCCGGCTGCCCGGCGCGACGATCTCGTCAGCAGTATCGACCTGGTACCAACACTATTGGCGGCAGCAAACGGCGATGCGCCAGCAAATTTACCTGGCCTCAACCTGTTGCCGCTGGCCACGCACAACCGTCCACTGCAGCGAGATGCATTATTCGGCGAAGGGTTTGCCCACGACATCGCTAACTTGGGTGTGCCGGAAGCATCCCTGCTCTACCGCTGGTGTATCCGCGACCGTTGGAAGCTGGTGCTTACGTATGATGGTCAAGTCAACCGCTACCAGGCCGTACACGACAGCAGGGCCACCAGGCCACAGCTGTTCGACTTGCTGGCAGACCCCCATGAAGAACAAAACCTGGCTAAACAGCACCCCGCGGTGGTAGCGGAACTGGCCAGTCGCATCGACCAATGGTGGCCGGTGCGCCAGCGGAAAACCGTAGTGACTCCTTGAAACGCCGGCCTCTGCTTACGCCTGGCTAACCGCATCAACTGCATATTTGCGGATCTTCTCCGGATCTCCCTCGACACCCAGACCGGGTGTTTCAGGGACACGGATGCGGCCTTTCTCGATGACCAATGGTCGTACCGTAATGTCTTCAACCAAGCCGTAGTACGTACTGTCATTGGCCAGACTGTAGGCCTCGCACGCGGCCGCAACGTGGACCATGGCAGCTGTTTTCGGACCCAAGTCGTGGCCACAGTGCATGATGCAGGGAACACCGGCCGCGGCACCCAGCTCACCGATTTTGCGGCAGGGGCCAATACCACCGGCAATGTGGGTATCTGGCAAGATGAATTCCGCGGCATCAAGCCGCAGGATTTCCCACACACTGGGCGGATCGATGACGCTTTCATTCAATGCCAACGGAGTCTGTGTCTGCTGCCTTAGCCAAACCGCATCTGCCAACGGATCTGCCATAATCGGTTGCTCGAAATACTGGAGTTGATAGGGCTCCAGTTGGCGAGCCAGCTCAGCCGCCTGTTGCGGTGAATAAGCCCGGTTGGGGTCGATGCGCAACTGCAACCGATCGCCCACGGCGTCGCGGACACCGCGCACCATTTCCAAGTCTTCCTCCGCGTTCGCTCCCGCCTTCGTCTTCAGCGTCGTGTAACCCTGCTCAACATACCAGCGGGCGATTTCACCTGCACGTTCGTAGGTCTGAATTCCCATGCAGGCAGCCAATTCAACCTCCGGCCGCAGAATTCCACCCAATAAGCGTGCTACTGGCAAGCCGGCAGATTTGCCCGCCGCGTCCCACATCGCGATCTCTAAGCCAGATTTCAGGCGGTTCTCAAATGGGCACTGCTGCGCAAAAACTTCTACGTCGCGAGGGTCCCAGCCCACCAGAAAATCACGTGCCTGCTCCTGCATGGGGCCAGCCGTGGTACCCGGCAGAAAGTTGACATTGAACTCTCCCCATCCCACCAGCCCTTGGTCACAACACAACTCTACGATCGCACTGCACGTAGTCGAACTGGTACGGATATGGGAGCGATAAGGAGCTATCGGCTCGATTTGTGGAATCTCGACAATCGTGATCCGGACGTCTTCAATTCTCATTATTTGTCCTGCAAAAAGCTGGCCGGCCGACCACGCCGCGAGAACGGCAAGGCGAGGCGACACGAACACACTGTGGCTAGTCGGGCCAACGTCCATTCACAATTGACCGCAGTTGGAACTGCTGGGGATCGAGAACCACGTGTTTGACGCGCCGACGACGCCACGTGTAGGTAATGTGCACTCGACCATCCGCCGTTTGAATGACAGCCGGATACGAGTACTCACCAGGCTCCGTTTCCAGCCGCACAGCGGCCTCCCAGTGGTGCCCGTCCTTGGAAACAGCAACGTTCAGCGGGGTCCGGCCCCGCGTCGTATGGTTGTAAACCAACAAATGCCGTCCGTCGCGCAACGTCACTGCGTCCAAGCCGGAGTTGTTGTTCGGCAGAGATGATTTCTGCAATTTCGTCCAGCGTCCCTCTCGCTCAAAGGCCTGCTCGATCACACCGCGCCGACCACGGCAGAGAATCTGCAAGTCACCTGTATCGAGCCGCAAAATCGCGGGTTGTATGGCATGCAACGTCTGGCCGTCGTTGAGTACGTCCGTCCGCTCCCAGGTCTTGCCTAAATCGCGTGTCCATTCCAAGTGCACCCGCCAGCCTCGATCTTCAGTACTACTGCCGCATAGCAATCGGCCATCTGGCAACAACACCGGCTTATTCTTGATCGGTCCAGCAATCCCGTCCGGCAAACGCTCCAGCGGGCCCCAGGTCTGGCCCTGATTGGTCGAACGCCGCAACACTCCCCACCAGGTCTGTGGGCTGGGGCCGACCTTGGCAAATAACAGCAGTTGACCGTCGGGCGCAAAGAACAAAACAGGATTCCAGCAAGGATGTCGCGTGCCGTCGGTCTGCACTCCGTCAATCACTTTCTGCGGGGCTGTCCATTTCCCCTCACGGTGCCGGGCAATCCAGATGCAAACGTCCGGGTGTTTTTCACGAGTCCCCCCAAACCAGCAGGCAACCAGTCCACCCGGCGTTTCCACAATCGAAGACGCGTGACACTGTGGAAACGGAGCAGACTCGTAGATGAACTCTTCCAGCAATACTGCCGGTTCGGCCAGTACTTGCGACACACACATCACGAAACAGCCTACCGCCAGTTGTCGCATCGCAGGTCTCCCAGGCGAATGTATACGGGCACAAACCAATGGCACGCCGTCATTGTAACGCCGCTGTTCCCGGGGGCCACACGGCCAGGAACGGCAACACGACGTGATCCACTGGCACCACCGCCACGATCCCCGACACGTGGCTGGACAGCCCACGTTCGCCTGTTCGCGGCACGCCACTTCGATGATAATCGCAGTCGATGAATGGTCACCCTGAAGTCGCAGCCCTGCTCGCCTGCTTCCCTGCCGCGTATCAGCCCAGCCAGATCCGGGCATTGCAAAACGCGGGTGGTTACAGTGGAGCCCAATTCTGGAAACTGGCCACCTCCGCCGGACCCTGCTGCCTGCGGAGGTGGCCTCAGGAGGCCAACCGTGCACGGTTAAAGTGGATCCACGAGGTGGTGGTGCAGGCGGGCTCCGCGGGTCTGCCGGAGATCCCGGTTCCACTGGTCAACGTGCAAGGCCAACGACTGACACACTGGCAGCAGTACGACTGGGAATTGAGTCCCTGGATGCCGGGCACCGCAAACTTCCACCAGGAACCAAGCGATGAAAAGCTACTGGCTGCCATGCACGTACTCGCCCGCTTCCATCTGGCAACCGTCCGGTGTGGTGACTCGCAGCGACGTCCTCCTGAAACCGCCCCCGGCGTCCAACAGCGACTGCACCGACTGCAGCAGTTCCAGGAAGTGAATGCGGCCGCATTCTCCCAGGCCGTGGCCGCCGTCACATGGCCGGGCTGGTTGGCCAGAGCCGAACGGGTCAGGGCCTTGTTTACCCGCGTCCAATCGCAAATCGCAGCCGAACTGAAGCAGGCCGCTCAGACCAAGGTCCGGCTGCAACCCTGTCTGCGTGACATCTGGCACGACCACATCCTGTTTTCCGGTGACCGTGTCACTGGCCTGATCGATTTCGGCGCGATGCGCATGGAAACGGTTGCCGGGGACCTGGCGCGTCTGCTGGGAAGTCTGGTGGGAGACAACCCGCAGCGCTGGCAACTCGGGCTGGCTGGCTACGAGGAAGTCCGGCACCTCGACGCTGCCGAACGCGCGTTGATTGGTGTTTATGACCGCAGTGCCATCACCTTGTCCGGCATGAACTGGCTCTGGTGGCTGGCCATGGAACGACGCCGATTTGAAAACAGCGAAGCTATTTTAAGACGTCTCGATGAGAATGCGGCCCGGCTGGCCCAGCTGGCTGCTGGCTATTCCCCCTGTCCTGGCAACTAAAGAATGGGGGGTAGTACGTCCACGGAACTCGCAGCTCGAAAATCACGGCGTTGACCCTCGCCAGGAGACGTCTAAAATTAGAACTCGTTTCAGGAATCCGCTTTTCCGCAACAGGTAGCACCTATCATGCATCGGTTGACACTACTGACGCTGGGCCTGCTTCTGACCTTGGCTAATGCGACCGCTCCAGGCTGGTCGCAAGAGGGCACAGACAAGGATGCCACCGCAGATCCTGGGTTCGGTTTTCCACTCGACCCACTCGCTGGAACCGGGTTACCCGGTACAGAACCCGACGAAAAAGTCGTCTTCGACGGATCCTTTCAAGTAGAAAAAGGTCAGCGACGTGGGCGTCTCGCGATCACCGTCCAAAGTGCTCCTACGTGGCACATCTATTCCCAAACGCAACCCGACGGTGGACCGCAACGCTCCCAGATCACGGTCACCGAATCGCCCGCATTCAAAGTGATCGGCCCATTTCGGCCCGATCGCGAACCGTACCGTCACGACGACCCGATCTATCCCGGCGTTCCCATCGAGGAATTTGATGAAACCGTGGTGTTTACCGCGCCGATTGAGCTGGCGGCGGACACAGACCCGGAAAAACTTGCTATTGAGGTCTTTTTTGATGGCCAGGTCTGTACAACCAACGGCACTTGCCTGCCTATCGAACATGAAACCGTACCCATCCAATTCGGCGGTTTCTATGTCAGTGGTGAACACCGTGGCGAGCTGACTCATGTCACGCTGCGGGGACACCTGGAACCCGCGGTCGCAACCCCTGGCAGCACCGTGCGGGTGACGCTCACAGCCGAACCAGACGCGGAATGGCACATTTACGCGTATGCCAAACAGGACGACCAGGCACTAACCGAGCCCACCCTCATCTTGTTGACAGAAAACGCCGGGTGGGTAACCGGACCTGTCACCGCCTCCGCGAAGCCCGTCGAGAAAGAAACGGGGCTGAAAGAACAACCCATTCAGCACTACCACGAACAACCGGTCAGCTGGACGATCGATCTGACGGTTCCCCAGGATGCCACGCCAGGCGAATTCCAGATCGGCGGCTTCATTGGTTACCAGACTTGTGACGCCAAGGGCTGTGATCCTCCCACGGCAGCGCAATTCCAGGCAACGTTGGTGGTCGCCGATGAGGAACAGACCGGACAAGTGCTCCTGACCTTTCAGGAAAGCAAGTACTCGACAGTCCGTGAACGCGTGGCTCCCAAGGTGGCCGCCGGCAGCGATTCGCTGGCAGGCATGCACCCGGTCGTCATTTTGTTTCTGGCCTTTCTGGCAGGTCTCATCTTGAATGTCATGCCCTGTGTGCTCCCTGTGATTGGGCTCAAGATCATGGCCTTTGTCCAACAGGCCGGACAAAGCCGGATGCAGGTATTTGCCCTCAATTTCTGGTATTCGCTGGGGCTGCTCTTTGTTTTCTGGATTCTCGCTACGACAGCGTTTTTTCTGCAGGTCGGCTGGGGAGACCAATTTTCGAGTGTAGGTTTCAATGTCGTCTTGATGGCTGTCGTATTCGTGTTCGGGCTGAGCCTGCTCGGTGTCTGGGAAATTCCCATCCCGGGGCTCGTCGGCAGCGGTAAGGCGAGCGAATTGACTGAAAAGGAAGGCTATTTTGGAGCGTTCTGCAAAGGCGCATTGACCACTGTACTGGCCACCCCCTGTACCGGCCCCTTCCTCGGCCCTGCCATTGGCTGGGCGATCAAACAGCCGGTCGTGATGAACTACATCACGTTTACCTGTGTCGGACTGGGTATGGCGACACCTTACCTGCTGATCGGGGCCTTTCCCAAGTTGATTAGTATCCTCCCCAAGCCGGGAGCCTGGATGAACACGTTCAAGGAAGTCATGGGTTTCGTACTCATGGGAACGGTTGTGTTCATCTTCTTTTTCCTCGATAAGCAGTACACCGTGCAGGCACTCAGTCTGCTCGTAGCCCTCGGCTTTTCATGCTGGTTAATTGGTCGCACACCCTTTACCGCGACAGGTGCCCAGAAAATGCGGGCCTGGGCAGGCGGCACTTCCTTCGCAGTGCTGACTGCAGTGTCCGCGTTTTACCTGGTGCCTTATTTGCTCACGATGAATGAGCTCTCGTGGGAACCTTATAGCCGCGGATCGCTGGACAACTATCGCGCGGAAGGGCGTACGATTCTCGTCGACTTCACGGCAGACTGGTGAGGCACCTGCAAATTTAACGAGGCAGTTGCCTTGAACCGCTGGGAAACCAAAAGACTGATCAACAAGAACGATGTCATCGCCATCAAAGCCGACAAGACACAACCCGCGCCCGATGTGGACGCACTGTTGCTCGAACTGGGCAATGCCGGCAGAGCTATTCCTTTCGTGGCAATCTACCCGGCCGACGGCGGCCCACCCAAGACCATGGATGGACTGATCACGTTGGAACAGGTGCTGGAAGCCCTGGAGCAGGCTGGCCCCTCCGCCAGTCAAACCGGAGAGGCTCGACAGACCGCACTCAAGTAAAAGCCAGGCGGTATCTGGGCGGCGTTGCAGGACGACACGCTACAAAGCGCCCACCAGCGGATCATTTGCTGCTGGCAGCGGCCACGTGCCCAATCTGCCAGTTGGGGTGGCCGGCATCGGAGAGCATCCGCATGATGCTCTCCGAAAAATAAGGGCTGACGACCAGCACGATGCCGAGACCCATATTAAAAACACGTTCCATTTCTGCCGCAGACACGTCACCCAATTGCTGCAGCCAGTCGAACACCGGAGGCACCGGCCATGCATCTCGATCAACCACAGTCTGCAGATGCGCCGGCACGATACGTGCCAGGTTTTCAGACAAACCTCCGCCCGTGATGTGGGCGATTCCATGGACCACGTTCTTGACCTTGTAATGACCGAGAATCTGCCGTACCGCCCGCGCATAGATGCGAGTGGGCGTTAACAAGGTTTCGCCAACCGTCTGCCCGAACTCCTCAATCCGATCATCGATTCCCAAACCTGCGTGTTCCAAGACGATCTTTCGAGCCAAACTAAAGCCATTGGAATGCAAGCCGCTGGAGGCGACGCCGATGAGCACGTCGTCCGCCGCAATCGCGGCGCCATCGATCAAGCTTCGTTTTTCGACTACCCCCACACAAAAACCCGCCAGATCATAGTCACCTGCGGCATAGAGATCGGGCATGATCGCCGTCTCTCCCGCCAACAGGGCACAATCGGCGTCAACGCAGCCATCACTAATCCCTTGGACGATCTGTTCGAGCTGCGCCGGATCGTCTTTGGCCATCGCCACATAATCAAGAAAAAACAGGGGTTCGGCGCCACAGCAGAGTACATCATTGACGCACATGGCAACGAGATCGATGCCAACAGTCGAGTGGCAACCCGTCAGCTGGGCTACTTTCAGCTTGGTCCCCACGCCATCGGTACCCGAAACCAGGACCGGCTGAGAATAATTACGGGAAAACAGCCGGCTATTGAAATCAAGCTGAAAGAGCCCCGCAAATCCCCCGTCCAATCTGAGTACTCGCGGGGAAAACGTGCGCCGCATCAACTTTGGCAAACGAGACATCGACTCGGTGTAGACATCCAGATCAACACCCGCGTCCTTGTAGGTCAAACCGGCCATCGTGTGGATTCTCTTCAATCGAAACCAACTGCGCGCACATCAACAGAGAGCGTGCAATATGCATTCTAGACCAGCACTCGGCAACCGCGGGGACAGATCACCGCCGGGGCGTGCCGAATTTCCTCATCCATTTGAACGCATCCGGTTGCCATGGATCAGAAGAATCAACCGACTAACCAAGAGCTCGCTTCAAACGGGCCAACTGCGCCCGCACGCCTTCCATGCCGGGATTCAGGTCAAGCGCCCAGTGAAACGTTTCCACGGCTGCCTGGACGTCATCCATTTGCAGGTAGCAATGGGCCAGCCCGACCGCAGCCCCGTAGTGGCACGGATTCCGCTCCAGTGTCTGGCGACAGTCCTCCGCGGCGGCGTCAAAGTCACGTTGCTGGAAGTAGGCAATCGCGCGTTGGTTCCAGGCTTCGGCAAACTCAGGCAAACTCTCAATGAGCTCGGTCGCGTCGACAATCGCCTCGTCCAATTGCCCGGAGGCATTCATGCGGATGACGCAAGACAACTGCTGACGCTGGCGATCCGATCCGTCTCGCAACCACACTTCGCGAATGCTCCGTTCCGCGATCATGCGCACTGCGTCACTCTCATCGTGCAAACAACCTGCCAACACTTGATTGGAAGAGAAATCCGCAAGAAAGCCTAGCGCCAATGTCGCACAGCAACGCGAAGAACTTGAACCCGCTTGAGCCAACCGCTCGAGCGTGGAGATCGAGTAACGAGTCGATACTTCCTTGATAAAGGAAGCTGAATGTTCATCAGTCAAAAACTGCCGGTACAACAGTTCCAACAAAGGACGACGAGACGATGCTGCCACGAATAACACTCCAGTGCGGGTGACAACCGGAAAAACAGACCGGCCGGCCACCCAAATTCATCAAAATTTTCCATCCGTCGCCGGCGTGGCACGCGAGCCACCCGAAGGTATTGATGGGTATCAGAACAGGTGTTCTTGCTTGAAACCGCAGATCGATAAACGACATCCGCTTCCCAGCAGGTACAAGTTCGAGTCTAGTGCCGGCTATACAGGGTGACAATAGTCGCAACCCCCGAGATACCAATATTTTGCTTTTCCGGGCCGGCAGTTTCGACAAAAATAGGAACTATGGAAACCGGACAGGTTTCGCAAGTCATGAGGGCTGGGCAATGTCGCCATTTTCTTCCCGTTACGACCTATCCCAAACCTCCCAGGCGTTGCGTCCGTTCGCCTGGCCCCTGTTCTGGGGCGTCATTCTCTGCCAGCCCCTGGCTTTGGCCGCTATTGCGGCAACCCCCGATACTCTCCAGGACGTGCCCGCTTCACGACCGATCCATTGGCCACAGGGTTTTCGCACCAGCCAGGGCACCACTTCCTGGCAAGGGCAGACGCTGCGGCGAGCCCTGCAGGGGCTGGCAACGACCGAGAAGGTGTCGCTACTGCTCGATCGCCGGGTGGATCCAGGTCAGACGATTGATGGCAACTTCGCCGGCAGTCTGGACCAAAGAATCTCCGCCTTGGCAAGCCAGTTGAATGTGGGGGTCAGCGTCATTGGGCGGGTGGTCTACCTCGGACCCCCGACAGTCACGCGCCGACTGGCGACCATGGTGGAATTGAAACGCCTGGAAGTCGGCAAGCAAGCTCCGGAGTTGGCACGGCGTCTCGCCCACTCCCAACCGTTTTCCTGGGAGGACCTCGACACCCCTCAGGACCTGGTGGCGCGGTTATGCCAGGAAGCCGAGATACAAACCGCCAATCTCGCCCAGATCCCCCACGATCTCTGGGCTGGCAATCAGTTGCCTGCATTACCTGTCAGCCAGCGTCTGACGCTGGTCCTGGCCGGTTTTGACCTAACCTACAAGTACGACAAGGCCCGCAATCGGCTGGAGTTCATCTCCCTGCCGACCCGCCCAGCGCTTACGCGCCGCTACACGCTACGCGGAAAACCTGCTCTCGTCGCGCAGTTAAAATATCGTTTTCCGGAAATCCACATTTCTGGCCCGACCATGTCCGGGCCTCTCGAAGCCCACCAGCAATTGCGTCTGTGGCTCACCGGCGCAGCACCAACCCCGACTCGCCCTATCCCACCCGATCCCCAACGCATCATTTTCCAGAAACTCACCCTGCGCAACGTCACGGCCGCACAAGCGCTGCAGGCCCTGTGCCGTCAAGCCAGCTGGTCTTTGCACTTCGATCCACAGGTCGGGAAACAGCATCAAACGCTGGTCAACCTGGTCGGCGAACAGGTTCCGTTGCAGCGAGCGCTTGACGACTTGCTGAATCAGGCCGGCCTGCAAGCCCAACTAAAAGGGCAACAGCTGCACGTACGGCTCCGCGGCGACGGCAATAATGCGAATGCTGTAGATCGTTGAACAGGCCTTGGCACTCGAAACTTGAAACCAGCAACACCCGCCCAGCATGCGACGGCGTCACCTCACAGCAACTCGCGAATGAGGCCGCGTTCCTCCAGCAAATAACGTGGGCGACCGTTGGCATCCGCAAATGTCAACTCCGGATTGATCCCCAGATGGCGGTAGATCATCGCCAGCACATTCTCAGGACGGTAGGGACGGTCTATCGGGTAGCCACCATGCCGATCGGAGCCACCGACAATCTGGCCCACTTCCAGCCCGCCGCCGGATACCAGCACGCTCATGAGTGGTCCCCAATGGTCTCTACCGGCCTCATTATTGACCTTGGGAGTCCGCCCAAACTCGCCCATACAAATCAGTAACACATCTCGATCGAGGCCCCGTTGATAGAGGTCCGTCACCAGGGCCGCAATTCCACTGTCGAACATGGGCCCCCGTTTCCTGAGGCTCTCTTCCAGGGTAAATCCGCACACTTTTGCCCCATGGTTGTCCCAGCCTCCGGAATTGACCGAGACAAAGGGGACGCCGCGCTCGGCGAGCCGCCGAGCCAATAGCAGCCCCTGGCCAAATGAGTTCATCCCGTAGGACTGACGTGTGGGTTCGGCCTCGCGTTGTAAATCAAACGCTTGACGTACACGGTCGGTACCGACAGTTTCAAAGGCCTGCCGTGTAAATCGGCCCAGCGCGCCTGCCGTCGCCTGTCGATCGTAGTACTTCCGGCCCGCATCGAATCCGGCCAATAGGCGTTCGCGATCCTGCAAACGATCCAGGGTCAAACCATCCACCAGATTCAAGTTGGGGACCTTGAAGTCTCGCGCCGCTGGATCACTGGAAATCACAAATGGGTCATAACCACTACCAAGCCAGGCAGCACGTCCATACCGCAGCGCACCGCGAATCGAGACAAACGGCGGCATCCCGTTACGGGTCCCGCGCACTCTGGCGACCAGAGAGCCGATGCAGGGCATTTCGTTATCGACGGTCTGCGGATTCTGCAGGTAGTAACCAGTCTGTGTGAAATGCGATCCCGACGTATGACTGCCCGATTCGTGCTGCACTGCGCGGAGTATGGCCAGACGATCTGCGATCGCGGCTTGTCGTGGCATCCGGTCGCTGAATGAGATTCCCGGGAGCGTCGTCGCGGAAACCCCAAAAGGACCGCGGTATTCGCGCGGAGCATCCGGCTTGGGATCGTACGTCTCGTGCTGCGTCGGCCCGCCCGCCAGAGCCACGAAAATCACCGACCGCTCACGCGTGGCCGGGCCGTTGCCACTCTGGGTCTGGAGACTCTGGGCCTGGATACTCCGTGTCTGCAGACCGAGTAGCGTCGGCAACGAGAGCCCGAATAGTCCCCCTAGCCCAGCCTGGATCAAATTCCGCCGGGGAAGACGGTCACAGTACTCACCGGCGGAAAAAAAGGAACTGCTCATCCCGCACATCCTAGCTGCGCAGAAGCATCGGTCAAACAACAAACGTCGCTGCCCAGTGTGGCGACTGCGCGGCGCACTGGCGGATCGTGTACGATGGCAGGACGATATGCAGGATGAAAATGGTGCGGCTTTGGTGCCACCACGGCGATCGAAAGTCCGTACATAAACGCATCCTGCAGGCGGCGAATCGGCCGTTCCCGGAATCCCTAATACCAGCTCCGAGAGAATTATGCGATCTGCTACCAGCGCGAAACACGTGGCCACCATGCTCTTGCTGTGCGTGGCGGTTGCCTCGTTCCAGACACCGAGCAGCAGCGCTGCGGAACGCCCCAACATTCTGTTCGCCATTGCCGATGACTGGGGTTGGCCTCACGCCGGCGCCTACGGCGACCCGGTCGTCAAAACACCGGCCTTTGACCGGTTGGCTCGTGAAGGACTCCTGTTCCACCACGCCTACGTTTCGTCACCGTCCTGCACGCCTTCCCGTGGTGCAATCCTCACGGGCCAATGGCACTGGCGACTGGGGCCGGCGGCCAATCTCTGGTCCGTCTTTCCCGATCGTCTGCCAACCTATCCCGAACTGCTGGCCGAAGCCGGCTACGCGGTGGGGTGTACTGGCAAAGCCTGGGGCCCGGGCCGGACGGCCACCAGGAACCGCGCCATTGCCGGAACACGGTACAAAAACTTCCAGACCTTTCTACAGAAACGCTCCCCGAACCAGCCTTTCTGCTTCTGGCTAGGAACAGGCGATCCCCATCGGCCCTACCGTCCAGGATCAGGGAAAGCCAGCGGCATGGACCTGGAGAAAATCAAACTGCCAGCCTGCTTTCCAGACCATCCCGAAGTGCGCGGCGACGTTGCCGACTACTATTTCGAAGTCCAGCGATTTGACCAGCTCGTCGGATCCGCAATGAAGCTACTCGAAGAGCTGGAGGAATTGGACAATACCCTGATACTGATGACAGGCGATCATGGTATGCCGTTCCCACGTTGCAAAAGCAACCTCTACGATACGGGAACACGTGTCCCGCTGGCCGTACGTTGGCCCCAGGGTATCCCGACAGCCCGCGTGGTTGAAGATTTTGTCAGCTTGACCGACTTGGCACCAACCTACCTGGAACTGGCTGAGGTCAAGGTGCCCGATGAGATGACCGGCCTCAGTCTGGCACGACTGCTGCAACAAAAACCACAGACTGCTGCCACACTACTACGTCCATCCATCCTGTTCGGCAAGGAACGCCATGTCGTGGCGCAAGAAGCACCTGACAAAGGTGGTTATCCCTGTCGCGCAATTCGCACACGCGATTTTCTGTTGATCCGCAATTTCCAACCCGATCGCTGGCCGGCAGGCACGCCCTTCTACCAGCAGGCAACCATTCGTGGTGCCTGGTTGGCCGACTGCGACAACGGGCCCACCAAAACCATCATGGTGACGCAACGGAAGCTCGACGCCCAGTATCAACGGCTCTACGACTTGTCTTTTGCGAAACGTCCCGCGATTGAACTGTACGATCTCCAGAAAGACCCGCACCAGCTCGTCAATGTGGCGGGGAGGGCACAGTATACGAAAGTCCAGACGCGTCTCACTGGACAGCTGATGGAACAGCTCGAGCGCAGTGGCGATCCGCGCGCCAAGGGAGGCGGCCAGGACTTCGACCAACACCCGTATCTTGGCGGCGCACCAAAAATCCCCGCAGCGCTCAAGTGATGACCGACGCGGGACGTCTGGGGCCCGGCCCCCGGTCTCTTGCCGCCACGTCGTCGCTTGCAACCTGACAGGGTGTGGCTTACTCTGTTTGGGGTTCCTGTTTCACAGCGGTACGTGTCGTTTCTTACAAACGCGGTCGCCCAGGCCCGAACACGGGCAAAGGTGCGACCTCTACGACACATCGCCAACGGAAACCGGCACTGAAATCACCCGCCTTCAGACATGTATCCCGCCGCACTCATTGCAAGGATCCAGGCATGCATCGCTGTTCCGTCATTATCGTATTTCTGCTCGCGACCCCCATGATTGCCTGGACTGAGGAATGGAGCCAGTTTCGCGGACCTTTGGGAAACGGCCACTCGCAGGCGACAGGCCTGCCGGTCCAATGGACAGGTGAGGACAATATCTCCTGGAAACAGGCCATTCCGGGTGAAGGCTGGTCTTCGCCGGTCATCCACCAAGGTCAGATCATCGTCACGGCAGCGGTTCCTGTTGCAAATACCGAGCAAGACTACTCCCTGCAAATGCTGGTACTTGACGGCAGCAGTGGCGAGATCACCAAGACGGTTGAAATCTTTCGCCAAGACGGCAGTACCGCTGCCAAGATCCACACCAAAAACGGTCATTCCAGCCCGACTCCAATCATCGAAGGTGACCGGGTCTACCTGCATTGGGGACACCAGGGTACCGCCTGCACGAAAACCGATGGAACGATTGTGTGGCGCAATCGTGAACTGAACTACCCACCCGTCCACGGAAACGGTGGCTCACCGGTCATCGTTGGCGATCGCCTAGTATTCAGCTGCGATGGGGGTTCCGATCCGTTCGTCGTCGCACTGGACAAGAACTCAGGCAAAGTCCTTTGGAAAGTCACGCGTACCACGGGCGCATCTGCGAAGTTCTCCTTTACGACTCCCGCGGTGATCGAGGTAGCTGGGAAGCTGCAAATCATCAGCCCTGGTAGTGGCGCCGTCTGCGCGTACGACCCGGCCGACGGAAGGGAAATTTGGCGCGTCAACTACGGAGAAGGTTACTCCGTAATCCCGCGACCGATCTTCGCCCACGGGCTCGTATACGTGTGCACCGGATATGGAACTCCTCATCTGCTTGCCATTCGTCCAGACGGAAGTGGTGACGTGACGAAAACCCACGTCAGCTGGGAACGCCAGCGGGCAATCCCACATACGCCTTCGCTGCTCGTGGTGGGAGAGGAGCTCTACATGGTTTCCGACAAAGGTGTCGCCAGTTGTCTGGACGCCAAAACCGGAAAACAGCACTGGCAGCAACGCCTGAGTGGCGGCGGCGGGTACTCGGCTTCCCCTCTCTACTCCGAAGGAAAAATCTATTTCCAAAGCGAAACTGGGGTGGGCAACGTCATCCGAGCGACACGGAAATTTGAACTGCTCTCGACGAACAAGCTGGGCGAACGCACTCTGGCCTCTTATGGCGTGACCCAGCAATCCCTACTTATTCGCTCGGACCAGAACCTCTATCGCATCGGCAAGGCAGACTAAATCACCATCGCCCTGGCCGGCAGCCTGCTCGGACGGTTCTCTTAAGCTGCCTGTAAACGGCGCATCTGCCTGATGCTACGCTCATTTCTTGAGCCGCAAACCTCGGCCCCAGGAGGACCGATGCCTGTCACGATCGAACCCTACCAGCTGTCTGCCTCAGACGAGTTACTCGCCGACTTGAAACAGCGCCTCCAGCGCACGCGCTGGCCCCAGTCGTTCCCCGAACAGGGATGGGACTATGGGACCAATACCGAGTACATGAAAAGCCTGGTCGACTATTGGATCAACGAGTTTGACTGGCGCAAACAAGAAACGGAAATCAACCAGTACCCCCATTACAAAGCGGATGTGGACGGCCTGGGCGTCCATTTCATGCACATCCCCGGGCGTGGCCCCAATCCGACACCGCTCTGCATGTTGCACGGCTATCCCTGGTCATGGGCTACTTTTTTACGGATCATCCCACGCCTGGTCGACCCGGAGTCGTTCGGTGGTGATGCCGAAGATGCATTCAGCCTGGTGATCCCATCGCTTTGCGGGTTCTGCCTCTCCGACCAGGTGCCGCAGCGCGGATTTGGTTTCCAACACCATCCAGCCATCTACCGATCCATCCTGCACGAACTGGGTTACCAGCGCTACGGGCTCTATGGTGGCGACTGGGGTGGCATCATCACCTTTCCCTGGGGCCACCAATTCCCTCAGGATTTAATCGGCATTCACATCAACTACATGGGCCAACGCATGCGTGATGAGCGGCCCGACGACGAACGGGACCCTGATCTGATTCGTGGATTCGGCCTTGCCAATGCGCCGATCCGGCCACGTGATCCGGACAGCCTCACATTCTGGAAAGCGGCTGAGCGTTTCTGGATCGACCAGTCCGGTTACAGTCATGTGAACATGACTTGCCCCCAGAGCTTCGCCCACCTGGTTGCCGATTCACCGGTTGGCGCCGCTGCCTGGATCGTGGAAAAGTACCACCAGTGGAGCGATTGGCAGGAAGATTTTGAAGAAGTCTTCAGCAAGGACGACTTGCTGACCAACATCATGCTCTATTGGATCAACAACACGTTCGGAACCGCCATCCGTATTTACTATGAATCGCACCACCATCCCTGGAGCGTCAAACCGGGAAATCGAATCGAAGTCCCCACGGCAATCCTCTCTTTCCCCAAAGACATCGTGCCACTGATGAAATCCAGGGCGGAAAAATACTACAACGTCACACGTTTTCATTCGATGAAACAAGGCGGACACTTTGGCATCTTCGAAGAAGCCGAAACGTACGCCGAAGATTTGCGCACATTTTTCCGCCCGCTCTGGCAGCACGAAATAACGCCACAGGAACCTCAGTAAACGCCGAAGCGCCATCTCTATGCAGTACCTGGCCCTCGACATTGGCTCTTCTTCGATCAAAGGCGCACTGCTCGACCTGGAACGACGCCAAATCGGCGCAACGATCCGCCGCGCTTGCCCTGGACCGGTGCCGGGTCTCCCTCCCCGCCACTTCGAAATTGACCCCGCCGCAGTCATCCAAGCAACCGGGGAAGTCCTCGACGAACTGGTTGCCAGTGCCGACGCTCCAGCTGGACTAGTCAGCTGCACCCAAATGGCCGGTACAATCCTGGTCGACCGGCAGGGACAACCGTTGACCCGCTATCTCTCCTGGCGCGATCAGCGCGTCCTGGACAACCCTCCGACGACGTCCATCAGTTACTACGATCACTTACACGCGAAACTGACCGACCAGCAACGGGCCGAGTTGGGTGGAGAGCTGAAAACCGGCGCGTCAACGAGCCTGCTCTACTGGCTCGCATGCCAGCAGCAGCTACCCCACGGAGCCACACCACTGGGGCTGGGCGAGTATGTCTGGTCCCGCCTGTGCGATGCCGCACCCGCCGTCGAGCGAACCAACGCGCTCGGTGCCCTCAATTTGACAACGAGCGACTGGCACCATGCCGCGTTTGCGGCCCTCGACCTGCCACAGCTTCAATGGCCGCGACTGGCCAATCCGACCGAACCGATCGGAACACTTTCCATCGGTGGCCACGATCTGCCCTGTTTTCCACCTCTGGGAGACCACCAATGCGCACTGCTGGGCACGCGACTGGAAGCTGGCGAACTCTCCTTGAACATCTCCACCGGTTCCCAGGTAAGCCACTTGTCCAACCAATTGAAACTGGGCAACTATCAGACCCGCACCTATTTTGATGGCCAATTCCTCAACTCCATCACCCATCTTCCGGCGGGACGCAGCCTGGATGTCCTGGTGGGGCTCGTCCACCAACTTGCACAAGATGTCTCACCCAACCACGATCCCTGGCCGTCTATCGCGCGCGCCGTGCAAGACACACCAGATACTGACCTGGAGGTCGACCTGGCATTTTTTGCCGGCCCGCTGGGAAACCGGGGCTCAATCAGCAATATACAAATCGAAAATCTCACCATCGGCACGCTGTTTCGAGCGGCGTTCCGCAACATGGCCGAAAATTACCGCCGTTGTGCTGACCAGCTCAGTCCAGCCACAGCCTGGCAACGGCTCGTCCTGTCAGGTAGCCTGCCACAGAACTCACCACATTTGCTGGAAGCGATTTGCCAGCAGTTTAACTGTGCCCATCGCGTTTGCCGGGGTTCAGAAGATACACTGTGGGGACTACTGATCCAGGCACTCGTCACCTCCGGGCAGGCGCTCACTTTCCAAGACGCCAGTCAGCAAATCCGCCACACATCCCCAGGCAGTATGACCGATGAATAACGCACCGGATGCCACCGCCGATAAATCGACCGTACACGCATTGCCGCAGACCTGTCTGCCCACCTGGGACCTGGCCGAGCTACCAGAACCCAAGCCACTGGGAATGAAAAACCTGGCCGGCTTCATCGGCCCAGGCATCGTCATGTGCGGCATTCAACTGGCCGGTGGAGAGTGGCTGCTGGGAGCAGAAATTACGGCCAAGTACGGCGGCAGCTTGATGTGGCTGGCGGCGCTCTCGATCCTGGGACAAATGTTCTACAACATCGAGTGCGGACGTTACGCGCTTTACACCGGCGAACCCGTTTTCACCGGGTTCATGCGTGCTCGCCCCGGACCCGGCTTCTGGATTTCGATCTTTGTCCTGCTCAGCCTGGGTGCCTTTATCCCCGCCCTCTCGACCACTGCAGCGACCGTGATCGCCGCACTTTACCTGGACCGGCCACCGGGCCCGGAAGATCGGTTCCTGATCAACACCCTGGGATACATCCTGCTCGCCGCAGTGTCGCTTCCCATTTTGATCGGCGGCAAAATCTACAACATGATGCAATGGGTGATGACCACCAAAGTGATCATCGTGCTGGGATTCTGCGTCATCGTCGGCGTCACCATGATCAGTGCCGAAAACTGGGGACGCGTCTTCAGCGGATTTTTGAAAGTCGGCAATATCCCGGTCGTCGCACCGGAAGATCGCAACCAAAATGGCAAGCTCGATCCCGGCGAAGATTTTGACCATGACAATCGGCTTGACGTCGTTGAAGAAGTTACCGAACGTGACATCTACGGAAATGTGACCCAGTTCAACGATGTCGACGGCGACGGCAAATGGGACGGGGAGAACATCGACAACGTTTTTATGGCCTTGTTGCGGGATGGAGAATTTCCCGTACTCATGTTGACGCAAATCGCCTTGCTTGGTGCCTTTGCCGGGTACGCCGGCGGGGGGGGCCTGAGCAATTCCACCTACTCCAACTACGTGCGTGACAAAGGCTGGGGAATGGGCAGCCAGGTTGGTGCGATTCCCAGCGCCGTCGGTGGTCGTGAAATCAGCCTCAGCCACATCGGTAAAGTATTTGCCGAGACTCCCGAAAACATGCGTCGCTGGAAAGGCTGGTGGAAGTACATCATCACCGATCAGTTCCTGATCTGGGGTCCTGGCTGTGTGATGGGGATGGCGCTGCCGGCGCTGATTTCCATCGAGTTCTCACCTCACTCGCCGCTCTACAACATGCCGGATGCGCCAGATTACGCTCAGGCGATCATGTCTGCCGACGGCTTCAGACATGCCCCCGGCTTGTCCGCTGGGATGCAGCAAATGATGTGGATTGCGACCCTCGTCATCGGGCTGCTGGTGCTGCTGCCAAGCCAAATGTCGATCGTAGAAAACACCTGCCGGCGATGGACCGACATCCTCTGGTCGGGCAGCCAACGCGTGCGTGATCGCATGTCGAGTGACCAGGTGCACCGCATCTACTACACGATTCTGGCCCTGTATGTGACCTGGACCTTCATCGGGGCCTATCTGTTCCAGACCTACGGGGCCCCCAAAGGGATGGTGCTCGTCGTCGCCAATATGAACAACATCGCCTTGGGATTCACCGCCTTCTTCATCCTCCGCAACAACCTCAAATACCTGCCCAAAGCACTTCACCCAGGGTGGATCAATCGAATCGGAATCCTGTTCTGCGGCGTGTTTTACATGGGTCTGACCATTCTGGTCTTCTATCAGAAACAACTTCCCATGCTGAAAGAACTGTTGGGCATGTAGAGCCAGCTACGGGGTCACGCACCGCTGAACACCGGACAGCAACGAAGCAGATCACTGCGTTCCAATCACTGCGTTCCAATCACTGCGACTGACTGGCCATGCGTCGACGGGCGTTTTCCTGCAGCAAGATCTTGCGTAGCCGGATCACCTTGGGTGTGATCTCAACATACTCATCGCTTTCGATGTATTCCAGCGCCGCTTCCAGCGACAATTCCCGGGCAGGTTTAAGGAGAATATTGTCGTCTGAGCCGGATGCCCGAATATTCGTCAGCTTTTTCGTGCGCACGGGATTAACGACCATGTCGTTATCCCGCGAGTTTTCACCGACCACCATTCCCTCGTAGACATCGGCGCCAGGTGCGACCAGCATTTCCGCGCGCTCTTGGAGTTTCCAGAGTGCGTAGCCCACGGCTTTGCCATTTTCCTGGGAAACCAGGACTCCGTTGTTACGACGTGGCACGCTGCCTTCACGGGCCTGGTAACAATCGTAACGATGATGAATCACCGCCTGGCCGCGGGTCGCGTTAAGCAACCGCGTGCGCAGCCCGATCAAACCACGCGCTGGAATGGAAAATTCCAGGTGTGAAAGCCCGCCATCTCCACTCAACATCTGCTTGACTTGTCCGCGACGGTTACAGACGAGCTCCATCACGGGCCCCACATCTTCGGTCGGTACATCAATGACCAGGATCTCGTACGGCTCATGCCAGGCGCCGTCCACTTCCTTTTCGATCACACGTGGCTTGCCAACCGACAATTCGTACCCCTCGCGTCGCATCTGTTCAATGAGGATCGACAGGTGCAGCACGCCCCGCCCCGACACCTCAAAGCAATCCTTGTCGGTCGTCTCTGCTACGCGCAAAGCCACATTCGACTGCAGCTCCCGATACAGACGTTCACGGAGATTGCGACTGGTCACATACTTGCCGTCCTGCCCCGCCAGCGGGGATGAATTGATCGTGAAAATCATCGAGAGTGTCGGTTCGTCAACCGCAATTCGAGGAAGCGCTGTCGGAGCCTCCGCATCCGTCACAGTGTCGCCAATCTGCGGATCTGGCAAACCTACCAATGCCACGATGTCCCCCGCGAATGCATGTTCGCCTTCCACGCGTCCCAACTTGTCAAACAACTCGATGGCGGTCACCGGAGCCACCGAGCAGGTACCATCTGCCCGCGTCAGCCCCACCGTCTGGCCACGGGAGATCTCACCACTGGCAATCCGGCCAATCGCGACACGCCCCACATACTCAGACCATTCGAGCGTCGTGACCAGGATCTGAAGTGGACCATCGGGAACGACGTCGGGAGGTGGAATCTGCTCCACGATCATGTCTAACAGCGGCCGCACTCCTGCTGACCTGGCGGTCTCCAGCTCCGCTAACTGACGGACCGCGTAACCATCTCGAGCACTGGCATAGACATAAGGAAAATCAAGTGTCGCGTCGTCGGCGCCCAATTCAGCCAACAGATCGAACATCTCCGACAACACTTCATCAGGACGACAGTCCGGGCGATCAATTTTGTTGACCACCACTAACGGCTTGAGCTTGCGTTCCAACGCTTTCTGTAACACAAACCGGGTCTGTGGCCGTGGTCCCTCAAAGGCATCGACCAGCACCAGCACGCCATCCGCCAACTGCAAAACGCGTTCGACCTCGCCGCCAAAATCAGCGTGTCCGGGTGTATCGATGATGTTGATCTTAATACCTTGATAGGTAATCGCGATGTTCTTGGCCAGGATGGTGATGCCGCGTTCGCGTTCCAAATCATTGGAATCGAGAATGCACTCACCCTCGAGTTGCGAGGCCCGAAACTGGCCACTCTGCCGCAGGAGCGCATCAACCAATGTTGTTTTACCGTGGTCTACGTGGGCAATGATGGCAATATTTCGCAAGTCGTCACGGCGCATGGTCATCGTCAGCTCGGTAGGTCGAAAGCATCACACCCCACGGGGAGCGGCATACTGGAGGCCAGAGTGCCGCCGCCCTCTCTGAGTGCCAACTCTGGCAGGGTGCGGAGTTTAGCGACTCAAACGGGTAACGCAAAGGGCGCCCCCACGTCTGGAGGTAGCCTCTCCCCTCCCGGATGCTGCTGCCAACAAACCGCAAAAATCGGCAGAATTCCGCCGCTCGCGTCGCTGCTTCTCATGCTACGATTGACCAGCTACCCATACGCGAACATCTCTGCCAGGCGGGTTCCGGGAGCCGCACAGACTCATGGAGCAGGCCATACCACCTGCTCTACACGCCCCATCCCGGCCCACCACGTTGCACCGCAGCTGGAGTACCGCCGTGAACCTTCGCATGCACGCCAATTACCGCCAGGTCATCGAGAAGGCCCACCAGAGCCATCAGCAGAATCGTAATCCGTCCGAAATCACCTCGGAAGACACGACACTGGCTCGGCTCTACAGCTATGGCTTCCGACTGCATGTCATCGGCACCTTCCATGCAACCCGCATCGCCCTGAACGAATGCCCAACCACCAGCCAGCTGGGAAAAGCCTATCGGCAACGTGGCGTTGAGACACTGGAAGACCTGGCCAGTCAATCGATGGAGCCTGTACCAACCGATTTTCAGGCAGTCATCACTTCACTGCACCGCTACCACCGAGGAGTTCTCCGCGTACTCGAAAGCTTGCAAGCCGAATTAGCGATCGCCCCCAGTCAAACTCTGAGAACGATTCAGGACCGTTTTCGACAGATCATCGAGTCCATTTCTGGTGAATGCGGCATTCATCTGACGCAAGACACGCATGCCCCAGAACAGGCAGGTTTTGTTGTCCCCGGTCTGGGAATCACCATCGTGCCGCTCGTCTACGGCGAACACCATTCCTGGAACCTGGCGTGGCTCGCAGGTGACGAACGCAACGTCCCCACACACCGGCACGAAAATGGGGTCGAAATTCACCTTGGCTATGAACCGACACACGGCATGACGGTGCTGGGAAATCGCCGGGCCAAAGTTGATGAAGGCTACGCCATGCCGATCCCACCTCAAACGGATCACGGGTGGGTCAACACCACGGATCAGGTCCATCACGTCCCGTTTATCTTTGGCTCCTTGCAGCACGCGGGTTGGGGCGTGTTTCTCGATGTGGAACCGAGCACAAAGTCAGTTGATACCTTACAGCAGGTAGAACGCGACAGCCCCGCATTTGGCCAGATGGTCTATCTGGAACGAGAAATCTCGCGTGCTGCCCAACTCACTTCCTGCTGGCGCAAGACACTGATTCCCTACACCGTCACCCATCGCGGAGGTAGTGGTGGCCTGGAACTGAGTCTAACGCGAGCCAATCAAAATGGCTTTTCCTACCCGGCCAGCGGATTTCGCGCGCTCTCCATTTCCCGCGGCACAGCCGAGATCGATATTGAAGGCATCACTCGGAACGCGACACAACACGATCACTTTGGCGTTCCGGCGGGACTCCGCTGTACGGTACGACAAGTGGGCGATGCCCCTCTTGTTGTCCTCGATGCCCTGATTCGAGGACACGGCACCAGTGACAGCGGACACCGGTAACAGGATTTGCTGTTGCTCCCCGCTACTCGGATGATTCGGCAACCTGACTGGCAGTCTTCTTCTTGGCAGTCTTCTTCTTGGCAGTCTTCTTCTTGGCAGTCTTCTTCTTGGCAGCCTTCTTCTTGGCAGTCTTCTTCTTGGCAGTCTTCTTCTTGGCAGCCTTCTTCTTGGCAGTCTTCTTCTTGGCGGCTTTCTTCTTTTTCCGCCCGCCCCCCTTCGCAGCCCGATCCTCCAACAGCCGTACGGCCAGGTCAAAAGCGACCTCTTCCACCTGTGTCCCTTTGGGGATCGACGCATTCGTGGTTCCATCGGTCACGTAAGGGCCGTAGCGCCCTTCGAGCAACCGGATTGGCTCTCCAGTCACCGGTGAAACCTCAAACGTCTTGAGCGGCTCCCGCGGGGCCGCCCGCGACCGTCCGCGCGTCTTCGGCTGGGCCAGCAAGGCCAGCGCCTCGGTGAGCGTTACCGCCAGCGGCGACACTTCCGCAGGTAACGAACGCGTTTCGCTGCCGCATTTGATATAGGGCCCATACCGGCCGTTGGCCGCCATTACCGGATCTTTCGAATCCGGGTGCGGGCCCAGCTCAAGCGGCAAACTCAACAATTTCAGCGCCATTTCCAGGTCAACATCATCGGGCTGCATATCCTTGAGCAACGATGCGTTCTTGGGCTTTTCTCCGTCATCTGGCGTACCCAGCTGAATATACGGACCGAACCGTCCCTGCTTAAGGAAGACTGGCTTATGGGTATCAGGACAGAGACCCAACGGTTCTTCTACCTTGGCCGCCGCCGTCAACAGCTCTTCCGCCATCTCCAGGGTTAACTCGTCCGGAGGCAGGCCATCGGGAATACTGGCACGGCGTTCGCCTTGCTCCAGAAATGGGCCGTACTTCCCGACTCGGACATAAACCGGCTCACCTCCATCCGTTGGGGTGGGAACGCCGTAGGGCAAGGAAAACCGGCTCATTTGCCGTGGATCGATTTCCTCTAACTTGGCGTTGATCTGTTGCTTCAAACCCGGCTGGCCATTCCCCAGATAGAACTTCCGCAAATACTCCGTGCGTTCCGCCTCCTCCCGACTGATCGCATCGAGGAGGTCTTCCATCTGCGCCGTAAACTGATAATCCACCAGTGATGACAGATGCTCTTCCAATAAACGGGTCACCGAAAAAGCCAGCCAACTGGGTACCAACGCGTTCCCACGCTTGAAAACATAATCGCGACGCTGAATCGTCTCGATAATAGAGGCGTAGGTACTGGGCCGCCCGATCCCCTCTTCCTCCAGTTTCCGGGTCAGCGATGCCTCCGTAAAGCGGGCGCGGGGTTTGGTGGAATGCTCGTTCGGTTCCATCCCCGGACACGTCAAGATTTCATTTTCCGAGACGTTGGGAAGCAATGTTTCCTGATCCGCCAATTCGGCTTCCGGATCATCCGATCCTTCTACGTAGGCACGCAAAAACCCTTCAAATTCAATCGCCGTACCCGCCACCTGAAATACCGCGCCGTCTCCCTCCACTGCAATCGTCGTCTTCAGTTTACGCGCATCCACCATTTGGCTGGCGATCGTGCGTTTCCAGATCAAGCTGAACAAGCGAAACTCGTCACCCGAAAGCTGGCTTTTCAAAGTATCCGGCAGCGCAAAAGGATGGCCTGCCGGACGAATCGCCTCGTGCGCTTCCTGCGCGTTACGCACTTTGTTGGCGTAGGTCCTTGGCTCCTCGGCAAGATAACTGTCGCCATATTCCGTACGCACCAGATCCCGCGCCGCCTCAATGGCGACTTGTGCCAGCGTCGTGGAGTCTGTCCGCATGTAGGTGATATGCCCATTCTCGTAAAGACTCTGCGCGGCGTTCATCGTCCGCCGGGCCGTGAACCCCAGCTTGCGATTCGCCTCCTGCTGCAAGGTACTGGTCGTAAACGGCGCTTTCGGCTTTTCCCGTTGTGGCTTGACGGTAAGCTGGCTCACCCGGAAGTCCGTCGCGCGTAGTCTCTCCAGCAGTTTCTCCGCCGCATCGGCATCCATCTGCAAGAGCTGGTCGTCTTTCAACCGTCCCGTCTCGGCGTCAAAATCCTTGCCACGGCACAAGGAGCGACCGTCTACCGACATCAAGGTGGCCTTGAATTGCTGCGACTGCTGTGTCACGAACGTGCCGAGTAAATCCCAATAACTGGCAGAGACAAAGCGCATCCTCTCACGTTCACGGTCAACGACCAGGCGAACGGCGACGCTCTGCACACGCCCTGCCGAGAGTCGGCTAGCCACCTTGCGCCACAGCAATTGTGAAACATCGTAGCCGTAGAGACGATCCAGGATCCTCCTGGTTTCCTGCGCCTTGACGAGCGATTCATCAATCTGACGCGGCTGCTCCAGCGCCTCGGCAATAGCTTCCTTGGTAATTTCGTGAAAGACCAGACGGTGTACCGGAACCTTCGGTTTGAGCAGCTCCAGCAGGTGCCAACTAATGGCCTCCCCTTCCCGATCTTCATCCGTTGCCAGGTAGAGTTCCTTCGACTCACGCAAAAGTTTCCGGAGCTTGGCAACTTGTTGTTTCTTGCCGGGAGGAACGATGTAGATGGGCTTGAAATCGTCTTCGATATTGACGCCCAAATAGGCCCATTCTTCCTTCTTCAGATCAGCGGGCACCTGCTTCGCACCCTCGGGGAGGTCACGTACATGCCCCACGCTGGCCTCGACGGTGTACCCCGAACCCAAGAATCGCGAGATCGTCCGGGCTTTGGCCGGAGACTCGACAATCACCAGCGATTTGCCGTTTTTGTTTGCAGTTTTCTTCGCCATAACGACGCCAAGTTGCGTTTGCTAGATCACCGTGGTTACCTGAAGCCCCACACTGAGTGGACGCGACAAAAACATCGGCGATCACCACCGGCCTGCTTTATTTCGTTTCTTCAACCGTCTCAACCGGCATTCGCGGACTAGCGCCCGCATTACCTGGCCAGCAGTGACCCAAGCGGATTTCCACCCTGCAAATTGTCGACACTCGTGTTTGGGATTGTATTTACGTCAATCGGCCCTACAATTCGTTTGCCCGGCAGATTCGCGCCAAGCAGCACGTTCATACTGTCAAGCCGATATCGTCTGTCAAGGGTACATCCGTCCCACGCACACCCGTTCTCCTCCCAAAAAACCTGACCGATGCTTGAAAAATTTCGCAAGTACCAGGCGGCTCTGCTGGTCCTGTTCGGCGTGTTCCTCATGTTCTCGTTCGTGATCGCGCCACCGCTCAATGATTACCTGGCTCAACAAGCCATGATTCAAACGGGCGACTACGACGCGGTCGTCACATGGACCGACGATGCAGGGCAGGAATTTTCGTTCAATGAAACCGATTTGCAGCGTGAGTACCGGACGCATGTGCTCACTGTGCAGTTTCTCCAGAGCCTGCTTCAAGCCGCACATCAACGGCACCTGCCGCAGACGGAAGAGGAGCAGCGGGAAGCCCAACAGCAGGGACGCACTTTCAAGCCGTTAAGCCCGATTACATTCAATCGAGAGACCGGGCAATTTGGGCGAAACGATCTGGGAGACCAAATTGTCACCTTTGAATTACCAACCATCGTCGCCAACGAAGCCCAGCTGGTCCAACGACTTCTTTTTGCCCGGGAGGCAGAACGAATCGGGATCCTGGTCACGGACGATTCGGTAACCAACTATCTCAAGAACATCGCCAACTTGACCGTCGCAGCGGACCAGGTGGATGAGATTCGCAAACAAGCACGCGAGCCACTCTCACGGCCTCAGCTCTACGAGCAGCTGAAAAAAGAACTGCTGGCCCAACAATACCAGAACCTGACGGTTGGCTGGGCCAACACGCGCCCAACTCCCGCTGAGGAACGCGGATATTTCGATCGCGTCAATCGACAGATCAAGGTGGCGCTGGTTCCGTTCCCGGTGGCCGACTACATGGCCGCAACCGAGGAGCCGGACGACGCGACTGTCAAAAAACACTTCGAGGACCACAAAGATCGCATCCAGAATCCGCTCGATGACGAACCTGGCTTCAAAGAACGCCGCAAAATAAGCTGGGCCTATGTGGCCGCCGACCTGGCACCCTTCATCGCCGACGCACTGCCCGCCGCGCGGAAGGCGATCACCGACCAAGAAATCGAAGACCGCTACGAAAATGCCAGATTGAGCCAGAGCTCGTACAACTGGCATCCGCCGTACGTCGCTCCTCCGGAGGCCGCCGCTTCCGACGAGCAGCCCCCAGAACCGTCCTCGAGTGAAACTCCGACCAGCAGTACGTCCGCAGCCGACGATGCGGCGCCTGCCGAGGCAGCCACACCACAGGACAGCCCGCCCGCCGCCAAGCCTGCTGAAACTCCCGCGTCAGAGGATGCCAAACCGGCCCCTGAGCCCGAGAAAGAGGCCGACCAGGGTCAGGCCGACCCAAAACAGGCAAGCGACGGCGCAGCCGGCTCGACGCCCACCCGGTTTGTCGCCTTACAGGATGCAGAAGCCGCTGCACCAGAAACCAAACAAGATGCCGCACCACCAGCCGCGGAGACGCCCGCCCAGGATCCGGCGGCGCCTGACCAGGACAACCCGCCTGCCGGCGATGCAGCAGCACCCGTAAGCGATCCAGAGGCTACAGACGCCCCTCCAGCGGCAGACGCCGCCGCGGTGCCTGTTCCGCCGCTCGACGTGAAACCGGAGACACAACCGGCAACGCCAACCGAACCCAAGCTAACGCGTGTCTTGGATGACGACTTGCGGGAACAGATCCGCAACGAGCTGGCGGACAACAAGGCCCGCGAGCAGGGCCAGACTACTCTGCGGGAGAAGCTGGAAACCATTCTGCCCCAGCTGCGCAGCTACCAACGCGAACGCAACCGCTGGCGGGTGCACGTCGAACGACTGTTGAAACAAGCGACGGGTGATCCGGACGCAGAGACCTCAGACCGTACCGCAGACGAGAACGCCAAATCAGATCAAATACTGCGGCAAGAGCTGGACGGCGCCTGGGACAAGCTACTGGCCAAAATCGATGTGCCAGACGATGCGTCTGACAAAGTAATCCCCGTCGAGGCGTTGGCGAAGGAAAAGCTTGGTGCGCTCAAACGTTGGGCCAAGAAAGATGGTGATCCGCAGAGCCTCAGCAGAAACGACCTCAGCCAGCCCGCACCTCCTGATCCGGCCCAACTGGCCACCAATGCGCATGCGTTCCTGCGAGGTGGCAAACTGGCCCTGGTCAGCGACCTTGAGTTTGCCGAAAACGACGAACTACAGGACCTGACCCGGCGGTTTGAAGATCTCATCCAGCCGATGCAACAGATGAATGCCCAAGTCCAGCAGGCCCAACAGATCCTCAGCCAGACGATTGCTGAAAAGGGTGCCGATAGTCCTGAAGCGTTGGGAGCAAGAAACCAACTGCAACGCATGCAATCTCAGAGCCAGACGTTTCAGCAGCAGCTATTCAGCCTCATGCAACAACCGTTCAGCCAATTTGCCTACGCACAGAACCTGCTCCCGTATACAACGGTCCGCTTACAGAAAAACAATCCTGGCGGCGAATCGGTCGAATACCTGGTCTGGAAAACTGACGAGCAAGCGGAGCGGACCCCCGATTTGAGCGACCCAGGCGTCAAAACAAAAGTCGCGGAGAGCCTGCGCCAGATCGCCGCACGCGACCTGGCCGAACAGGCCGCAAATGAGCTGCAGCAGCAAGTCACCACCAGTAACGATCAGTCGCTGGCCATCGACTACTTGGTGCCCCAGGCCACCGAATCGGACCCCAGCCAGAATGTGACCCCCACCAAAAAGTACCCCAGCCTAGCGGCGCTCGATGACCGGGCTGAGGTGACCACGAACTTCTTTTCCTGGCTGCAAGCGTCCCCCTCTTCCTTCGGGATGCCAGGCAGCGCACCCGCCGCACCCACAATCTCTACCTTGATGGTCGTCAAGCCTGCTGGCCAAACACCCGCACCGGCACCTGAAGCCCCCGCATCCGAAACACCAGCACCTGAAGCCCCCGCATCCGAAACACCGGCACCTGAAGCTCCCGCACCTGAGGCGGACGCCAAAGGTGACTGCGTGACGCAACCGCCAGCGGATGACAAGCCAGCAGTTGACCAGACCGTGGAACCGGCTGCGGAGACCGCCCCCGGCGACCAGGAAACAGACGATTCGAAAACCGACGCGGAACCGACTGCGGCCGAGTCAGCGGAAACCGCTGCAGCCGCTCAGGTTACGGAAGCAGCAGGAGGGGCCGAAACGACGTCAGAAGCCGCCGCCGAGCTCACCATGCCCGCGCTACCACGTACTCTGGAAAAAATCGGCACGAAGTTTATGCAACCGGTGTTTTCAGCCAACCCGGGTGGACTCACGATCGCCTGGAATGAGCCCAAAACGGTCTGTTATCTGGTGCAAATCACCGCACAGCAGGTTCCCAAGGAGGCGTTACACAAGCAGTTTGTTGAGAAAAGACAACTTGACCAGCAGATCGCTCAAATTCACCGGCAGGAGGTTATGCAGACGGCACAGGGCCTGTTCGAGGAATTTGAGCAGAAGCGGAACATCAAATGGCCCGGCCGTGCCGACAGCGGTCTCTCCCCCTACCGTCAGTAATAGCCGACCGATGGTCGGCAAACTGGCGCATTGACGAAGTCCGTTGAGCGACGGGGCCTACAGCCCGGGAATCTCGGCTCTTCCTTCCCGTAGCTGGGCTTGTAGTCTTGCCCTTTTATGCCAGAATGGCGGGTTGCATCTTCTGGTTCTGAATCGTTGTCCGTTGCCACCCATAGGTAGTCTATCCATGGCGGAAGTCTTGAACGTTAGTGTTCGTGAGAAACTCGGCTCGAGCAATTCGCGTCGGTTGCGACAATCTGGGCATGTGCCCGCCGTGCTGTATGGTCGCAAAGCAGACAACATGCACCTGTCGATCCCAGCCGACGATGTTGTTCCGGTACTGCGTCGGGGGATTAAGTTAGTCAACATGAAAGGCGCTACTACGGATATGGCGCTCATTCAGGAAGTCCAGTGGGACCCCTTTGGATTGGAAGTCCTGCACGTAGACCTGACGCGCGTATCGGCAGATGAAAAAGTACAAATCGCCACCAGCATCGAATTGCGCGGCGAAGCCCCCGGTACGAAAGACGGCGGGCAGCTGTTGCAGATGGTGCACAACCTCCAGGTTGAGTGCAAAGTGACCGCGATTCCAGAAAAACTGGAAATCAACGTCAATAGCCTGGGGCTGAATGAAATGATCCGAGCGGGTGAAGTTGAAATCCCCGCCGACGTCGTGCTCTTGACCGATCCAGAAATCGTTGTTGTGCAATGCATGGAAGTTGCTGACGCCGAAGACGAAGAACCTGCCGATATGTTGGCAATCGAACCCGAAGTCATTGGTCGCAAGGAAGACGAAGAAGGAGAAACCAGTTCCTGATCCTCGGCCGGGCTGATTCGCGGTACTGTTTGTAAGGGACTACCGCAGGCGTAACTCGAAGAAATCCAGCTGACCAGCCAAGGCCCTTTGCAATGAAGTTGATCGTCGGCCTCGGAAACCCAGGCCAACGCTATCGAAATACTCGACACAATGTAGGATTTCAAGTCGTGAGCCAATTGGCTCACAAGTACGGTACCGGCCCAGCAAAATCACGCTTCCATGGAGAAGTCGTCGAAGCACAAATCGAAGATCAACGTGCGTTACTGCTCTGCCCCAATACATACATGAACAATAGTGGCCAGAGCGTGCTCGGCGCAAGAGACTTTTATAAGCTTGACCATCAACAGTTATTAATCATCTGCGACGACTGCAATTTGCCGCTGGCCAAGTTGCGGTTACGCAAACAAGGATCCGCCGGTGGGCAAAAAGGGTTACAGGATGTGATCCACCGATTAGGTGACGAAGCGTTTGCTCGCCTGCGAATTGGAGTGGGACCGCCACCGGAGGGTTGGCAACTAAGTAATTATGTTTTGAGCAAGTTTAACAAGGCGGAGATGTCAGAGATGGAAACGGCCATCGACTTGGCGGCCCAGGCTACCGTGAAGTGGGCCGTAGAGGGCATCGACCGCAGCATGAATCAATTTAACTGAAGTGGAAAACAGCCCGGTAACAGCGATAGTCAGACCGCTCTGATGCGGACAGAAGAAGGAGAGAGTATTTTGGCTGAAAATGTGTACGAGTGCATGTTTATTTTGAATTCTAATCGCTATGCGCGTGACCCAAGCGGCGTTTCCGAGCAAGTAAACAAGCTCATCGAGGATTCGCAAGCGGAAATTCTGGCCAGCATCTTGTGGAATGAGCAGAAGCTGGCGTACCCCATTGAAGGACACCGCAAAGGCACCTATTGGCTTACCTATTTTCGGATGGAAAGCCAAAAATTGGGGGAATTCAATCGGGCCTGCCAACTGAATGACACGGTATTGCGCAGCCTGGCTCTGAAAGTCGACCCGCGACTAGCAGACACGCTGGTGGGACATGCCACTGGAAAAAGGACTGGGGCAGCCGAGGCTGAAACCAAGCCGGAGGCCAAAGCCAGTGACGAGGCAGATGCCAAAACCCCAGCTGCCGACGCCGCGGAAAAAGAAGCATAAGATCATCGAACCTGGTGGGTCTCGCAGCGCGCGGAATGTTCCACGAGTCGGCGACCTGAAGCACGCAACGCAACTGGCGCCATCTGCGGCCCGTGTTGTTTGCAGACGACACGGCAAAATGCTAGCCTGCCAGGACAGCGAACAAGCGTTCAGTAACTGACATCGCATTTGTACGAGGGATTGTCATGGCGAGTTTTAATCGAGTCATCCTGGTCGGCAACTTAACCCGCGACATCGAATTGCGTTACACACCAGGTGGCACAGCGGTTACCGAGCTGGGCATGGCAGTGAACGATCGCCGCAAGAACCAGACCGGCGAATGGGTGGAAGAAACCACGTTTGTTGATGTGACTTTGTGGGCTCGGACAGCGGAAGTCGCCAGTGAGTATCTCGGAAAAGGAGATTCGCTACTGGTGGAAGGCCGCCTCAAACTGGACAGCTGGGAAACAGACGGCCAGAAACGGTCCAAACTCCGAGTGGTGGGAGAGCGGATGCAGATGCTGGGAGGCCGCAAGGGTGGTGGCGGGCCGGGTCCATCACGCCCTCCACAACAGCAGGCAGCGCAGTACAGCCAACCGGCGAGTCAGGAAATGCCTGCAGGCCCCGGCCCGATGGACGATGACATCCCGTTCTAGAAACACGGCCAGCAGGACCAGTGCGAGTCTCTGAGGCCTGAAAAACCCGTGTTAGACTGACCCGCGGCAGCAAAATCGGCTTTCCCTCACTTCCAGCTGGTCCGTACTTCTGCAAAAGCGGCCGACCAGCTAAGATAGTGGCTGCTGCCCGTATTCGGTCGCAGGCAGCGACCTGGTCGCAACAAGCTACTTGACCGTGAGAGCCGATCGGCAGGACGAAGACACCATGGCCACAACGAAAAAACTGCGCCGTTTTAAACGACTTCCCACAGGACCCAGCGGTGGGATCCAACTCATGTTGATCCAGTCAGTAGACCAGCTGGGGAATCAGGGAGACGTGGTTGAAGTCAAACGCGGATATGCCATGAACTATCTGCTGCCGCAAGGTCTGGCCACGATCGCTACGGATCACCATGCCCGGATGATCGAAAAACACCGTAGCCGCCTGATGGAGCTCCAGAAAGAGAAAATTGGCAAGCTCAAGGATCTGGCGACCGCAATCACCAAACAAAGTATCAACATCGAAGCCAACGCCAACGACGACGGCCACCTCTACGGTAGCGTGGGCGCTCCGGAAATCGTGGCGGCATTGAAACAAAACGATATCGATCTCACCGTCGACCAGATTCGGCTGGATGGACCACTGCGAGAACTGGGCCTGTATACCGTCAAGGTTCACGTCTATCAGGATATCGAGTCTGAGCTGAAGGTCTGGGTGGTTCCGGATGACGACAATTCCGGCAACGATTCTTGACTCTGGCTAGCCAAAGAACTGCTGGCGAACTGTAACAGGTCACCCAGTCCATTTCAGCCCCATAGCTGTCGCGTTGCTGCACACCCGGCTCGAGAAAGTGCAGCTTCGTTGGTAAATGTGAAAAACCACAGCAGCGTGGAGACATTGGCCAGTTTGCCTATCGGCAGATACGCCGAATCGGGAAGCCAGTCACGGTGGACAGCTTGCCTCTGTAGAAGCAGCCGATATCATAACGACCTGTCTGCCTGTTTGTCGCTGTGTGGAACCCCATCCGGCGTTGGCTGTCACGGAGGATCTCGCCATGGCTACGGTTGCTCAACCGCCTCATAAAGTCTCCTCTGAGATTCTCGACCGTCAGCCGCCCGCTGACGTGGAAGCAGAAGTCGGTGTCCTGGGCAGCATGATCCTCAAACCAGATTGCTGTGATGATCTGGCGCTGCTGTTGCGGGCTGAAGATTTCTACGACGAAACACACTCGCGTCTCTTCGCGCACCTGCTGGATATGCACGACAGCGGCAAACGGATTGACAGCAAACTACTCGTCAATCGTTTGCAATCTGCGGGCGACCTGGAATTTGTTGGCGGCGTGAAGGCCTTGACCAAACTTGTGCATTCGGTCCCCAACGCTGCGCACGCGGTGTACTACGCCAATATTGTCCGTGAAAAGGCAATGTCACGGTCCTTGATCAATGCCAGCACCGAGATCCTGCGGAGCGCCTATGAACCGACACAAGACTCACGTGAATTACTGAATCAAGCCGAACAAAAAATCTTCTCCATACTCGACAACCGCAGCTCATCCTCCGTCTCCCCCATTCGTGATGTCATGCACAAGGCAATGGACCGCCTGGACGCACGCATGCAAGGCGACCAGACGCAGGGAGGTGTTGACACCCATTTTACCGATCTCGACGAATTGACTGGCGGCCTGCACAATTCCGAGCTGATCATCCTGGCGGCACGGCCGAGTATGGGAAAAACCGCCCTGGCACTGAATATTGGCGAAAACGTTGCGTTACAAGGACGTTTGCCAGTACTTTTTGTCAGTCTGGAAATGTCGTCGAACGAGTTGGCCGATCGGCTCTTGTGTTCCATTGCAAAAGTCAATGGCCATCGATTGCGTAATGGGACGATCTCAAACGCAGACCAGCGCAGACTGGTGGAACATGCCGGCCAAATCAGCCAGGCACCGCTGTACATCGACGATTCTCCCAGCCGCACCGTGACAGAAATCGCAGCCGCAGCCCGCCGAATTCGCCGCCGTGAAGAGCGGCTCGGCCTGATTGTGATTGACTACCTGCAACTCCTGGAACCAGATAATCCGAAAGATCCTCGTCAGGAACAAGTCGCCAAAATCGCGCGGCGTCTCAAGGGACTGGCACGTGAACTCGAAGTTCCCGTGCTTTGCCTTGCACAGCTCAATCGACAGGCTGAAGATAGTCGCGATCACAAACCACGGCTCAGCCATCTGCGTGAATCGGGCGCCATCGAACAGGACGCGGATGTCGTCATGTTCGTGCACCGTGAAGAGTATTACCACCGCGGCGAGGAACAAGCACAATACGCAGGACAAGCAGAGCTCATCATCTCCAAACAACGTAATGGTCCGGTGGGTGACATTCCGCTGGTGTGGGAAAAACAATTCACCCGTTTTGCTGACAAAGCACCGGAACGCCTGGAAGCATTCGACGATTACAACGACCAGTTCGACGGCGAATTCTGATCACCTGGCTCACGCCAGAAGCCACCACTGGCCGCCCTCTTTAGCTGGCAACCCACGATTCACTCCGGCGTTTCGGGTTCCGGATCGGCGGGAACGACCTCGAGGCCGGGACGTTCCAAATGGTGCCCGGTTACCTGCTGGTAAGCCTGGGCGACTGCCAGCAGGTCGCTTTCACCATACATACTTCCGGTAAAGGTGATCGAATACGGCCGCCGCACATCATCGCGAACGGTAAACCCATCGGGCAGCACGGCCGTAGGGTGCCCTGTGAGATTCGTAATCACAAGGTCGTTTCCACCGACATAGAGATCCACTTGCTGAAAGAGCTTGTTCATTTCCACCATTAACATGGCCCGCAACCTGTTGGCCCGTAAATATTCTACCGCCGAAATATACCTGGCAGCACGCCAGATCTTTGGCCACTGATTGAGCCCTTCGGTAACCCCCTGACGCGTCAATTCATCAAAGACCGTGGCGGCTTCTGCATCCAGAATCAACGTCATTGCATTGGCAGGAAACCGCTGCGGCAACTCAATCGGCACCAGCTGCACACCAAGTTCCTTCAATACAGCCAACTCATTACGTTCCTTGTCTGGCGTGCGGCTGGGAATGTACCCCACGCGCAACGTGCGAATATCACGCCCAGACGGCCATTGAAACGGACGATCTACAACGGTCCCGTCCAGGCCATCACGTCCGTGAATGGTGTCAAACACAAGTGCACAATCTTCGATCGACCGGCAAATTGGCCCAATCTTGTCCATACTCCAGGAAAGCGGCATACACCCGTATCGACTGACTCGACCAAAGGTTGGGCGCAAGCCGCTGGTACCACAACGTCTACAGGGAGACACGATACTACCCAGTGTTTCACTGCCCAACGTGAACCCGACCAGGCCGGCAGCGGTCGCGGCTGCCGACCCCGCTGACGAACCGCTCGACCCCTGCTTCACATCCCAGGGATTACGAGTCATACCACCGAACCACCGGTCGCCCATCGCCAAAGCGCCCAAAGAGAGCTTCGCAACCAGAACCGCTCCAGCTTCTTCCAATCGCCGGGCAACGGTTGCCGTGTTTTCTCGTTTTTGTTCTCGGAATGGAACCGCACCCCAAGTGGTAGGGTAACCTGGGTAGTCGATCAGGTCCTTGGCACCCCAGGGGATCCCGTGCAGCGGACCGCGGTAACGGCCAGCCCCGATCTCACGATCGGCCCGGCGTGCCTGGCGTAACGCCACCTCCTCGGTAAAATTGACTACGCAATGTAGCTGCTGGTCAAATTCGTGAAGACGTTCCAGGTATATCTTCGTCAATTCCGTTGACGAAATCTTTCGAGTGCGAATCAACGCGGCCAATTCGGTCACCGGCAAGAATGCCAGATCCTGCTGGTTCTTCGGTAACTGTCCCGCTGCCGATTCCAGAGAGTGCGCCTGCCGCTGGATCACCGCCTCTTCACCGGGTGCCGGCGGATGAAAGGCAACCGCAGGAGCAACCTCATAGGGCACATCCACCGCGTGCATCGCTTGAATCCCAAGCAACTGTCGCTGGACTGCACTGGCAGTCTCCTCCCGATCCTCTTCCGATAAGGTAATTCCAGCAATCCATTCCGCCTGCTGGATCATCTCGGGAGAAATAGCCTGGGCAGACTCGACCTCTGCTGCCAAGGCCCTTTGAAACACGACAGAACCAATCCCCAATCCAGACAATTTCCGCAGGATTGTCCGACGGTCATAACTCGGTGCCTCCACATCAGACATGCGAATCTCTCCTCACAGCAACGGCCCGGTGTTCACCTTGTATCTCCTTCGCTGGTCAGGCCAGACCGTCGTTGCGATGGATGACCTGGCTGCAGCGTGCCACATGCCAGAGGCGATATGTCCGTCCGACACCCCCTAGAGTAACATAGTTGCCTGCACACAACAGCGTTGTGGCCGCCTTGGATTTCCCGCACCGACTGATTCCCATTCCTATGGATCGAGACCAACTCGTACGCTATCTCGAAGAGCCTCAGGCTGCCAAAGATTGGCTTCGGTCCTTGGGAATTCGGGACTACCACCGCGCCCATGGAACTCTGGTTTCATTGTCGAACCAAGGATTGACAATCGAACTCCTGGCGGTGATCGGAGCTCAGCTCACCGAACATCTTGCCGGCCACCCGCAGAGCGATGCTGTACTGGACCAACTGGCGAGGTTCATTAGTGCATCGCGTAATCCTCTGGCGTTCGGCGCTCTACTAGAGCGTGATCCAGCGGCCCTGCCCACATTGATACAGGTACTTTCCACCAGCCCATCACTGGCTGATCAAATTATCAGCGATCCGGAGAGTTTCGACCTCTTGAGACTGACGGATGGACAAGCGGTAGAGCGTTTGACTCTGATCAACGAAATCACCAGTGAATTGCAAACGGTACACGATGACGATGTTTTGGCATTTGCCAGGCTCGAACGGTTCCGCAATCGGGAAAAAGCCCGCATTGTGTACGGCCAGCTGGTGGGGAACCTCTCACTGCCCACTGTAATCCAGCAAAATGCCTACCTGGCAGACGCGCTCTGTGAAGCGGCGTTACGCTACAGTTGGCTTCAACTCGAAGGGCAACGTGGTCGCCCGCTGCGTGCAACCGGTGCGCCCGCGCGGTGTGCTTTGATCAGCTTCGGAAAACTGGGAGGGGAAGAGCTCGGCTATAGCGACGCGGTGGAAATTCTCTTTCTCTGCGACGGTGATGGTAAATCAGACGGAACAAAACCACTGGAGACCTCCGAGTGGTTTGAGAGGTTGGCACGCAACTTTGTCTCTTTAATCGACGGAAACTCGAACAATACCGTTCCACTACTACGCCTGCAGCTCCAACAAACGGGACAAAACAAACGCAGCGCACATAGCCTGGAAGCAGCCCTGCACCACTATGACGTCGCTGGCAGGACCTGGGAACGGCAGGCGTACATCAAGGCTCGCGTCAGCGCTGGAGACCACGTACTGGGCAACGAGCTACTGGACGAACTGCAACCATGGGTCTTCCGCCGGTACCTGAATCGAGCCGACATCACCGGAATCCGGGCACTCAAACGACGACTCGTGCAACGCTTGGAACGGCCTGCCGATGCGAACCCAGACTTGCAGGCCAGCCCTGGCGGAAGCCAGGACTTGGAATCGGTAGTGCAATTTCTGCAACTCCTCAATGGAGGTACCTTCGCAACCTTGCGCGTGCGCAATACGCTCCAGGCAATCGATCAATTAGAAGCCGCGAAATGCCTTACCCAAGACGAGACATCATGCCTGCGTGAAAACTACCGCCTGTTACGCGCCGTCGAACACCACCTGCAGATCTTGTTCGACCGCGACTCTTGTAGTTTGCCCGATTGCAAGGCTGACCTGGAACGACTTGTGGCAGCTCTCACCCCGGCACTGCCGTTGGCGCAGGCCGGAACGTCCGCTCTGAAGAAACAATTGCTGCAATTGCTGGCAGAGAATCGCACCACCTTGCAGCACCTCCTCGCCGAAGCATTCGAGGAGGAGCAAGATTCCGCAATTGAATACGACCTGGTCTTGGATCCGAAGCCGGACGCCGAGGCCATTGCAGTCACATTGAGCCCCTATGGTTTCCAAGACGCCCAGCGGGCGTGTGCTCGCCTTCTCGATCTTTCCACCGAACGTATTCCCTTTCTCTCAACACGGCGTTGCCGTCATTTTCTGGCTGCCATCGCGAACCCATTACTGTCTGCGATCGCCGACACGCCAAACCCCGATCAGACTCTTGAGAATCTCTGTCATGTCAGTGATTCGCTGGGGGGCAAAGGTGTGCTCTGGGAGTTGTTCAATTTCCATCCCGCGTCGCTGCGGCTCTACGTTAGGCTATGCGCTTCAAGTTGGTACCTGTCTCGGATTCTTACCAAACAACCGGGCATGATTGACGAGCTACTCGACTCGCTTCTCGTCGACCGGCTTCCATCAATGGAATCACTTGAACACACGCTGGCAGAACTATGCCAGGGTGCCAGCGATATTGAACCAATGCTGCACAGCTTCAAGGATGGCTATCACCTGCGGGTCGGAGTCCGCGATTTGCTCCGCAAAGAATCGGTCAAAGACACGCACCGGGCACTTTCCGACATTGCCGAAGTGTGCCTCGGGCAGATTACCGAACGCCAGTACTACCGTCTTACTGAACGTCACGGCGAACCTACCGTACTCGGCAAGTCCAACGAGGGGCAAATCTGCGAGTTAGTGGTTCTGGCAATGGGAAAACTGGGAGGCCAAGAGCCCAATTTTCACAGCGATCTCGACCTCGTGTTCTTGTACGAAGCGGATGGCCAGAGTATTCACCGAGGCAGATTACGTCGAGACAAAACCACCAACCAACGTTTCTTTAGCCTGTTGGGGCAGCGCATCATCAAAGCGGTTACCCAACGGGGACCTTATGGACGTCTGTATGAACTCAACACCCGGCTGCGTCTCACAGGATCGCAAGGGGCTTTGGCAGTCTCGTTTGCAGACTTTTCCCAGTACTTTGGCAGTGGCAAGGCAACCATTGCCGAGAGGCAGGCAATCTGCAAGGCCAGACCGATCTACGGATCGACTCAAGCCAGGTCCGCAGCGGCGAATCTCGTTCGACAAACCATCCTGGAGGCAGCATGGCAGCCCGCACATGCCGAAGAGATCCGGCAGCATCGACAGCGACTTGAAGCATCTGCCGATCAACAAAATCTCAAACGCAGTCCTGGTGGAACCATGGATATCGAATTCGTCGTCCAGATGTTGCAACTGCGTTATGCAAGTGAGTTTCCGCACGTGTTAGCTCCAGGCACTCTGGATGCCCTGGAGAAACTCCGCGAAGCCAACTTGCTGGATGCGCAAGACGCATCTTATTTCGATGAATCCTATCGATTCTTGCGCCGTGTCGAATCTGGCTTGCGTTTGATGGACGCCAGCGCGCGACACGATTTACCCAAGAAACAGTTCGATCTCTATTGCCTGGCAGATCTACTTGGTGTGGAGAGCCCAGTCGAGCTCAAACAGCAATTCGACTTCTATACTCACGAAAATCGCCTCCGTTTCAATCGCCTGTTTGACGACACCAGAGGTTGATCACGACGAATGGATAACGTGTTCAGCATCCCACTGGCTCGCCAGGGAGCATTGATAAAACGTGAAGACTTATGACGTGATTGTGGTTGGAGCAGGAGGTAGCGGTCTCGCTGCTGGATTGACAGCAGCTCAACATGGCGGCCAGGTACTGATCCTCGAAAAGCGGCCTCAGCCTGGGGGTACAACCGGTATTGCTGTCGGCTCATTTACCGCGGCAGAAACCTCATTGCAAGCAGCCCAGGGCATTACCGACCGTGTGACCGACCATGCGATTGACGCCGGACAATTTGCCGAACCCCAGATCGAATGCCGCAATAACGACACCATGCGCAAGTTCTTTCTGCAACAGGCTCCCCGAACCTTTGAATGGCTTTGCGATCTGGATCTGAGCTTCGTCGGCCCCAGCCCGGAACCACCGAACCGCGTCCCCCGCATGCACAATGTCGTGCCCGGGGCCAAAGCCTACATTGCGGCGCTACAGCTTGCGTTTCAGGATCAAGGCGGAACACTCCTGTGCGATGCCACGGTCGAAGAACTACTTGAACGAGAAGGACGAATCCGTGGGGTACGGGCCACTGTGCAGGGTCAAAACGAGCGGTATCACGCCCGCCGAGGTGTCATACTCGCGGGAGGAGACTATGCGAACGACCCTGAGATGATCGCCCAATACAAAGGCGAACGATACAGGGAAATTGACGGTATCAATCCGTTCGCAACAGGTGATGGACAACGTTTGGCACAGCAGGCAGGGGCGGAACTGGTCAATATGGACGTAACCTATGGCCCGGAGTTGCGTTTTGTGCCTTCCAGTAAACAACCTTTCCAACAGTGGTTACCGAGTCGAGGCTGGCCCGCGAAACTGATGGGCCAGATCGCCAGAAGATTACCCAATTGGATAATGCGGCGAATGATCAAGCGGTTGCTGGTCACCTGGCAACATCCGGAAAACACCTTGTTTCAACACGGCGCTATTCTGCTCAACCGACGCGGAGAACGATTCGTCGATGAAACCATCTGGCCCGATCGAGAAATCGCCACAGCCAATCAACCGGACAAAATCGGCTACATCCTGCTTGATGGCCAGCGAGTACGCCAATTCTCCAAATGGCCCCATTTTATTTCGACTGCGCCTGACATCGCCTACGCCTACGTCCACGACTACCACCGCCTGCGCCCAGACATCACTCAGCTGGGCAACTCCTTGAAAGCGGTCCTGGAACCGCACAATCTCCCGCTCGACCGTGTGCAACAGACAATAGAGGAATACAATCACTTCGCCAGTGGCAACGCCAGCGACTCTTTCGGACGCTCCCCACGCACGGCCCCGCTCCAGGGCGGACCCTGGTGTTTGCTGGGACCTGCCAAAGCATATTTCACGACGACTGAAGGGGGCGCACGTCTCGATCAGCGGATGCAAGTTCTTGACCAGTATGGTACACCCATTCCGGGATTGTATGCAGCCGGCCAAAACGGCCTCTCCGGAATGGTACTTTTTGGCCACGGACTGCACATCGCCTGGGCAATGACAAGCGGACGACTGGCAGGAGAGAGCATTATGTCCGCGGGCCCCGCTGACGAACAAAAGGCGGCCAGCATTGGTAACTAATTCAGCCAGGCAACCCTGTACGCACAATGCACCGGTTTACAAACTTCGCAGATAAGCCAGCAAGTCAAACAACTCCGTATCTTGGAGATCACGTTTGAGCTGGTGACGATGTTTTCGAAACACCTCTTCCAGACTGGCGGCTCGATTGTCGTGAAAATAGGGACCACGTTGGCCCACACCACGCAGCGTGGGGGGGTTGAAACGATTGTTCCCCAGTTTATCGACGAGTCCCACGTCATACGTTCGAGGAGTCGTAAACGTAGGTGGTCGATGACAACGCACGCAACCAAGTGAACGAAACTGTTCGGCGCCCCGGTCAATCGCCACCGGGTCTGCGACGCCTCGCAAGCGATCAATCGACGGCGGCCCTGGCAACGTCCGCACATAGGCTGCCAACGCCGCAACCTGATCTTCATCGGGTTCATTGTCGGACTGCAGCGTATTGGTAATGCTCTTGCGAATTTGTGTTACCAGGTCTTTCGCTTCCGCATTCCAGGCAAATGGTTCGGTACCCGTTCTTCCTAACAAGGAGAGAACGCGTTTGGGCGCGCCAAACGACGCATCACTAAAATTGTCATTCAACATCCCATTCGTATGTCCATCTGTGTGGCAACTGTGACAACTCATCCAGCCATCGTGTGACAACCTCGCGTCGTAAAACAGCAGTTCCCCGCGATCAACTTCCGATAGTGTTGCAGGATCCGGTAAATCGCCCAGTGGAATTTTCCCCTTGGCCTCACGCTCAGCGAGATCAACAATCGACACGGACTCTCCAAAAGTGTTAACCACATAAGCAGTCGTACCTGCGTCATTGATTGTCACATCCGTAGGACGGCGGCCAACTCGAATTCGATACAGGCTGAAGTCCTCTTCCTGGCCCACGGCAACTTCACCGACTCCCCCCAGAGCCACGACCACTGTCCCATCCTGGGCAACCGTCAACCCAGCCGGATCACCTGTTGCGCTACCCGCTTCACCAAGTGGATGCATATGCGCACCACCATATAAATCTGCCTTCGGATCGAGCACCGCGTCCAACTTGAGCCAACGCAGGTCATTCGACATCAACAAACCCCAATGCACATCGTTGCGCACCGTGTGCGCCAACTCGTTGAGCATCTGGTGGGCAATCAGCAGCATAGTTCCGTCGTTGTTGACACCTAACCCACGCACGTTGTGGCCCGGAAATTCACGAATTCCAATCAGCTCTAAACTCTGAGTGTCCAAGACGGCCAGTCGACCGCCAAACGCATCGGCAATAATCAGCTTGCTTCCATCGCGAACCAGTAGTTGGCATCGTGGTGCGATAGGCAAATCAATCACGTGCGTTATTTTCGCCTCCTGGTCGTTCTCGAGTGGCAAATCAATCACCGAGAGGCGACGCGACCAGATCGATGTCACATAACAGCGACTCTGATCCGGACTGATCACCACAGAAACCGGGTAAGGACTGACTGGCAATCTCTGCCAAATCTTCACATTCTGGCCAGCGGCTTGGAGCAATAACAACTCACCCGCCTCTTCGTCAGTGGCCAGGAACCACGGCCGTCCGTCAACACGCACCAGATCGCTCAACTTTTTTCCCAGCGATATTTCCTGAACCACGCGAGCGTTATTGAGGTCAATGACCGACAGGCTGCCACTACGCGAGTTTGCGACATACAACGTCTTCCCGTCTTCTGCTAGTTCCAGGGCAATAGGGCGGCGCAGTGCAGACGGATTCGCGGCAAATCCTACAGCGGCGGACAACATGAGCAGACAAAACCCACTGGCGCAGAGCCGACTCGTGGAGAGCGCCGGGAGTGCAAAAACAACCATAACATCGCCTTTGTGCAGTTAATCGGAACGGAGACTAACAGCTTGCCGTCCAGCTTCGGTGCCGTCGCAGGAAACACGGCCGACATTTCGCCATATTTGACGCAACGCAAGATATTGTAGTCACTGTGCCAAACTGACGGCAAACCACATTTCAGTGCACCGCACCCCGGCTTGTCAGCTTCTGTCCAGCAGCGACTCAGGCGACACTATCGCACTTGCAGCATCCGCTCAAGTGACACGCGAGCCCAGCGAGCAGTCTCATCATCAACGAGAATCTGGTTGACCGGATGGCCAGCCAGCAAATTCTCTAAACTCCAACAGAGGTGCGCCAAATCGATGCGATGCATCGTGGCACACATGCAGACGATCGGGGAGAGAAAATGGATTTCCTGGTCAGGATGCTCGCTTTTGAGGCGATTCACCAGGTGCAATTCGGTCCCAATCGCCCACCTGGTACCCGCTGGTGCAGCACGTACTGTTTCAATGATCTTTCCGGTCGATCCCGAAATGTCCGCCAGATCGTTCACTTCTTGCATGCATTCAGGATGCACCAGAATCTGGATACCCGGGTGCTGCTCCCGAAACTGATGCACGTGCTCTGCGCGGAACATCTGATGGACACTGCAATGGCCTTCCCACAAAATTACGCGACTTTGTTGAATCGATTCTGTGGTATTACCACCCAATTCTTCGTCATGTGGATTCCAGACCGGCATTTCGTCATTGGTGATTCCCATCGTTAGCGACGTATTACGGCCGAGATGCTGGTCTGGAAAAAACAGGACTCGTGGCTTGCGCTCGAAGGCCCACTGCAAAGCCGAGCGTGCGTTACTGGAAGTACAAACAAGTCCGCCGTTTCGGCCACAAAAAGCTTTCAGACTCGCTGCCGAGTTGACGTAAGTAACGGGCGTGATTTCCTCTACGTCGATCACTTCCGCAAGATCTTCCCAGGCAGATTCAACCTGGTCGATCGCCGCCATATCGGCCATCGAACAACCCGCTGCCATGTCGGGCAAAATCACATCGACGCGTTGGCCGTTGCGGGCCGCCAGTTGGTCTGGACCATTCGCCAGAATGTCGGCGGTTTCAGCCATGAAATGCACACCGCAAAAAACAATCCACCGGCATTCATCGTTGGCAGCCGCGTTTTGACTGAGCTGGTAGCTGTCACCACGCAAATCACTATGGGCAATAACAACATCTTGCTGATAGTGATGTCCGAGAATCAGCAAACGTGAGCCGAGCTGTTTTCGAACGGCATCGACACGCGCAGCCAACTCTTCATTGGCCAGCGATCGATAAGGGGCAAATTCGAGAATCCCGTCAGGAAGCACCGCTGCGGACATGCACAATCTCCGACGATTCCACTGTGTTGGTGAGGATCGGGTGGGCCAGAATCAGTTACGTCCATTATAGGTTCCGACACAGTTCAGCCAAAGCCGGCCGTTGGCAATCACCAGCACCGAATCTGGCAGAACTGTGGTCAGGGCATCAGTCGAAAACCAACGTGTCCCTGCAGGGCCAACACAGATCCCGTATCAGGCACCGTCAGGAGTCCCACAGCTCAATGATTGTCATCACCAGATAGAGAAGATAGAGGACGGCAACAAGTGTCGTCATGGCACCGAGCATCCGTCCAATTCGGGTCATGCCATGCCCACGGGCATCCATCGCACCAGCAATGATCGCACGCAAGTCGTGAGAGCCTAGAATCCATGCCGCGGGGCCAAAGACAAAACTCACAATCACAGAGAAAATTAGTAACAAGGCAATCCAATCGGCTGGGCTAACTACCGCGCAAATCACAATACAAATGGCACTCAGACCACCACACGCCCCCAACAACAGGATGGTAGGTCCACGCGACCGCATCGAGATCACGTGGCCTTGAGGGTGATAGGGTCTGAAATCGTCCGTCGCGGTACTGTACGGATTGGATTCGATTTCACTGCTCATCTCTGAGTCGGCGAAAGGATTGTTGCCAGCCGCATCGACAAAGGGGTCTTCCTTTCTGGAAAGTGGGTGCTCCGGAAATTCAAACGGTCCTGTCATGACAGGCCTCTCTTTGCAGCATTACCAGTTCAACCTGGCTGGCCAGATTCCAGACGGGTTGAGACAGCACACGACACCTCGAACCAGGCAATGCACATGCACCCGGCAGCCATCTCCACTACTTGCCTCACGATGCAACAAAGGCCAACCAATAAAAGGCCCAGCCTGTGAGCGTGGTTCCCAGCATTTGCAACGCACCAACCCAGGCCCAGATTCGATGCGAACGGCTATGAGCTCCAGGCGCTGCAGGTGAAGGAAAGTGGCGTAACGCCTGGACGATAACAACGGTCCACAACACCACCGTGGGTACGGCGAAACAAAGATGGACCAGCAGACTGATCCCGGCTGGGCTACTCCACTGGTGCGTCTGATCAAAAAAAGGCGATACGGCGGCCCGCTCTTCCCAGGTGGAAAAAAACTGCACGTCTATTTCAAAGGCAGTGATCGCCAACAGCAAGACAATGCCCAGCGTTAACTGGATTTGCTTATGGAACTGGAATTTCCGTTTGCTGCGAACCTGAAAAATACTAAATGACATAACACCCAACACGAGCGCCATGGCTACCACAACCACATCCATCATGAAGGAGCCTCGATAACCGAGAAACCCATCGGGCCCTGGATAGTTGACAACCTCCGGCACTTGCTGGTTGATCACGAGTGCAACGCTCCTCGAAATCACCTCCATACTTCACTCTCCTGCGCCATTATCGACGAACTCCCGGTCCTGTTTTCGATCTTGATCTCGCGACAGATCCTCCAGCATCCGGCGTGGAATTCCAATCCCTACCACCTGCAACTCTCCGACATAAGGCTGAGCCTGGGGTAAAACCAGCCCCGTCTTGGCAGCAACGAATGTACAGGTGTAATTCGCGGCAAAGGTGGTACCGCCTGGTTCTCCCGTATCACAGTCCAATCCAGTTGGAGCATCAATAGCCAATTTACGACCCGGTGCTCGGTTCATCAGCATCACGGCCAGGTCCAATGGTGGTCGTAACTCGCCGCGGGCCCCCGTCCCCAAGAGAGCGTCAATGACCCAATCCGCCTCTGCAAGCCACGCAACCATTGTGTCCTGGCTCACCCGGTCCGCGCGCTGGATGACGATACCTGACCGCTCAATGATGCGGTAGTTCACCAAAGCATCCCCCTCCAATGCGTCGGGCGGACACCACAGCAAAACACGTACTGTCGCGCCTTGCAAGTCCAAATGACGGGCAACGACAAATCCATCACCTGCGTTGTTTCCTTTTCCACAACAAATTACGACAGGCCCGTTGATACCCCAATAACGCAACCAATGGGCACATCCACTCCCAGCGTTTTCCATCAGGACCAGGCCCGACATTCCATAATGCGAGATAGCACGCGCATCAACTGCTCGGGACTGCGCACAGGTCAACAGAATGGATGGGACACCGGACGACATGGCATCAAAAGCGTTCTACAAACACTCCCAGTCAAGTAATGTGGTCCCTGGCAAATGCCAACTGAACTTCACCAGACATCTGCCGCAGCAACAGCGCGGGCAGCGGCAACTTCTGTCCCCTGAGGACGGCACTCGAGACCTACGTATCCACAATAGCCCAGCTCCGATGCCGCCCGTAGCACGCGGTTGTAGTGTATCTCTCCAGTCCCCGGCTCATTTCGACCAGGGTGGTCTGCTAATTGCAGGTAGCCGACCTGTTTGAATCCATCCCGCAACCGACCACATAAATCACCTTCTTCGATCTGCATGTGGTAAAGATCCCAGTTGATCTTAACGTACGGTGAATCGACCTGCTGGCAAATGTGTACCGCGTCCGGACTGCCGTACAAGCAGTGCCCCGGATGATCCACGCGCCCATTCATCGGCTCCAGAATCAGCATTACCTTGTTTTTTTCAGCAATCGGCGCCGCGCGCCGCAAAGCCTTGACGACTTGTGACAGCATCTGCTGTTGAGTCATTCCCTTCTGCACATTTCCCGCTACTACAGTCATCTTGTCGCACCGCAGCTGATGCGCCACCTGACAGGCTTCTTCGATCGTCGCCAAGAATCGCGATTCGTTCTCAGGATGATTCATGCCCGGAGTGAAACCCCAGGCCGTGAATTGCGCAATTTCTATCTTCAAATCACTCGTCAGCTGCGCGATCGCCGCCAAATCCTTGCCCTGGTATGGCCAGAACTCGACTGCCGGAAAACCGAGCGCAGCAGCTTGTCGGATTCGTTCCAGAAAAGGCAATTGCGTCCACCACATTTCGACATTGACCGCAAATCTGGTATGCGGAGTTTTGCCGATCGAATTCTCCGGCTGCTCTTTTTCTGGCAAAGCAATCGCTCCTGTCGCAATTCCGCCACTGCCGGCTAACACCGCACTCGATTCGATAAAGGAACGACGATTCATGTAGGGCATATCGCAACCTCACGGCCTGGCGGACGGGACACCGACGGGAGCTTTCTTCAGTGTTTTCAAATACTCAACCAGATCAACTAGATCTTTAGCCGACAGATTCTTCTGTAAATCCTCCGGCATCAAAGATGTCGGCTGCTTGATTACCTCTTCAAGATCCTCTTTTTTGAAGGTGCGTTGGACAGCTTCAGCTGTCTTGATCGTAATCTGCGTTGCCGAATCGCTAACCTTGACGCCCGTTAAGACCGTACCCTCAGCGGTGACCAGAATGTACGACTCATAGTTGTGGCTAATCCCGGCGCTGGGATCGAGAATCGACACGTACAAGGCTTGGGCAGAGAGCTTACTGCCAATTTCCGATAGATCCGGCCCCACTTCCTTACCCGCACCACGGACTTTGTGGCACTTGGCGCAGGTACCGCGCATCTGAAAGATCTGTGCACCAAGCTGCTTATCACCACGGCGTTTCACCAGCTCAGAGACGGGGGGCAATGGCTTGCCCTTAGCCGCCGGCAACTTCAAATAACGGGCCACTTCATTGCGCACCGCAGCCGCCGGAGAGGCAAAAAGCACGTCGGCTACCGTGAAGTGCAAATCACGGGCAAGATCCTTGCGGCGCACGAGTTCCAACAAGAATTGCTGTCCCTTGAGATTGCGTCCTACAGCACGGGCGGACGCACTGCGCACTGCCAGCGACTGTGAACCATCCGTAACGAGCGGCTGAAGCAATTCCAAAACCACGGCACCACCAGCCAGGCCGAGACTGGAGATCAATCCAGGAGCCTGTGCAGGATATTGCTTGAAGGCCTGGCGAATTGCCGCCTGCTGCTCGAATTCCAGTAACAATCGCACCGCGTTGACCGTTGCATCAGGCGTTTTCGCAGCGTTTGCTAATTGCAACAACTGCGGGCTTTCATCGCGCAATCCAAATCGTTCCACGAGCTCAAAGTATTTGGGACTCCCTTCGATGCGGCGAAGATGTCGCCGGACAGCCGCTTTCCACTTCGGATTACTGTCAAGCTTGATACCTTTCAATCTCAACAGTGTCTCGACGACGCGTCGATCCTTAGCCGCTTGCACCGCATCCGACACTCTATCCTCTGCAGCCGTCGCAACTAGCATTGCACAAACCAGCCATCCCGCCATGGCAACACTCCCTCATTCGAATTGACCACGACAACCTCGCCGTCGGGCTCCCCCTACACTATACAACTTAATCGCGAGAGCCCCTGGAAAAAACCGCAGCGTTGACAGCACGCAGGCAGAGAATGCCAATCGGTCAGTACCGAGGATCGTTAACCACTTCAGGCGCCGGCTGCCAACTTCGCTCGAATCGCATCACACAACGACAACATCTGGTCGATATCAAGTTCTTCTGAACGCGATTTCGCGTCGAGCGCCTGGTCTGCCAGGATTTCATCAACCCCAGGTTTGTCGAGCCTGTGCTTGTAAGCACTCACCAGGACACTGCGTAGAAACTTGCGACGATGCATGAACATGGAACGCGCAAATCCGTGAAAAAAATCAAGATCCGCAATGCGAGCGCGGAGGTCTGCGCGAGGAACGATACGAATGATGGCAGACTCGACCTTAGGTCTTGGCCAAAACACACCGGGCCGCATGATACGAACGATCTCAGTATCACATTGCACTTGCATCCAGACACTCAGCGCACTGTAGTCCTTGCAGCGAGGGCGCGCCGTAATCCGTTCTGCCAGTTCGCGTTGAATCGTCACTGTCATCGATTCCGGAACAACGGGCGACAACAGCAGGTTGGAGACAATGGGCGTTGCAATGTTGTACGGCAGGTTGGCAGCCAGCTTGAATCCCGGGATGATCGCCCTGGCTGGTGTGTTTTCAGATAACCGGCTACCAAGTGCTTCGGTTACCGTTTCGATCACCAGTGGGTGCATGGTGTTCTTGTTCTTCAACGCGTCCTGGCAAAGCATGCGGACATTGTTGTACTGAAGCAACTCCTCAGCGGCCAATCCATAGAGGTTGCGATCGACTTCTACGGTAACGACCGTCTCAGCATCAGCCGCCAGCATGGCAGTCAATGATCCCATCCCTGTCCCTACTTCAAGGACAACATCCTGGGGACTAACTTCGGCTGACCTGGCCAACAGCTGCACAAGATTGAGATCAATCAGGAAGTTTTGCCCACGCCGCGAATCGGGACGTAAACCGACTTCCCGAAAACGTTGATTCAGGAACGAGATGGTCTGCCGGGCTGCCTGCATCGATTAACGTTCTTTCACTAAGAAGGCGTTTATGGCCGATGTTCCAGTTGTTGCTGTACATATTTCGCCAGCACATCGGTTTCCAGGTTAACTGGATCGCCAGACTGCAACTGGCCAAGCGTTGTGACTTGGAGGGTATGCGGAATCAAGGCCACACTGAATCGCTTTTCGTCGACGTCCACCAACGTAAGGCTGACACCATCAACAGCAACCGATCCCTTGCTGGCCATCTGACTGGCAAGCCGCTGAGGCATCTGAAACCAGCATGTTGACCATTCGCCATCGTCGATCCGTTCCTCAAGGGTCCCCACAGCATCTACGTGACCGGTCACAAAATGCCCGCTCAAACGATCTGACAGTCGCATTGAACGTTCGATGTTGACCAACCCATTTTGCCGCAGGGCCCCAAGATTCGTCCGCGCTCGTGTCTCCTCTCCCGCTTCAAAGACCAACCAATCCGGGCCAGACTCGATTGCCGTAAGACAGCACCCATTGATCGCCACACTTTCACCAATCGCCACTTCTGCCGCCATCGGCCCCACCTCAAGCGTCAGGCGCACACCCGGCGGCTGCTCTTGAATATCGCGAACAGACCCCAATTTTTCGACGATCCCGCTGAACATATGAACCCTGTCGCCTTTGGCCTTCTCAATCGAAAATTTCCGGGTTTCGCTGTATTGGCTTTTGCAATGTAGAGGCCGGCTGCCAAGGCAGCAAGCGTGCCAACCGTCTGGCGTCGCCAGTCGTGCCCACACAAAGCGTGGACAGCCCTGCAATACGTCACCAGGCAGGGCTCCGCTCTGGGTAGCAACTGACCGCATACCCTAGTCAATCTGCACGCCATCCGGCACAATCAACAACACTCCTGACATTTGGAAAAAACCGGATTTCGCTTTTAGAAGAGCCCCGTTTCGCAAGGTAACCTGATGAGCCTGATTACATCGATTCACGGACGCCAGATTCTGGATAGCCGCGGCAATCCCACCGTGGAAGTCGAAGCCACCCTGGCAGATGGATCCTGGGGCCGCGCCGCGGTGCCCAGTGGTGCCAGTACTGGGGCCCACGAAGCGTGGGAACTGCGAGACGGCGATCCCGCGGTTTTCCTGGGAAAAGGGGTGTTACTGGCGGTGGAAAACATCAACGCCAAGATCGCCGCGGAGCTCAACGGTGCCGATGCGCTCGATCAACTCAGTATCGATCGACAACTCCAAGAGCTGGATGGAAGTGAAAACAAAAAGAACCTGGGCGCCAACGCAATCCTGGGAGTTTCGCTGGCCATCGCCAAAGCCGCAGCCCAATACACCCAGCAGCCGCTGTATCGCTATCTCGGAGGTGCTGCGGCGCGGCTCCTGCCCGCGCCGATGATGAACATCGTCAACGGTGGTGAACACGCAGACAACTCGGTAGACGTTCAAGAATTTATGGTAATGCCGCTCGGCTTCGACTCGTTCCGCGAGGCGCTCCGTTGTGGAACCGAGATTTTCCACCATCTCAAAAACGTCCTGCAGGGCAAACAACTCAACACGGCGGTTGGCGACGAAGGTGGGTTTGCACCCAACCTCGGAAGCAATGTGGAAGCGCTCGACCTGATCATGGAAGCCATTGAAAAAGCAGGGTACCAGGCTGGCAGCCAGGTACGCATTGCACTCGATGTGGCGGCCACCGAGTTCTACGATGCCGAAAAGGGAACCTACCGGATCGATGGCAAGGAACTCGACTCGTCCGGGATGGTTGACTTCCTGGCAGACTGGGTCGACCGATATCCCATTTGTTCAATCGAAGATGGCTGTAGTGAAGACGATTGGGATGGCTGGAAACAACTCACTCAGCGTGTCGGAGCAAAAGTCCAGCTGGTCGGTGACGACCTGTTCGTCACCAATACACGACGCCTGCAACGCGGAATCAACGAATCGATCGCGAACAGCATCCTCATCAAAGTGAACCAGATCGGCTCATTGACAGAAACCATCGAGGCCATTGAGCTCGCCCACCGCAATGGCTACAGCAGTATCGCCAGTCATCGCAGCGGTGAAACCGAGGATGCTACAATCGCTGACCTGGCCGTGGCGTTGTCAACAGGACAAATCAAGACAGGCTCTGCGTCCCGCAGCGATCGCATGGCCAAGTACAACCAGCTGTTGCGAATTGAAGAAGAACTTGGCGAAGCCGCCGTTTATGGTGGCCCCCTGTTCCCGTATCTCTGATAGATCGATTCCAGCAGCAAACATGTCCCTCACAGACGGACCATCCGCCCGTTGGAACTACTTTTGCACTGCAGTCACGTCTGGTGGCCAACGATCTGCCCAAGGCTGGATCTGCTCCAGAGCCCGGGCAGCGCAAAGTACGCCGAGATCGTCAAAACGGGCCCCCACAATCTGCAACCCTACGGGCAATCCGGCCTGGGTAAAGCCACACGGTACACTCACAGCAGGGTGTCCCGTCAGATTGAACGGATAGGTAAACGGTGTCCACCCCAGCGGACGACTCGATTGTCCAGCTGGATCCGCGTCGTCTTGCCCAATCGGAAACGGCGGTACCGCCAGCGCCGGCGTCACTAACAAGCGAACATCCCGGAAAAATGGATGGGTCTGGTGCCAGAATGCGTTGCGTTGAAACTGCGCATCGACGAAATCTTCCGCCCTCAGCTTACTGCCCTGCATGACAATCTTCCGTAGGCCTGGATCGAGCAAATCGCCTTCAGACTGTAATCGACGTCCCAGAAGCCCACCGATTCCCCCATAGAAAAACGCGTTCCAGCAATCGTAGGGGTCCTGCCAATTCAAGTCGACTTCTTCGACCTGGGCCCCGGCCACTACCAGTGACTGACACGCGGCTGCGCAGATTCGCGCGACTTCCCGGTCGACATCGGCAAACCCCAGATCGGCACTGAATCCGATGCGCCAACCGGCAATTCCACGCTCAATCAGACTCGGGTAATCGGATACGGCGCCCCCCAACGAGAACGGATCGCGCTCATCGACACCCGCCATTACCTCCAAGAGCAATGCGGCATCAGCAACGGTTCTGGTCAAGGGGCCCGTGTGCCGCAGTGAATCAACCGCGGTCGCCGGATAGTTCGGAATCCTGCCAAAAGAGGCTTTCAAACCAACCAAGCCACAAAATGAAGCCGGAATACGGATCGAACCACCACCATCCGTGCCAATACCCACGGGCCCCATGCCGGTTGCCACCGCGACCGCCGCGCCACCACTGGAACCGCCAGACGTCAGCGACGGATTCCAGGGATTCCGTGTGGCTCCAAACAACCGGTTGTCGGTCACACCTTTAAAGCCAAATTCAGGCGTATTGGTACGACCGACGAAAATCGCGCCCGCCTTACGCAAGCGTTCGATAGAAGGGGCATCTTCACGCGTCACGTGATCGGTGAACAAGCGAGACCCAAAGGTGGTACGCGAGTCACGAACATACAGAATGTCCTTGATCGAGATCGGGACGCCACACAATGGTCCAAGCACATCTCCACGTTGCACCGCTTCGTCAAGTTGGCCCGCCGTGGCCATGGCGGTTTCAGTTTCGATTGTGCAATAGGCATTGAGCTGTGGATTCACCGCTTGGATCCGGTCCAGTACAGCGCGACTCACCTCCGAAGGCAGCACCTGTTTCTTGCGAATCAATGCCACCACTTCGGTTGCCGAGAGGGTACAAAGTTCAGATGCATTCACAAAAACCTCGTCGTACAGGAGAACAGAAAATCGATACACCCAATCGATTTATCGCCAGCCGGGAAGGGTGGAAAAACCCCAAGGTCGACCAATTCTACCCCCTGGATCGCCGACTCGTTATAATTGCCACCAGCTTCTCCAGGCAACCAACCTCTTCGACTGCAGGGAACTTATGAAACTTCACGACCTTGGGCATAAGTGTGGTCTGTTGTGCGGTGCGATCGTATTGGCCTGCACCCTTTCCTGCTCCACACCCGTTACCACGTCGGCCCCTCATATCCAACTCGTCACTACCGCTGCTCCCACAGCCAAACTGACAGGAGCCTGGCCACAGTGGCGGGGCCCTGCGCGGGACGGAGTGTCGACTGAAACAGGCCTGTCAGATAACTGGAAAGAGGCAGAGCCAACGCTACTCTGGCAAACCGAAGGCCTCGGCGGTGGCTACTCAAGCGTCGCCATCCTGCAGAACAAGATCATCACTCTCGGCAAAACCTCTGACGGACCGCAGATCCAGGCGTTAGACATCAATGGTGGAAAACCCCTCTGGTCAACGCCACTGGGAGGCAACACTTCTCCCAATTCAACGCCCACTGTCGACGGCAAACTGGTCTTTGCCCTGGGATACGATGGTGACCTGGCCTGTGTGCAGACGGAAACCGGCAAGCTCGTGTGGAAAAAGAACTTCCTCGAAGATTTTGGTGGACGCGTACCCACCTGGGGCTACAGTGAATCGCCTCTGGTCGATGGAGACCTGTTGATCGTCACTCCCGGTTCTGACGAATCCCTGCTGGTCGCGTTGAACAAACAGACTGGCAAAGTCGTATGGCAGACAAAGCGGCCAGAGAATGTTGCTTCAGGAGGCCACGGAGGCGCGGGTTATGCGTCGATTGTGATCAGCCATGGAGGTGGCACCAAACAATACGTACAGCTGGTAGGCGGCGGACTGGTCGGCATTCGCGCCAGTGATGGCAAGCTGCTCTGGAGTTACGCACGTGTCGCCAATGGTACTGCCAACATTCCCACCCCCATTGTCCAGGACGATCTGATCTTCTGTTCCTCGGGCTATGGAACTGGCTCTGCCCTGCTACGTCTATCCGCCTCCGGCGACGGCGTCCAAGTCCAGGAAGAGTATTTTCTGGCTGGCAACAAGATGCAAAACCATCATGGGGGCATGATCTTACTGGACGGATTTATTTATTGCGGACACGGCCACAATCGCGGACTACCAATCTGCATCGAGATGATGACCGGCAAAGCAACCTGGGGCCCGGAACGGGGCGTCGGTGGTGGTTCCGCCGCAGTGGTCTACGCGGATGGACATCTATACTACCGCTATGAAAACGGAGTGCTGGCGCTCGTCGAAGCGAATCCCAAGAGCTACCGTCTGAAGGGTAAGTTCAAGATGGCATCCAACCGCGGCAAGAGCTGGCCCCATCCGGTCATCGCTGGGGGGCGACTCTACCTGCGAGACCAGGATGCTTTGCTCTGCTATGACATTCGTCGCAAGACCAGACTCTAATCACCGCATCCTTCGCCCCACCGTCGGATTGGACAGGGCGATTATAGCGGTCCGTAAAACCTTGCGGCCGCGCAGCAACAGGGCCTCGGTTGCGGTGCCACCGGGTGTACGTCAGAATACGGCTGTGCGCAAAGATTCGCACAAAAACACGTAACTCGCCAGGCGCGACAAACGAGTTCCCAGACCCGCCTCCGCGGAATGAACTCAGCCGCTCGATGTCCTGTTGTTGGTATTTCCTCGTCGCGTTTGGAAGGAGCAAAACATGGCTCGACCGGTCACCCTTTTTACTGGCCAATGGGCAGATCTGCCCATTGAAGAGATGGCACGCAAAACGGCCGAGTTTGGCTACGACGGCATCGAACTGGCCTGCTGGGGCGATCATTTCGAAGTCGATAAAGCGCTTGCCGAAGATGATTATTGCAGCCGCAAACGTGAGCTGCTGGAGAACCACGATTTACAGTGTCTGGCAATCAGCGCACATCTCGTAGGCCAGGCAGTGCTCGATCCGATCGATGAACGGCACAAGGCCATCATCCCGGATTACGTCTGGGGCGACGGCGATCCTGATGGTGTGAACCAGCGTGCCGTGGAAGAACTCAAGAACACCGCCCGCGCCGCACAAAAATTCGGCGTCGACGTGGTCAACGGCTTCACCGGCTCCAGCATCTGGCACCTAAACTACTCCTTCCCTCCCGTGCCTGACGAAATGATCACCGCCGGTTTTGACCTGCTCGCGGAGCGATTCAATCCTATCCTCGATGTGTTCGGTGAATGTGGCATCAAGTTCGCCCTGGAGGTACACCCCACCGAAATCGCATTTGATATCTACTCGGCGGCGCGTGCACTTGAGGCACTCGACCATCGTGAGGAGTTTGGCTTCAATTTCGACCCCAGTCACTTGCACTGGCAGGGAGTCGACCCGGTCGACTTCATTCGAGCATTTCCGGATCGGATCTACCACGTCCATATCAAGGACGCGATTGTTACGCTGAACGGAAAAACGGGGATCCTTGCCAGCCACCTGAATTTTGGCGACGCGCGTCGAGGCTGGGACTTCCGCAGTCCAGGGCGTGGTGGTGTCAACTTTGAGGAGATCATGCGAGCCTTGAACGAAATCGACTATCAGGGACCGCTCTCGATTGAATGGGAAGACTCGGGCATGGACCGTGACTTCGGCGCCCGGGAAGCCTGCGAATTCACACGCAAAGTCGACTTCCCCGCGCCTCCCAAAGGTTCCGGGGCGTTTGACTCCGCGTTTGAAAACTGACCCCGTATTGGTGGACGGGCCTCCAGCTGTACCGCAGGTGGAACACCCAACCAGTTACCCAGCGGAGACACCACTGGTGCCTCCGCTGGTCTCAACGCGCAACCTTCAGTTCGCTGCCACGAGTTACCGGGTAATGTTCGCGCTGGCGTCCAATGCCTTTTCCCCTTCCCGCTGCTACACTAGTACCTAGTTGTACTTTTCGAGAGGAGCCGGTCGGTGACGTCCCGTCATACCCCGCTTGGCCTGGTTGGAGTCCTGTCAACCATCCTGGTCAGTGTCACCGCAGCGGCAGCGCCCGAAACTCGCCATGCGCTCAACCAGCCGTTTCAGCAAAAACTGCAGGCGCTGGCGGAGCGTTGTGCCGAATTGAAACTACCGGATCAGGCAGAAATCACGCGCCAGTGGTTTCTCCATCGTGCCCCGGACCGCCAATACCTGTTCCTGCCCGGTCCAGACGATCCGCACGCCCCGCGCGACAACCAACCGCGACTGGTCAAGCTGTGGGCGGAAAAATTCCGGCAGTTAAGACGTGAGCAGGCGGAACGCCTGTTCACCGCCGCGCAACAGTCTCTCGCTGCCGCCGACGCGCAGCGCGCGTACCGCTTGCTGCACGAGGTGCTTCATGAACAACCCGACCACACGCAGGCCCTTACCATTCTCGGCTACACTCCGGGAACGCGCCGCCGGCCCAGGGCCCGTGCCGGACGCACACAACACCCCCAGTTTGGCTGGCCACGTGGAAAATACTGGAACATCTCGAGTCCCCACTTCACAATCACCACCTCACATAGCGCTCGTGCGGGACTGCAACTCGCGGAAGAACTAGAGGGCATGTTGATTGCCTGGCGGCAACTTTTTTTTGATTTCTGGGGAGTCAAAGCTTCACTCAAGGCACGCTTCAAAGGCGGTAAGCTACCGCTCGCACGTCCGGACGCTTCGAAAAAGTTTGCGGTCGTCCTGTTCCGAAACCGTGAGGAATACACGTCGCTATTAGCACAAATCGAACCACAGATTGCACGCACTGTCGGTTACTACCAGGCCGCCCGCAAGCGGTCGTTCTTCTTTGCCAACGACTCCACCGTCGCCACCCGTTTCCACGAAGCAACTCACCAGTTCTTCCAGGAATCCCGCCGTGTCCCGGAAAAC
>MDTE01183878.1_pt1 | contig 61664 bp, 56 predicted proteins | sample 811231 | NCBI WGS metagenome assembly MDTE01 (sample SAMN05326651, study PRJNA326480) | marine metagenome | isolation source: seawater | place: Indian Ocean: Red Sea | collected 2010
AAAAAAAATAAAACATTGGTTAAATTATTTTAAGCTACCTGCCCCAACAATTAGAATAAGTCCAAACATAGAGTTTTTCCCCTTTTTCCTTTAAATTTGTACCATGTTTAAATTATTTATTGTGCCAACTCCTATTGGTAACTTAGAAGATATTACGTTGAGATCTATTAGGACACTTAAAGAATCAGACATTATTCTTGCTGAGGATACTCGAAAAAGTGCAGTGTTATTAAAACATTATGATATTTCAACAAAAATGTATTCACATCACATGTATAATGAACATAAAACAGTAAATAAATGGGTTAATGAAATTTTATCTGGTAAAGTTATATCTCTTATTACTGATGCCGGTACACCAGGAATTTCGGACCCTGGATATCTACTTGTTAGAGAGTGTATAAAAAATAATATTGAAGTCAATTGTTTACCAGGACCAACTGCATTTATTCCAGCGTTGATTAACTCTGGTATTCCCTGTAACAGATTTGTTTTTGAGGGGTTTTTGCCATTAAAAAAAGGAAGAAAAAGTAGACTGATTAATTTATCAAAAGAAAAGCGAACAATTATTCTTTACGAGTCTCCTCATAAGTTATTAAAAACACTTCAACAATTAGCTTTATTTTTTGATGAAAATAGAAAAATTTCAGTTTCAAGAGAAATCACTAAAAAATATGAAGAAACAATAAGAGGAACTATTTACGATGTTATACATTATTTTACATCAAACGTTCCAAAGGGAGAGTTTGTAATTATAATTAAAGGTGAAGATGAATAAGATAAAATTTATTTCTAATCGAAAGCCTTTTATTATTGCAGGCCCATGTAGTGCAGAAAGTAAAGAACAACTTTTTACTACAGCCAAAGCAATAAGTCAACATATTGACTTATTCCGTGTTGGAATTTGGAAACCCAGGACAAGTCCAGATTCTTTTCAAGGTTTAGGGAATAAAGCGTTAAAATGGATTAAGGAGTTAAAAAACCAAATACAAATACCCATTGCAACAGAAGTGGCAAATGCAGGTCATGTTGAATCTTGTTTAAAATCAAATGTTGATGTAATTTGGTTAGGAGCGAGAACAACAGTTAATCCGTTTTATGTTCAAGAAATAGCAGAAGCATTAAGAGGGGTTGATATTCCGGTATTAATAAAAAACCCTATTCATCCAGAATTAAGTTTATGGATTGGTGCAATAGAAAGATTAAGAAAGGTTGGAATAAATAATTTAGCCGCTATTCATAGAGGTTTTTTTACATTAGAAAAATCTGCATTTAGAAATGAACCTAAATGGGAAATTCCAATAAAGCTTAAAAAAGAGTGCCCTGATCTTCCCTTACTTTGTGATCCAAGTCATATTTCAGGTAATATAGATATGATTCAAGAGGTGTCACAAACAGCATTAGATTTAGATATGGATGGTCTAATGATAGAAACTCATTTTAAACCAAGCGTTGCTTTAAGCGATGCTGATCAACAAATTACACCAACTCAACTATTAGAATTAAAAAAATCTCTTGTTTTAAGAAAAACAACTGCTCTTAATAAAGATTTTAACAATAAACTTTATGAATTACGTAAACTCATAGATCAAATTGATGAGAAATTAGTTAAAATTATTGGCAATAGAGTATCTCTTGTTAAGGAGATTGGCGCTTATAAGAAAAAAAATAAAGTTACAATATTACAAATCAAACGTTGGTTTGAAATTTTTAATACACGTCAAAAGATGGGGGTTAATTATAATGTTGATCCTCAATATGTTGCTGAAATTTTTGAGTTAATTCACAAACATTCTATACTTACACAAACCGAGTTAATGAAAAAATCCAATGATTAGAAAATGGAAATATAAAAAAAGTCCAGATAAAGATTTAGTTAACTCTTTAAAGCGTGAGTTAGGTGTTAAAAATAAAACAATCGATCTTTTAGTACAAAGAGGAATTGTTAACTATGAGATGGCAGAGAAATATTTTCGTCCAAAATTAGATGACTTGCACAGTCCTTTTTTAATGAAGAATATGAGCTTGGCTGTAGAGATTTTAAAAAAAAATATAAAAACAAATAAAAACATTTTAATATATGGAGATTATGATGTTGATGGCACTACTTCGATATCAATACTCTATTTATTTTTAAAAAAAATTACTAATAATTTGTATTATTACACTCCTGATAGATATAGCGAGGGATATGGATTATCAATTAATGGAATTGATTATGCAAAAAAAAATAAATGTAGTTTAATTATTGTATTAGATTGTGGTATAAAAGCTCTTTCTCAGGTTGAATATGCCAATGAAAAAAAAATAGATACCATAATTTGTGATCATCACACACCTGGAGAAATTTTACCAAACGCATCAGCAGTTTTAAATCCAAAGCAAAAAGACTGTAATTATCCTTTTAAAGATCTTTCCGCATGTGGAGTTGGTTTTAAGCTTGTTCAAGCGTATTCTGAAAAAAACAATATCCCATTTAATTCTATAAAACCTTTTTTTGATCTTCTTGCTGTTAGTATTGTTGCTGATATTGTGCCGCTAACTGGAGAAAATAGAATTTTTACATATTATGGTATAAAACAACTTAATAACGACCCTAGTATAGGTTTGAAATCCTTAATTAGTTTAATGAAAAAATCTAACGCTATAAGTGTTTCAGATATTGGATTTTTTTTAGCACCACGAATTAACGCTGCTGGTAGAATGTCACATGCAAACAAAGCAGTTGAGCTTTTAATTGAGCAAGAAATTAGTCATGCTCAAAATATATCAAATGAGATAAATAATTTTAATTTAAATCGAAGAGAAATTGATCAAAAAATCACTAAGGAAGCTTCTGATAAAGTTCCAGTAGGTAATAAAAGCACTGTAGTTTATAGTTCACATTGGCATAAAGGAGTTATTGGAATTGTAGCGTCGAAATTAATAGAAAAATACTATAGACCAACTATAGTTTTTACTGAAAGTAATGGATTATATACAGGCTCAGCACGTTCTATTAAAGGGTTTAATATTTATGATGCTATATCGTCTTGTGCTGAATTAGTAGAACAATATGGTGGACATAAATATGCAGCAGGACTAACTGTCAAAAAAAATAATATTCATAAGTTTATAAGTAAGTTTGAAAATGTTGTTTGCAGTACAATTGATAACGAAATTTTGACACCAATTATTGACATTGACATACAGTTAAAGTTTTCAGAAATAAGCACCAGTTTTTTAAAAATTTTAAAGCAGATGGGACCTTTTGGACCAGCAAATCATGAGCCAATATTTATTACTAAAAATGTAAAAATAGATGATATGCCAAAAAAAGTAGGAAAAGATAATACGCATTTAAAACTTTCATTAACACATGAAAACTTTTCTTTTGAAGCAATTGGGTTTAATATGGCTAATGTATTTAATAAAATTATTAGGCATAAAAAATTTGACATTGTTTATCAAATAAAAGAAAACAATTGGAACGGTTTTAATAGCATACAATTATTATTAAAAGATATTAAATTTTAACGTAATATAGTTCGCCCTAACTTTTTTGATATCAATTTTTTCAACATAAGTAGTTTATTCATTTTTATTAAAGTGTTAGTTTGTTCTTTTTCATCTTGAGATTGCATTTCGATTTGTGCCTGATTAATTTCTACTTCAATTTTTTTTATTTTTAATGAATAAACGGCATTTTCTACAGCTGATTTAAGAAGTGTTTCCTCAGTATTTGTATAAATGCCATGTTTCTTCCAGTTTTCACTTAATTCATATTTACTTGACAATAAGTCAGTTGCTAATTGACTAATATTAGAATTATTGTGTTGAGTGAATTTTTTTGAGCTAGGTATTTCATTATTATCAACTATTTTCGCATAGTTATTTAATATTTCTGAGTATAATGGATTTTCAAAAATTACTTCATCAAATATTTCATCAATTATAAACTTAGAGACTAGAATATTTGAATCATTTTTTTCAAAATCAGAATTATCTTCGTCAAATTGAAGATATTTGTCTCCATAGCAAATCAGGAACCTAATAATATTTCTCTCTTGGTATTCTGAATTATACTTTAAAGGTTTTTTATTTTTTAAGTTAGTTTGTTTTTCGTCCTTATCATCATTATTGAATCTGATTGATTTATTTCTTGATTTAATATTACTAATTTCTTTAATAAGAATTGATTCTGAAACTTCTAATAATTTACTACACTCTTTGATATATACAGCTCTTTTAATTTGATCTGGAATTATAGAAATAGAATTTACAATTTCTTTTATCAAAATAACTTTTTTAGAAGGATCATTTTTACATTGCTTTTTTAATAATTGTGTTTTAAAAGTTAAAAAATCTTTAGCTTCATTATTTACAAGTTTTTTTAATCCTTCAGAGCCATTTTTTTTAGAAAAACTATCTGGATCTTCACCTTCTGGAAAAAGAATAATTTTAACATTCAACCCTTCACTTAAAATTAAATCAATTCCTCTAAAAGCTGCCTTTAAGCCAGCTTCATCACCATCGTAAAGAATGTTGATGTTTTTAGTATATCTATTAATTAGTCTAATTTGTTCTAGACTTAATGCTGTTCCAGACGATGAAACTACATTTTTTATATTGGCACGATGCATCGCAATGACATCAGTGTAGCCTTCTACAATATAGCAACAATCATTTTTAATTATTTCAGATTTTCCAAAATAAAGACCATATAAAATTTTACTTTTTTGATATATATCACTTTCTGGAGAATTAATGTATTTTGCTATCTTTTTTTCATTAGACAAAGATCTACCACCAAAGCCTAAAATTCTTCCTGACAAACTGTGAATTGGGAAAATTATACGTTCTCTAAAACGATCAAAATATTTTTTTTCTTTAAAAATACTTAACCCACTTTTTTCTAAATATTCTTTTTTATATCCTTTATTAAGAGCATTTTTTGTTAAAGTATCCCATTCTTTTGGACTATATCCAATTTGGAATTTTTTTATAAATTCTTCACTAATTTCTCTTTCTTTTAAATATCTTTTTGCAATTGAAATGCCCTCTGTGGATTCAATTTTTTTTTGAAAAAATTCATTAGCATAATTGTTGACTATAAATAAGCTTTCTTTTTGATTTGCTAATTCAATTTGTTCAGAAGATAATTCAATTTCTGGAATTTCAATATTGTATTTTTCCGCTAAAAATCTAAGGGCCTGAGGATAATTATACTGCTCATGTTCCATGATAAAATTAACAGAGTTGCCCCCTTTTCCACAACCAAAACATTTATATATTCCTTTAGCAGGAGAAACTGTAAAGGATGGAGTTTTTTCGTTGTGAAACGGACAAACACCAATTAAATTTGCCCCTCTTTTCTTTAGTGAAACAAAATCTCCAACAACCTCTTCAATTAGTGCTGTTTCAAATATATTATCAATGATTTCTTTTGGGATCATTTTTCTCTTTCAATTACGTGATTAACTAATAATTTTAATGATCTTTTTGCTTCATTATTTTTAAATTCTTTAAGAACTTCTAACGCTCTTTCTTTATACTTAATCATTTTTTGTTTTGTGTATTCGATCCCATTATTTTTACGTACAACATTTATAACTTTTGCTACTTTTTTTTCATTAGTGTTATGGTTTTTAATAACATTTATTATGAAATTTTTTTCATTTTGATTAACTTGATTTAATGTGTAAATGATTGGAAGTGTCATTTTTTGCTCTTTAATATCAATTCCTACAGGCTTTCCTATAGTAAGATTGTTTTCATAGTCAAATAAATCATCTTTCATTTGAAAAGCTACTCCAATATATTCTCCGAATTTATACATTTTTTCAATTACATCTTTATTTTGCTGTACACTTGTAGCTCCACAGGCACAACAAGCAGCAATTAGTGCTGCAGTTTTTTGTCTTATTATTTCAAAATATACATCTTCTTTTATATCTAGTTTTCTAGATTTTTCAATTTGTAACAATTCTCCTTGGCTCATTTCTCGTACTGCATTTGATACTATTTTTAACAGCTCGAATTCTTCATTTTCTACTGACACCAAAAGGCCTTGAGAAAGAAGATAATCCCCAACTAATACAGAAATCTTATTTTTCCAAAGTGCATTAATTGAAAAAAAACCTCTTCTAATATTTGCATCATCAACTACATCATCATGCACCAATGTTGCAGTGTGTAATAATTCTATTAAAGATGCGGCTCGATATGTAGAGTCATTTATCTCGCCATGAAGTTTTGCAGTTAAAAAAATAAACATTGGCCTCATTTGTTTACCTTTTCTTTTTATAATGTAGTGCATAATTTTATCAAGAAGAGGAACATGACTTTTCATGTTTTTTTTAAACTTTTCTTCGAAAAGCATCATTTCTTTCTCAATAGGTTTTTTTATTTCTTTTAGGACATTCATAGTTAAGAAGATCTTATCAGCTAAGATACCAATAAATAAAGCGAAAATATAAGAATAATATAAAAAGAGTAAGCTATTAATTTAACAGTTTATTTGCTAACTGTCCGCAAGCAGCGTCAATATCTTTTCCTCTACTTTTTCTAATATTTACAATCAAATTTCTACTTTCCAAGTAATTTTTAAACTCTATTACTTTACTTTCATTAGCTTTTTGAAACTCACCATCATCAATAGGATTATATTCAATTATATTTATTTTACAAGGAGTAATTTTTGAGAAGTTAGCTAATTCTACCGCATCATGAATTGAGTCGTTGAAGTTTTTGAAAATAATATATTCATAAGTTATTCTTATACCAGTTTTTTCATAAAAGTAAACTATAGCATCAGATAAAAAATCTAGCGAGTTATGTTCATTAATAGGCATAATATAATTTCTTTTTTTATCATTAGCTGCATGTAGAGAAATAGCTAGATTAAAACGTATATCGTCATCTGCTAGTTGTTTTATCATTTTTGAAATACCAGCTGTTGAAACAGTTATACGTTTAGGTGAAATTTCAAGTCCTTGTTTCGAAGTGATTTTTTCAATTGATGATAAGACATTTTTATAATTTAAAAGAGGTTCTCCCATTCCCATAAAAACAATATTTGTAATTTTTCTTTTATAAATTTTTTTTACTTCTTCGTTTATTAAAAAAACTTGATCATAGATTTCATCAGGTAGTAAATTTCTTAGTCTTTTAAGTTTTCCAGTAGCACAAAATTTACAACTTAAACTGCATCCAACTTGAGAAGAAATACAAGCAGTCAAACGTTTTTTACTTGGAATTAAAACACCTTCAATATTATTATCATCATTTAGCTTAAACGCAAATTTTATAGTATTGTCATTACTTTTCTGAATCCTTGATATTTCAAGAGAATTAATATAAAAATGGTTATTTAATAAAGTTTTTATTTTGTTATCAAGATTTGACATTTTTTCGAAATCCTTGACACCTTTTTTCCATAACCAATCATATACTTGTTGTCCTCTAAAACTTTTTTCATTATTCAATTTAAAAAAGTTTTTAATTTCATCTAAAGTTAACGACCTTATATTTGATTTATCTTTTGACATCAAGCAAAGATAGTTTATCTTTGAAATAATGAGATATTTAAAAGCGGATATAATTTATCCACTATATTGTCCACCAATAAAAAATGGAGTCTTAGTAGTTGATAATATGGGGGAAATTAAAGATATTCTTAGTTGCGATAAAGGGTTAATAAATATTGAGTATTACAAAGGAATTTTATGTCCTGGATTTGTTAATACTCATTGTCATTTAGAGCTCTCCCATTTATTAGGAAAAATTCCAAAAAACACAAAACTTCCTAGTTTTTTACATCAAATTTCTAAAAATCGAACATTAACTGATGTTGATGTAAAAAAATATATTCAAAAAGCTAATTTAGAGATGCGAAAAAATGGAATTATTGCTGTAGGTGATATTTCAAATACATCATTAACTTTTGAGATAAAAAAAACTAGTGAGATTTACTATCATACTTTTATTGAAATATTTTCACTTGATAAGCGTAAAGCTAAAGAGGTTTATAGCTCTGCTTTAAGGTTAAAAAAAAAATGTTCAACGAAATCCTCTATAGTTCCACATGCAACATATTCAGTTTCTGAAGAACTCTTTAATATTATAAGTAAAAATAATAATGGCGAGATTATTTGCATCCATAACCAGGAAACAAAATCAGAAGATGAACATTTCTCAAAAAATTCAGGAGACCTAAATTTTTATTTAAATAAATATGCTAAAAATGAATATAAAGATACTTCAGCACTAAAATTTGCAGTTAATAGAATGCCTAATTGTTCTACAATGTTAGTGCATAACACTTATACAAGTTCAAAGGACGTTAAATGGGCAACAAAAAATATTTCAGACCTCTATTGGTGTACATGTCCTAAAGCAAATATTTATATTGAAGATAAACTTCCAGATTATAATTTATTCCTCAACTCTAAGATGACAATAGGAACAGATAGCTTAGCATCCAATGATACTTTGTCAATTTGGTCTGAAATAAAAATATTGAAAAAGCATACAAAAATTGACTTAAATACATTATTAACTTGGGGTTGCAAAAATGGTGCTGAATTCTTAAAGATGGATCATTTAGGAACATTTGAAAAAGGTAAAAGGCCAGGAGTAAATAATATATTTAATTCCAAAATCAATGTTTTATTTTAAGTTTAAAAATATTTCAGCTATTTTAATATCTTCTTTAGTTGTAATTTTTATATTTTTTTTATTTCCATTTACTAAATAAATATTATGACCCAAACTTTCAAAGACACTGGCGTCATCAGTAAAGGTCTTATTATATGGTTGCATGTACGCTTCTTTAATCAAATCAACATTAAAACATTGAGGTGTTTGTACTCTTACGACACCATCTCGTTCTATTTTTTTATTTTCATCATTAAAAACCTTTCTTAAACTATCGTCAATTTTCACATAAGGAATGGCACAGTTATATTTTAATGTATATTCTAGACAATTAGTAATTATTTTTTTATCAACAATAGGCCTTACCCCATCATGAATAAACACAACTCCTTTCTCACATGCTAATTTCAATCCATTTTTTACAGACTCAAAGCGATTTATACCACCAAAGACAATACTATGCTTAATTTTAAAATTGTATTTAACACATAAATTTTTCCAGTAACTCTGATATTTTTCAGGAAGCACAAGAATGATATTATTTTTTGAAAATATGTTAGAAAAACTTTTGATTGTATGCATTAAAATAGGCTTTCCAGCAAGCTTTAAGAATTGCTTTGGAATATTACTTTTCATTCTTATTCCTGAGCCCCCAGCAACTATTATTGTATAAATATTCAAATTAAAGAATTAACATTGCATCACCATAAGTAAAGAATCTGTATTTGTTTTTCACAGCTTCTTCATAGGCTTTCATCATTAGATCGTAGCCTCCAAAAGCACATACCATCATTAATAATGTAGATTTTGGAGTATGAAAATTCGTTATCATGCAATTTGCAATAGAAAAATTATATGGTGGGTATATAAATTTATTTGTCCAACTATTAAAAGGTGTCATTCTATTTTGAGTTGTTACAGCACTTTCAATTGATCTCATGGAGGTTGTTCCTATCGCACAAACTTTCTTTTTTTGAATTATTCCATTATTAATAATATTAACAGTTTCTTCAGGAATAATAACTCTTTCCGAATCCATTTTATGTTTACTTAGATCTTCTACTTCAACAGGTCTAAATGTTCCCAATCCAACGTGAAGTGTTAGTTCCGCAAAGTCAACACCAATGATTTCTAATCTTTTCATTAATTCTCTACTAAAATGTAATCCTGCAGTTGGAGCAGCAACTGCCCCTTCATGTTTTGCATATATTGTCTGATATCTTTCTTCATCGTCTGCATCTGGTTCTCTAGTAATATATTTTGGAAGAGGAGTTTCGCCTAATATTTTTAACTGTTCACGAAAATCTTCATATTCACCATCAAATAGAAAACGTAATGTTCTACCTCTAGAAGTTGTATTATCGATTACTTCTGCTACTAAGGAATTATCATCTCCAAAATATAATTTATTACCAATTCTGATTTTTCTTGCTGGATCAACTAAAACATCCCAAAGTAGATTTTCTTTATTTAACTCTCTTAATAAAAACACTTCAATTCTAGCACCAGTTTTTTCTTTGTTTCCATACATTCTTGCTGGAAAAACTTTTGTATTGTTGAAGATCATGACATCACCATCATCAAAATAGTTTACAATGTCTTTAAATGTTTTGTGTTCAATTTTTTCATTTTTTCTATTTACAACCATAAGCTTAGACTCATCTCTATTTTTTGTAGGTCTGTCAGCTAGTAATTCATTTGGTAAATCGAAATTAAATTGTGAAAGTTTTCTTTTTATCATAGTAAAATTAAATTCAAAAAGGAGCCAAATATACGAAATAAAAAATCATATTGTTCATTGATTTATTAATTCAATATTTTTAACAGTATTTATATTTATTGCATTATTTAAATTATAATTCCCAATACGTCTTCTACATAGTTCCGTTAAATGTGCGCCACTGTTTAAGCTTTTTCCAAAATCATTTGCAATTGATCTTATATAAGTCCCTTTACTACATGTGATATTAAAATAAACATTTGGGAGTTCAATTTTATTTATTTCAAATTTAAATACTTCTACTTTTCTAGGCTCTATTTTTATTTTTTCTCCTTTTCTAGCTTTTTCGTAAAGTCTAACTCCATTTTTTTTTAATGCTGAATAAATAGGAGGTGATTGTAAAATCTTTCCAGTAAAATTTTTAGTTTTTTGATATATCATTTCTTTTGTTAAGTGCTCGTAAGAGTAAACTTCATCAACTTCTGTTTCCAAATCATATGAAGGAGTAGAGCTTCCTAACCTCATACAGCCATAATATTCTTTTTCTAGTTCTTGAAATTTATATATACTTTTTGTCATCTTACCTACACACAATATTAGCAAACCAGTTGCTAATGGATCAAGTGTTCCAGCATGACCAACTTTAATTTTCTTTATTGCATATTGAGCTCGTAAAATAGTTCTAATTTTTTTTACAACATCAAATGAAGTCCATTTTATAGGTTTATCAACTAATATAAAACCGTTCTTGGAATTTTCGGACATTTTAAAGTTTAATTAAAATAGCAGTTAATCCAATTAAAAAACAGTAGTATGAAAAATATTTTAATTTACTTTTTTTAACTAGGTTTATCATCCACTTGCAAGCTATTATTCCTGTAATAAACGCACTTGTAAAACCAAAAAACAAACTAGTTAAATCAACGGTGTTAGAGCTTATTTCTCCGCTTATTATGTCACTTGCCATTTTGCCGAGTATTAATGGAACAACCATTAAAAAAGAAAATTTTGCGGCTTTTTCCTTATTGATTCCTAATAAAACTGATGTTGAAATAGTTGCACCAGACCTAGAGATTCCAGGTATGATAGCTATTGCTTGAGACACTCCAATAATTAAGGCATTTTTGAAAGAAACATCTTTATTTAGTGTATATTTTTTATCAGATAAAAAAAGTAAAACCCCTGTTATAATTAGCATACAACCAACCAAAAAAATATCTTCATTAAATAAATTATTGATTTGTTTTTCAAAGAAAAATCCAACAAAACCTGCAGGAATCATTGAGATAATAATTTTAAGTGAAAACCTAAACTGTTGATTATTTTGAAATTTAACTAATCCTAGAATAATTTCCAGCACTTCTTTTCTAAAAATTATTATCGTGCTTAATGCTGTGGCTGAATGTAAAACAATCGTCATTAAAAGCCCTTTTTCAAATAATTTTGATGTTCCAATAATAGATTTAGCTAGTTCTAAATGCCCACTACTACTTACAGGCAAGAATTCAGTTAATCCTTGAATAAATCCAAGAATAATGGCATGAATAATAGATTCCATTGATTAATTTTTAGATCGATATAATATAGCAAAAACCTGTGCAATAAGACCAATTAAAATTAGAATTGGTGCAATAGTTAGTCTTTGAAGATTAAAAATCTCGTAACTAAATTCACTAGGATCTTCGGCTCCACCCCCGCTCATTAAAATAAAACCAGCAGCCATTACAAAAACACCTAAAATCATAATTTGGTAATTTCTCTTTTTAAATGTGTACTTCATAATATATTTTATTTATGTAAATCTTTTTCATTTATGTTAATGTATTTAGTTAAAGCAAATCTAGTAGTTACAGCACTTATTGCAATACCAATAGCAAACATGAAGATAAAAATAACAAATACAAGTTCCAAATCTTTGTTAAGTAGTAGTTCTGGTATTTTATGATCAATTAGAATTAAACTAATTAAAAACAGAATAAAGCTGAAAAAACTGCTTAGAACACCATGTATAATACTATTGGCTAAAAAAGGTTTTCTGATATATTTATTTTCTGCACCAACTAATTTCATTGTTTTAATTAAAAATCTTTTTGAATAAACACTAAGTCTAATAGTGTTATTAATCAATGCAATAGAAATTATAAACAACAAAATCCCAAACCCTAAAAATAATAGACCGACTAATTCTAAGTTTTTATTGACGGATGATACTAAATCTTCTTCAAAAATAACATCTTTGACAAATTCATTTTTTTTCAAAATAGATTTAAAATAATTCATATCAGCTAAATTGGCATTTTGAGCCATAATTGAAACATCAATTGATGCTGATAAAGGGTTATAACCTAAAAAAGAAATAAAATCTTCTCCTATTTCATTTTTTAAAATTTTTGCAGCTTCGCTTTTGCTTATAAACTCTGTTGATTTAATCCAGTTTTCAGAAGCTAATTTTTTTTGAAATTGCAGCAATTCTATTTCTTTAACCTCATCTTTTAATATTATTGTAAAGCCTAAATTTTCTTTTAAATAATTTGATACAGTGTATGATTTAATTATTATAAAACCAAGAATTCCTAGAACATACAACACCAATGAGACACTGATAATTATTGAATTTGAAGAAGTTCTTATTTTTTTATTTGTATTATTCATAATTCTATTCACAAAAGTAATGATTTTACAGCCTTATTAATTAAATTTGTTTATACAGTTAAATAAATGAGTTACAAGTTTAATAAAATAGAAAAAAAATGGCAAGACCGTTGGAGACAAGAGAAAACTTTTTTTGTTTCTGAGAACTCTAATAAAAAAAAGTTTTATGCACTAGATATGTTCCCTTATCCTTCTGGTTCGGGATTACATGTTGGTCATCCTCTCGGGTATATAGCTTCTGATATTTTTAGTCGGTACATGAGACTTAAAGGATACAATGTTTTACATCCTATGGGTTACGATTCATTTGGATTACCAGCAGAGCAATATGCAATTCAAACTGGCCAACACCCTGCTTTAACAACTAGACAAAATATTGAACGCTACAGAAAACAGTTAGATAAAATTGGGTTTTCATATGATTGGAGTAGGGAGATTAATACCTCAAATCCTGAATATTATAAATGGACGCAATGGATTTTCAAACAATTATTTAACGCCTATTATTGCAATGACCTTAATAAAGCTCTTCCTATTAGTAACTTAATAAATTATTTTTCAAAAAGAGGAAATGATAAAATCAATGCAGAGTGTGATAAGAATACTCCTAAATTTTCTGCAAAGCAATGGAAAAATTGGTCAGAAAAAGAACAGCAAAATATATTATTGAAATATCGCTTGGCATATTTATCTAATACCACTGTTAATTGGTGTCAAGAGTTAGGCACAGTTTTAGCTAATGATGAAATTAAAGACGGTGTTTCAGAAAGAGGAGGTTTTCCAGTTGAAAAGAAAATCATGAAGCAATGGTCTATGAGAATCACTGCTTATGCTGATCGACTTTTAAGTGGATTGTCAAATCTTGATTGGAGTGATTCAATTAAGGAAATGCAATTAAATTGGATAGGTAAATCTAAGGGCGTAACTATAAATTTTTTATTAGAAAACCACAATGATAATATAGAAGTTTTTACTACTCGTCCTGACACAATTTTTGGTGTAAATTTTCTTGTTTTATCTCCAGAACATCATTTAGTTAATAAAATTACTAAAATAGATCAAAAAGATTATGTTGATGAATATGTAAAACTTTCAAAATTAAAATCAGAACGTGATAGACAATCTAATGTTAATTCTATTACAGGTGTGAATACAGGAGCTTATGCTATCCATCCTTTTACTGGAAAAAAAGTTGAAGTTTGGGTTGGAGATTATGTTTTAGCTTCATATGGTACAGGTGCAGTAATGGCTGTTCCCTGTGGAGATCAAAGAGATTGGAATTTCGCAAAGCATTTTAATATTAAAATAATCAATATTTTTAAAAATGTTGATATTTCTCAAAAAGCCAATGAAGATAAAAATTCGATTATAACAAATTCAGATTTTTTAGACGATTTAACAGTAAGTGAAGCATTAGAAAAAGCTATTAAAATTATAGAGAAAAATAAAATTGGAGTCAGTAAAATAAATTATCGACTTCGTGATGCAGTTTTCAGTCGTCAAAGATATTGGGGAGAACCTTTTCCTATTTTTTATAAAAATGAATCTCCCTATTTAGTGCCGGATTCTTGTGTTCAACTTCCAAATATAGATAAGTATTTACCAACAGATACTGGAGAACCTCCCTTAGCTAGAGCTAAAAAAGAAGACTGGAACGTCTTTTATGGAGATAAGATGGAGTATGACACCATGCCTGGATGGGCGGGTTCTTCATGGTATTTTTTACGATATATGGATCCAAGAAATGACAAAGAATTCGTTTCAAGAAAAAAAAGTGATTACTGGGGCCAAGTTGACCTATATGTTGGTGGTGCAGAGCATGCTGTAGGCCATCTTTTATATTCACGTTTTTGGACAAAGTTTTTATATGATTTTAATTTTATTGGTTTTGATGAACCTTTTAAGAAAATGATTAATATAGGAATGATTTTAGGTCGATCTAATTTTGTTTATAGAATTAAAGGTACTAACAAGTTTGTTACTTATGAAAAACACAAAGAGTATCAAACAACAAGACTGCATGTTGACGTTAGTATTGTTGACAAGGATGAATTAAATATTAAAGAATTTAAAAAATGGAGGATTGAATTTAAAAATTCAGAGTTTATTTTTAATAAAAATGGTAAATATATTTGTGGATCAGAAGTGGAAAAAATGAGTAAATCTAAATTTAACACTCAGTCTCCTGATGATATAGTTCAAAAGTTTGGTTCAGATACACTAAGAATTTATGAAATGTTTTTAGGCCCTATAGAGCAATTTAAACCATGGAATACTAATGGAATTAGTGGAGTACATAATTTTTTAAAAAAATTATGGGGTCTATTACATAATTCAGATGGTATTTTTACTGTATCAAATCAAGAACCAAATTTTCAAGAATTAAAATCACTACATAAAACAATTAAAAAAGTTTGTTCTGAATTAGAAAGATATTCATTTAATACTGTTGTTAGTACATTAATGATTTGTTTAAATGAGTTAATAGATTTAAAGTGTAATAAGAGAGAAATAATTCAAAGTTTCATCATTTTACTTTCACCATATGCCCCTCATATTTCTGAAGAAATATGGGAGAAATTAGGAAACAAAACTTCAATAATTAATGCTGAATTACCAAAGTTTAATGAACAATATTTAATTGATAAAAATATTCTCTATCCTGTATCATTTAACGGTAAAACAAGATTTAAAATTGAGCTCGATGCTGATTTAAATCAAAAAGAAATAGAAAAAGAAGTTTTAGATTTTCCTAAAACAATTAAATATTTAGAAGGAAAAGTGCCTAAAAGAATAATTGTCGTTCCAAAAAAAATTGTCAATATAGTAGTGTAATAAATTTTCAGAATATTTAATTCTAGGAAATAAAATTTGATAAATTGCATTTATAAAAAAATTAGCATGGAATGGAATGATAAAATTAAAAATAAGCTGTCAAAATTAGATGGAAAATACTCTGATTCAGGACAAGATTTATCATCATACTTAGATGGACTTCTTTATTCAAATCCTCTTTACTATTGGGATTACATATCGTTAGACACGCTCTTGTCTTTACAACAGCCTAAAACTGATTTTCCAGATGAGCAAATATTTATAATTTATCATCAAATAACAGAGTTATACTTTAAACTTTCTTTACATGAAATAGAGCAGATTTCTAATAACGGTAAAAATATTTCAAATGATGGAAAAGATCTAGGATGGAATAAAAAATTAAGAGTTGATTTTTTTATTGATAGATTAAATAGAATAAATAATTATTTTGAAGCTCTAATAAAATCATTTGGAATTATGGTTAATGGAATGGAAAAAGAACAATTTTTAAAATTCCGCATGTCTTTACTACCTGCTAGTGGCTTTCAATCTGCACAATATAGATTAATAGAAATTTGTACAACTGACATTAATAATTTAGTTCAAAAAGATAAAAGAAATTCATTAATTAATTCAAAGATAGCTGATCAAGCAAAACATTTTTATTGGATGAAGGGAGCTGTACAACTTGATACAAATAAGAAAACCCAAATGCTCGAAAATTTTGAAAAAAAATATATGAAGATATTTATTCAAAAAGCGGAAGAGTTTAAAAATAAAAATATCCTATTTAAGTATAATTCGTTATCAGAAAAAGAAAAAAAGGACAATAATTTAATTACTTCCCTTCGTCAATTAGATTTAAATATTAATGTTAATTGGCCTTTAGTTCATTATAAGTCTGCTGTACGTTATTTAAGTCTTGATGAGAACGATATTCCAGCTACAGGAGGAACAAATTGGCAAAAATATTTACCACCTAGATTTCAAAAGCGTATATTTTTCCCTGATTTATGGACTGAAGATGAAAAAGATAACTGGGGTAGACAATGGGTTTTAAGTGCTTTAAAAGATAGTTAGAATGAACATGTTACATGTCATAAAATATTATTTTTTTATTTTGTTTTTAATTTTTCTTACTTCATGTAATTCAAGAAATAGTTTTTCATCTAAAAATAAACCTGCCCCAATAATTAAATATGGAATGGCTGTCGATTCATTTAAAGTTCTTGAAGGATCTATTCTGCCAGGCCAAACACTTGGAGAAATATTCTATTTACATCACATAGATCATCCACAAATTGATAAGATAGTTAGGCATTCAAAGGGAATCTTTAATTTTAGAACTGCTAGGGCAGGTAAAAAATATACTATTTTATGTTCTAGAGATTCTTTAGAAACAGCACAATGTTTGATATATGAAGAGTCGCACGTTAATTATATTGTTTTTGACTTGAGAGACTCAATTAACGTATACAGGGGAGAAAAAGAAATAAAAATTAAAGTACGTCAAGCTAGTGGCTTTATAAAAACATCTTTATGGGATGCGTTAATCTCAAGTAAAATGAGTCCAGCTCTAGTAATGGAGTTATCTAGTATTTATGCTTGGACAATTGATTTTTTTAGAATTCAAAAGGGAGATTTTTTTAGAGTTATCTATGAAGAAAAATTTGTTGAAGATGAATTTATTGGAATTGGTCAAGTTATAGCTGTTGAATTTAATCATTCAAAAGAAAATTTTTATGCTTTTTATTTTAAAAACAATAAAAACTTTGGTGATTACTTCGATGAAAAAGGTGGAACTTTAAGAAAAGCTTTTTTAAGAGCACCATTAAATTTTTCTCGAATCAGCTCTCGATATAGTAAAAGGAGAAGACATCCAGTTACAGGAAGAATTAAAGCACATTTAGGCACAGATTATGCAGCTCCTACAGGTACACCTATATTATCAACTGCAAATGGAACAGTAACTGAGGCTAGATATAAAAGGAATAATGGTAATTATGTCAAAGTGAGACACAATAGCACCTATACTACTCAGTATTTACACATGAGTAAAATCAAAAGTGGAATTCGTCCAGGAGTATACGTAAAACAAGGAGAAGTTATAGGATATGTGGGCAGTACAGGTTTAGCAACAGGCCCACATGTATGTTATCGATTTTGGAAAAATGGAGTGCAAGTTGATCCATATAAACAAAAACTACCACCATCAGACCCTGTAGCAGAAAGTGATAGATCAAATTATGAAAGTTTAAAAGATAGTCTTATGAATGTCCTAATATCCATTCCATTAAAATCAAGTGATATTACTAAAAATGATACAATTAATTCTAATAATATTATAATTTAAATTCTTGAGATTATTTGTTTTTATATTTTTTTATTCTTTAGTTAAGTTATCTTATTCAGCGGATAATTTTTTTGTAAAAAACAAAGGACAATTTCATAAAAATGTAGTAGCAAAATCAAACCTTCCATCCGGAGCACTTTTTTTAGAAGAGCGCGGTTTAACATATAACTTTATAAACTCAAAACATCAAGGACATTATAATTTTGATACTTCAAATGTGATTAATGGACATTCTTTTAGTTGGATTTTTGATAAAAGTCAAAAACCTAAAATTATTTTTAAAAAAAAGATTCAAGGAAAAGTTCATTATTTCAAAGAAAAACATATAACTAATTTAAGTAGATTTCAAGAAGTTTTATATCAATCTATTTATCCAAAAATTGACTACAAAATTTATTCTTATTGTGATAGTTATAAATATGATTTTGTTATTCATCCTCAAGGAAATCCAAAAAATATTAAATTAAAACTAGAAGGAATAGAAGATGTTAATATTATCAACGGGAAACTACTCATTAAAACTAGATTCAATGAAATTATTGAAGAGCCTCCTTACGCCTATCAAATAATAAACAACAAAATTGTTCAAGTAGATTGTGAGTTTATTTTAAAAAAAAATATTTTATCATTTAATTTCCCAAAAGGATATAATAAAAAGAAAAAATTAATAGTAGATCCAGTATTAATTTTTTCGTCTTATTCTGGTTCTTATGCTAACAATTTTGGTTATACAGCTACATACGATGATTATGGGTTTTTATATTCTGGAGGCACAACTTTTAACATAGGGTATCCAACTACACTAGGAGCATATTCTGAAACATATAATAATTCAGTTTCTGGTACAGATATTGTATTAAGCAAATATGATACTACAGGAACATTTTTAATTTTCTCAACTTATTTAGGAGGTAGTCAAGATGAAGTCCCCCATAGCTTAGTAGTATATGAAAATGAACTTTTTATGATGGGAACATCTGGTTCAAATGATTTTCCCACGACTCAAGGATGTTTTGATAACACATTTAATGGAGGTACAAATATTTCAGTTTCTGGTGTTGGCATTAATTATAATAATGGTTGTGATATTGTTTTAAGTAGATTTTCTTCAGATGGCTCACAATTATTATCATCAACCTATATAGGAGGTAGTATGAATGATGGATTTAATACAGTGGTTGATTTAAGTTTTAACTATGCTGATCAGATGAGAGGAGAGATTGATTTTGATAAAGAAGGAAATTGTTATATTTCTTCTTGTACTCAGTCTAATGATTTTCCAGTTGTAAATAGTCTAATTCAACCTCTTCTTCAAGGAAATCAAGATGGGATTATCTTAAAAATTGATAAAAATTTTTCTAATTTAATATGGAGTACTTTTTTAGGGGGATCAAATAATGATGCAATTTACTCAATGGCATTTGATAAAAATGATGATGTTTTTGTTTGTGGTGGAACAAAGTCTATTAATTTTCCCACAACATCTAATGCATATCAACCTGATTATATTGGTGGAAGTACAGATGCTTTTATAACAAAGATTAATAAAAATGGTTCTTCAGTAATAAATTCAACTTTCTTTGGTTCTGAAAAATATGATCAAGCTTATTTTATAGACTTGGATAAAAATAATTCAACTTATATTTATGGACAAACGTTAGCCCCTGATAGCACATTAATATTTAATGCTAATTTTTCTGAATTAAATAGCGGTCAATTTATAGCTAAGTTTAATTATAACTTATCAAATTTAGATTTTTCAACAGTTTTTGGATCAGGTTCAGGAATAATTGATATTTCTCCCACAGCATTTTTAGTAGATGTTTGCAATAGAATTTATTGTTCAGGATGGGGAGGAAGCACCAACGCTTTGCATGGAGGTCCTGGAGGTAATACTGGAGGACTAACTACAACATCAAATGCTTTTCAAACAACAACAGACAGTAGTGATTTTTACCTTATAATCATTGAGGATAATGCTAATTCATTATCATATGCTACTTTTTTTGGAGGCTCACAATCTTCAGAGCATGTAGACGGGGGTACAAGTAGGTTTGACAGAAAAGGAATCGTTTATCAGTCAGTATGCGCAGGTTGTGGAGGATTTTCAGATTTCCCAACAACACCAAATGCAGTTTCTAGTGTTAATAATTCTTCATGTAATAATGCGGTATTTAAGTTTGATCCAGAATTTAATTTATCTATTGCAAATTTTTCTGCACCTGAGTACACATGTTCAAAAACTATAAGCTTTATAAATTTAAGTCATGGTAGTAATCAATATTTGTGGAGCTTTGGTGATGGTAGCTTTTCAAATGATAAGTCTCCAACATACAGTTATAAAAACCCGGGTGTTTATAATGTCACCTTGTTTACTTCTGATTCATCTTCTTGTAATTTAGCAGATACAATTACTAAAGTTATTACTATTCAAGAAAATGAAAATAACATATTAGATACTTTATCTATTTGTAGAGGAGATAGTTTGTTTATAGAATTTCCACTTAAAGAAGATTACAGCTATACTTTAAATTCCCAAACTAATTATTCTCTTAGCATAAATAATACTTTTATACAACCATTTGATAGTACAGAATTTATTTTGATTGGTAATTACAAGGATTGTATAGACACAATAATCCAATACGTTACTGTCAATGATCTTGATTTTAATGTTTCTTCCGAACAAGAAATCTGCTCACAACCATTAACTCTTTTTATTAGCACTAATGATTCTTATGATATTTCATGGTCTTCAGAAGAAGAGTTTTCAATTTTGTCAAATGATAGTATTAAAGTTTTTTATCCTGGTGAATATTTTTTGGAAGTCTCTAAATATGGCTGTAAGAAAAAAGATACAATTATTATAGGTTTGACAGATGATTGTTGTACAGAAAAAAACTTTAGCATTCCTAATGCATTTTCTCCTAATGGAGATAATATTAATGATTATTATAAAATTAAAGAAAAGGATAATATATCATTGATTGATTATTTTGAATTAAAAATTTTTAATAGATGGGGCGAAAAGGTTTTTGAAAGTAATGACGAAAAAAATAGTTGGGATGGAACATTCAAGTCAAAAAAATTAAATACAGATGTTTTTGATTTTTATTTAAATATAAGATGTATTGGTGGTAATAGTTTTTTTAAAAAAGGTAATATTACATTAATCAAGTGAAAAAAACACTTTTCATAATACTTTTTGTTTTGCCAAATATTATATTTTCACAAGACATCCATTTCACTCAAATGTTTAAAAATCTATTATATTTAAACCCATCCATGTCTGGATTTTTTGATGGTCAATACAGGATTAATGCTCAACATCGTTCACAATGGAGTAGTGTTAGTATTCCATTTAAAAGTACTAGTTTTTCTGTTGATCGACAATTTAATAAAACCGGTATTGGAGTTCAACTTTTATTAGACGAATCAGGAACTTCAATTTTAAGAAATAATCAATTAAATTTATTGTTCTCAAATAAAATCCAAAAATGGAGGCTTGGAGTTCAGCTTGGTGTAGCGCAAAGGTCAATTAATTATAGTAACCTTAATTTTAGTGATACAGAGTCTTTTGTTGGTGATGAAAAAATATATTTTGATTTTGGATTTGGAGTTTATCGTAAAATATTAATTAATAAAAAAAATATAGAAATAGGCTTTTCATCATTTCACTTAAATAAACCAGATCAGTCTTTTTCAGAAAATAAGGATAAATTAAATATTCGTAGTAATCTTCATTCAAAAGTAGAATTTAATTTATCGGAATACTGGGATATAACCCCAACAATTATTTTTCAGAAACAAAATGCGTATCAACAAATTTTATTTGGAAGTTTTGCCGAGTTTGACATAAGTAATTTCTATTCTAAGAACATAGAATTAGAGTTAGGCTTATTTCATAGGTGGAGGGATGCAATTAGTATTTTAATGGGAGCAAAATTTGAAAATACTTCCGTCACATTATCTTATGATTGGAATATTTCTGATTTAGTGCCGGCAAGCAACGGCATTGGTGCATGGGAAATATCTTTTATACATATTATCAATAATATAATTTCAAGGCCAAACTCATATAAGGTTTGTCCTATTTATTTATGATTAGATTTTTAATAATATTATTAATAACATTAAACGTTCAGTTATGTTTAAGTCAAAATAAGCAAGCTATTTTGACTGAAGCTAATTATTATTATGACATTTCAGACTTTTATACTGCTAAGTATTATTATGAGCAGGCTTATCAGCTAGATAGTTTAGATCTAGATATTGTCTTGGGATATGCCGAAGCATGTCGAAACACTAATAATTATAAGTTAGCAAGTAATTTATATAAACAAGTAATTGATCTTGATAAAAAATCAAAATTTTTAGAAGCTTACCTATGGCAAGGTATTATGTGTAAATATTTAGAGGAATATGATAAAGCTAATTTAATTTTAAAAAAATATATCGACTTAAACCTAGATCCATTTAGTTTTAATTATAAAAAAGCATTAGTAGAAATCAAAGGTGTAGAGCTAGCTTTAGAAATGAAATCTAAAAAAGACAGTATTTTTCCTTTAGATCAAAATATTAATTCAAAATATTCAGATTTTGCCCCTTTCCCTATTGGGGACAGCATAATTTATTTTTCTTCGCTATCAAAAATTGATGGTATTGAAAATGAACACCTTTTTATGCATCAATCTAAAATGTTTAAGTCTAAACAAAATGAGTTACCAAATGAATTACCAATATTTAATTCTCTTAATTTCCATGTTGGAAATATTAGTTTTAATTCAAATTATGATAAGGTATATTTTACAAAATGTAAAAGTGATGATAATGCTATGAGTTGTGTTATCTTTTCCTCAAAGAATAAAAATGGTATTTGGGAAGAACCAATTCCAATGCGTAAAGAAATAAATCAAGTTAAAACTAACAATACTCACCCTCAATGGGCTTATTGGAAAGGTCGAGAAGGAATATTCTTTTCTTCTAATAGAGATGGCGGATATGGTAATATGGACATATGGTTTGCTTCAGATGAAGATGGAGAAGCTGAAAACCTTGGAAATATTATAAATACTTTAGGAAATGAAGTAACTCCGTTTTATTGTGAAGAAGAAAAAAAAATATATTTCAGCTCTGATTTTCATCCAGGAATTGGTGGTTATGATATTTTTGAATCTAATTGGAATAGTTATTGGGACAAGTCAACTAATATTGGAAGACCTTTAAATAGCAGCCATAATGATTTATATTATGTTAGTAAAAAAAATAGTCCATTAAAGGGTTATCTTACTTCTAACAGAAAAGGTTCTTTATTTATAGATTCAGAAAGTTGTTGTAATGATATTTATGAATTTTTAAAATATGAAAAATGTGTTTGTAAAGAAATTGATAGTCTTGAAAAGAAAATGCAATCTCAATTTCCAATAGCTCTTTATTTTGATAATGATCAACCAAACCCTAATAGCAGAGACACTGTTTCTTTAAATAATTATCAAACTACATATGATTTGTATTTGAAAGAAAAAGAAAACTATATCTCTAAATATAGCAGTGCTTTTGTTGGGAAATTCAAAATTGAAGCTAAAAATCAAATGAAAGATTTCTTTAATAGTTTCGTTAAACAAGGTTTTTTAGATTTAAAAATTTTTGCAGATCAACTTAAATTAGCTGTTCAGTATAATGTAAGTATTCAAATTAAAATTAAAGGATTTGCGAGCCCTTTAAATGATAAGGAATATAATATGTCCTTAGCAAAAAGAAGAATATCATCATTGAAAAATTATTTAAGAGAATTTCAAGATGGTTATTTAAGTCCTCATATAGATTCAGGAAAAATAATTTTTGTTGAATTACCTTTTGGGGAAAATAAAGCCAATAATAAAATCAGCGATAATCCTTATGATAGGAATAAATCAGTTTATAGTATTGAGGCTGCCAATGAGAGAAGAATAGAAATTCAAGCAATATCCTTTAATAAACAATAATTATTTTAATTCAAATTACTCCAGTCAGTTTCCACAGATATAATGCCTAATACTGGATCATTTAATGTTGCGTCTAATTCATAGCAATTAATCTTATCTATACTCCAAGTTTCAACGCCTCCTGTTGTTGATGTAAATGTTATAGAAGTTAATGTATTGGTAAATGTTCCAACCTCTGTAATAGACGTCCCGTCAGAAAAAATAGCCGTATATGAGTACATGCCAACACCATCAAGTTCGTCAAAAGAAAGTACAAAACCTGCATTTGAGCCTTGTTCAACACCATTTACTACAAATGAATTAGAGACCCATGCTCCACCTAATACGCTATAAATACATGAACCATCATCTTGATTTGCATCAGGGTTATAATTTACTGCACAATCATCAGTACATCCAGATACATTTGGAGTACTTGAACTTGAACTATCACTACAAGATGTTAATAGAGCTATTGGAAGAAATGATAAAAGATAAAATAAATTTTTCATAGGTAAAAATATTTTTTCTCAAACATAATATATATTTTTAAATTAAAAAAATTTAATTATGAAGCCAACACTTTTAATACTTGCTGCAGGAATGGGTAGTCGATATGGAGGGTTAAAACAAATTGATGGAATTGGCCCTAATCAAGAGCCAATAATTGAATATTCAATATATGACGCCATTAGTTCTGGTTTTGGGAAAATTGTTTTCGTGATACGAAAAGAGTTTGATGAAGCCTTTCGTTCTCGTTTTAATCAGTTTTCTGATCGTATCAATATCGAATATGCTTATCAGCCGGTTAATATAAAGTTAGATGGTGTTGATATTGTAGAAAGAGCAAAACCTTGGGGTACTTCTCATGCTGTATTAGTAGCAAAAGATATTATTAATGAGCCCTTTGCAGTAATTAATGCTGATGATTATTATGGAGCAGGCTCATATAAATTGATGGCAGATTTTTTAATTAATGAATGTAAGCCAAATTTAATGTCAATGATAGGATATACTTTGCGAAATACTCTATCAGATCATGGCACTGTTAATAGGGGAGTATGTACTGTCGATAAAAAAAATAATTTAGTAGAAGTTGTTGAAAGAATCAAGATAGCAAATCAAAACGGTAAGGTTAAATATAATATTGGTTCTGATGAAGAAAGTGGAGAGTTAAATCCAGACTTCAGTGTTTCTATGAATTATTGGGGATTTCACCCATCAATTTTTAATAAAATAGAATATGGCTTACATAATTTTATTAAAGAAAATTCAAAAAATCCAACAGCCGAATATTATATTCCAAATATTGTAACAGACATGATTATGTCAAATAAAATGTCTGTTAGAGTTATACCGACAAATGATAATTGGTTTGGAGTAACCTACAAAGAAGATAAGCCAATGGCTGTAGCTGAAATTAATAAATATATTAAGTCAGGCATATATCCGAAAAATTTGTGGGATTAATCTGATACTGTTGGTTCCACCCAGTCTCCATTTGAGCGAATAAGTTCAATTAATGCGTCAACAGCTTTATCTTCAGGAATATTTCTTTCTACTACATCTTTTTCTTTATATAGGGTTATCTTTCCTACTCCAGTCCCTACATAACCATAATCAGCGTCAGCCATTTCTCCGGGACCATTAACGATACAACCCATAATTCCTATCTTAACTCCTTTTAAATGATCTGTTTTTGCTCTTATTTTTGCAGTTGTTTCTTCTAAATCAAAAAGTGTCCTTCCGCAACTAGGGCAAGAAATATATTCTGTCTTTGAAATCCGTGTTCTAGTTGCTTGTAGTATTCCAAAAGCTAATGAATTTATCATTTGATCAGACCCACAATTATTAGCACTGATTGAAATTCCATCTCCAAGCCCATCAAGTAATAACGCACCTATATCAATAGAGCTAGAAATCTGGATTTGTTGATCAGATAAATTATTATATTTTCTTCTAATAAGAACAGGTGATTTTATCTTATTTTCAATTAGAGATACGAATAATCTTCTTTGCTCTGCAATACCATTTTCATTATGTGTATCTATTAAAAGAACTGCTGTCTTATCTTCTTTAATTTTATATAAAAGTTCTTTGTTTAAATCAGAATAATATACCTGCACTAAATTCATTTTTTTTGATTTTTCACTATCACTCAAGTATTCTTCAGCAGATAAATATGGGAAACCTTTTTTATGTAGTTTCCACTTTTTATAGTTATAAACTATACCTAATGTACCAGGTACTTCAAAATTAATTTCATGATCTCCAACAAAAACATAGTCTGCTGCCATGTCTGAAATATGCCATTTATCTAAAGGCACTGAATAGTTATATCCAATAGCAAAAAATGATGCTGGTGTTATTTTCTTTTTGCGCGAAAAGTCTGCATTTACAACTGGTGTGTTTTTTCCACCAATATTTAAAATAGTATTTGAATTTCTTTTTTTGTACTCAAACGAAGTTAGTGGAGATGTTTTTATTTCATTTATCTTTTTATGAAAATTAAATTTTTCAAAATGTGTTAATATTTTTTCAGCTACAGGTATTTCATATTCTGGTGCCTCAGTCAACGAAACTCTAATTGTATCTCCAATACCATCTGCTAGAAGAGCTCCTATTCCTACAGCAGACTTTATTCTTCCATCTTCACCTTCTCCTGCTTCAGTAACTCCTAAGTGAAGAGGATAATTCATGTTATTATTTATCATTTCTGCAACAAGCATTCTATATGCATGCACCATTACTCTTGTATTTGATGCTTTCATTGATATTACAATATCATGATAATCTTCTTCTTGACAAATTCGTAGAAATTCCATGGCAGACTCTACCATTCCCTTAGGGGTATCTCCGTATCGACTTAAAATCCTATCAGACAATGACCCATGGTTTGTTCCAATACGCATAGTGGTTCCATTTTCTTTACATATATTGATTAATGGAATAAATCTTTTTTTGATACGTATAAGTTCTTCTAGATATGCTTGATCAGTATACTCTATATGTTCAAAGCGTTTTTTATCAGCATAATTCCCTGGATTAATTCGAACTTTTTCAACAATTCCTGCAGCTATTTCAGCAGCGTTTGGAGTAAAATGAATATCTGCAACTAAAGGAGTATCATACCCTTTTTTTATTAACTCATTTTTAATAATCTGTAAGTTTTCAGCTTCTTTTTTACTTGGAGCAGTGATTCGTACAATTTCACACCCTGCATCAATCATTCTAATAGATTGCTTAACTGTAGCTTGTGTATCCATTGTGTCAGTTGTAGTCATGGATTGTATACAAATAGGATTGTTTCCCCCAACACCTACATTTCCAATCATTACTTCACGAGTTTTAAATCTAGAGTATTTAGTTAAGCTATTACAGTATTTTGATTTTGACATAAGCTAAACAAAATTATAAAACATGAATTTATTACAGATACAATTTACTATCTATTTAATATGATTTTTTTTGTTTTTACCGATTCATCATCTTTTATCTTTAAAAGATATAAACCATTTGGATAGTCAGTGAGATCATGAGTTTTGTAATATGAATTATTATTTATCTCTTTTTCCCATATTTTTATTCCACTTATGTTAGTTAGCTCAAGTTTTATTCTTTTATTTTTTTCTGATTTGTAATCGATTGTAAAAGTTCCAGATGAAGGATTTGGAAAAATATTTAATGATTTTTCTTTTTCTTCAAAAACATTTGATACCCCACCAGCTACTGTAAAATGATGAACTATTTTTGACCCAAAATCTGGTTGAAATGTTTTTAAAATAAACGGAGGAAATACTTGCTGAAACTTAATTGTTCCTGTTCCAGTTGTAGCATTACTCCACCAAAAATCCATTCCATCTTTATTGCTATCAGTTAATTCAAAAGTATAACAACCTGGATCTAAATTTACTGTATCAATATTATATTGATTACTATTCAAACCAAACCTCCAATACAATGCAGTGCCATTTTCGTCAGAAATAACCCAAGAGTTTTCAGCACCATAATTATTTGCTTGAATAACAACTTTAAAATTACCATCTTGATAATTTGGAACTAATTCAAAATAAGAACTCATAGCATCATTTTCTGGCTGCTCATCTATTCCACCATTAGGGTTTAACAGACGAACATTAAATTTATTTTCATTTCCATTAAATAGAAATGATGGCAAAACAATACGCTCGCTTTCTAAATATTTTATACTTCCATTCCATTGGAAAGTTTCAGTTGTCCCTCCTTCCATTTCATATTCAATAGTTAGATTTGTAATTAGTGTTTTACCTAGATTTTTAACCTTGATTTCAGGGTTTCCACATACTGGATTAAATCTCATGTGCATATCTTTATTACTAGGGCTTATGATATCTTCTACTTCAACATTTAAAACATAATTTGCTGGGCCGAATTCAAAAAATTGTGCTGCACAAGAGTATGAAGCACCAGCAGATGCGTTAAAGCTTGTAAAATCTATGTCAAACAAAGCAGAGTCTCCTGGTGTAATATAATTTGTAATGTTATGTTTAAAAATTGGTACAGCTTCACCTGGACACCAATTTGCTCTATCAAATATCCAAGTTCCTCCTTGAGGATAAATAGCATTAAATCCACAGTCATCTTTCCACATCTCATTTGATCCTATATTATTACCATTCACATATAAATAATAATAAATATTTGGTGTGAATTCTCCTGCTTGTCCATGACCACTAGGAACAAATCTAAATTCATGTTCTGATGCATTAGCTAAAGTGTGTAATTTTTTTTGTGGCATTTGGTTTGTTTCAAAATCAATTGATGATGAATAATTGTATGAAGCAGCTGCATTTTTATAAAGATTAGAAAGATTTAATACTTTTCTGGGAGGTACTCCTGAAATGAATTCAAAATCTGTTGTTACACTAAATCCACTACTCCAACCAGAGTAAAATGCATCAATCTCTACTGAATCTACTAGTAAATGGGCAAAATCAGTTATATCGTATGAAAACACATGTTTCCAATTAGGGTCATAACCATTTGATCCAGGTGCTTGCATATACGTTCCATATGGTGTAATAGCTCTACCTAATTCATACTCTTCAATAACCTCAAAGGTATTATATATGTAATAGTTAGTAAGATAGATTAAACTGTCATTTTGGACCCAAGTAGAGTCAATAATTAAACCTAAACTATCATAATCGTAATAAAAATAATTTGAGGCATAGCCAATACTACTATCTGTTGCGGATAAAGGATTGCTTGGATCGTTAAAATATATTATTGAAATAGGCTCATTGAAAATTGTATCTATTGAGCCTAAACTATCTAATTGAATATAAAAAGTTGGAGAATATGAATAATATAAAGAGTCTAAAACAGAACCATCAACAGTAAAATTTGGGGTTGTTGTTAAAGTTGAATCATATTCTCCTGTTCTATGTCTCAATGTTATATGAGTAGTATAATCCCATCCACTACAACCTGTAGATGCGCAACCCATTGTATAGTGAAGCATGATTTTTCTATACTCCTCAGTACCATCAGGAAACACTCCCCATTGTTTGTAGTGACCATACCAGGTCATATCTACATTATCATGTGCTCTAACAAAAGTTGTGTCTTCCGCATAAGTGTATAAAGAAAGAAATAGAGCTAAAAAAAATAATACTTTTTTCATAAGATTTATTTTATTACTTGGAATTTACTTGATTTGATTTCATCTTTGTTCGATATTTGATAAAAGTATAATCCCGTTGCTAAATTTTGAACATCCATTATATATTTTCTATTGATGGTTTTTTCTAAAACAAGTTTTCCATCTGAACTATAAACAATTATTATTGAAGGTTTTTCAACTTCAAATGTAACATGAGTTGATGCTGGATTAGGATATACATCTAACATGTTTTCAATTATTTCAATGCTACTATTGGTACATGCATTCATGCAATCAATCATATCATTATATTGACCACTTCCATCTCCTGGATCAACACATGCGTTTCCAGTGCAATTCCATGTTTCAGAAACTGAATTAGGTGCAAGATATTCAGCATCTACAATATTCCCTAAAGAATCAGAATACAATGAAACCAAAGGCATACCAGCTGTGTCAGCATCATTTGTCCAAAACGAATAATTATCTTCACCATCAATACTACTTGTTTGAAAAAGAGTCCAATCATCAATCACGGTAACCATCCCTTTCATACCCATTGACGCATGTGGTTGACATACATAATAGTAATTTCCAGACTCAGTAAAAACATGAAATGAATCTTGTTGAAATGAAAAACCACCATTTGATAACGTTCCGTTGTTTAAATATATATTTTCATCAACTTCAACAGCATTATGATATGCAAGATTAGTGAAGTATACTGTGTCAAGAATGTTTACGCTTAATGTGTCCGGTGAAAAAAGCATACCATTAGTAGTTATCACATGACTTGTTGGCATTGATTTATACCAAATGGAGTCTGTAGATTCTCCACTTTGACGAACTCTTAATGCGTCAAAAACACCAAGTGGCGTAGTAATTTCTCCAAATGCGTCAACTTCATTAATTTGGAAAGTGTCTTTTTTGTAATAAATAATATCTGCTCCAGGCATTGGGAAAAAAGAATTTTCAATTATTGTATCTAAGGTTGCACTACTTGAAAAAGAAGATCCATATGTCATTGGGAAGTTTGCCCATGTTTCATTTACTGGAAATGAACCAAAAGTACCAGAATATTCTACAATAAATAAGCCCATAACTGAATTTACAAAGTGTAAACTACCACTTCCATCTGTAAAATTCATGCTTAAATTAGCATTAGGATTATTTGTAGGAAAATCAGCATTTGCAGGGGTTGTAAAAATTAAAGTATCAATCCATGAAGAAGTAAAATAGCTAAAGTCCCAATTTTGTGAACTTGCACTTGCAGTTCCTGGATTAATAGGTGCATTAGAGTAATTATCAAAATATGCTTGATATCTTGTGCTTCCAGGGTTTACTACATCCGAGCTGTCAACAGTAATTTGAGCTTGTGATGTAAATCCGATTAAAATGAATGATAAGATTAAAAGTTTAGTTTTCATAAAAATAAGTTTATCTTCAAATATAAAAAAAAGAATGAAGCTTAACTAAGTTATTTAAATGACTTGGAGTGATATAAATTATAATAATATTGTTTTTTTGCTAATAGTTCTTCGTGTTTTCCATACTCAACAATTTCTCCATTCTCTAAAACAATAATTTTATCAGCATTAGTAATTGTTGATATTCTATGTGCAATTATTAAACATGTTCTGTTTTTTATAACATTATTTATAGCAGCTTGAACATTTTTTTCAGAAATATTATCCAAGGATGATGTTGCTTCGTCTAAAATTAATATTTCTGGACGTCTAATTATTGCACGTGCAATACATATTCTTTGTTTTTCTCCACCTGATAAATTATCACCTTTATCACCAATATTATAATTATAATTTAAGTTTATATTCATTATAAAATCATGTGCATTAGCTATTTTAGCTGCTTCAATAACCTCCTCTTTTGTGGCGTCTATTTTGCCTATTCTAATATTATTTAAAATACTGTCATTAAATAAAATTGAATCTTGAAAAACTAAACTAATTAATCTTCTATGATCAGATAGTTTAATGTCTTTTATATTTATATTGTCAATTTTGATTTCACCATTTTCTACGTCATAGAGTCTTGATAATAAATTTATAATTGTTGATTTACCGCTCCCAGATGAGCCGACAATAGCAATTGTTTGTCCTTTTTCTATAGAAAAATTAATATTTTTTAAAACATTTTCTTTTTCATAGCCAAATGAAACGTTATTGAATGAAATTTCATTTTTAAAATCAGTTTTAGAAATAGATTTTTCCTCTACAGAGTTTGGTTTTTCTTCATCAAAAATTTCATAAACTCTCTTAGCCGCTCCACTTCCTTTTTGAATTCTGTAATAGGCAGTAGTTAATGATTTTGCTGGTGGAATGATTTGTGAAAAAATAACAATATATCCAATAAATTGCTCAGGGGATAAATAATTAAAATCATTCAAAACTATTTGCCCACCAAACCACATAATGCACACTAGAACTATGGTGCTTAAAAACTCACTCATTGGAGATGAAAGATCTTTTTTCCTAAGTATCTTATTCATTATAATATTATACTTGTTGTTGTTATTTTCAAATTTGTTTTGAATATAACTTTCTATACCAAATACTTTAATAACTTTTAGACCACTTAAATTTTGTTCAATATTTGAAACTAAACGGCCCATTTGATTTTGACCTTTTTCAGAACTTTTTTTAAGGTTCTTGCCAACTACGGCTATTAAAAATCCAGTTAATGGAAATAACAAAACAACAAAAAAAGTGAGTTGTGGGCTTAAATTTATTAATGCTACTAAAAATATTAATATTGTTATAGGTTCTTTAAATATAAGCTCTAAAGAACTCATGATTGACCATTCAATTTCAACTAAATCGGAAGTCATTTTTGAAATTAAGTCACCTTTCTTATTTTTTTTAAAAAATTTTATTGGAAATGATAAGGTGGCTTTATGCAATTTACTTCTAATATCTTTAACGATTCCATTTCTTATTGGAGTTAAGAAAAAAAGTGCTAGATATCTAAATAAATTACGAAAAAAGAACATAATTAAAACCAGCAAGCATATACAAAACAAAGCTTCTTTTTCTCCGTAATAATCAATTATTTTTGTTATATAATAATAAAAGTTTTCAATAATTGAGCTAAAGCTAAAGTTTAGTTCAGGTGCAGTGTAAATTTTTTCTTGAGTTCCAAAAAGAACTCCTAAAAAAGGTATTACCATGCTTAAAGAAACTAAAGAAAATATACTTGTAATTAAATTACAAATAATATTGCCAATAGCCTTTAGCCAATATGGTTTTGCAAATTTTAAAATTCTAATAAAATTTTTCATTAGTGCAAAGTTATTTAATTTGATGATTGAATATTCAAAAAATATATCTTTGCTAAATGCAATCACTTAGACAACAAAAAATTTCTAGACAATTACAAAAAGATATTTCTGAAATTTTACAATCAGAAGGTAAAACGCTTTTCGGCACATCTTTATTATCTGTAACTGTAGTTAGGGTGTCAGCTGATCTTTCAATTGCTAGAGTGTATCTATCTATTTTTGGCTCTAGTTATAAAAATGATATTATAAATGAAATAAATTTTAAAAAAGCATTAATTAGAAAAAAATTAGGATTGAGAATAAAAAATCAATTTAGAAAAGTGCCTGAGTTAAAATTCTTCATTGATGATTCAGTAGAGTATGCTGAAAAAATAAATAATTTATTAAAAAAATAGTTTGAAAGTATTGTTTTATATAGCATTTAGATATTTTTTTTCAAAAAGTAAAAATGCACTTGTAAATTGGATTTCATATATATCTTTATTTGCTATTACAGTAATTACAGCAACACTTATGATTGTTTTATCAGTATTCAATGGATTTGAAGGTTTGGTTGTATCTTTATATAATTCATTTGACCCAGACATTAAGATTACTAGATTGGATGGAAATTTTTTTGAATCTGAAGATGTGGAATTGAAATTAAAAGAATTTGATGTTATTTATTCAAAAGTTTTAGAGGAGCGAGTTTTATTAAAATATAAAGACAGGGAGCATATTGCTAAGATTAAAGGTGTTGATAATAATTTTAAGTTAGTTAATAATATAGATACAATGATATCTCAAGGTAAATACTTTGACCCTAGCTTAATGCAAAACTCAGCTATAATTGGTCAAGGAATATCTTATTATCTATCAGTTGGCATTAATGATTTTTTACAACAAGTACAGGTTTTTATTCCTAATAGAAAAGCTTCTCACTTACTAAATCCTCAAAATGCATTTTCTCAAAGAAGTATTGTTCCTGTGGGTATCTTTTCAATTCAATCAGATTTTGATGTCACCTATACTATAACTTCATTACATTTTGTACAAGAATTATTAGACCTAAAAGATGAATTATCAGCAATAGAAATTAAAGTTTTAAAAAAGAATATTAATGAGGTTCAAAAAAACATTCAAAATACTCTAGGAAATGAATTTTTGGTTCAAAATCGAAATCAACAACATCAAATTCTATATCAAATTTTAAACTCTGAAAAGTTAGCTGTTTTTGTAATACTATTATTCATATTCATTATATCTGCTTTTAATATAATTGCCTCATTAAGTATGATGATCATAGATAAAAAACACGATATTATTAGCCTTTTTAACTTAGGTTTGAGTAAGAATGATTTAAAAATTGTCTTTTGGATTAAAGGATGTTTAACTACACTATTTGGTTCTGTATTCGGCTTAATAATTGGCTTAACTATTTCATTTGCTCAATTAAAATATGGATTTATTTCACTAGGAGATGGATCATTTGTTGTAGATAAATATCCTGTTTTAATAAAATTTTCGGATATAGGATTAATATTTATTCTAACCATATTAATAGGTTCCTTAGCATCTTGGATTGCATCTAGAAAAGTTAGTTTAGATTAAATTGTTTTATGAGACTCTTTACAAAGTCTATTTAATTCATTTAGTTCTTTTTTTTCAAGATTTCTCCATTTTCCTAAATCAACATTTAAATGTACATTCATTATACGAATCCTTTTTAATTTTTTCACTTTATATTTTAAAACTTCACACATTCTTCTAATTTGTCTATTTAAGCCTTGTGTAAGAATAATTTTAAATTCAAAATTTGATATTTTATTTACGTAACATTTTTTTGTTATCGTATCAAGAATAGGAACTCCATTACTCATTCTTTGTATAAAATCGTTTGTTATTGGTTTATCAACTCTAACGATATATTCTTTTTGATGATTGTTTCTTGATCTTAATATTTTATTTACTATGTCACCATCATTAGTTAATAATATTAAACCTTGACTATCCTTGTCCAATCTACCAATGGGAAATATTCTTTCAGGATGTCCGATATAATCAATGATATTGTTTTTTTCTACCCTTGTATCTGTTGTGCATACAACACCAGTTGGTTTGTTAAAGGCAATATATATAGGTTCTTTCTTTGAAAAATAAATTAACTTATCATCGATGCTTATTTTATCAGATATAGATACTTTTTCTCCCATCACACATAATATACCATTGATTTTTATTCTTCCATCTTCAATCATTTTGTCAGCTTTTCTTCTGGAACAATAGCCTGATTCGCTAAGAAACTTATTTATTCTAATTTTTTTCTCCATTAAATTTTTTATTCAACAAATTTACTTTCTATTTTATTGAGGATTTCATATACTTTTTCTGAATTTTCTGCGGTGACTAGCTCTATTCTATATGATTTAAAATTTGGAATATTTTTAAAATAGTTTGAGTAATGTCTTCTAGTTTCAACAATACCTAAAACTTCTCCTTTCCATTTAATAGAAAATTTTAGATGTTTTCGACAAATATTAATTCTCTCTTTTAAATTAGGTTTATTTAATAATTCACCTGTTTTTAAAAAATGTTTGATTTCATTAAATATCCAGGGATAACCAATAGCCCCGCGTCCAATCATAATTCCATCAACACCATATTTTTCTTTTTTTTGTTTTGCACTTTGTGCACAATCTACATCACCGTTACCAAAGACAGGTATTGTTATTCTATTATTTTCTTTAACCTTGGCTATTAAACTCCAGTCAGCCTCACCTTTGTACATTTGTTTTCTTGTTCTTCCGTGAATACTGATAGCTTTAATTCCAACATCTTGTAATCTTTCAGCAACTTCAACTATATATTTTGAATTATCATCCCAACCAAGTCTTGTCTTTACTGTCACAGGAAGGTGTGTTGAATTCACAATTTCTTTTGTCATTTTTACCATTTTAGGAATATCTTTAAGTATTCCTGCCCCTGCACCTTTACAAGTTACTTTTTTTACAGGGCATCCATAGTTTATATCAATAAAATCAGGATTTACTTTTTCACAGATCTCTGTTGATTTACGCATTGAGTTTATGTCATGACCAAAAATTTGAATTGCAATAGGTCTTTCATATTCAAAAATATCTAGCTTTTGAAGACTTTTAAAAGCATCTCTAATTAAGCCTTCAGAGGAGATAAATTCTGTGAACATTACATCAGCACCATATTCTTTACAAATAGCTCTAAAAGGCGGGTCACTAACATCTTCCATTGGGGCAAGAAGAAGAGGAAATTCTCCAAGATCTATATTTCCTATCTTTACACTCATAAACTAAACAAAATTAAACAAAAGAATACTATGAAAGGTTTCTTTAAATCTGAAAATATTAAAAAACAAATTTTTTACTTGATTTTAATATTATTATTAACCTCACTATTATCTTATTTGTTTATTTTTTCAATATTAGCATTTAATGGTTTTCCTGATATAACCAATTTACAATCTGAAGAAACTATTTTTATTTTAAAAATCATGCAAATATGTTATTCTGTTGGAATATTTATTTTGGCACCATTAGTTTTTATATATACAACAAAACATATCATTTTTAAAAAAAAAATAATTCGGCAACAAATAATTTTAACTACTTGTACAATAATTATTTTAATTCCATTTGTTAATTTTTTAGCTTCTTGGAATGAAAATATAATTTTTCCAGAAATATTAAACTCAATAGAAAATTGGATTAGGTCTTCTGAATCAAAAGCTAATTCCATTACTGAAGCATTTTTAAAAATGGACAATATTTACGATTTAATATTTAATTTAGTGATAATTGCATTAATTCCATCTATTGGAGAAGAGTTATTGTTTAGAGGTGTCATCCAGAAGCTGTTTTTAAATTTTTTTAATAATACTCATCTCAGTGTAATTTTAACAGCCATATTATTTAGTGCAATTCATTTTCAATTTTTAGGCTTTTTTCCAAGATGTTTTTTAGGAATTATATTAGGTTATATCTATATATGGGGTAGTTCAATCTATTTACCAATAATCGCTCATTTTATTAATAACGCAACAGCGATAATTATTGTTTACTTAATTAACAATAATCAAATCAGTTCTAATATAGAAACAATTGGATCAAATGGTGGGGGGATAGTTTTAATCAGTTTATTAGGATCACTAATTTTGCTTTATTTGTTGAGACAAATTTCTTTAATGAAGACTTAGTTTTTAATAACTCTCTTTCTTGTTGAATAGTTGATTTTTAAAGCGTTTGCTTTACGTAGCTCTTGTTTTACATCAGTGATTATACCCATCTTTGTGTCTTTATCTGCTTTTATTGATGTTGTCATAAAAGGTACTTCTTTTTCATCTCTTGCAGATCTTTCACTTGTTATAAATTGTGCTATATCATCAATGTTTGCAAAAGCATCATTAAGTTGAATTCTAGCTTTTGTTCCATATATGTTTTGCATGCGTTCTACTGGTGCGCCAATATAAATATAGCTTACAAGAGACTTTTTTTCTAATTTTTTAATTTCTGTTGCATCGGGCATGCTTTGTTTTACCATGATAGTTGTTTCTCTCATCACAGTTGTCACCATAAAAAAGAATAGTAACATAAATACAATATCAGGCAAAGATGCAGTTGAAATTCCGGGTGTTTTTTTATTGTTATTTTTTCTAAATTTAGACATACTATTCTCCTCCTATATTTTTAGGTTCAGCTTCAGAAATTTTTTGAGGATATTCTTTCCGAATTTCCTTTTGTTTATCTTTTGATAAGTCGTTAAATTTCCTGCCATATTTGTTTAATGCTAGAATATCTCTTAATTCATGATAAGCAGCGGCTAACTCATTTTGTACTTGAATATACATGTTATATGAAGTTCCTCGATCATTTTGAAGCGAGATAATTGCTTTTTGAGGATTTTCAGATGATTCAGGGTCCCTTCCTCGATTATCAATAAAAGTTCTAGCTCCATTTCTTAATTCTGAAATATCCATGAACTGTCCTTCAACTAATAATTGATCATTAGAATTTACAAGAACAACATAAATATTTTTTGCATGTATTTGTGAGTCATCTTGTTCTAATTCTTCTTCTGGCATAGGAGGAAGTTTTCTAGCTAAACCAGTGTCAACATCCATAGTTGTGGTTACTAGGAAGAAAATTAGCAATAAGAATGCAATGTCTGCCATTGAGCCTGCATTAATTTCTGAAGCTTCTTTTGCTCTTCTTGCCATAGTTATTTTTTAAATACTTTTCCTAATTCTGAATATAATACAGCACCAACAGCACCAACAGCTAAGATGTAAAAACAAATTAAACCCATTCCAACTCTTTTTGTCGAAGCTTCAGTCATTCCGAATTTTTCAAATTCTTGCCAATTATTTCCAGAGGCTAATAAATATGAAATTAAGATAACACCAACTAATATTCCAATATACTTTAAAATGTTTGTAGCTTTATCTGGATTTTTTACTAAAAACATTATTGGAAATATAATAGCTGTTAAAGCACCACCAATTATCATTAAGTATGTGATCCAAAGTCCTGCGTTTATTAAAAATTCTGACATAATATTATTTATTTTTTACTAAGATATCTATAAGAGAGATTGACGCATCTTCCATACTATTGACAATACTATCAATCTTAGACACTAGATAATTGTAAAATGTTTGTAAAATAATAGCTACAATTAATCCAAAAACTGTAGTCAATAATGCTACCTTAATTCCTCCAGCTACAAGTGAAGGTGAAATGTCGCCAGCAGCTTCGATTGCATCAAAAGCACCAATCATACCAATAACAGTACCCATAAAGCCAAGCATTGGAGCTAAGGCAATAAAAAGCGAAATCCACGAAAGCCCTCTTTCGAGTAAGCCCATTTGTACTGAGCCATAGGCAATAACTGATTTTTCTACAACATCAATACCTTCTTTTGATCTATCTAAACCTTGATAAAATATACTTGCGATTGGTCCTGCAGTATTTCGACAAACTTCTTTTGCCGCATCTAAGCCTCCGGATCCTAAAGCATTTTCAACATCTTCTAGTAGTTTTTCTGTGTTTGTAGTAGCCTTGTTTAAGTATATTATACGTTCAATACAAAGAGCTAATCCTAAAATTAGACATATAAGTACAATACCCATAAAAGAAGGCCCGCCTTCAATAAATTTTTGTTTTATAACTTGATGAAATGACTTACTTTCAGTTACTTCATTAGCAGATTCATTAGAATCTGTATCATTCATTATTTCTTCTGTTTGTGTTTCTTGAGGCACATTAGATTCTTGAATCGAATCTTCTGCGAAAATCTTATTTACTCCAAAGCTTAAGCTTATAATAAGAATGCTAAATGCGAGAATTTTTTTCATTTTTTTGTAATTAAAATCAGTTAGACATTGGCAAATTTAAACAATTATATAATTTGAACAACATAAAATACCCTAAAGGCATTTTATTTCATTAAAATTAAATAATTTCTATGAAATACAAATAAATTAATTTGATATGTTTGCTATATGAGTTTTGTCAAGAATTTTCTTCTTTTTTTATTACTTCATTTAAGTATTTTCTCCTATTCTCAAGGATTAATTAAGATGGATGGATTTTTTAATGATTGGTCTGTAAATGCTCAAACATATGTTGATGATTCATCTGATTCTCAAGCTATAGATTTATTGGAATTTAGTGTTTGTGATAACAATGAATATTTATTTATTAAAATAAAATTAGCTGATGAAATTGATTTAACAGAACAATTTTATAATCCTGCCAAAGTATTTATTAATATTGATGCTGATAATAATCACAATACTGGATATTATACAAATAATATAGGATCAGAATATGGCATTAATTTTTTTGATAAATTTATTTTTGATGACACTAATTTTCCTATTGTGGATACTTTGTCTTTATATGCATTAGGTATTATTCCTTTGCCAACATATACTTCTAATGAATTTGAAATTGCTATTAATCGAAATTTATTTACTGATACAATTGCTATATCAATAAAAGAGAGTCTGGGAGGTGATTTAATGCCAGATAATGGAGATGTTTTTTATTATATTTTTAATAATTGTTCTCAAAATACTACTGCACCTATTGATTTCTCAATTACAAACTCAAATAATTTACGTCTAATGACTTATAACACTTTAAGTAATGGACTTAAAAATAGTAATCGTGTAGATGAGCATAGAAGAATATTTGCAAGTGTTAATGCAGATATTATTACCTATCAAGAGTGTGGAAACACTAATTATAATGATGTTTTAAATTTTTTAAACACAAGCTCAGCATATTATCCTTATATATATCCTGACTTAAATTCTGGCAACCTTACAATCTCTAAATATCCGTCTTTACAATCTTGGCAAGTAGCTAATAGAATTGATGCAGAATTAATAGATTTACCTGACAGTATCTATTCAACGGATATCTTAATAATTAATGCTCACCCCCCTTGCTGTGGAAATAATCAAGGTCGTCAAGAGCACTTTGATGCTCTGATTGAATTTATACATGATGCTAAAACAATTGGTGGAACTATTGATTTACCTGTTAATACACCAATTTCCTTTTCAGGAGACATGAATTTAGTAGGTTATTCAGAACAATATTACACTATAATTAATGGTACTATTTCAGATACGGTTTCATATGGAAATGGTGGATTTCCAGACTGGGATAATACTTCATTAATGGATCAAGTTAGTTATTTTAATGAGAAAGATATTGCATATACCTGGGATAATCCATCAGGGGATTTCCCACCAGGAAGATTAGACTTCGTATTTTTTACTAATAGTGTCATGTCGGTTGATAAATCATTTGTCATTTCCACTGAAGACATGAGCTCTTCATTATTAACTCAAAATAATCTATTTTGGGATGATACAAAAAATGCATCAGATCATTTTCCTGTAGTTGTAGATTTTATTGTTCCTACCTCAGTTATGGGTTGTACTGATTTTGGCGCATGTAATTACGATTCTTTAGCTACTTTAAATGACGGGTCATGTATTTATAATTCATTTTCATATGACACAATTTCAGCTATAAATAATTATATATGGATGAATAATAATTTAACTTTTTCAGGAGATTATGTTGACACATTGATTAATAGTGTGGGATGTGATAGTATACTGAGTCTTAATTTAACAATATTTAACTCATCAGATCTTCAAAATGATAATTTACAAAAAAGAAAAGTAATAAGGGTGATTAATTTTTTAGGTCAAAATGTTTCAACAAAAATTGAACCATTTTTAATTTACATTTATGATGACGGTACAGTTGAAAAAAGTTTTGATTTTATTCACAACAAGTAGAACACTTACAAAATTTTATATTGTAAAAATGTAGAATAATAATTGAGAAGGCAGGTAAATAAAAAAATACTGACTTAATTGAAAACAATTGTAAGGTTTGGTTTATAGTTACAAATAATAGCAAAACCCATGAAACCCAAAAGGCTTTCTTTAACCAATTTTTGGTTTTACTTTGGGTAATATTATATATAACCCAAAACGTAATTATTAAGAAAAAATAATCGATTAACTGCCACCATAGCGGTGCATCTGCGCAACAAGCTGTAGAACAAGCTTTAGCAATAAATATGAATGGTGTGCCAACACAGTGGATCATACATAGTGCTGAAGCTACTATACCAATTTTATCAAATGAGATAGATTTTGTTTTCATAAATAGATTACAAATGTAATATATTTAAAATAAACGCAATTCATTTGCGTTTGTATTTTTTATAAATTTGAACACATGAATAACAATAAAAACAAAATTAATTTTGTTTCAATATTAAATCAATACGGACTGAGCAAAACTCCATTTAGAATTAATCTATTGCGAATTTTTCATGAGTCAAAAAAATCATTGTCAATTGATGAAATTTTAAATTTCACAAACCAATCTATTAATAAGGTGACAGTTTATCGTGCTCTTGAAAGTTTTGAAAAAAAAGGATTAATTCATCAAGTTCCAGATAAAAATAATCTCAAACGTTACTCATTATGTATTGATTCATGTTCGCCTAATGGACACAGCCATAATCATGGACATTTTATTTGTGATAATTGTAATGAAACTTTTTGCTTGGATGATATACCAAATCCAGATTTTAGTTTTCTAAAAGGTTTTTATATTAAACAATTAAACCTAACATTAGAAGGGTTATGTCAAAAATGTAATAATTACTAAACATTATGTTAAAGTCAAATTCAATACAATTTACTTATGATGGAGAGACGACATTTAAGTTTCCTGATTTAAATATTAATTCTGGTGACAGTTTGTTAGTTTTAGGTGAGTCTGGCGTAGGAAAAACAACGTTTATTCAAATATTAGCTGGATTATTAAAGCCTTCTTCAGGAAGTTTAGAATTGAACTCAATCAATTATTCCAATTTGTCGTCAAAAAAAATGGATGAATTTAGAGGAAAGAATATTGGCATGATTTTTCAAAGTCCTCACTTTGTTCGAAATATTAGTATTATTGAAAATCTTTTTCTCTCACTTCATTTGTCAAATCAAAAGCTAGATAAAGAATATGCAGAAAATATTTTAAGCCAAATTGGTTTAGCAGAAAAAATGAATAGTTTACCAGATGAATTAAGTCAAGGAGAGCAACAAAGAGCAGCAATAGCCCTAGCAGTAATTAAAAATCCAGATTTAATTTTAGCTGACGAGCCAACTTCAAGTTTAGATGATACTAATTGTCAAAAAATAATTTCTTTACTAAAAGAACAATCTGCCTCAAAAAATGCTAAATTAATTATTATAACACATGATAATAGGTTAAAAAGTCAATTTAAAAAGTCAATAATATTATGAACATTAATAAATTAAGTTGGCGAAACATTACAAGTAATCCATTAAATACCTTTTTAAGTTTATTATTAATGACTTTTGGTGTTGGAATTATTTCGCTTCTATTGTTATTAAATAATCAAATAAAAGATCAATTAAACAATAATTTAAGAGGTATTGACATGGTAGTTGGAGCCAAAGGGAGCCCTTTACAATTAATTCTTTCAAGTGTTTACCATGTTGATAACCCTACAGGGAACATTCCATATTTAGAGACTTTAAAACTTGAAAAAAATCCTTTAGTTGATTTAACAGTTCCTTTATCTTACGGCGACTCATATAATGGTTTCAGAATCGTTGGTACCACAAAGCAATATTTAAATTTATATGACGCTGATTTACTTGAAGGAAAAGTCTGGAAAAATACTATGGAAGTTGTTCTTGGGAATACAGTCGCAAAAGTTAATGATTTAAAATTAGGAGATAAATTTTATGGTACTCATGGGCTTTCTGATGGAGGTCATATTCATGATAATTTTTCTTATGTTGTAGTTGGTATTTTAAAGCAATCTAACTCAATTATTGATAATCTTGTATTAACAAATCTTGAAAGTGTATGGCAAGTACACGATCCTCAAGAACATGATTGTTCAAGTCATGATCACCACCATCATGATCATTATCACCCTTATGAAATTACTGATCAGACTATGATTACTGCTATGCTTGTAAAATTTAAAAGTCCTGTGGGGTTAATTCAGCTTCCTAGAAAAATTAATGAAACTACTAATTTACAAGCGGCTGTACCAACTTTTGAAATTAATCGTTTGACCAATTTATTTGGTTTTGGAGTTCAAACAATAAATTCTATTGCATTAATAATAATAATTGTTTCAGGATTCAGCATATTTATTAGTCTTTATAACTCTCTAAAAAGAAGGCGCTATGAACTAGCTTTAATTCGAGTTCATGGGGCAAGTAGATGGCAGTTAGTTCGTTTAGTTATTTTAGAGGGCTTTATTTTATCTGTACTTGGAACAATTTTTGGGCTATTAATTAGTAGATTAGCACTATATATCATACCTATATTTATTAAATCAACATCCATTGGAAATATAAGTGTTGGTTTGATAAATGAAGAATTAATATTAATTCCAATTTCAATTATTATTGGTTTACTTGCCTCATTAATCCCTACTATTATGGCGTATAATATTAATATTCCAAAAACACTTTCTGATGCATAGAGTTTTCTTTTTTTTAATTTTTATATGCATTACAAATATCTGTTTTTCACAAACAGAAATAACATGGAAAGACCTTGAAGATGTTGAGTTTTCAGACATGTATGTGGAAGAAGTTGATGAGTATGTGCTATATCCCCACTTTGGTCAAAGTGTAAAAGATCTAGAGGGTAAAGAAATCATTTTAAGTGGCTATATTTTAGCCATAAGTCCTGATGATGGATATTATGTGCTTTCTAAAGGTCCTTTTGCTTCATGCTTTTTTTGTGGCGGAGGTGGTCCAGAAACAATTGTAGAGTTATTTTTAAAGTCAGATAAAGATTACTTTATGATGGATGAATTTATAACTATGAAAGGTGTTTTTAGATTAAATTCTGAAGATATTTATCATTGTAATTATATTCTTGATGATGCAGAAGTTCACGGTAGATAAAAGTTATATTTATTATCATGCGGTGAGAGAGGGATTCGAACCCCCGAAACAGTTTCCTGTTTACACGCTTTCCAAGCGTGCGCCTTAAGCCACTCGGCCATCTCACCTTAAATTTAAATTAAATAAATCTTCTGCATTTTTTGTTGTAGCATTAGCTATTTCTTCTAAGCTTACATTATATATTTCAGCAAGTTTTTTTGCAATCAAAATTAAATAACTACTCTCATTTCTTTTGCCTCTATGCGGATGTGGTGCAAGATATGGACTGTCTGTCTCTAAAACTATATGTTTAAGAGGTATGTTTTTTAAAGTTTTACTCAGTTGACTATTTTTAAAAGTCAATACTCCGCCAATACCTAACTTAAAATTTTTGTAATTAATTATATGTAATGCTTGTTTTTCATTTCCTGTGAAACAATGAAAAACTCCTTTTAATCTTTCATCATTTAAAGCATCTATAATCTTAAACACTTCATTAAAGCTTTCTCTAACATGAATAGCAATAGGTAATTTAAATTTTTTTGCTAATTTAATTTGAGCTGCAAAAGCTTTTTCCTGAATTTTTAAAGATGATTTATCCCAATATAAGTCAATTCCTATTTCTCCAATTCCTACTGCTTTATTTTTTTTATCATTTAACCATTTTTCAAAAAAATCTAATTGATTTGTAAAGTCATCTTTTACCTCACACGGATGCAATCCAATCATTGGAAAGCAATTTTTTGGATATTTTTTACACATTTCAGTTAATGGTAAAATAGTTGAAGTATTGATGTTTGGTAAAATTATCTTTTTAACGTTAGCTTCAATAGCTCTGTTAATTATATGCTCATTATCATTATTAAATTCTTTTGCAAATAAGTGTGCGTGTGTGTCTATAAAATACATGTATACAAATCTAGAATAAAATAATTATTTGATTTATCAGTTATTTAATTTCATAAATTAGTTTTTTATTTCTATTTAAATGTCAAAAAAATTAAAAATATTAATAATAAGATATAGCTCCATTGGCGACATAATATTAGCAACACCTGTAATAAGATGTTTAAAAAATCAACAAAAAGCGGAAATTCATTTTATTACTAAAAAATGTTATTCTCAGTTGTTAGAAGAAAACCCATATTTATCAAAATTATATTTTAATGAAACTGTGAATATTGATGAATTAAAAAGAAATTCTTATGATTATATCATTGATTTACATAATAATCTTAGATCAAATATTCTTAGTTTCAAACTATCTAAAAAAACAATTAGATATAATAAATCTAATTTTAAAAAAATGTTACTAATCATTTTTGGTATTAATTTATTAGATAAAAAACATGTTGTTGAAAGATATATGGATACTTTAAAAAAAATTAACACAAAAAATGATGAAATTGGATTAGAATATTTTCTGCCAAACAATTACAAAACACCACTAAGCTTTAAAAAAGAATATATCGTTTGGGCAATAGGCGCTTCTTATTTTAATAAACAATTGCCAATAGAAAGAATCGTTGAAGTATCTGAAAAAATTAAACACCCTATTGTATTACTTGGAGGAAAATCTGATTTTCAAAGAGCAAATAAAATTATTGAATTATCTAATAATAAAAATATTATTAATTATTGTCATAGTAATGATTTTCATGATTCTGCTAAATTAATTAAAGAGTCTAAAATTGTTTTTACAAATGATACTGGAATGATGCATGTTGCATCAGCTTTTAAAAAACCAATAATTTCTTTTTGGGGCTGTACAAAACCTTTTCAAGGTTTTTCTCCTTATTGCAATGAAAATAGTTTAGAGTTGATTGTTTCTAGTAAATCAAAAAACCCTTGCTCAAAATATGGGAGATTTTGTAAATACAATAAAAAATGCATAAATTATATTACGTCAAATGAAATAATAAAAGCATATCAAAAATTAATTTTCAAGAAATAATGCCTTTAATTCATTAGCATCTTTTGGAGACATTCTTCCAGCAAGAATTAAACTTAATTGTCTTCTTCTTAATGCTCCATCATACCTTTCTTTTTCAACATCACTTTCAGGCTTTATTGAAGGAATTTCAATTGGATTCCCAAGTTGGTCGACAGCAACAAAAGTATATATTGCTTCGTTGCATTTAATTTTTCCTTCACTCTTCATATTTTCCATCCAAACATCAACAAAAACCTCCATTGAGGATTTAAAAGTTCTTGAAACTTTTGCTTTCATTGTTACAATACTTCCCCGTGGAATAGCTTGATTAAACGAAACATTATTTACTGATGCAGTTACTACTATTCTTCCACAATGTCTATGAGCAGAAATAGCACTTGCTATATCCATCCAATGTAATAGACGACCACCCATTAAATTATCTAGATTGTTAGTGTCATTTGGAAGAACTAATTCTGTTAAAGTAGCAATGCTTTCTGAAGGAGTTTTAATAGACATAAAATTAAATTGAAAGTAGCCAAGCAGAACTGTTTTTATTTTTTATTCTTTTGAGACTTATTATAGCTTCTTGAGGATCGCTATAGTCACTGTAGCACACTCTATATAAATTACTTTTACTCTTACCTATTATTCTAGCATTTTTAAAATTATTTTTTTGTAATTTTTTAACCAACTTGTATGCATTTTTTTTAGACTGAAAAGCTCCTGCAATAATATAATGAACTTTTTCTTCATCTTTCATATTGATGTTAACATCTTTCATTACAGAGTGAATATTTATTGCTGGTGAGTAAACAATATAATCTAAATTATTTGTCAAATTTGCTTTATAATTATCGTCAATTAAAATATTATCAATTAAATTGAGATTAGCCATTACTTTTTCAATTTGACTTTGTTGGTTAATTCCAATTATTGATAATGTGATTAATGGTATTATAATAGCGGCTGCTTTAAGCCAGTTTCTATATTGGCTAGGTTTTAGTGTTTTAATCTTAGGATTTAACTCTTTTTTATTATCAGTTCTTTTAATTTCACTTAACTTTATTTTACATGTACCATAATTATCAAGTAAAAAGTTCTTTGACTCATTTTGAGAGAATAAAATAGTATTGTCTTCAGACAAAATTAAATCCCCAACCCCTTTGATATTTACCTTTTTATGTAAGTTTAAATTGTCATTTAAACTTTCTACAAATAAAGATACTTTAACTTCCGCTTCTTTATAAGATGTTCTTTGTAAGGATGCTAATTCATTAATTAGTAGTCCATCATTATGTAATAAGTTTTTATTAAAAGCTATTTGTTTATTTGGAGGAAAAATAAAATTTGAATCCTTTTCAACATAGGCATTTTTATATTCTGATATAAATCCTCCAAAACCAGGAATTATTACACAATCAAATTTATGTATTAATAATGAAATTATTTGTTCTATATTCATAAACATAATTATAATGCTAAGGTATTAAAATTAAAAATGTGTTTTATATTGGCGTTTAATTTTTTTTACATCTTCAATGGTATCAATAGAAAATTCATCTTCTTTTGTTGTAATAACTTTTATTTTAAAATTATTTTCAATCCATCTTATTTGTTCTAAACCTGAGCTTATTTCTAATTTACTTTTTTTTAGCTGAGTAATTTTTTTTAAGATATCTCTTCTAAATCCATATATGCCAATATGTTTATATATATCGTTAGATTTATTAATTATTTTTCTTTTAAAATTAACAGCATCTAAATTAGCGTTAAAAGATACTTTCACAATATTTTTATTATCGATTTCATCAAGATTATCTATTTTTTTTGCTAAAGTTATGATCTGTGTTTTTTTATTTAAATTTTCTATCAGTTTGTTTATTTGCTTTGGATTGATAAAAGGCAAATCGCCTTGAATATTTATAATAAAATCATAAAAAACTGATATTTTTTGTAAAGCTTCGTAACATCTTTCTGTTCCATTATGATGTTTATTGTTAGTCATAATTACTTTACCTCCAAAAGATTTTACTTCTTCATGTATTTTTACATCATCAGTTGCAACAATAACATCATCAAGTTTTGATTTCAGAGTGCTTGCATACACCCTATTAATCATTGTTTTTCCTCCTAAATCTAATAGTGGTTTTCCAGGTAGTCTTTTAGAATTATATCTGGCAGGTATTATTCCTAAAACCTTCATTATATTTTAATATTCCATTGCACTGAAATTGTTCTTGGCGGCATCATATTTGCAGGTCTTGTTTGATATTCTCTGTTAAATAAATTATTAATTATAAGAGACAATTTAGTGTTTTCTGTGATCTTTCGACTATATCTATAATCAATTATTAAGTCACCTTTATTAAGGGCTTTTCTTGATTCATTAATTCCTATTCCAGGCAATAGTAGTTCAAATAAAGTTGATGTAAAAATAGCATCAATATTTTCCATAAAGCTATTATATCTGATGCTTAATCCTGAGCTAACAACTTCATTGCTAAGTTCTAAATCTAGTTTAAATTGGTGCTTATGTCTATATTTTAAAATTTGAGTGTGATTATCAGCCATTTCATTTAAAGGATAATTTTCTGATAATGGATTTTCAACAACTACATCATAATTATAATTATTGGAACTAGCTTCATAGTAATTACTTAGGACAGTACTATCAGCGTATATGTAAGTTGGATCTAAAACAATTGGTTTTGTAAATAAGTAACCACCTAATATTGAAATATTTGTTTTATTTACAAGCCTACCGGTCCCACCTATACTTACTTCAATTCCTGAAATATCTGTATCACCAATATTAATAGATTTGAAGCCTATACCATTTAATGGATCTTGTGATGTTCCCCAAGGACCAAAGCTAAATTCCATCATATTTTTATACCTCATTTTAAATGCTGCAATATCAATATATCCTATCCACTCTCTTATTTTTAAACCTTGTCTTATTGCGAGTTCATAACTCCATCCATATTCAGCAGTTAAGCTTGGGTTATCATAAATATATATGTCCCCAACGTTTGTATTAATAAATAATTCTGCGATACTTGGAAACCTAAATCCTTGACCCCAAGAAGATCTTAGAAATGTTGCTTTTCCAATTTTATAATTTGCACCAAACCTCAAAACGGGTTTCCCAGTAGAGAAAAAATCAATGCTATCTCCATTAATTAAATGTTTGTCTTGTGATTTTAAAGTAAATCTTTCATACCTAGCACCAGCAGATATATTCAGTCTTTTTCCAAACTTTTTATCTAATTGTGAAAATATTGCATTATTGATTCTATAGTTTTTACCTTGAAATAACTCTGCTTTAGCTGTTACAATTTCATTCATTACTCCTGACGTCCAATTAAGACCCCATCCTTTAAAAGACTTTTGGTATTGGTATTCGCCATAGTAGGTTTCTGATTGATTATCTTGATCATTATCTTCATCCTTAGTTTCGTTATCATTAATAACCTTCATGTATCTAGCTCTTAATGTATGTATGTCATTATTTCTTGGGTTAATATATTTAATAAAAGGGTCAATATTATATACATCGCCACTAGTCGTAGTGACAGCACTATCTAAAGGAATATATGCAGTATTATAACTTTCCCAAATTAGAGCAGATGCTGTTTTATTAAATAAAAAGTTACCATTTATTCCATAAGATAGCCCGTCAATTTTTTTATTTTTATACCTTGTATTGAAGTTGATACGTTTTCTTGAAGTTTTTTCGTCATATCTATATCCTTCATCTTCAAATATAAACGCCCCAATAACTAAATCAAGATTTTTAATTTTTCTTTTATGAAGAAAATCAGCTCCATAAATTCTTTGCTTTCTTGTACCCCACCAATTTAAAGATTCTCTTTTAGGATTGTCATATAATCCATGATGTATGTTAATTTTAGTTTCTGGATTACTGGTTGGATAAGCAGTCCTAATATTTATAACTCCATTAAGTGCTGAAGAGCCATACAATGCTGAGGATGCACCTTTTATTATTTCTACTTGGTTAATATTTTCAGTAGAAATTAGGCTCCATTGAGCTTGCCCTGCATCACCAGAAATTAAAGGCATGTCATCTACTAAAACTTGTACTCTAGTACCTGCACCATAGCTCCACCCACTTCCACCTCTTATGTTTGCTTGACCATCTGTTATATTTACACCAGGAACTTGTTCCATTGCAGTTTGTATGTTGGTAGTGTTTTTATTTTCAATTAAACTTGGTTTTATCACCTCCATTGAAACTGTTGTTTCTTCAATCTTTTGTTCAAATTTACCTGCAGAAACAACTACCGTATTAATTTTTAATGCTTCGTCTTCTAAAAAAATATTTAGAATCTTTGTCTCATTTTTAGATAAAATAATTTCTTTTTTAATTTCCTTATAACCCAAAAATTTAAATGATATTACGTGTTTTCCTTCAATTAAACGAAGATTATATTTTCCATCTAAGTCAGAAGCGGTTCCATAATCAGAAGATGATGAAATATTCACGCCTGGTAATGCTTCTTTATTTTTTGAATCTAATATTACTCCACTAAGATTTTGTGAATCCGCATTTTTAAAAATTAAAAACACTATAATTACTATAATTAATTTTTTCAAAATAATTTTTTTTAATAATAATCAAATGTAAATAAAAAAGTATTTTAAATTATATTTGTTTGAAAATACTTATGATTAAAAAGCTTTTTCTTCTTTTAATTCTTCCTTTTTCAGTTTTTTCTCAACACCCCACAAAATGTGGTACGCCTTTTTATATTAACAATCAATCTTCTTTTTTTAAAGAAGCCATAAATAATTCTTTTATAAATGCTAAAGAATGGATTAATAACAATAGAAAAAAACTTTCAACGGATAGTATTCTAAATGTGCCAGTTGTTGTTCATATAATTTATGAAAATTCAATAGAAAATTTAGATGACAGTTTAGTTTATTCTCAAATTGAAGTTCTTAACAGAGATTTTTCAAGATCAAATTCTGATACTATTAATATGCGTTCAGTTTTTGATACTATTGCCGCTCCTGCTTCAATACAATTTTACTTAGCAACAATTGATCCAAATGGAAATCCAACTAATGGAATAACAAGAACATTTACAAATGAATCATCATTTATAGATTTTAATCTCACATTAGATTTAATGAAAGATGATGCTACTGGAGGAGTTGATGCTTGGCCCGTAGACAAATATTTAAATATTTGGGTATGTGATTTATCTTTTAATGTTTTTGGTCAATCTATTCCAGCAATATTAGGTTATGCATATCCACCAGCTGGATTATCAAATTGGCCTCAAGGTTCTTCGCCAACAAACCTTAATTTTGACGGTGTTGTTATCCATTATGAAGTATTTGGAAGAAACAACCCCTATTCTTCAGTTAATCAATTAGGCACAACAATTTCAGCTAATATGGGTCGAACATGTGTGCACGAAGTTGGCCATTACTTAGGCTTAAGACATATATGGGGCGATGGCGATTGCAGTGCTGATGATGGTCTTTTAGATACTCCAATTGCTATTGATCAATCACAATTTGATTGTGATAGCACAAAAAATTCTTGTATAGATTTTTCTTATGATTTTCCTGATATGATTGAAAATTATATGGATTACTCAAGTGAGGAATGTCAAAATACATTCACAAGAGATCAAGTAGATTTAATGTATGCTGTTTTAATTAATGACAGATATGATTTAATAAACAATAATATGATTAGTACTAATGTTGAGACTAATTTAGAATATATTAATATATCGTTTTTGCCAAATCCTGTATCTGATTTCGTTCATATTAGTTTAGAAACACAAAAAAAAGTTGATAATTTTGAAATAAAATTAATTGATATTTCGGGAAGAGTTCTTCTTAAGAAGAATAACAAAAATATTTATGGTAATCACAAAATAAAATTAGATGTGAAAAATATTAAAAATGGGGTTTATTTTTTACAGACCAATATTGATGAAAAAATAAATACTTCTACAATTGTTATTCAATGAAAATAAATTTTTTTAGTAGATAAAAAAAAACATACATTTGTTCTAATTATTTTTTAAAAATATGTCATTAAAATATAAAAATGAAATAGATGCCTTTATGAATAAAACAGCTTCTATTAATCAACATCAGCCTGAGTTTATTCAAGCTGTTCAAGAAGTTGCAGAAGTAGTAATTCCTTTTATTGCAGAAAATGAAAAATATCACGGAAAAAAACTTTTAGAAAGAATGATAGAGCCTGAAAGAGTATTAATCTTTCGTGTCCCATGGGTAAATGATAATAATGAAGTTAAAGTAAATCGAGGTTTTAGAGTCGAGTTTAATTCTTCAATAGGTCCTTACAAGGGAGGTTTGCGTTTTCATCCTTCTGTAAATTTAAGTGTTCTAAAATTTTTAGGATTTGAACAAGTTTTTAAAAACTCTTTAACTACTCTTCCAATGGGCGGAGGAAAAGGTGGTTCAGATTTTGACCCTAAAGGAAAATCTGATAATGAAGTTATGCGTTTTTGTCAATCTTTTATGACTGAATTGTTTAGACATATTGGTCCAAATACTGATGTTCCAGCCGGTGATATTGGTGTAGGTGCAAGAGAAATCGGTTATATGTTTGGTCAGTACAAAAGAATATGTAATGAGTTTTCTGGCGTCCTTACAGGAAAAGGTGTTAATTGGGGAGGTTCTTTAATTAGACCTGAGGCTACTGGATACGGAACCGTTTATTTTACTCAAAATATGCTTCAAAATAATAACGATTCATTTAACAATAAAACAGTTGTTATATCAGGTTCTGGAAATGTAGCTCAATTTGCATGTGAAAAAGCTACTCAATTAGGTGCTAAAGTTGTTGCATTATCTGACTCATCTGGATATATATACGACAAAGATGGTATAGATGAAAAAAAATTAGCATTTATTATGGATTTGAAAAATAAACGTCGCGAAAGAATTAATGAATATGCTAAAGAATATAATTGTGAGTTTTATGAAGGCAAGAAGCCTTGGGAAGTTAAATGTGATATAGCCTTACCTTGTGCAACACAAAATGAATTGGATGGATTTGATGCACAACAATTATTATCAAATGGTTGTATTTGTGTTGCTGAGGGTGCTAATATGCCATCCACGCCTGAAGCTATTGAGTTTTTTCAAAAAGCTAAAATTTTATTTGCTCCAGGAAAAGCTTCAAATGCCGGTGGTGTAGCTACTTCTGGATTAGAAATGTCTCAAAATTCTCTTCGTTTAAGTTGGGACAGAGAAGAAGTTGATATAAAACTAAAAAACATAATGAAAAATATACATGATTCATGTCTTAAATATGGTTCAAATGGTAAAAGCGTTGATTATGTAAAAGGTGCTAATATAGCTGGTTTTGTTAAAGTAGCAGACGCGATGCTTGATCAAGGAATAGTTTAATTTATTAAGAGTTATTTTAATTTTATAATTTATGTACGGCAAATTAAAAAATCAATTAAAAACAGAGATTAAAATAATTGAAGATTCTGGACTTTTTAAGAAAGAAAGAGTAATAATAAACCCACAATCTTCCAATATAAAAATAAGTACTGGAGACAATGTTTTAAATTTTTGTGCAAATAATTATTTAGGATTATCATCAGATTCAAGAGTTATAGAGGCTTCAAAAAGAGCGTTGGATACTCATGGTTTTGGTTTATCTTCCGTTAGATTTATTTGTGGAACTCAAGATATTCATAAAACTTTAGAAGATAAAATATCTGATTTTTTAGGAATGGAAGATACAATATTGTATGCTGCAGCTTTTGATGCTAATGGTGGTCTTTTTGAGCCACTATTTAATTCACAAGATGCTATAATTTCTGATTCATTAAATCACGCTTCGATCATTGATGGTATTCGTCTATGTAAAGCTGAAAGATTTAGGTACAAGAATAATGACATGAATGATTTAGAAATAAATTTAAAAAAAACTCAGTCATTTAGAAATAGAATTATTGTAACTGATGGTGTTTTTTCTATGGACGGATACATTGCGCAACTTGATAAAATTTGTGATTTAGCTGACAAGTATGACGCACTTGTAATGATTGACGAATGTCATTCAACAGGTTTTATAGGTAAAAATGGAAGAGGCACACATGAGTATCATAATGTAATGGGGCGAGTTGATATAATTACAGGAACACTAGGAAAAGCATTGGGTGGTGCAATGGGTGGTTTTACTTCAGCAAGAAAAGAAATTATTGAAGTTTTAAGGCAAAAGTCAAGACCTTATTTATTTTCAAATTCTTTAGCACCTTCAATTGTAGGATCTGCCATTGCTGTTTTAGATATTTTAAAAAACTCTACGGATTTAAAAGATAAACTTGAAAAAAATACAATTTATTTTAGATCTAAAATGGAAGAGGCTGGTTTCGATTTAAAGCATGGAATTCATCCTATTGTTCCTGTCATGCTTTATGACGCAAAACTATCTCAAAAAATGTCAAATATGCTTTTAAATGAAGGAATCTACGTTGTTGGTTTTTTCTTTCCTGTTGTTCCTAAGGGGCAAGCAAGAATAAGAGTACAAATATCCGCAGCTCATGAAAAGGAGCATTTAGATCAAGCAATTAATGCATTTATTAAAGTTGGTAAAGAGTTAAAAATTATCAACTAATTTATGATAGATAATATTTTGCAGGATTAAAATAAAGTTCTACTTTTGCACACCTTAGTTTTTACTAAGACAATAAAAAAACAAAATATTAATGGATACATTAAGTTATAAGACATTATCTATAAACAAAGCTAATGCAAACAAAGCATGGCTCTTGATTAATGCCGAAGGTTTAGTTTTAGGTCGTTTAGCTTCTGAGGTAGCCAAATTATTAAGAGGTAAACATAAAACTAATTTTACACCGCACGCTGATTGTGGTGATTATGTTGTGATAATCAACGCTGATAAAATTAAATTGACAGGTGATAAATGGACTAAAAGAGAACATTTTAAACACACAGGTTATCCTGGTGGTCAAAAAAGAATATCTCCTCAAGAGCTTTTTAGTAGAGACCAAACATCTCTTGTTAATCAAGCTGTTAAAGGGATGTTGCCAAAAAATAAATTAGGTCGTGCAATTTTTAAAAATTTACATGTTTATACAGGAGTTGATCATAAACATGAAGCACAAAAACCAAAAGAAATAAAATTATAGTATACAATATGGATACAATTCATACTATTGGAAGAAGAAAAACATCAGTTGCCCGTATATATATGAATAAGGGTAAAGGTAAAATTTTAGTAAATAATAAAGATGCAAAAGATTATTTTACAACTGATACTTTACTTTACAAATTAAATCAACCATTTATGCTTGTGGATTTGGAGGGTAAATTTGATTTAAGTATAAATGTAAGTGGAGGAGGAATAACAGGTCAAGTTGAAGCAGTAAGATTGGCTATTTCTCGTGCACTTTGCAAAATAAATAATGATTACAGATCTATTTTAAAACCGGAAGGTTTAATGACTCGTGACCCAAGAATGGTTGAAAGAAAAAAGCCAGGTCAGAAAAAAGCACGTAAAAAGTTCCAGTTTAGTAAACGTTAATTCTGTATTTGTTTAGCATCAAAATTGTTAAGATTGAATTAGTCACTACTTAGCAATTGTTTTTTATAATGAACGTAAACAATTTTTAAAATGTCAAAAATAAATTTCAAAGAACTATTAGATTCGGGTGTTCATTTTGGGCACCTTACAAGAAAATGGAATCCTAAAATGGCTCCATACATTTTTATGGAAAAAAATGGAATTCATGTTATAGACTTAAATAAGACTATAATTAAATTAAATGAAACTTGTTCAGCTTTAAAACACATTGTAAAATCAGGAAGAAAGGTAATGTTTGTTGCTACAAAAAAACAAGCAAAACTAACTGTTTCTGAATATGCAACTAAGGTTAATATGCCATTTATCACTGAACGTTGGTCAGGTGGGTTATTAACAAATTTTTCTACAATAAGAAGAGCAATAAAAAAAATGAATTCCATTGATAAAATGCATGAAGATGGAACAATAGACACTTTATCAAAACGAGAACGACTTCAAGTATCAAGAACGAGAGCAAAATTGGATAAAAACTTAGGAAGTATCTCTAATATGAATAGAATTCCTGCTGCATTATTTATTGTTGACATTCACAGAGAGAAAATAGCTGTTTTGGAAGCAAAAAAATTAGGAATTCCAACATTTGCTATAGTAGATACTAATTCAGATCCAACACTAGTTGATTTTCCTATTCCAGCAAATGATGATGCTACAAGATCAATTGACAAGATTATAGGTTTAGTATGTGATGCAATAAATGAGGGACTTAATGAAAGGAAGCAAGAAAAGGAGTCAAATCTTAAGCAAGAAAAACCAAAACAAAAAGAAGAGTCAAAATCTAATTAATATTATTTAACACAATAAATATTTATAAAATGTCAAAAATTACAGCAAGTGAAGTAAATAAATTAAGAAAACAAACCGGAGCTGGAATGATGGATTGTAAAAATGCATTAGTTGAGGCAAATGGTAACTTTGATGAAGCTATAGCAGTTCTTAGAAAAAAGGGTCAAAAAATTGCTGCAAAAAGAGCAGATAGAGATGCAAGTCAGGGAGTTGCTATTGCTAAAGTTAATTCAGACAATACAATAGGAGTATCTATTGTTCTTGCTTGTGAAACAGATTTTGTTGCTAAAAATCAATCATTTCAAGATTTAGCAAATAAATTTGCAGATATAGCACTAAATTGTTTAGATAAAGAATCTTTTTTGAATGCAACTTTTGATGATATGACAGTTAGTGAAAAACTTATTGAGCAAACTGGAGTGATTGGCGAAAAATTAGAAATATCTGCTTTTGAACGAATAGAATCAAATTATGTAGGTATGTATATCCATGGAGGTAAAATCGCAACTATTGTTGGGGTTAATAATAAAGTTAATAATGTAGATGTACTAACAAAGGATTTGGCTATGCAGGTTGCTTCAATGGGTGCAACAACTTTATCTTATAAAGATTTTACTCCTGAGTTTATTTTATCAGAAACTGAAGCAAGAATTGCTGTTATTGAAAAAGAAAATATTGAATTATCTAGACTAGGAAAAACATTAAAAAATGTTCCAAAATATATTTCTATGTCACAAATTACAGATGAAGTATTAGCTGCTGTAGAGGAAGAGGCAAAAAATGAACTAAAATCTGAAGGAAAACCTGAAAAAATTTGGGATAGAATAATACCTGGAAAAATTGAACGTTTTATATCAGATAATACAACATTAGATCAAGAACAGTGTTTATTAGATCAAAACTTTATTAAAGATGAAAAAAAATCTGTTGATGATTATGTTAAAAGTTATGGTGATGTTAAAGTAACTGGTTTTAACCGTGTTTCTTTAGGATAAACAAAAAAGCCACTACATAGTGGCTTTTTTTATTTTATATTTAAAATAATTTTCGAAATATATATATTTGAAAACATATAATCTGTCATGAAGTACAAAAGAATATTATTAAAATTAAGTGGCGAAGCACTAATGGGAAATAAAGGTTTCGGCATTGATACTAAAAAAATTTCATCATATGCTAATGAAATAAAATCTGCAATCGAATTAGGTTATGAAGTTGCTATTGTAATAGGTGGAGGTAATATATTTAGGGGGGTTCAGGTTGAAGGACAGGGTTTAGACAGAGCACAAGGCGACTATATGGGAATGTTAGCCACAATTATTAATGGTATGGCACTTCAAGCCGCATTAGAAAAAATTAAAATACAAACACGACTTTTAAGTGCTATTAAAATGGAGCAAATTGCGGAGTCTTACATAAGAAGAAGAGCAATTAGACATTTACAAAAAAATAGAGTCGTTATTTTTGGAGGAGGTACTGGCAATCCTTATTTTACAACAGACACAGCAGCAGCATTAAGGGCCGTTGAAATGCAAGCTGATGCAATTTTAAAAGGAACAAAAGTTGATGGGATTTTTACTTCTGACCCAGAAATTAATTCTTCTGCGAAAAAATATAATGAAATAACATTCCAAGAGGTTTATGAAAATAAGCTAAAAGTAATGGACATGACTGCTTTTACTTTATGTCAAGAAAATAAATTACCAATAATAGTTTTTAATATAAATAAAAAAGGTAATTTAATTAAAGCACTTGAGAAGGATAATGTAGGTACAATTGTTAAAAATTAATTATGGAAGAAATAAACTTTATTTTAGATTCAACTCGTGAATCGATGGAAAAATCAATAAATCATCTAGAATTAGCATTTTCAAAAATTAGAGCTGGAAAAGCCACACCTCAAATGTTAGATTCTGTAATTATTGATTATTATGGATCTCCAACCCCATTGAATCAAGCTTCAAATATTAATACTCCTGATGCTAAAACTATTTCAGTTCAACCATGGGATAAATCAATGCTAGAGTTAATGGAAAAAGCAATTTTAGATTCTAATCTTGGCTTTACCCCAAATAATAATGGAGAAATGATAATTATAAATGTTCCACCTTTAACTGAAGAAAGAAGAATCTCTTTAGTGAAGCAATTAAAGAGTGAACTTGAAAACGCTAAAGTTAGTATTAGAAGTTCAAGAAAAGATTCAAATGATTATTTAAAGAAGCTTGAAGGGTTATCAGAAGATATAATTAAAGATGCAGAAAATGAAATTCAACGTGTCACTGATGAATTTTCTAAAAAGGTAGATGTTCTTTTTTCTAAAAAAGAATCAGAAATAATGACCGTTTAGTAAAAGTATTTTTTTAGATTTTACTTAAAAATATAAAATATGTGGACATCCATTGCTCTAAAAATATTAAGGTATAGGGCTGTATTTGTTTGGTTGATTGTGGCTGCAACCTTTTTTATGATTCAACAGTCTAAAAAAGTTGAAATGTCTCATTCAATGGCTCGTCTTTTACCTGAAAACTCCACAACACAATTAGATTTTAATTATTTTTTAGATCGATTTGGAATAAACGATAATTTAATGGCCATAGGGATTCAAGACTCTAATTTTTTTAAAATTAAAAATTTTAATTTATGGCGAGAAATTTCTGATAAAATTAAAAATCTTGAAGGGGTAGAAAATGTTATTTCAATTAATGATGTAATTAACCTTCAAAAAGATGATGTTTCTAAAATTTTTAACTCTGATTTAGTTTTTAAAAATCTTCACTACCAATCTGATTTAGATAGTGCTGTGCTTTTATATAACTCTCTTCCTTTTTATGAAAATCTATTCTATAATAAAAAAACACATGCATCACTGATATTAGTTGCAATCGAATCTGATGTTTTAGAATCAAATACTAGAATCAAATTAATGAATGATATTCAGAAAATCAGCTCGTTATATTCAAAAGAAAATAATATTGAAATTTATTACTCTGGATTACCATTTATTAGAACTACTAATGCTCAATTAATTAGAAAAGAAACTCAAATTTTCATATTACTAGCTATTTTAGTTACTGCAATAATATTATTTATGTTTTTTAAATCATTAAAGCCTGTTGTAATATCTATATTAGTGGTTGGGTTAGGTGTTGTATGGTCATTTGGTTTGTTTGGGATTTTTAATTACGAAATAGGAATTCTTTCTGCTTTAATCCCTCCCTTATTAATTGTAATTGGTGTTCCAAATTGTATTTTTCTTATAAATAAGTATCATAATGAATTTAAAGTTCACGGAAATAAAGCAAAAGCACTTACTAGGACAATTGCAAAAATTGGAAATATTACAATTTTGACAAACGCTACTACTGCATTAGGTTTTGCAACTTTTATACTAACTTCTAGTAATGATTTAAAAGAGTTCGGTATTATGGCATCTTTAAATATTTTTGGTGTTTTTATTCTTTCATTATTATTAATTCCTATAATATTTAGTTATTTAAGTCCTCCTAAGTTAAAACACACGAAACATTTAGATCGTAAATGGATTTTATCCTCTATAAATAATTTAATCTATCTTGTTACACATAGAAGAACTTTAGTTTATGTATGGACTATAATTTTTTCCTTTATCGGAATTTTAGGATTAACAAAAATAAAAACAACAGGAAATATTACTGATGATATATCTAAATCATCAAAAGTCTATAAGGATATTAAGTTTTTTGAAAATCAATTTAGTTCAGTTTTGCCTTTTGAAATTATTATTGATACACATCGAAAAAATGGTGTAACAAAACTATCTACATTAAAAAGAATAAATCAATTACAAGATTCGTTATTAACTTATGATGAATTTTCTAGATCATTATCTTTAATTGATGTTGTAAAGTTCTCAAAACAATCTTTTTATAACGGTAATCAAAATTTTTATTCTTTACCAAACTCACAAGAAAAAAACTGGCTTTCGACTTATAGTAATGAATTACAAAATACACCTAAGTTGTTTGATAATTATGTTGATTCTGATATGCAAGTTGCTAGAATAAGTGTTCAAATTATTGATTTAGGGACAAAAGAAATTCATGCGTTAATGGAAAAATTAAAATTACAAATTGATAAGATTTTTGATTCAGAAAAGTATGATGTTAAATTAACTGGAACAAGTGTTGTTTTTTTATCTGGGACAAACTATTTAGTTAAAAATTTATTTATTAGCTTATTTTTGGCAGTAGTATTAATTTCAATATTTATGGCTTGGATATTTAATTCATTTAGAATGGTTGTTGTTTCATTAATTCCTAATTTAATACCTTTATTATTAACTGCATCAATAATGGGATATTTTGGGATAGCTATAAAACCATCTACTATTTTGGTTTTTAGTATTGCATTTGGAATTTCTGTTGATGATACTATTCATTTTTTAGCAAAATACAGACAAGAACTCAAAACAACTAATAATATAAGAGCATCTGTTTTAGCATCTATTAAAGAAACAGGCGTTAGTATGATTTATACTTCAATTGTATTATTTTTTGGATTTTTTATATTTATTGCATCTCAGTTTGGAGGTACAATAGCTTTAGGGTTATTAGTATCAATAACGTTATTAATTGCTATGCTTGCTAATTTATTAGTGTTACCATCATTATTGTTAACATTAGAGAAATCAATTAATATGCAAGAATCTTAAATTAATATTTTTAATAGGAAAAGAATAAAAAAATACTTTAGCAAATGAAAGG
>MDTE01134401.1_pt1 | contig 61563 bp, 58 predicted proteins | sample 811231 | NCBI WGS metagenome assembly MDTE01 (sample SAMN05326651, study PRJNA326480) | marine metagenome | isolation source: seawater | place: Indian Ocean: Red Sea | collected 2010
CACGTTCCCATTCGTATCGTCCTGCCGGCTGCGACGACTGCCATTTTGCCTATGATTTTGTTGCTTTTCGCCGCGCGCCTCTGCTTCCTCGCGCTGTGCAGCCAAAATACGGTAATAGTGTTCCGCATGTTGAAGAAAGTTCTCCGCCGAAATCCGGTCACCGGATGAACTGGCATCGCGGGCCATAGCGAGATACTTCTCGTGCACCTGAACCGCGTTGCCACGTATACGGACGCTGGGGCCGTTACTGTCGAATGTTTGGTTGCGGGACGGTCCGTTACGTCTGTTTGAGTTCCGACCGCGCGAACGTTTAGAGCCGTGGTTTTGTCTCATGACTTCCATTTTTGTCGAAGCAATTTCCGCATCCCAATAACGAAATCGCTAAACAATCCAGTTGGATTGCGGAACGCGCCTACCTAAAAAGATCAACTTCTGAAGATCTTGTGCTTTACTGCATCTACCGTCGCGGATTTCATAATCACACGCTAAGCACATTGATCCTATTAAAGGTTTATTTGCCAAATTCCAAGAGTTTTTTCATCATTTTTCAGAACTTCCCAACCTGCCAAGAACACACCTAGGAATACCAGCTAAATCTCTCTCGAGACTAACGGTCTGAATTCCGGAATCGCGCAAGATTTCCGGCACGGAACCCTCTTGGCCCTGCCCAATCTCCAACGCCACTAAACCGTTGGGTTTGAGAATTCGGGGCAATGCATCTGCGATCTGTCGATAGGCAACAAGTCCATCTGCACCGCCGTCAATGGCACACCGCGGCTCATAAAGTGTAATTTCGGGAGCCAAACCTTCAATTTCCGCGGTGGGAATATAGGGTGGGTTCGACAGTACCACGTCGAATGTTTTGTCGAGTGCAGAAGCCCAGTCACTTTGAACGAAATTTGCCCGCGCGGATAGGCCGAACCTCAACGCATTTTTACGGGCTATTGACAGAGCTGATTCGGAAATATCCACCCCCATGCCCTGAGCAGTAGGCCGTTCGCTTAAGATAGATAACAGCAAACAGCCGGTCCCAGTTCCAAGGTCCGCTATCTGCAAAGCCCTAGCTGAATCTGGGTATTTCCCCAATACTGCCGAAACCAAAATCTCACTATCCGGCCTCGGGTCAAGCACAGATGCGTTCACTTTAAACGGCAAGCTCCAAAATTCGCGTTTACCTAAAATATGGGATAGGGGCTCACGCGCCTCACGCCGACGCAAAACGTTTTCAAATTCAGATAATTCATCGGCCGCTTCGTCGTTATGCGCAACTATCCATTCAACAGTTTTGCCGGTCGCATAGGCAAACAACAATCGCGCATCCCGACGTGGGGATTCTATTTGAGCTGTCTTTAAACGGTCTGCGGCCCGGGACACATACTCGCCAATCGTTATGGGCTTCATAGTATCTCAGCGAGCCGAGCCGCCTGATCCTCAGCAATAAGAATATCAATCACTTCATCGAGCTCATCACCGCTCAGAATCCGATCAAGCTTGTGAAGTGTAAGATTGATGCGGTGGTCTGTCACCCGGCCTTGGGGGAAATTATAGGTTCGGATACGTTCCGATCGGTCGCCACTTCCAACTTGGGTTTTGCGGTCAGCAGCCCGCTCCGCATCAAGCATTTGGCGTTCATGGTCATACAGGCGGGCCCGGAGTACTTTCATCGCCTTAGCCCGATTTTTATGTTGTGATTTTTCATCCTGACATTGAACGACAATCCCGGTAGACATGTGTGTAATACGAATAGCGCTATCGGTTTTATTTACATGTTGTCCCCCGGCGCCGGACGCGCGATATGTGTCAACCCGCAAATCGCCCGGGTCAATCTCGATATCCACCTCCTCCGCCTCCGGCAAAACCGCAACTGTCGCGGCCGAGGTGTGAATACGCCCACCACTCTCAGTCGTTGGTACACGCTGCACTCGGTGAACGCCTGATTCGAACTTCAATTTTGCAAAAACGCCACGCCCTGCGATCGAAATCGCTACTTCCTTGACGCCACCCAATTCAGTCTCACTGAAATCAAGAAACTCAGCCTGCCAACCATGAATCTCTGCATAGCGCTGGTACATTCGCATCAAGTCACCCGCGAATAGTGCGGCTTCGTCACCACCAGTCCCTGCACGAATTTCCAGAATTGCGCTTTTCTCATCGGCCGCATCCTTAGGTAATAATAAGATACGAAGAGCTTCTTCTATGTCGGGCAAACGACTTATGAGTTTCTCCCGTTCGAACTCAGCAAGCTCCTTCATTTCGGCTTCCGTTTCCTCATCACCGAGGAGTTCCTCCAGATCCGAAATCTCAGATTGAGTTAATTTCATCTCCTGCGCCTTACCAACGATTGGCGACAATTCAGCATACTCACGCGACATGTCCGCATATTTTGATGGATCCACATCACCAGATGCCATTAAAGCCGAGAGTTCTGCATGGCGTGAAATCACACCATCCAACCGATCCATGATACTCATTCTTTTTCCCCCGTCATAACGTCGCCATCAAGGGCGAAGAGCCGTCGAACAAAAACATCCATCATTGGAGAAGTATCGCCTTGCTCAGCCAGTTCGCGTAATACGGCGCTAGGCGAATGCAAAAGACGATTGATCAGCAATTGTGTCGCTTCAGCCGCGTCCGCATGCGGCCTTTCCGTTAAAATAGTAAGTCGCAAGTCTTCGAAATGTGCACGCAACGCAACCACGGCAGGCGTTACCCTTAACACCGCTCGACCAGCTTTCCAGCGCGCGACTTCTTCATCCACTATTGCCCAAGCCTCCTGAGCCACCAATTCGCGCTGCATCCGCCCCTGCTGCGCGACCCGCTCCAAATCATCCAAAGTATATACGAAAGCATCATCGAGATCGTGTACACTCGGTTCAATATCGTTGGGAATACCACCGTCGAGAAAAAGCATTGGCCGATGGCGCCGGCCTCGAAGAGCTTCGTCCACTGCCTCTTTCTCAACAAGGTACTTTCCAACCCCCGCGGCGGTAATCGTTACATCTGCCCGCACAAGGCCTTGGGTGAGGTCTTCCATCGCCAAATAATGGTATCCGAGTGCCTTTGCCTCACGTTCGGTACGCCGACCACTGGCAGTCAGCGTTATCCGTCCAACTCCTGCTGCCCTCAAGTGCCGAACGATGAGGCCGGCAATCTCACCCAGTCCAATCAAAAGCACGCCGACATCTCTCAAATTACCATGAATATCAACAGCTATCTGAGTTGCCGCCGAGGCGATGGAAACCGCCCGTTCACCAATCGTAGTCTCTGTCCGAACACGTTTCGCAGTGCTATAAGCCGATTGAAAAAGCTGATCCAGCTCCCACCCGACCATGCCAGCAGCATTCGCAGCGCGGAGGCCTTCTCGGACTTGACCGAGAACTTGCGGCTCTCCAATTACCTGACTATCGAGCGATGCAGCCACAGCAAAAATATGCCGGACGGCATCATCATCGAATTTTTCGTAAATAGAAGTTCGCAATATATCAATGCCTGCACCGGCCAATCCACAGAACACATCGCCAATGACAGCGGCCACTTTTTGCGGATCCGTAGCAACACCCTGGAATTCAATCCTATCGCATGTTGATAAAATCACTGCCTGCTCAACCTGCTTCTCAGCAAGGCGCGCATAAACGCCTAACTGCATATCTTCGTCAATGAAGAGACGGTCACGAAGAAAAGCCGAACCTGATTTATGATTGACGCCAACGGCAAATATCCGCTCTGGCTGTTCAGGCGCCATAACGACTCCTTGCCATTCGCTACAGATATCTCGAGAGATGCTCCGCCAGTTCGCTCAGCGGGACTTCCTCCTGATCGCCACAATCCATATCGCGAAGCGTTACGGCACCACGTTCCAATTCGTCCTCGCCGATAAAGACCGCAGCGGCTGCATTCAACCTATTAGCACGTTTCATGCGCCGGCCAGGGTTGCCGCTGTAACCCAAGTCGATTCGCAATCCGGATGCACGTAATTCCTCTGCTAGACCCGGCGCCTGCGCAACAGCTTCTTCCCCTATGGGTATTAGTGCCACGGGACGCCGCGCACCCGGCACTTCATCACAGAGCATGCTAAGGCGTTCAATACCCGCAGCCCAGCCAACACCCGGTGTATTTGGACCACCCATTGTTTCGATCAACCCGTCATATCGCCCTCCTGCCAGCACCGCATTCTGAGCACCAAGCTCAGTCGTCGTAAATTCGAATGCCGTATGACCATAATAATCGAGTCCTCGAACCAAACGTTCGTTCAATACATACGAAATGCCCAACATATCCAATCCATCCTTCACCTCCGCAAAAAAGTCTCGGCTGTATTTGTTCAAAAAATCGGAAAATTTCGGCGCATTGGATACTATGATTTGGTCACCTTCATTCTTAGAATCAATAATTCGCAGCGGATTACGACCAAGCCGGTCACGACTTTCAGCCGATAGTTCGTTGATCCTCCCCCTGAAAAATTTGATTAGCGCTTCTCGGTAATCCGCCCGGCTTTCAGAATCGCCAAGTGTGTTCAACTGCAATGACGTCTTCAGGCGGAGGCCCAGTTCCGAAAGGACACGCGCGCCAGCTGTAATTACCTCGACATCCGCTTGCGGATTCGCGACACCAATGATTTCAACGCCAATTTGGTGAAATTGACGCTGACGGCCTTTCTGCGGCCGTTCATGGCGAAACATTGGACCGGCATAGAAATATTTTAGCGGCGTCGCTTGGGCTAGCCCCTCTGAAATAAAGGCGCGCGCGACACCCGCCGTATTCTCAGGACGCAGCGTGATCTCCTCGCCGCCCTTGGTCGCAAACGTGTACATCTCCTTGGTCACTATATCCGACGTATCACCGAGGGTACGCCTAAAGACGTCGGAGGATTCAAATATCGGCGTCGCAATTTCCTCAAAACCATAGCGTTCCACAATTTCACGCGACCGTTCGACCACATATCGATGCACCCTCATTGCTTCCGGCAAAAGGTCGTGGGTGCCGCGGATTGGTTTTAAAGAGGCCATATCAAATTCTTTTCTTACTTCAAACAAACCAGCGAAAAGTGCTACGAAAAGACGAATTGATCAAGCGAGCCCTCCCACCTTGGATACATTCCCTTCGCTAACGAGAATGCGCAGTACCATTTTTTAGAGCCTGTGGATCGAGGAGGACGTTCCTACGAACAATGCCGGGTGGGCCAATGTCGTTTACATCATCACCATCCACAGAGAATTTAAGGCCGCCGGCGTTACCCGTTACCAAGGTCAATCCGGGTCGGTTCGGAACATGATAACTTTCACCCTGGCGCAAAACGCGCGTAAGTAACAACTCTCCGTTCCCGTCACGGACTTCAACCCAACTGTCTTCCGATGCCAGAATGACAACGCGTGACTCACTATGGACACGTTCCGCCTCGATACGCTCCGTAGGTTTTGCCGCTGCGAAGTTTTCCTTCGACAGAGACGCGGCATCGGCAACGGAGTTTGTCGTGCTAGTAGCCTCCGCAGCTTTGGTTGGGATAGCGGCAAAAGGTTTTGGATTAAGAGCCTGTTCAGATTTAGATGCGTTCTCTGAAGACCGTGCGATGGTCGGCGAAGACATTTCCAGACCCTTGTTTATGGCGGCTTCGGCCCTTGGAGATGCCAGAGGTTGCACCATTTTTGATGTTTCTCCACCACCAAGACGGGCAGAGCGTTCCGGAAGCGCTCCAACTAATTCAGCAGAGTCGTCGTTTAAATATGACGTAAAGATCCAGCCGCCATAGGCCGCAACCAATAGGACGACGGCGACCAGCAAAATGCCATGGCTTGGGGTACGCCCCTCCGGAAGCGGCAAGGGCGGAACCAGCAATGTCCGGCTAGCCTGGACCTTGGCTTCGTCCTTGAAGCGTTCGACAACCTCGGCGCTGTCTAAGCCCAGATAATTTGCATAAGCGCGCACAAACCCTGTGGCATAGGTCGGCCCGGGTAACTTTTCTATATCGCTTTCTTCTATAGCTCTCAGATAAGAGTTATGAATCCGCAACATATCAGAGACTTGCGAGATATCCTCGCCACGCCCCTCGCGCTGCGATCTTAAATACTGCCCAACCGTCATTGCTACCACGCTGCCGTAGACGAAACACGTTTTTAAAAATCAAAATTTGGACAATGTGTCTGAGTGTTACGACAGTCTAACCCCTTCGTTTTAAGTTTTTTTAAGCTTAAAAAGCCAGATGCGCAAAATTTAACCAAAGCCAATAAATCCCGGCAAAATCCCAAGTTCAGTTATCTATTTTTACTACAAAAGTGACAAATACAAGCGCTTACATAGAAGTATGGCTTTTCTAAATCCAAAATGAAACAGACCAATCTACTCCTACTTAGATTTGCACTCGGTGGTCTCGTGCAAAGTCCACTAACTTATTGCGCAGAGTATGGTCGGCTCCCTCAATGATTGTGTCGATGTAGCTGGATAAGCCTGCGACGTTAAGGCTTCGAGTCATCTGACGAATGCGCGCGATGGCGCTGGCATTCATCGAAAGGCGTCGAAAGCCGATACCGACCAATGCCATTGCTTCAATCGAATTGCCTGCCATCTCACCACAAAGTCCACAAGGTACACCCGCCGCATCGCACTGGCTAACCACATCACGAAGAAATCGCAGCAAGGATGGGGAAAGACTGTCGTAGCGTTCACCCACCTGACGGCTCCCTCTATCACAGGCAAAAAAGAACTGCTGCAGATCATTCGATCCAACAGAGAGAAAGTCAATTCGCCGCAAAATAGCCGGTAGCTGAAAATACAAAGACGGAACTTCCAACATGACACCGACATTAACCGCGGACGGTAAAACCGTGCCACGTCGCGCAGCAAGCTCCAGCTCTCGATCCAGAAGCGCCCGAGCCTGATCAAACTCTGCAACCTCGCTTACCATCGGGAACATCACATTGAGTTCACAACCGTCCGCTGCCTCTATCAGAGCGCGCAACTGTCGACACAACATACCCGGACGATCGAGCGCAATGCGCAGTGCGCGCCAACCCATAGCCGGGTTTTCGTCCTCACCGCCCCTAAAATAGGGCAGCAGTTTATCGCCGCCAATATCAAAAGTGCGGAAAAGGACTGGCAGATCGCCTGCAGCGGAAAAAATTCGAGCGTAAGTTTTCCGCTGCTCAGCGGTATCCGGAAACTCCCGGTGCAGCATGAATGTGAGTTCCGTTCGCAAAAGCCCCACGCCGTCTGCCCCTTCCGACTCTATGTGCTCACAGTCCATCAAGAGACCAGCATTGATCATCAACGAAAGATGGATACCGTCCTCAGTAACGGCGGCGAGATCTCGCGTTGCCAGCAGTTCCCGCCGGTGCTGCGCATGGATCGCAATACTTTCTTCGATTCGGTTCTGAAAATCCGCCCCCGGGCGGACCACAACAACGCCGGAGTCGCCATCTACAACAATTGGCGCCCCTTCCTCAACTTGGCTAAAGATGTAGCGTATTCCCCCGACTACCGGGATATTTAACGCCCGAGCTACGATAGCAACATGGGAATTGTAAGACCCTTCCTCTATAACCAAGCCTCTGAGTTTCTCACGGTCATAATCAAGTAACTCGGCAGGACCCATAGACCGTGCGATCAACACAAAGCTATCAATCAATTCGAGTGATTCAGCGGAACCTGTTTCACCAGTGAGATGCTGTAATAGCCGGTAACCCAGGTCGTCCATGTCCATCAAACGCTCGCGGATATAGGGGTCACTCACCTTCTGCATGCGGGCACGTGTATCGTTTAACACTTTGGAGACTGCTGCTTCCGCCGTAAGGCCACCGCCAACCGCTTCACGCGCCCGACTAAACCAGCCACGATCCTCGGCAATCATCCGATAGGATTTAAGAATTTCGAGATGCTCGCCCGACTCCTCTGAATCATAACTATCGAGCATATCGTCCAGTGATTCTCGCATAGCCACCATGGCAGCATTTAGGCGCTCCAGTTCGTGCTCGGGGTCTTCAGAAACTGTCTGCGAGACCGTACCACCGCGGCGATGCAGAACCGCTGGGCCAAATCCAAGGCCACCATTCAGCCTATTTCCTGATAAGCGTCGAGGAGTACCGAGCGGCACTTCCGCCGCCGTCAATTCGTTTTCCTGTATTAGCTCACCGCCGGCTACGAGTTCAGCGACAACCATCGCAATAGTTTCTAAGGTTTCCGTTTCATCTTCAGCGTAGCTGCGTTCATATTGGTTTTGAACCACAAGGACGCCGAGGCCGTGGCCACCTCGTAAAATAGGCACACCAAGCAATGATTGGAAAATTTCCTCTCCCGTCTCCGGGCGATAAGCGAACCGGGGATGGGACTGCGCGTCCGCCAGCGCCAGCGGGCGAGCATAGGCCGCTATATCGCCCACCAAACCTTCTCCAACGCGCAAACGTGTCCGGTGCACCGCGTCCTTACGCAGGCCCTCTGTTGCGAAAAGTTCCAGGATATCTCCCGGACGCTGCACATAGACAGAGCAAACCTGAGCTACCATACCATGGGCAATCAGCTGCACAATGCGATCGAGACGCTCCTGCGCTGTGCCGTGTGCGGCCATTGCATCCCGCAACTGACGCAACAACCGCCGGGACCCTATCCAGCTTTTCTCGTCTGCCATTATCGCTGAGCGGACTGTTGTCCAAAAGGTCCCGCCCCTCCTTAGTCGACGTCCAAACCGTAGGCGGTGTGAAGCGCGCGCAATGCCAATTCGGCATATTCTTCCGCAATAAGAATGCTCACTTTAATTTCGGAGGTTGAAATCACCTGAATATTGATTCCCTTCTCCGAAAGAGTTTTGAACATCAGTTGCGCTACGCCAGCATGGCTGCGCATCCCAACACCTATAACCGACACCTTAACAACATCGGAATCCGCAATAACCGAATCAAAACCAATCTGCTTCTGCAGATCGCTCAGCAATTGCGCCGCACGTGCTGAGTCTAGTTTCGCGACCGTAAATGTTATGTCAGTAAGCGCGCCGTCAGCCGCAGTGCTTTGAACAATCATATCCACATTGACATTTTCATCCGAAAGCGGACCAAAAATAGCTGCTGCAACGCCGGGGCGGTCTGGCACCTGTACCAGCGTGATCTTTGCTTCATCCCGGCTATACGCTATTCCGCTAACGACTTGGTTTTCCAAAATTTCATCCTCATCGCAAACCAGCGTGCCTTCTCCATCCGTGAAGGTCGAACGGACGTAGAGGCGAACGCCGTGGTTCATGGCCATCTCAACCGAGCGCGTTTGGAGGACCTTCGCGCCCTGAGAAGCCATTTCCAACATCTCTTCATAAGTAATTCGATCAAGCTTTTGGGCCTTCACTACAATTCGCGGATCACACGTATAAACTCCATCTACATCCGTATAGATATCGCATCGATCCGCGTTGAGAGCAGCCGCGAGCGCTACCGCGCTGGTATCAGAACCGCCGCGTCCAAGCGTAGTCACCCGTTCATTCTCGGTTATTCCTTGAAACCCTGGCATCACCGCAACTTCACCCGACTTTAATCGGAGGTCCACTTCACTTGAATCAATAGTCTTGATTCGAGCACGGCTGTGGCTGTCATCCGTCCGGATTGGCAACTGCCAACCAAGCCAAGAGCGCGCGCCAACACCCATCTCTTGCAAAGCCATCGCCATAAGACCCACCGTTACTTGCTCGCCGGATGAGACGACAACATCGTATTCACGCGCATCGTGCATCGGGCTCATCGCCCCGACATATTCAACAAGCTGATTAGTCACGCCCGCCATCGCGGAGACGACAACCGCAACCTCGTTTCCGGCATCGACTTCGGCTTTGGCTTTCTCTGCCGCCTTTCGGATGCGCTCCACATCCGCCACCGACGTACCGCCGAATTTTTGAACTACACGCGCCATAAAACCAAACCTAAACAACGCCGCAGCGAGACCTGTCGGACCGTTTCTTGAATTGATTACCTTTCAGAAGTGGCGTATCCATACTCGCAAGACCGCGCGGGCGCAAGATTCGGAATTATAGTAGATGATCGAAAAGCAAATCAAAAAACCGTTGGACAGTAGTGTCGACGCGGAGGAAATCGAAAAATTTAGCGCCTTAGCTGACGAATGGTGGGATCCCGAAGGTAGTTTTAAGCCGCTGCACAAACTCAATCCCACCCGGCTAAAGTTTATCCGCGATCGTATTTGTGAAAGATTTGAACGCGACCCGAATAAACTAAAACCCTTCGAAGGTATCCGAATTGCCGATATCGGGTGCGGCGGCGGTTTGCTTACGGAACCGATTGCACGCCTTGGCGCCAACGTTACAGGCCTGGATGCGTCAGAGAAAAACATTGCAGCCGCCCGCAATCACGCAGAACGCATGGGACTCCAGATCGACTATAGGTATTCAACAGTCGAAGCGGCAGTTGCGACTGGCGAGACCTACGATGTGGTGCTTAATATGGAAGTTGTCGAGCATGTAGCCGATGCGGATGAATTTCTCCGAGCAAGCAGCGATCTCGTAGCAGCAGGAGGCTGCATGTTTGTCGCAACCTTGAATCGAACCGTAAAGTCTTTCGCTTTTGGCATCTTGGGTGCTGAGTATATTATGCGGTGGCTGCCACGTGGCACCCATGATTGGCGTAAGTTCCAACGCCCATCGGAAATAACTGCCAACCTTCGGCGAGGTGGACTAACTGTCAACGCTTTCGCCGGGCTTTGTTTCGATCCATTTAGAGATCGTTGGCGCGTAGGTTCAGATTTGTCTATAAATTATATAAGCTATGCGACGCGGGCATAATAGACCGCAATCAGGCATCGGAGCGCGGCAGGTCAGGTAGCTGGAAAACGTCAATATTTTCTGCTGCAAGCTCCTCTACCTCCTCACCACTCGCTTGACCATGAATACCACGTTCTTCAGATTCACCGTAGTGAATTCGTCTAGCTTCTTCAGCAAACTGGTCACCAACATCCTCGCAGTTTTCTTTAACATGCCTGTGCATTTCAGTAATGACCTCGCGAATCATTGCTGGCGATGGCATCCCTTTCGAGACGGCGCGAGATTTCCCCATATTGACACGTGGTGCCATCGGAGCTTTTGCGACATTAGTGTCGCCGCAGATCGGACAAGCAACCTTACCTGCCTTAGCTTGTTCTTCATAGGCCGCACTGTTGTTGAACCACGCCTCGAAGACATGTTCATTGCTGCATTTGATGTTGAACGAAATCATGAGTTTTTCGCTTCAATTTCGAATCTACGATGAAAACTGCTAACAAGATGGCTATTTAACCAGTAATCTGCAAGACCAACCATAAATGATTGAAAATACAGTGCATACCAAAACCGAAAACCCCTCCGTTTGGGTCATTCGCTTTGCATCTCAAGTGAGGCCACGCGGCAAGGTTCTTGACCTTGCCTGTGGTAGTGGGCGCAATGGTCGCTGGTTCCTTAAGACGGGTCATCACGTAACCTTTCTCGACCAGGACGTCTCCGCTCTAGCAGACCTTAAAAACAATCCCCAAGCAGATGTCATATGTTCCAACCTTGAGACTAGCATTCCTTTTCCCGTCGAAGGACAGCCATTTGACGGTGTCGTGGTCACAAATTACTTACAACGTGATATCCTTGACGATATTTGTGACGCAGTGACCCTTGATGGTCTCTTGCTTTATGAAACCTTCGGGACTGGCAATGAAAGCTACGGCCGGCCGCGAAATCCAAATTTTCTTCTAAAACCAGGCGAATTAATCGCTACAGTTCGCGCGGGATTTAACATCCTGGGATACGAACACGGGCTTCGCCGCCTGCCATCGCCCGCAATCATACAACGGGTAGCAGCTGTCAAACGTTGAAGTTTCTATTCGCCCGCGATCCTGTAGCCAATTGATGCGGGGAGAGTGAATTCGCGGTCATGCGATAACGCTGGGACCATGCTACGAGCTTTGTCAATCCGCGATAAATCCAGCTCTGCCATGACAACACCAGGCTCTGCCCCGCCGTCCGCAAGAATCTCGCCCCAGGGTGCTACGATCAGCGAATGACCGTAGGTTTCCCGACCGTCTTCATGATCGCCGCATTGCGCTGGAGCAACAACGAAACATCCGGTCTCGATCGCACGCGCCTGCAGCAAGATATGCCAATGCGCTTGGCCGGTCTGACGTGTGAACGCGGCAGGTACCATCAGGACGCTCGCGCCCGCTTTTGCCAAAGCACGGTAAAGATACGCGAACCGAACATCGTAGCAAACCGTCATCCCGATACCACCCCAAGGAGTTTCCGCCACAACAGCTCGGTCACCGGGCTTGAACGCTTTTGATTCGCGAAAACTGACACCATTTTCGAGGTCGACATCGAACATGTGAATTTTATCGTAGGTCGCGGCGATCGCGCCCTTGTCGTCTATCAAGAAAGAGCGGTTCACATTGCGCTCGTCGTCCAATAGTTTGATGACGAGCGAGCCCGTGTGCAACCATACATCCAATTCCGCCGCCAGCTCGCGATAGGCCTTGAGCGACATCTCCTCATCCTCGGTCTTCACGACTGCCGCCGACTTCCGGCGGCTGCGTTGTACGAGATTGACCACTTCTGGCAAACCGATCAATTGCGCGCCTTGGTCATGCGCTTCGCGGATTAATTCGCTCGAAATTTCGATATTCTCGGCGATATCCGTGGTCGAGGTCAGCTGCGCACACGCAACCTTCAGCGTATCGGTCATTGATCGACTCCCAGCAGATTATTTAATTCACCGGTGTCCTCAAGCTGATGTAACTCGTCACAGCCGCCGATCCCGATATTATCGATAAAGATTTGCGGCACCGTGTTGCGGCCTTCCGAACGCGCCAGCATTTCCTGCTTCACCGAAGGTTTGAACATCACGTCGAACTCTTCGTATTCGACCCCTTTATTGTCGAGCAGCCGCTTGGCCGCATGGCAAAACCCGCACAGCGGGCTCGTATAAATTTGGACTTTGGCCATGTTTCCGTATCCCAAGGAAGAATAATCAGCCAATTAGATATATATATCCGGACTGTTTTGCCACTCCCAGCATGGTGTTATAGTCACACGGCAGCCTATTAGAGCCGGATCGCACGGGCAAACTTGAGCAGATAAATCAGTACCGAATCAAACGCCGGTTCCCACTCCATGCGCATCGTAGAATCGAACCAAAACCCATATCTTGCGGATACGGGTAGCCGCAGATTGCGCATGAACGGCCCAATGAATCTGAATTTCAGACAGAAATAGACACACAGCGCGTCCCCACCATCGACAATCGCACCGCACCAAAAACATCTTTTGGGAAGGCAGCGTCGAGTGTCAAACGCTACGCCGCAGCAACGACCACAACAAACCTTCCGGACCTTGGACAAGGTTATCGACTCCACATGGTCCGCCATTTTGTTGCGAATGTTTTTGGGATTATAAAAAGTCTGGGTTGTTTTTCGGACGCGGCCCGCCATATTGCGTCGATGAAAACCGCCCCGGACATATTCGACCGGAATGCGCTGCGCGACCATCGCGACAGAGCTGCGCAGACCTTTGGCGAATACGATTTTTTAATTCGGGAGATCGGCTCGCGTCTGTCGGAGCGGCTGTTAGATATCGCTCGCACATTCCCATTTGCGCTCGACCTCGGTGCACGGACGGGCGGATATGGACCGGTCCCCGGCGGCCCCGGCGGTATCGAACAAGTGATCTCGTGCGAACTGTCGGAACGAATGACCAGACAAATCGAAACCGGCGCCTTGGTTGCCGATCCGGAGTTCCTTCCGTTCGCCGAAGGCCTCTTCGACCTTGTTTATAGCAATCTCGAGCTGCATTGGATAAACGACCTGCCTGGATGTCTGTTGCAAATCGCCCGCAGTTTGAAGCCGGACGGCCTGTTCCTAGCAGCGATTTTCGGCGGCAATACGCTCAATGAATTGCGCGACGTTCTGATGTCGGCGGAATTAGACTTGACCGACGGGGCCAGTCCGCGCGTATCGCCCTTCGCCGAGCTGCGCGATGCCGGCGCGCTGCTACAAAGAGCCGGTTTGGCGCTTCCTGTGGTCGACGCGGACGAAATTACGGTCACTTATGAAAACCTATTCGGGCTTCTCGCCGACCTGCGCGGCATGGGCGAGACCAACATCGTGCACGACCGTCTGCGTACCGCGACCCGGCGCGATACCTTTCTAAGGGCGGCCGAACTTTATCTCGAACGCTATTCCACCGAGGATGGTCGTATTCGTGCGACCTTTGAGGTCATTTATTTGCATGGATGGGCTCCGCATGAGAGCCAACCAAAAGCACTGCGTCCAGGTTCCGCCAAAACCAGCCTCGCGGACGCACTCGGGACGGAGGAGTTTCCCACTCGTGATTCAGTCGACCCAAACCGCACAAACGTCGACTAATCTTTAAAAATTATATACAAAATCCTATGATCACGCCCAACGCTTCCAACGAATTTAAACTCTCCATCAGCGACACATTGAGGGAAATCTATCAGTTTCTCTGGATCGCGAGGAACAGCTTCACCTTATTAGCAACCATCCCGGTGGCGGGGCTCACTTTGTATTGGGCGGCCATGGTCGGCCTCGCAGGTATCACGGCGCCGGGCGACGTTACAAACCCGGCAGCACTTTGGGAGCTATGCGTTCTATATATTCCAAGCCTCGTTCTATTCTCTGTCTTTGCGGTAACTTGGCACCGTTGCTATCTGACCCGGGGTACCCAAGTCAGCATTAAGGACGCGCTAATTACCGACACCCGGCATCTGAAATATTTCTTCAACGCCCTACTCACCACGCTTATCGCTGTTGCGGTCATCAGCGTCCCGGTTGTGATCGTAATTATCTTTACGTTGGTGATCAATTTCGCAGCCGGTGGCGGAGTCAAACCGCCGCTTGATGTTCAGACGGTCTCTGTATTTGTCGGTATTGTCGCCGCCATTTTGTTTTCGTGTGTATTCTTAGGGCTGGCGCAATGGCTATCTGTGATTGCCATTGCCTCTCCTTTTACAATGCTTGAAGCTTGGCGGCTCGGACGGGGAAATTCCTGGCGCCTGTTTGCAATCGGATGCGGCGGGGCCATCGTCCCAGCAATCCTGATCGGACTCTATCAGCTCACACCGACGAACTTGGATTTGCTGTCAATGTTTTCGGACAATCCATGGGTCGTTATCGCAACACTTCTCGGCGAATACGCGGTCGCCTACATCACGCTCGCCTTTCTTGTTGCAACGATTTCCGTTTGCTACGACCGCCTCCTCGCGCGCATCGCCAACGACCCGCTGTACACACTCGACGCGAGTCCCTTTATCGACGAGTAAGAATTCACCCGTCCTCCCCAAAAGGCGTAAAGGCCCTGTTCGGCCTAATACTGAGGAGCTGCCACGGCCATCCATCTCGAAGAATACAGAGCGGTTAAAGCAGATCACAGAGCAACGCGATCAGGGGGGCGTCCGCGGGCGGCATCGGATAGTTTCGCATGCGCTGCGGCCGGACCCAAGCTAACTCCTGCCCTTCTTGCGCCTGCGGCGTGCCTTTCCAAACGCGGCAAACATAAAGTGGCATCAAGAGGCGAAAATCTTCGTATTCATGGCTCGCGAAGGTATACGCCGCAAGACAGGATTCCCGTGTGTCAACACCAATTTCTTCCTTCAATTCGCGGATCAGAGCCTCTTCCGGTGATTCGCCTTTATCGACCTTGCCGCCCGGAAACTCCCAAAGGCCGGCCATTTTTTTGCCCTCAGGACGTTTCGCCATCAGGACCCGGCCGTCAGGGTCAACCAACGCGACAGCGACCACGAGAAGCGTCGGCTTTACCGCCTGCCGCGCCATCCAGCCCGCGCGATCCAAATGATATTGGACAGCTAAAATTCCATCGCAGCGACCGGTCACGCCGAGCGCTTTTCCAGTTTTAGCGTAGCCCGCCTTCTCAAGGACACGCTCTGCCGCGGTATTACCGACAATAACGTCGACAACCAGAGCATTGACATTTAAATCTTCAAACGCGAAACGCGTTGCCCGCTTCAGTGCTTCACCGCCAAAGCCACGACCCCAATAGGGTCGGCCTATCCAATACGCTATATCGCCGACACCGTCGGTTAGATCGATGCGCAAATAACCAATAAATTCACGGGTGGCGCCCGTTTCGAGACCCAAGAAGATGCGGTTCTCCGCACCAGTATGTTCCAAGAATGCGCGGCCGTCCTCTTCCGAAAACGGATGCGGAACCGACGCCGCCCATTGGGCAACCTCGTTGTCACCCGCCAATTCCGCCAAATGTGGGAGGTCGGCTTCGACTAACGAACGGAACCTGAGTTGCGCACTGGTGAACGGCGTGCCGTTCCACACCACACCCCAGCATCCGACCTCTGGTAGCGCGGTCATAAAGGATACTCTATAGCGCGGACCAGACTCGGGCTTTGCCGCGTCCGATTCCGATATCAATGGTGAAGTGTATCCAACCCGCCTTCAGATGCTTGACCACGGCCTTGGCATCGAAGTCAGACAAGACTTCGCCTGCCACGGCGATTTGGACGCCACCGATAGCGATACCAAGACGATCGCGCTCGGCCCGTTCACCAGCCTTGCCCACCGCCATCACTATACGCCCCACGCGAGGCTCAGCGCCTGCGATGCCGACACGGACCAAAGTCGAATCGACTATAGAGCGGCCAATATTCCGCGCCGCTCGCTGCGATTCCGCACCTATCACGTCACAGGTCAGCAGGCGACCTTTCTTGGCCCCATCCCGCACGATCATGCGGGCTAGCTCACCGGTTATATCCTCGAGCGCCGCGCGAAAATCGCGCAGCAACGGATCTTTGGCGTGATCGATTTTAGGCTGACGATTCACCTGACCCGTCGCGGACAGAAACACCGTGTCGCTAGTCGACGTATCCCCATCTACCGAAATGCAGTTAAAAGATCGGTCGACTGCGCGGTTCAAACAGCTTTGCAGTACTTTGGCTGAAATCTTTGCGTCGGTGAAGAGGAAGCTGAGCATCGTTCCCATTTCTGGCGCGATCATCTGGGAACCTTTTGCGATCCCCGCGAGGGTCACCTCGACATTGCCAATATTAACCTTGCAGAAGGCGGCTTTCGGAAAGCGATCCGTCGTCATGATGCTGCAGGCGGCATCGTGCCAAGCCGTCTTTTTTAACGCTTTTATGCCCGCCGGTACTTTATCGGCCACAAAAGTGACCACCTTCTTCTCGGCGATGATTCCTGTCGACGCGAGGAAGACTTCCGACTTGCGGCATCCAATCAGCTTTGCTGTGGCCGTAGCCGTGTTCTCGACGAGCTGGCGTCCTTGGTCGCCGGTGAAGACATTGGAATTACCTGAACTTGCGACGATCGCCCGAACCTTGCCGCCGGGCAATTGGCGCTTGCTCCATTCCACAGGCATGCCCGGGCACCGCGAACGGGTAAGCCTTCCGGCTATGGTTGAACCTGGCGCCAACTCAGCAACGAAGAGATCGCGTTTCCCGTTGTCCTTCAGGCCGGAAGCTATGCCGGCGATCCGGACACCGGCAATCGCCGGGATCTTCGGGAGTTCCGGCAAAGCGTTTCGGGGTTTCTTCGCCATGATCACTTACGTCCGATAATCTGCATTGATTTCGATGTAGCCGTGGGTGAGGTCACAGGTCCAGACCCGCGCCTTTCCGTGCCCGACACCGACATCGACGGCAATGGAGATATCGCGTCCTGCCATGTGCTTGCCAGTAGCGGATTCGTCGTACCCTTCGACGAGCTGCCCCTCATCGGTAATCGGCACGCCACCCATACCGATGGACATTCGGTCCCGGTCGGCTTTCTCGCCAGCTTTGCCAACCGCCATGACGATCCGGCCCCAATTCGGGTCGCCACCAGCGATGGCGGTTTTGACAAGTGGCGAGTTCGCCACGGCTAAGCCAATGCGCCGGGCCGCGGCCGCAGATTCGGCGCCGCTGATATCGATCGTCACAAACTTTTGAGCGCCTTCACCATCGCGCACCACCTGGCTCGCTAAGTCGATTGCAATTCCGCGCAATGCCTCACGGAACGCCTTCAAATGTTTGTCCCGAACGCCGGTCACCCGGGAATGCTTCGCTTGCCCGGTCGCGGCCAGCAGCATTGTGTCGCTCGTCGACGTGTCGCTATCAACAGTAATGCTGTTGAAGGACCGATTGGCGGCATCTTTCAACAACCGCTGTAAAACCAGTGGTGGAATCTTCGCGTCGGTAAAGATGAAAGACAACATGGTCGCCATATCGGGCGCAATCATGCCGGATCCTTTGGCGATCCCAACCAGCGTTACCTGGGTTTCCCCGATTGCAACTGTGCGCATAGCGGCTTTTGGAAAGGTGTCAGTAGTCATGATAGCCGCGGCCGCGTCTGCCCACTTTGCCTTGCCGAGCTTACGGGCGACGTCCGGCAATTTAGACGCGATATAGTCCTCCGCAACGGGAACACCGATAACGCCCGTCGACGCCACATAAATCTCGTTGCGCCGACAGCCAAGCCGCTTAGCGGCGGCAGCAACCGTGTGCGCGACGGTTTTGTCACCAGCCTCACCAGTAAAGGCATTCGCATTGCCAGAATTAACGATCAGTCCTCGAATCCTGCCATGCTTCAGAATGGAACGACACCATTCGACAGGTGCCGAACTGCATTTAGATTTCGTGAAAACACCGGCAATCGTCGATCCTTTAGTAAGTTCTGCAAAAAACAAGTCTGGTCGCCCACTCTCTTTAAAACCAGCGGCGATTCCAGAGACGCGAACACCTGGAACTGGTATCGTCTTGGGAAACTGGCTTGGCGCAAGAGGCGATATCTTAAACATAATATTTTACTTTACTTTCAACGGATGTGTTTTTGGTTTCGGCAGCGGCTGTCCATCTAGCGCGTATCGCTCAATTTCTGCACTTCCGCGGGCCTGTTTCAAAACATCGACGGCAATTTGACGCCCCATATCACGGGCAATTTTGCCACGAACACGTTCAAACGGTGGGGCAGAACTTTGCCGTCGGTCTTCAACCTTAATAACATGCCAGCCAAACTCCGTCTGAACAGGTTTTTCAGTCATCGCACCCACTTGAATTGAAAAAGCCGCGTCTGAGAAAGGCTTTACCATGTCACCTTTGCGAAAATAACCAAGATCGCCACCTTGAGCCGCCGCCGGATCTTTCGAGTGGGCTTTAGCAACTTCCTCGAACGATTGCCCGCCTTGAATCATCTTAATGATCCTTTCGGCCTCAGAGCTTGTTTCGACTAAGATATGGCGGGCGAGCACCTCTTCTTGCGAGGGAGTTTTATTTACCAAATCTGCATAGCGCTCCTGCAATGCCTCCTCAGTAATGCTTTGCGAGATAAGACGAGTCATGTAAATTCTTGCTATAATCTGATCTTCGGCGGCCTTTAACATCGTCTTGACTTCTGCATCTCCCGCCAAATTATTTAGACGCCCATGGATCGTTAGAAGCTTGTCATCAATTAATCGCTCAAGAAGCTCATTGTATACTGCCCGCAGGCCACGCTGACGGTGTTGACGTGGTAACGACTGAAATGCCTTAATTAATTCACTACTAATGATCTGCTCACCGTTGACCACGGCAACGACTGCGTCCTTGGCGAGACGGTCTCTAACCGACTGTGCACCAGCCGGATGGAATGTCAGGATTATGCCTAAGGTGATGAAAAAAACAGCGGTAAGTGCCCGAATAATCATCGATTGTCCCTCAATCACACCGGCGAAAATACCTTATGATTCCGCCGTTTAGGATGGCTAATTTCTACTTGCGCATAAAGCATATGTGGTCGCTCGGAACAAGTACTGGCCAGCGGAGAACCCAATTCTTCCCCTTTACACGGAATCTTCAGCGCGATAGGCATACTCCGGCTGAGTTGGATCGCATGTCAACATGCATTGACAGGCACATATTTAACTATCTTATGGCATAGCTGTATTGCTTTTTAAATGCGGCGCAGTTGCAATATTTTATGGGTTCGAGGTCGCTATGATCGGCGGAATGTTGAGACGGGTCTTTGGTTCGGCAAATGATCGAATGCTGAACCGCCTAAAAGGCGAAATCGAAGTGATCAATGCGTTCGAGACGGAAATACAGAATTTATCGGACGATGCGTTGAGGCTAAGCACGGCTAAGTTCCGAGAGCGTATCGATGCGGGTGAAACACTCGATGATATTATGGCCGAAGCTTTCGCGATAGTTCGCGAAGCCGCCGTCCGTACACTTGGGCAACGGCACTTCGACGTCCAAATGTTGGGAGGGATGGTTCTTCATCAGAGCAAAATCGCCGAGATGCGAACTGGTGAGGGAAAGACCCTCGTTGCGACTCTGCCAGTCTATTTGAACGCCTTGATGGGCAGAGGCGTCCATGTCGTTACAGTCAATGACTTCCTTGCACAACGTGATGCGCGTTGGATGGGCCAAATCTACGAATTTTTGGGCCTAACTGTCGGCTGCATTGTCCACGGTCTAGACGACAATGAACGTCGTGAACAATATGCCTGCGACGTCACATACGGAACAAACAACGAGTTCGGCTTCGACTACTTGCGCGACAACATGAAGTTCTCCTTGGACGAGATGGTCCAACGTGAGTTTAACTTCGCCATCGTCGACGAAGTTGATTCCATTTTGATTGACGAGGCGCGGACTCCCTTGATCATCTCCGGCCCGACCGAGGAAACCACAGATCTGTATATTCAGGTCGACAAGCTTATGCCGAAGCTAGTACCCGAAGATTATGAAAAGGACGAAAAGCAACGAACCGTCATACTGACGGAGGAAGGCTCACAGCATATCGAAGACCTTCTCGAAGAATCAGGGGTTTTACCAAACGGTTCGCTATACGACGTTCAGAATATTTCGATTGTCCATCACGCCAACCAGGCACTACGTGCGCACACACTTTTCAACCGTGACACTGACTATATTGTCAAAGATGGCAAAGTTATCATTATCGATGAATTCACAGGTCGCATGATGGAGGGCCGCCGATATTCAGATGGTTTGCACCAGGCATTGGAGGCCAAAGAGGGCGTCGAGGTACAAACAGAAAATCAAACGCTTGCATCGATCACCTTCCAAAATTATTTCCGTCTCTACCCAAAACTTGCAGGCATGACGGGCACCGCAATGACTGAGGCTGCGGAATTTGGCGAAATTTACAATCTCGAAGTTGTTGAAATGCCCACAAATATGCCGATGGTCCGCGCGGACGAAGACGACGAGATCTACCGGACCCAAGGCGAAAAGCACGCCGCAATCCTTGATCAAATAGCGGAATGTCATGAACGGGGCCAACCAGTTCTAGTCGGTACAGTTAGCATTGAAAAGTCGGAAGAACTGTCAGCATTGCTCGAGAAACGCGGAATGAAACACGAGGTGCTGAACGCACGACATCATGAGCGCGAGGCACATATCATTGCTGATGCGGGCATGCCAAATGCCATTACCATCGCCACCAATATGGCGGGCCGTGGTACAGATATTCAGTTGGGCGGCAACCTTGAAATGCGTCTTTGGCGCGAGTTAGAAGGCGTAACGGACGCAACCGAGATAGAACGCCATACAACTGCTACAATTGCTGATATTGAGGAAAATCGAGAGATTGTAAAAAAGTCAGGTGGCCTTTATGTTCTTGGAACCGAACGCCACGAATCACGCCGGATCGATAATCAGCTACGCGGCCGTTCGGGCCGACAAGGTGATTCTGGCGCATCGAAATTCTTCCTTAGCCTAGACGATGACCTTATGCGGATTTTCGGATCCGAACGCATGGACGGCATGCTGAAGAAACTTGGTCTTAAAGAAGGTGAAGCAATCGTTCATTCCTGGATCAATAAAGCGCTCGAGAAAGCACAGCAGAAAGTCGAAGCGCGCAACTTCGATATCCGTAAGCAATTGTTGCGCTTCGACGATGTCATGAACGATCAGCGCAAGGTTATTTACGAGCAACGCAAGGATTTGATGCGGGCAGAAGACGTGGCAGACACAATCATCGATATGCGCCACGAAGTTATCGAGGACATGGTGGCGCGCTGCATTCCCTCGGATGCAATGTCGGAGCAGTGGAATTTGGATAGTTTGCACAACGAATGTTTGCAACTGCTCTCCCTAGATTTACCTATAGGCGACTGGGCAAAGGAAGAGGGTATAGCAGACGAAGAGATCCTCGAGCGCTTGACCGACCTCTCAGACCGAAAAATGGCTGAAAGGGCAGCAAACCATGGTCCTGAATTAATGCGTCTTGCAGAGAATAGCCTTTTGCTGCAAATCCTTGATCACTCCTGGAAAGAACACCTCTTGCAACTGGACCACTTGCGCCAAGGGATCGGGCTAAGAGCTTACGCACAGCGCGACCCGTTAAACGAATATAAGCGTGAGGCTTTTGAAATGTTTGAAGAAATGTTGCGCCGCGTTCGAAATTCAGTAACTGAGGTCCTCAGCCATGTCGAACTAACATACGAAGAATCCGAGCAGGACCTGTTCCAGAGAAAACAGCAGCCAACTCAGGAATCGCGAGAGGATCCAGCTTTCGCAATGTCCGACAGACTTCTGGCTGCTGAAGCTGATACCGATAATAATGCGACACCGATCCAATCTCGGAGTGCAGCAAAAGTCATCGATCCGCATGATCCAAGCACTTGGGGAAAGGTTTCGCGCAATGCCCCATGCCCCTGTGGGTCAGGTAAAAAGTACAAGCACTGCCACGGCCGTGTGCATTAAACAGTAGAAAATAGTTTTTGTTTTGAATTTTCACGGTGCGCCGCAACCGTGGAGATTCGGCAATATACCTTGGACTTATTAAGTGACCATAAATTTGACGCGTTAGCTTGCCCGCCGGCGGCGGTAGACGGCGAGCGACTCTTCCTCAAATAAGTCGCTGAGTTGGTCCATCATAGTGCCGCCGAGTTGATCAACATCAACAATGGTGACCGCACGACGATAGTAGCGGGTAACATCGTGACCAATTCCGATCGCAACAAGTTCAACCGGTGAGCGCGTTTCGATATATTCGATGACATCCCGCAAATGGCGTTCCAGATAGTTTCCAGGATTAACCGAGAGAGTAGAATCGTCGACGGGTGCACCATCGGAGATTACCATTAAAATTCGACGTTCCTCCGGGCGATTGACAATCCTGTTATGCGCCCAGAGTAAAGCCTCTCCATCAATGTTTTCTTTCAACAATCCTTCACGCAACATCAGGCCTAGGTTCTTCCGTGCACGCCTCCATGGCGCATCGGCAGACTTGTAAACAATATGTCGGAGGTCGTTAAGACGACCTGGATTGGTCGCTTTACCGTCAGCTATCCATCTCTCGCGAGATTGACCGCCCTTCCAAGCCCGTGTTGTAAACCCTAAAATTTCCACCTTAACTGCACAGCGCTCAAGTGTCCGGGCCAAAATATCCGCGCTCATTGCCGCAATACTGATTGGCCGTCCGCGCATTGAGCCAGAATTATCGATTAGCAAGCTGACAATAGTATCACGGAACTCCATGTCCTTCTCTTCTTTGAAAGACAGAGCATGCAATGGATTGATGACAACGCGGTCGAGACGGCTAGTGTCCAATAGCCCCTCCTCAAGATTGAATTCCCATGATCGCATTTGCTGTGCCATTAAACGACGTTGTAAGCGGTTCGCAAGCTTGCCTATCAATCCTTGCAGGCTGACGAGCTGTTGGTCCAATAATTGGCGCAATCGACCCAGTTCTTCAGTATCGCAAAGCGTCTCAGCCAGCACCACCTCGTCGAACTGTTCTGTGTAAGACTTATAGAACGGCTCTTTTGGAATATTCGAAAGATCGTTTTCCGGACGCCACGGGGTCCCTGGATCACCAGGTTCCTCACTTCCAGTCATCGGCATAGTCTCGCCCAACTGATCATCAGGGACAGAATCACCCATATCGTCTTCGCCAGCCTCACCCATCATGGCTTCAGACATAGCTTCGCCTTCGCCCGAAAGCTCGCCACCCTCCTCATCCTGATCAGGCTGCGAATCAGCGTTATCACCTTCGTCCTCACTGCCATCCATTTCATCCGAATTGGATTCAGCCCCTAGATCAATATCAAGGTCGGTTAACAGGTTCCGGACCGCCTCTCCGTAGGACTTCTGGTCATTTATATGTGACTCAAGTTTCTCCAGAGCCTGGCCGATCTTACTTTCCAAGACCGGCTTCCAATGATCGTAGACTGCTTGCCCTGAAGGCGGTGGCGGCGCACCTGTCAACTGCTCACGTGCCAAAAGACGGACCGCTTCGGGAAGAGTAGCTTCAGTGCGCTCCTTCACACGGTGAAGACCTTGTTGGCGATATCGGGTTTCCATAGCAGAAGCGAGATTCTCCGATAAACCAATCATTCGCCGAGCGCCAATGGCTTCAACCCGCGCCTGCTCTAATGCTTCAAACATTAACGGGGCAACTTCGCCCGTCGGCATGTTACGCACATGGGTTGCCGCATCATGATACCGCAGGCGCAGCGCAATCCCATCCGCTTCACCTCGCACCTGCGCCACCTCTTCGGGTGGCAATTCGCGGCTCGGAAAGGGCACGCGTGCGCGCGTCCCAGTTATACCAGCAGGCTCATTCGAAAAGGCGACGTCGATATCGTCGCGCTCCGCGATCGAGCGTAACATCGCGGACGTTGCCTCATTAAACTGCTCGACTGGCGACAGGTCGTCGCTCACAGGCTGCTCCTTAGGTTATTTGAACCTTAACACCAGTCTCTGGCAATTCGGCCCCAAAACAACGTTGGTAATATTCCGCTACAATCGGCCGTTCCGTCTCATCACATTTGTTTAGGAAAGTACACCTAAAAGCGAATGCAACGTCGTCAAAAATTTCGGCGTTCTCGGCCCAAGTTAGAACCGTCCTCGGTGACATAACGGTCGAAATATCGCCATTGATAAAACCGGAACGCGACAAGTCCGCGCAAGCGACCATCGCTTCGATGGTTTTGCGGCCGTCATCGTTATTCCAGTTCGGTACTTTAGCGACAATAATTTCCCTCTCATCGTCGTGCGGCAGATAATTCAAGCTAGTCACGATGTTCCAACGGTCCATTTGGCCCTGGTTAATCTGTTGAGTACCATGATAAAGCCCCGTCGTATCACCAAGACCGATCGTGTTGGCCGTGGCGAAGAGACGGAAGAACTTATGTGAGCGAATTACCTTACTTTGATCAAGCAAGGTCATCTTACCTTCGACTTCCAAGATCCGCTGGATCACAAACATAACGTCGGGACGGCCGGCATCATATTCGTCAAAACATAATGCACACGGCTGTTGCAGTGCCCAGGGAAGGATACCTTCTCGAAATTCGGTAACTTGCTTGCCGTCCTTAAGAACGATTGCATCCTTACCTATCAAATCGATTCGGCTGATATGGCTGTCAAGATTTACACGGACGCAAGGCCAATTGAGTCGGGCAGCAACTTGCTCCACGTGGGTTGACTTACCAGTGCCATGATAACCTTGTATCAGGACGCGACGATTGTGTGAAAATCCGGCGAGAATCGCCATCGTTGTATCGTGATCAAAAAGATAGGTATTATCCACATCCGGTACATAGTCCGACCCTTCGGAAAAGGCCGGAACCATGATATCCGAATCTAACCCGAAAGTCTCCCGAACAGAAACTTCTGAATCCGGCGCATCCAGCGGATGCGACCTCACGCGCTCTTCATTGTCAGTACTCATAAATCCGTTCCGATTTGCGATGATGGCCGCGCGATATTACGCGGTGACGGTCTTCCGCAACGTGGAATACGCGTCGTTGATGTCCTTAAGCCTTTCTTCAGCGACCTTGTCGCCACCGTTCCGATCTGGATGGTGGGTTTTGACGAGTTCTTTATACTTAGCCTTTAATTCGCTCAAGGATGCGGTAGGGTCAAGACCTAGGATTCGAAAAGCGCGTACTTCCAGTGAATCAGATTTCGCCCTACTTGAATTGTTTGTCTCACATTTTGCATCAAACCCACTTCCAAACGAACCAAAACTGTCCGCATAATCACCCTCTCGAACAAAGCGCCAACGCTTTTCATTCTCGGCACTGCCCATCGGCCATGTTGGTCGACGCCAAACTGTGTCTTCACGAATTTCGCTTTCAATTTGATTCTCGTCCATGCCGTCGCAAAAATTCCACGATTTGTTGTATTCCCGGACATGTTCCAAACAGAACCAAAAATAATCCTCCAGACGATCACGCGACTTTGGCGCGCGGTGTTCAGCCACAATATGACAGTCAGGATGATCGCATTCGCGAAGTCCAGTAACCCCGAAAGATAGCGCCGGCTTAAATTTATCAGTACCACGTCTCATTTTCTAAATAATAACCGCGCGCTGGTTCTTAGCAAGCGAGACCCTAAAAAATTACAACAACGCAAATTTATTTAAACAACTGTTTATAAGAAATTAATTGCGGCCGTCGTAGAATTCTGGCCAGAAATTTTTAACAATATCTCCGTCCTCAGCCAAGGCATGGCAAGAATTAATAAAGAATGGTCGCTTCCCACCCCTCGCCAGTTCGGTTTTATATTTTCTATCTTCCCGGGGCCGAGAGGCCGACATGGTCTGAAAACATGTCGTTGCAATCGGTCGCAATAGTTCAAACAAGTGGGTGCAGCCTCGCCTACCACCCATCAGCTTATGTGCCCGACGCGTCCAGTGGGGGCCAATTTTCAACCCCTCCAATTCGGCCACCGTGAACGCTGCATTGCCGCAGACCGGATACGGTGTAAAATCCATACAACCAACGGCATTTTGTATCACCATATCCTCGTCGATCGTCAATCGGATGGAGATCTGGTGAACCGGTTCACCCGACTTAACCTCTCCACGGGTATGACTGGAAAATCCATAAGTTTTAGTATCAATTAAAGAGCCTTCGATATCCCACAAACCATCTTCACGCCGATAGCCACGGCATTCAATATGGCGGGTGTGAAGCTGCTCTCGCGGAGCGGATTCAGGCAAGGGCATGCGGACCTCTTTAGTTTTGGTTAGAACGTTTTTTTCGCCTCTCAGCCGAACTGATTAATAATATGATTTCCTCTAAACCATGACCAAAAGGCAGCCAAACTCATTCTTTAGCTAATGCCTCCAGTGTGGGCGGCGTCAAACGCAGCGAAACAATTTGGTTTCGTTGGCGCCGCAAGATTTCATAACGGAAGCCCCGGAAATTAAACACCCGACCCGGCTCTGGTATCGTGCGCGATTCGAACAGAACCAGTCCCGCAATGGTTGACGCCTCATCATCCGGCAAAGCCCAGTCAAATTCTCGGTTGAGGTCACGAATCGTAACAGTGCCGTCGACCAGATAAGAACCATCCGGCTGCGGTCGCACGCCGCGCACAATCTCGTCGTGCTCATCATCAATTTCACCTACGATCTCTTCCAGAATATCTTCGAGAGTCACAATACCCATAAAAGCACCGTACTCATCTACTACCAACGCGAAATGCTCGCGGCGCTCGCGAAACACAAGCAGTTGGTCCAATAAAGCGGTCGTTTCCGGTATAAACCACGGCTGTACAGAGAGAGATACGATATCAATATCTTCGACATCCCCTTTACGGGCGCCAAACTCTCGCAATAGTGCCTTTGCATGCAAAATTCCTACGATATCATCGGCGTCCGATCGGTAAAGCGGCAGCCGGGTGTACGGGCTATCGAAGACGGTCTGAAGGATTTCTTCCGTTGGTAGATCGACATCTAGCATTGTCACATTACGGCGATGGGTCATTACCTCACCAACCTCGACATCGTCCAACTCCAGGATACTGTGCAGCATCTGACGTTCATGCCGAATTTCGGGCTCGGGACCAGTATGAAGCGCTATTGCACCACGCAACTCCTCCTCGCTCTCGGTACGATCGGCGGATTCTTCAAGATTGATTCCGAAAGCGCGCAATGCGGTATTGATGATGATATGAACCGAATGCGTGACAGGCGCAAAAACTAATACAAAGACTCGGATCAAGGGCGCTACAAATAATGCGGTGTGATCTGCTTTCGCAAGGGCGATGGTTTTGGGCATCACTTCAGCAAATATCAAAACAAGCAGCGTCATAACGATCGTCGCATAGACGATACCGGCATCTCCAAAAATCAATAATAATGCCGTCGTTGCCAACGAGGTCGACAAGATATTTACTAGGTTATTACCAAGCAGAATGGCCCCAATTAGTCTTTCGCGCTGTTCGTAAAGCGCAAGCACTAAATCGGCGCGTCGGTTACCTTGGCGCGCAAGTTCGTGCATCCGAGGCAAAGATGCACGCGTTAAAGCAGTTTCGGAGCCGGAGAAAAACGCCGAAAGAATCAACAAAACGAGTATAGCGCCGACAAGGATTAGATAATCGACCGTCATGCCGCTATTGCCCTTGACAAGGTGGTAATCACCGGTTCGTCCTCAACATCGCGGCTTACAAATGCGTCGCCAATCTTCCGCACTAATATGAAGGTCTTACGACCGCCTATCGCCTTCTTATCACTTGCCATATGCGCCAGAAGCCGTTGCGGATCCCAAACGATACCTTGACCCACTGCGTTCAAGTCACACTCAAGGCCAATGGCGGAAAAATGACGATGTACCCGGTCTGCGTCACTTGATGAACAGTGCTCCAACGCAACAGAAAGATCAAAAGCGATAGCCATGCCGAGGGCCACAGCTTCGCCATGCAAAAGAACATCCCCAAATTCAGTTTCTGCTTCTAGGGCGTGCCCAAATGTGTGACCGAAGTTCAACAAGGCGCGGCGGCCAGATTCCCTCTCATCCTCGGCAACGATCCTCGCTTTCGCTTCGCAACATTTTACAACCGCAATGCGGCGCGCTGCCATATCACCACCTACCAATGCAACACCATTTTCTTCGAGCCACTCGAAAAATGGTGCATCTTCTATCAACCCATATTTCACAACTTCGGCGTAGCCTGCAAGAACTTCACGGTGCGGGAGCGTATCCAATACCCCCATATCCGCCAGGACTAGCCTCGGTTGATGAAAAGCACCTACGAGGTTCTTGCCTTGTGGCATGTCGATAGCAGTCTTCCCGCCTACCGAACTATCTACTTGTGCCAAAAGAGTTGTTGGCACCTGAATAAAGTCAATACCGCGCAACGCTACCGCAGCAGCAAATCCTACGATGTCACCAATTACGCCTCCCCCCAGCGCAATAAGCATCGATGCACGATCGATCTGCAAGTCAAGCAGGTCATTCAAGAGTCTCTCAAAATGGCTGAAATCCTTAGTATGTTCACCAGGCGGCAAAATAATGGTATCAAATGGGATACCTGCATCTTCAAGTGACCGCTCCAAAGTGCCCAAATGCAGGCTGGCTACCGTCTCGTCAGTCACTACGACTGCTTTTCCAGCTCCCAAAACGTCGGCAATAATGGCACCGGACTGCGCCAAGACACCTTCGCCAATCACGATATCATAGCCGCGATTGCCCAGATCGACCGTAACCGTTTCACTATTGCACATCGTTTATATTCCCGAGAAATTCGTTCACCGCATTAATTACCCGATCTACCGTCTGTTGGTGCGGACCGTCAGTACTCTCGACGGTTATATCCGCCTCACCATAGACCGAATACCGCTTCTCGATAAGGTCTTGCAGCGTCTTTTTCGGATTCGCCGTATGCAGCATTGGCCGGTTACTGCGCCTGCTCACTCTGCGCCACAGCGTATCTATATCAGCCCGCAACCAGATTGAATGCGCGCGTTCCTTGATTTCTGCGCGAGTCTCATCGTTCATATAAGCACCACCGCCGGTGGCAACGACTTTTATGGGCCCCTTCAACAGTCTCAAAATGACCCTTCGTTCACCCTCGCGAAAAAATTGTTCTCCGTAATATTCAAAAATATCAGGTATACTGCGACCTGCGGCTGATTCGATTTCTTCATCCGCGTCGAAGAATTCGATGCCCAAGCTGCCCGCGAGGCGTTGGCCAATCGCGCTTTTACCTGCTCCCATCATACCGACGAGAACCAAAGATTTTTCCAAATTTGGAATTTTACGAGCAGACATCTCAATCACGCCCAATACGGCGGGCAAGCCGTTGAATAGCGACGTTTACGCCTTTAAACTGACGCACAATTGCCACAGTCGGGGACTAGCGTAAAGTCCATTCCCTAATAGGAAGATTTCAGGATCCATAAATCTTATAGACAACACGAAAGTTTTAGATGCAGCGTTTAGCCGTAATTTTAGTAGTTGCAATATTTCTCGTTGTAGGCGGGGGACTTGTATTTCTAACCACCTGGGACATCCCGGCACCGTCCCAAAAAATAAAGAGAACCCTTGATGATTCGCGTTTTCCCCGCTAACACCGCTTTCACCATAGCCATTGTTTTAACTGCAGCCACGGCGCACGCACAGGCGCCGACAAGATTAACACCCTCGGCAGCACCAGCAGGTGTCCAACGAACCGCACCTCAGGCAACAGCGGGCGAAACGCCTCAGCTGACACCGGAGCGTGTTGAAACGCTTGCTCAACCGTCCGGCGTTTCTTCAATCGTCACAGCACCAAAAAGCGATTTTTCGGTCGATACTTCTAACCGCAGGTCAATCCAAATCAAAGGGCTCTCGGAAATTGATCCTAATTCCGTTGGCAGTATCTCAATTGAAAATGGTGGTCTTGGCGAAGACATGTGGCGCGGAACGCCACGAATTTTGATTGAGCGATTATTACCTAGACTCCCGGTAGCTATCCGTTCGCCTGTATTACGCGATTTACAAAAGCGTCTCCTTTTAACAGCCGCCGCCATGCCGCCCCCTTCCGAAGGAAATACCGAGGCATCAGCACCAAGTCTGATCAGCACGCGAATAGCGGTCCTGCAAAAAATGGGGGCGTTTAAAGATGCGCGAAAATTAACGGCCCTCACACCAAAGCGCACAACCGACCCTGAACTGTTACGCCTTCAGGCTCAGGATAGATTATTTGCTAACGATTATGGTAGCGCATGCCAGATCGTGAATACGGTCGGTGAAAGTTTAACAAAGCCATATTGGCAGCAGCTTTTAGTGTTCTGCCAAACGCTCCAAGGCGACACGCAAGGGGCGGCATTTGGCGCCGAGTTGTTAGCAGAATCTCAGTCGATTAAAGATCCTGTGTTTTTTGAACTCATAGATCGGCTAACAACCTCCTCTGATGCTCCAATTAACATTCTGCCAAATCCCAACCCGCTACATTTAGCGGCACTCCGGACCGCACAAATCAGCATTCCCGATAACGCCATCACGACGACAACCCCCGCTGTGCTGAGAACAATCGGTGTCAGTCCAAACGCTCAACTAAAAACACGCCTTCAGGCAGCTGAACTCGCAGTCGAATTTGGTGCAATGTCATCCTCACGGCTCGCTGAGATTTACATGGCGGAGAAATTCGATACCGACGAACTCAACAATACACTCAGCCTCGCTGGAACTGACCGTTCGCCCCGAGGGCGGGCATTACTATATCAGGCGGCTCACATCGAATCGTCGACGATTCCCCGGGCTGCCGTCCTTGAGAAGGCTCTGGAGATCGCCTCGAATGAAAACCGCTACTTACAGGTCATCGACGTATACCGCACGCCTTTGGCCAACCTTGCAGCTAGCAGTGAATTGGTTTGGTTTGCATCGAAGGCCGCCCGGGCACTCTACGCGCTAGATCGGCCGCTCCCGGCACGGAATTGGTTGTCAGAACTGCGCAAAGCGAGTACCACCAATCCACAACTCGCCTCCACCATTGCGAGTCTTTGGCTTATGGGGTTATTGACAGACTCATCCGTCAGTGCAGAAGACTTCGATAAAAACCTTATGAAATGGATCGATTACCACAAATCCCGCAACGAAAAAAATTGGTCCATAAAAACCGCCGCTGGGCTTCAGCTACTCGAATCATTGGGGTATATAATTCCAGACAAGGCTTGGTGGCAGGTCTTCGAAATCAGTAACCCCACAGAAGTGCAGAGACGCCATCCCAGTTTGCGCGCCGCAATCGACCGCGCGGCGGCAAGCGGGCGTCGGGCCGAAACCCTTTTATTAATCCTGCTGCGGTTCGGTGAAATGGGCCCTGACATTATGGATATAGATGCGGTCGCGGATGCTGTTGTGGCCCTAAAAACTATAGGATTGCATACGGAAGCAAACCGACTGGTTTTAGAATTTGCAGCTACAGCAGGTCTTTAGAACATTTCCAACCTCATCGACATCTTCTTAGAAATGATGGCGGCAGAACGTGGCGCCTCCAACAATACCTGCCAAGCCTATCGACGCGATCTCGCCGATTTTACTGGATGGATGAACCAACAGGGCCTCAGCGTCGAAGCTGCCACCAGCCATGATATTCGCAGTTTCCTCTCTGCTTTGGCAGACCGTCAATTAGCCGCTTCCAGCAGCGCACGCAAGCTATCGACGCTTCGCCAATTTTTCAAGTTTTTGCATGGCGACGGGTACCGGAGCGATGATCCAACCTCCGTTGTCGACAGTCCGCGTCAAGGCCGAAGTCTGCCCAAATTTCTGAGCGAAGCCGATGTAGACCGTTTGCTAACCGCAGCCCCAACAGTCAAAGGGCCGGCTGGTATTAGGCTCACCGCCATGATGGAATTACTCTATGCAACCGGCCTTCGGGTCTCTGAGTTAGTCGGACTGCCCTTGAATGCGGTGACAGGCGAACGGCAAATCTTGCTGGTCACTGGCAAGGGAAATAAGGAACGCCTGGTTCCCATCACCGACGCAGCGCGCGCTGCCGTCGACGCGTACCTGGAAATCCGCTTGATATTTGTGCCGGACGGCAAGCAGTCCAACTTCCTTTTCCCCTCGCGTGGCAAGGACGGACATATAACCCGACGTCGTTTCGCACAAATGCTTTCGAACCTCTCGACTCGGGCTGGCCTGGACCCCCGACAGGTTAGCCCGCACATTTTGCGACATGCCTTCGCCAGCCATCTGCTCGCCAACGGAGCTGATCTACGCCTGGTCCAGCAAATGCTTGGGCATGCGGATATTTCCACAACTCAGATTTATACCCACGTGCTAAATGCGCGCCTCAAAAACCTTGTCCGTGATATGCACCCACTCTCAAAGAAGAAACGTTAATGCGGTCCATCCAAAATTATCGTTCGCTAATTACTTTTCCATATGTTGATTTAACGTAAAACTAGGTCCATACACTCCCTATGAAAGTTTTTCTGGATTTCGAGCACAAAATCGCCGAACTCGAAAAAAAAAATTGAAGAATTGCGGCATCTCTCAGATAGCAGTAGCGGCAACATCGCAGACGAAATTTCAAAGCTGCAATCCAAAGCGGATCGGCTTCTGCACTCAACCTACCGATCGCTCACGCCTTGGCAGAAGGTTTTGGTAGCGCGCCACCCAGACCGGCCTCATTTTCAAGATTATGCCGACATTTTACTGGAGGAATACATATCATTTTCAGGCGACCGCAACTTTGCCGATGATAAAGCAATTATCGGTGGCTTGGCAACGTTCCACGGTAAAACCTGCGTTGTGATCGGCCATGAGAAAGGTGCCAACACTAATGATCGGATCCACCACAATTTCGGTATGGCGCGACCTGAGGGATATCGTAAAGCTCAACGCCTGATGACCCTCGCAGACCGCTTCAGGCTTCCAGTTCTGACTTTTGTCGATACGCCAGGTGCCTATCCAGGTGTCGGTGCAGAAGAACGAGGACAGGCGGAAGCAATCGCAAGCTGTATCAACGTTTGCCTGTCAATCCGAGTGCCAATCATCAGCGTCGTGATAGGTGAAGGTGGCTCCGGTGGAGCGATAGCACTAGCAACGGCCAATCATGCCATTATGCTGGAACATAGTATCTATTCAGTGATTTCACCCGAAGGCTGCGCATCGATACTCTGGCGAAGCGCAGATAAGGCGCAAGATGCGGCAAAAGCGCTCCGGCTAACTGCTCAAGATTTACAGAGCTTCAATCTAATCGACGAGATCATCCCCGAACCAGTTGGTGGCGCACACCGAGATCCGGGTGCAGCCATCCGCAGTCTGGGCGAACGAATTCGAACAACACTTGACACCCTATTAACCCTCGACAGAGAAGAACTGCGCCAGCGTCGCCGCGAAAAATTTCTCGCGATGGGCAAGACGGGCCTAAATTAGGGATCGTCAATTTTTCTTAGCCCGGGCTCGCATGAAAGCATCAATTACGGCTTGCGGCTCACCTTTGACATATGCTTCTTGCTGCCCGAGAACACCGGCACGAAACGCCTCGTTGAATCCAGAAAGCGCAATCTCCCTGAACCGCGATTTCGTGCGTGCCCATGCAACAGAAGGTTTTGACGCAAAATCCCGGGCAATCCTGCAAGCCGTCGGAATGAGCTCCTCCTGAGACACCAGATAATTGATCAGTCCAAGCGCGTGAGCCTCTTCTGCACCCAAAAGCCGGCCCGTCATCGACAACTCTTGGTTCTTAGACCAACCAAGATGGAGGCTCATCCAGTAGGAGCCCATGATGCTCGGAATGCCAGCATTGATTTCAGGCTGCCCCATGCTAACGCCAGCATGGGCAACGCGCTGGTCAGAGACCAGCGCCATTTGAAAGCCTCCGCCCGCCGCAACACCATTTAAAGCCGCAATAACCGGTTTATTGGTCAACAAAATCTGTTTGTAAATATTACAGACAGTCCCAAACCATTGCTCGATATCTCCTAAACTAACGGCCCGAGCTTCCATTAAGTCCACTCCGGCACAAAAGGCGCGCTCACCTGCACCAGTCAACACGATCCCCTTCACACTCTCTCTAGCATCGAGTTCAATCAAACTCTCCGAGATCGCTGCGGCCATTTCAACGGTCAACGCATTCAACGCATCCGGGCGGTTGAAGCAAATGACCGCAATATCCCTCTGCATCTCAATCTTGATAATATGAGACATTGGTCAGCCACTCTGTTCTGTCGAGAAATCTAAGCCAAAAAATCGAACCATTTATCGTTCGCCCACATACAGCTAAGCCCAAAAATTATTTTGTTCCAAAGAGGCGATCACCAGCATCGCCAAGGCCAGGAAGTATATAGGCATTTTCGTCAAGTTCTTCGTCAAGCGCGGCAGCATATACATGGACACCAGGATGTGCCTCCTCAAAAACGCGCATGCCTTCAGGCGCGGCAACGAGTGCCATGAACCGAATATTTTGATTAGAAACCCCGTGCTGGCGTAACACGTCGATCGCGTGCGCAGCAGAATAGCCAGTCGCGAGCATCGGATCACTCACAATAAATAGCCGTCCGGCTGGCTCTGGCAATTTTACATAATACTCGACCGGGCGCTTAGTATTGGGATCACGGTAAACCCCGATATGCCCTTCGCGCGCAGATGGCAATAATTCGCGCAGCCCTTCCGCCATGCCGAGCCCGGCGCGCAAAATCGAAATGATCGCTGGTTTGCGGCCAGCTAAAACCGGTGCATCCATAGGAGCCACAGGCGTTGCAATCCGTTCGCGGGTCATCGGTAACGGTTGCGTTAGCTCGTAAGCCATCAACAAGCTCACTTCCTTCAAGAGCTGCCGAAACAAACTAGTAGGCGTTTCGGCCCGTCGCATCAATGTCAGCTTATGCTGCACTAATGGATGGTCAACAATAAACAAATTGGCGAAATCGTGATGCTTATACATAGTTGACCTAATAACTCATGGCAGGGCAATCAGAGGATACTAATCCAACGCCCCAACGCCAAGTCAAGGCCGCGTTAAATCGGGATAGCCCAGTTTTCCGGTGGTAACCGTTTCAGTTTTGGCGTCAAAAATGCTAGGTTAAAAATTCCATTGTCACACCAAATTTCTTACCAGATAAGGACGGAATGATGAATGGTCTACTACCCGCGCCAAAAAGCGATTTCATCGGCCTCAAAGACAAAGTTCATTTGGCAACCGGTGGTGAACCACCTTTGCTTGTCCGCCACCGAGATGCGTTTGAAGCTTTCGCCGCCGATAAGGCTTGTGGCATGGACGGCTATGCCCAGCATTGGGCGGTAGTGGACGAAGTCCGTGCGCTCCTAGCCCCCCACTTTTCACTCGCCGCCGATGAAATCGCCCTAATCGGAAACGCCTCCGAGGGAATCGTCAAAGCGCTCTCCAGCATTGATTGGAAAAAAGGCGATAATGCCGTCGTATATGAGCAGGACTACGCATCAGGCCGGTATGCTTTAGCAGGTTTGGCGCGCTATGGCGTAGAAATACACCTGGTGCCAGGAAACGGATGGCGAATCGAAACCAGCGACCTGCTCGCCGCCTGCAACGAACGAACCAGGGCCGTCTATGTGAGCCAAGTCAATGCAATGACCGGACAGTTGATCGATATCGCGCCGCTATCGGGGGCACTTGCGGATACGCCAACAATACTAATACTCGATGCAAGCCATGCGATTGGCGTAGTACCTGTACGGGCCGACCTAGCCGATTTTACCGTAAGTTCCTGCTATAAGTTTGTATTGGGTATCCACGAAGGGGTTTTTGCTTGGAATCGGAAAAGGCGGCCGAATTTCCAGCCATTCGGTGTCGGCTGGGCCGCCGCCAATCCCGAGAAAAACAGCCGTGGCCACAAATTGAAGCCTGACGCACGGCGCGCGGAATATGGCAATGCCGGACATCTCGGAGCTTACCTACTCCGACATTCGCTTCACTATCTCAATGCATTTGGAATCGAGGCGATACAAGAACACGCGCAAACCATGGTTCACCGCCTCATCACTTCCATGGCAGCCAGCGGCTGTGATGTGATGACGCCGAATGTGCCAGGCGAGCAGGCAGGCAACGCAGCCTTCGTCTGCACGGATACACAAGAATTCGTTAAAAAAGCGGCAGCAGACGGCATTCTCGTCTGGGGCGACAACAATCGCATCCGCGCCTCCGCCCATCTATTCACATCTAGAGCAGACGTCGACTACTTTTTGGAGAGAATGCCGGGGTATCTATAACACTCAGCCAGAAAGCCAACTCTTGGTTTCCCCAGCGTACTCAGCTCCCGGATTGCCACTGATTGTGGTACGCCACATCATCCGCTGATGCTTTTTTGCATCAAACCAAGAAGCGGCATGAATTAAAGTCCGGTTGTCGTATATCACCAGGTCTCCAATGTCCCACTCGTGTACATAGACGTATTCGGGCTGAGTATAGTGCGACATCAATTCGTAAAGTAATTTAGCCCCATCGCCGTCAGGACCCGGCTCCATATCGACAAAGGGTCCGTCTATCCAATCCATCTGCCCAGCTTCGCAGAGGTACAGGGATTTGACCCCGGTCTTCGGGTGACACCGAACAACGGGCTGTCGTTGCGGTTGGTCGCCGGGGCCAAGTTCCTTGGGTTTTTCCCCAGCTCGCACCGCAACTTCGCCTCGTCCGACACCGGGTTTCGCATGAATGCCCACTAACGAGGCCACACGCTTTTGCATCTTGGGAGAAAGACCTTTGTATGCCGCTATTCCATTGGCATAAAGTGTTTGGGCTTGGCCTTTTGGCGCCGCCACCACACAGAAAAATAACGATATGTCTGGCGGCGGTCGACGGTAACTCTGATCCGTGTGCCAGCCACGACGATGCGGAAACTGTCTCGGAAAGCTACCGTCTTTGTTGCGAGGTGGATCCGGTTGCGGTGGTGGCTCCCGGTCGGAAGGCGGGATGTTCGAAACTATAAAGATTTCCGGAATCTTCGGGTGTACGTTCTGCCGCGCCATCCGCGTCTCATGGTAGCTCTCAACCTCCGTTCCAAAAATACGACTTAAGCGGAGTAAGAGCTCCGGCTCGTCCACAATGCCATCCATGGATTTGATCAGAAGCAGGCCTTGGTGTTTATCGAGAAGCTTCGGAAGCACAGCGGGCACGGCCTCAGCCGCCAAAACCAAATCAGCAGGGTTAGTCGATACAGTCAGTAGGCCTCCAAAAGTCGCACCCGGCAATTCGTTTACATCGAGTCGCATTATGCGGCCCCCAGTTCCGACCATTCACCATAGGTCGACTTTGCATAAATTTTTGTCGGCGAGCCATCACTGAAACGAGAAAAGCGGAAGGGCTTCAAGTCTACAGGCGCCGTGCCATTGGTCACTAATTCAGACATAATAAGACCAGTTCCTGCGCCCATGCCAAAACCGTGCCCCGAAAACCCAGTCGCAATGTAGTAACCATCCAGGCCATCGACACCGCTCCAAACTGGCACAACATCCGGTGTCACATCAATCATTCCAGACCAAGCCTCGGCAATCCCAATATCGCCAAGCTGAGGAAACTGTCGCTTCGCAGTTTCCAAAATATCCCGCACGGTCGTCATATCAGGGTCAGGATCATTCACACGCGTCTTCTCAAAAGATGTCACGTCCTCCGGACCCCAGCGCTTCGGCTGAGCCAACTCCTTGAAAAACTGCCCGTTGAGACGCAGGCGCATTGGCTGCGTTTTTAGCGCCGGCATAAATGTACCAAAATACCTTACCGCATCGGGCACAATATCAAAGAAACCCGAACCGCTCCGCCCAATTGAGTATCCACCATCCTGACGGCGACGAAAACTCGCGCCCGCGGAACTCACATTACTTTGGCTGATCAACGGTGCTGGTGTCGTTCGCAAGACAGAGGATCTCACCTTCAGCTGCGGAAAACTGAAACCGAGATTACCGCTGAAAAGGCTCGACCAGGCACCACCCGCGCAGACTACAGCTTGACAAGCAATTTCCCCTTTCTCAGTAACGACGCCAAATACTTTCCCCGAAGCCCGCTCAACCGTCCGTACTGCACATTCAGTCAGCACTGTCCCGCCAAGGCGCTCAACCGCGCGAGCGATCGCAGGCACCGTCTTACTGGGCTCGGCTCGACCGTCCGACGGTGTAAAAAGCGCGCCCTTCCACTTCTGGCCTTCGGCACCAATCTGACGGTCGACCTCTGCAGAAGTCAGAATTTTGCTGTCGAGCTGGAAAGGCCGTGCATGCCCGAGCCAGTCCTCATAATAGGCCAAGTCGGCCTCCGTCTCGGCTAGATAAAGAGAGCCTCCTTGGTGCCAGCCAATATCCTCCCCGATATCATTCTCGATATTCTCCCAAATCCGAAGCGATTCAATAATGGCTGGAATTTCTCTCGGATCGCGGCCTTGCTTGCGAATATAGCCCCAATTCCGCGACGATTGCTCGCCTGCTACGCGCCCTTTTTCGCAAACCACAACAGGGATGCCCTTCTTCGCCAGTTGCCAAGCCGTCATGATGCCAGCAACTCCGGCACCAATAACAACAACCTCAGTCTTTATCGGAAACTTAGCCACGCCGGCAATCCTTCTATTGTGGTTAGTCGCGAATCCAGCCATCCCCCCAAAGATTGAGGCTCCGTTCTTCCATTGGCCAGACGCGAGCCGCCATCTCCCGCGGCATTACTTCCAGCTCTGCCGAAATCTCAACCTGGTTTTCATGCGGGTCCTTTATCATAAAGAATAAGTTGTTGCCGGGACCATGCCGACCTGGCCCCCACCAAATCTTGATATGCATATCAGACATATGGTCCGCCCAGTCTCGGACCGCATTCCAATCATCAACCTCGTAGGCGTGATGGTCAGAACGCACGTCAGAAGCGGCAAAAACGGCAAAGCTGTGATGCTCTGGATCAGAGCGATAGAACGCCACCTTCTTTGACGCAGGGTCGTCCATATCAGCATTAACATAATCGGAGGCCACATAGCCCAAGACATCCTCATAAAAGCACATCATCTGCTCGAGATTATTGCTGGCAACAACAACGTGCTGCAAGCGCCCCGACAAGTTCAAGGCGGACGGCACATTTACCGCCTTCTGTGATGGTAAATCGGCGCGCGGCAGGCCAAAAACGCTCAACCAACCGTCCGGATCCCGGACAGCAACTGCATCAGCTTCGAAAATTTCCGACGGCGAGGGTTCGGTATTCACCCCCATTCCCTGTAAAAAGGACCGCACTTCTTCCAATTGCTGGCGGTTCTGAAGCCGAAAGCCATGATAAGGCCGGTCGCCAGGCTTACCGGCCGCAACTACGAGACGGCGCCCCGGGCCCTGCAGAAGGAAACGGCCGTCAGGCAAGTCAGACTGATGATAGCCAAAGACCGACGCATAATAATCGGCAAGCATCGAGGGCTGATCGGAATTGAGACGCAGATGGTCTAGCTGCGCAGGCCAAATTGGAGAGTCGCTGTTCATGTCAAAACGCTCTATAAAAAATAAATTTAACGCATTTTAGGCCCTAGGAGCAGTCTAGCAACACCGAGTTAATAAGCAAATGTTGCAACGCCGGTTGTTGCCCGAGGCCTGCGGGAGTTCTAATATTTTTATTTCAATGGGTACGAAAGAGGACAAAAGCCATGCACCAAGCGGCACCGCGACAATACACCGGTGACCTGGTCAATATGGAGAAGGGTCTTATCAGTCGAGATATCTTCACAGCCGAAGATATCTATCACGAAGAGCTGGAACGTATTTTCCCACGATCCTGGCTCTTCGTCGGTCATGAGAGCCAGATCCCCGCAAATGGGGATTACATTTTGGGCCGGATGGCCGAGGAATCGGTAATAGTTAACCGGGATCGGAATGGCAAAATACATGTCTTTCTCAACAACTGCCGTCACCGCGGCATGCGAGTCTGCCGCTACGACAAGGGTAATTCACGAAAATTCATGTGCCCGTTTCACGCTTGGGTGTTTTCGGATCAGGGCGAACTAATCGGTGTTCCAAAGATGAAGAGCGGCTATCACAACAAGCTCGACAAGTCAGAATGGGGCCTCATAGAGGCTCGGAATTACAGCTATCGCGGCTTTATTTTTGCCTGCTGGGAGGAAGAAACGCCGGATTTCGAGAAATATCTCGGCGATTTACGTTTTTATTTTGACGACTATTGCGAGTTACCTGACGGTACCCACGGCGAATGGGAAGCCTTCGGAGGGATCTTTAAATGGCGGGCGCCGTGTAATTGGAAGTTTGGCGCTGAGAATTTCGGCGGCGACTATTACCACAATCCTTCACATGCATCGGTCGACCAAGTCATCCTGTCGCCCGCCGGCACCAAAGGCCGGCATACTTATGACGCGGTCACCAAGAAGCGCGAATTGTGGAAACTCTGTATTTTAACCAAGGAAGGTCATAACGCCCGCGGAGAGCTCTTTAAGGCTGACTATGAATACACACCAACTTACCAGGAGATGGCCATCGTCGAGGACTACTTCCGAGACGCCTATTCTAAGCGCCAGGAAAAACTCGGGGAAAAGGCTCGCTGGTATGGACATGGCGGCACAATCTTTCCAAACGTATCCTATTCTAACGGTGTGCAAAGCATGGGCAGTTGGCACCCGTGCGGTGTTCACGAAACGGAAATCTGGCGAATTTTCATGGCGCCAAAGGATGCCCCCAATGAGGTAAAGGACGTACTCCGGCATTATGTTATTCGTTATCAAGGCCCCTCAGGTCTGACAGAGCAGGACGACATGGAAAATTGGGGGTCCGCACATGAAGGAGCCCGCGGCACCATCGCGCGCCGCTACAATTATCATTATGGAATGGGTATGGGTTACGAGCAGCGTGCCTGGCCAGCTGAATGGCTCGGCGGCGATATTTACGCAACCGAGGATGTCTCAGAGCAGAACCAACGCGCCTATTATGCGAGATGGGCCCGCATGATGGACGTGCCGCCAGGACTCGACCGTAAGCCCGTCCTCATTGCTGCCGAATAAAAAACTCAAATATGAACACCTCGCCGCCACATGGCCTCCTCGACCAAATCTTGCTCCGCTATCAAGTGGAACAGTTCTATAACGCCGAAGCTGAGTTACTTGATAGTCGAAAATTTAGTGACTGGCTCGACCTCTTAACCGAAGACATACGTTATTGGATGCCTGTCACGATCAACAAGGAACACGGCGAATGGAACGAGGAGCATACCCGCGAAGGCAAGGATCTGAATTGGTTCGACGAAGGAAAATTCGAACTGGAACAACGGGTCCGGCAAATCGAAACTGGTGTGCACTGGGCAGAAGAGCCGGTATCGCGCACCAGCCATATGTTCTCAAACCTGCAAATCGACAGTGGCGGGGAAGAACTTGCCACGCGCTGCCGATTTTTCATCTACCGTAACCGGACGGAAACTGAGACAGATTTCTTCATCGGCAAACGTAACGACATCCTGCGCCGCAATGGCACTAGCTTTCAAATTGCCGCACGGGAAATATTCCTTGACCAAAGTGTCTTGCTCGCCAAGAACCTGACACTGTTTTTCTAATCAAATACGCAAAAGCAAATCCTGGGAGTTTTCTGTCATGACCGTTTCGGTTGGAATGTTCGACACTGGGTATACGCGCCTGAAGCACCAAATTGACGCCATGGGGCTCGATATCGATATTCGCACGTTCGACAAGGATGGTAATTTCAATATTAGCGGGGCAAAAGTCCCGGCGGCCGACGCCGAAGTAGACTATCTATGGCTAGGCCCCGATCTAGCGGGGGGATCTCTTGGCAGCCTACCTTTCGACATCGCCCTCGCCTGCAAGCGCATTGATGTTCTGCAGACATTTAACGCGGGTCTTGATAATCCAGCATATAAGAAACTTTCAGACAAAGGCATCCGCATTTGTAACAGTAGCGCCCAATCTGTTGCGATCGCCGAATACACGATGGCACATGCATTGAGCCTGATCCATCCGATCGACAATCAGCGAGCCGCCCAGGCAAGGAAGGAGTGGACACGCACACCTTTCCGAGAGGTTGCTAATACAACGTGGCTCATCGTAGGGTTTGGCCCAATCGGCGCAACGACAGCGGCACGAGCCAAGGCCTTTGGGGCAACAGTCAATGTGATCCGCCGCTCACCGAAAATATCGGAGACAGTCGATGCCGCCGGCACACTGAATGAAATTGACCGGTTCCTGCCCGATGCCGACGTCATCGTCCTGGCCTGTCCGCTTAATAATGTAACGCGCGGGTTAGCCGGTAATTCGTTCTTCACAAACATTAAGCACGGCGCAATCCTTATTAACATTGCCCGCGGCGCCCTGATTGAGAATGAGGCCATGATTGACGCACTCGACCGCGGCCAGCTTGAAGCTGCCGTGCTCGATGTCTTTCACACTGAACCTCTCCCGGCTAAAGACCCTCTTTGGACTCATCCAAAAGTCCGCGTCACCGCACATACTTCGTTCGCCGGCGACGGAACACGTTCACGTTGGGACGAACTATTTTTCGACAATCTTCCACGCTTCGTCCAAGGCAAGAAATTGATGTATGAAGTGGCGCCAGCCGATATCATCTGACTAAAATCCGAACATCAATACGGCCAATTCCACCGGTAATTTTTGGCCGACGAAACAACCCCATCGTGGCGTTCAAAGTAGTTGGGATAACGCACACACCCGGCCTGAAGCCTGGCCGCGTTGTGCCACAAAGCTTGACTGCCAGTTGGACGATGATTGAGGCCAGGACCTACTCTCCCAATTGCGGCATCCGATAGCGGTCTTGAGGGTCATCCCATCCAATGAATTTCGGTTCCCGTTTTTCCGCAAAGGCAGCACGCGACTCCATACGGTCACTTTTGGCACCGTGGTTATGTAGCTTTTCGGCCAGAACTTCCTGTGCTGGCGTTACACACGGACGCATCTGGCGCATCATGTGGAGGGTATTAACGCGCGATGCCGGTGGCAGCGTCAACAAATGCTCAGCCATTTTAAATGCTTCGGGCATTAGGTCCTCAATATTGTCTACAAGACGATTTACAAAGCCGAGTTCATAAAGCCGCTCTGCGCTAAAGCGAAAACCCATCGCCATCTCCATCGCAATTGGATAGGGCAGGTTCGCTATATGCCCGTGGTTATATCCACCAAGCAGCCATCGTTTGGCCTCGGAAATTTCGAAAGTTGCGCCCCGTGCCGCAACACGCAGGTCCGTGCGTTCAACTAGCATAAATCCGCCACCCATAGCGAAGCCGTTCACTGCCGCGATCACCGGTTTATCCAGCGTGCCCTCCATGAATGGGTCAGGCCGAGTCTCTCGGCTAAACCCAGGGGAACCGTCCTGCAGCGATTCCTTCATATCCTCCCCAGCGCAAAACCCCCGGCCGGCCCCGGTAAAGATAGCTACTTCCAGCTTCTCGCTCTCCTGAAAATTATTCCATGCTTCGGACAGTTCCATCCGTATTGCGTGATTAAGCGCGTTAAGACTATCCGGCCGGTTCATGCGGATGACAAAAATCTGCCCATGTGTTTCTGTTTCAACGACTGACATGCGCGATCTCCTCAAATCAAATTGATGATGGGGGGTAATCTAGGTCGTACGGACGCAACTCACACCTCGAGCACCGCAACTGCTTTCGCTTTCTCGCGGGCCGCAGTGAGTAAGAAGTTAAGGTCCGTGCCGGTCGACACATAGCGTGCGCCCATTTGCACAAATTCAGCAACTAAATCCGGGCGGGACGCGAGACCGCCAATACCTAAATACTTCCCGTACTTGGCACAGGCTTCGATTGTACGCGCATAAGCATCCTTTATCGCAGGGTTGTCAAAATCACCCACGGGAAGGCCCAGTTCGGCGAGGAGATCATTTGTGCCAATCATTACTATATCGACGCCTTCGACTGCGGCGATCTCATCAGCAGCGGCGATCGCTGCACCGCTCTCGAACATCACAATGACGGTCGTCACAGCATTCACCTCTGCATAAAGATCGGGTATTAGCCGAAAACCTGTCACCGGGAGTGCTCCGGAGACGCCGCGAGCACCAACCGGTGCGTATTTCGCTGCATCAACAGCAGCTCTTGCCTCCACGGCCGAAGAAACTCCCGGCACGATCACACCTGTGCAGCCACCGTCTAATACCCGCGAGATATAGTCTGGCGTATTCACCGGCACACGCGCGAAGCAGTCGATACCGGCGGCAAGCGCCATTGTCGCAATTTGGTTAGTGGTCTCAATACTAAATAGCGAATGTTCAAGATCAATGTAGAAACTGTCGAAGCCCGCCGACTTGATAACTTGCACAATTTCAACGCTTGCCACTAGCCTCACCGCCATCGACGACACGACGCTGCCGGCATTAAGCTTATCTTTAACCCTGCTTTGGAGACTGCCACTCATCACGTTAACTATAGGTCCGACCGTCCGGCTGGCTATTAAGTCGAGTAGCGGTCTCAGCAAGTTGCTTCGCCGCCGCCCCAAGCCCGCTCTCATAGGGCAAGCCCAAATAGGCGAGGGTCGATTCAACACCGCCCAAAGCACCCAAGATCATCGGATCATTGATATCACCCATATGGCCGATGCGGAAAACCTTGTTAGCGAGGAGCGCAAGACCACCACCACAGGCAACGTCAAACATGTCACGGGCCGTGCGGCGAATCTCCTCTGCGTCCAAATCCTCACGCACACGGACGACAGTCAGACCATTAGCCCGTTCTTCGATCCGCAGCGCGTTGAACTCCAGAGCACCACCCCGGGACCATTCGGTCACACAGAGGCGCACGGCATCCGCGAGGCGCGCATGGCGCGCAAAGAGGTTTGCAAGGCCTTCCTCACCTATAATCTCAATCGCTTCGCGGAGACCAAAAATCATATGCTCCGGCGCTGTTCCGCAAAACCGCCGGTATTGCTCAAACCCAAGGCGCGCACTCCACGACCAATACTCGCGAAATGTCTTGCACTCCTTCGTTACCTCCAAAGCCTTAGGACCAACAGCAGTAAAAGAAAGGCCTGGCGGCAACATCAAGCCCTTTTGCGAAGCGCCTACCGCCACGTCGACGCCCCAATCGTCCATCGGCAAATCAGTTGTAAGCCATGAGGCAATGGCGTCCACAATAAGGAGTGCCGGGTGACCTGCCGCGTCAATAGCACGGCGAACCGCGGACACGTCTGAAATCACACCTGTTGCGGTTTCCGTGTGCACCATCATCACCGCTTTAATTTCGTGTGCAGTATCAGCCCGAAGCTTCTCCTCAATATCCGCCGAATTTATCGCAGTCCGCCAATCATTTTCAGCAGTTTCGATCTTCAAACCGAGTGCTTCGCCCATCTCGCCCCAGACGCGAGAAAATCGACCAGTCTCGGGCATCAGTACCGTGTCGCCCGGCTCAAATAGGTTTACAAAACACGCTTCCCAAGCACCGTGCCCCGACGCGGTGTAAATAAAGACTTCGCCCTCCTCCAGACCAAACAGGGGTTTTAAACCTTCGAAACACTCAACAGCTACATCCATAAATGCCGGGCTAGCAAAATCAACCGCTTTGACATGCATTGCGTTCTGGATACGGTCAGGGATGTGGGTTGGGCCGGGCGTATGCAGGAACTGACGGCCAGGACGGTGGCTATTCATTTTCTTTATTTTCCAAATTGGTTCGGCAAATTCGAAGACGGGAACATAACGCCTCTGACGCGCAAGACAAACGGTTTTCCCTCAGCCCCGTTTCACTCGCCCTCAGTTGGCCCGGCAAAGGTTATTATTCTGAATACCCGATCGCGCTTACATCTTCCGGATTCATGTAATCTTCACCAAGCCAGCCGTCCTCGTCATATTCCGCCATGCACGCGTCAGCGAGGTCAACCATATCGTCAAGGGCGCCCGAGCCACGTGCGTTGAAGAAGGTTTGAAAACGAACCATCTCATTGCTGCCAGCATAGTTGCGTTCATATAGCTCGTGACGGCCACCGAACTCTGACCCAACTGCATCCCAAAGCAATTTCATAATCTTAATGCGTTCTTTATACTCGATACCATTTGAACCACGCACATATTGTTTCAAATATTTATCAATATTTGGGTTTTTAAAGTCGAGGGCCGAGGACGGCAGGTAAATTAGTCCACTTGCGACGCATTGCATCACGATTTCCTTAACTCGCGGATAGGCTTCAGTAGCAAAAACTCTGTAAGCAGTCCCAGACTGACCATTTGGCAGGACCGCACCATCGACCCAGGTCTGGCAGTTATGCGCCATAGCATCGGAAATCGCCCAGAACATATTCCGCCAGGCAATGACCTCCCCAATCTGCGTCTGCACGCCACGAAACTCATCGGTCCCAGTCGAACGCAGTGCTTTGTATAGTAGACCCGCGATAAAATCGAGTTTAACCGCAAGACGGGTGCAGCCTTGGAACGTAAAGTTGTTAAAAAACCCCGACGACGGATAGAATTTCATCAACATATCTATATCGCGATGGACCAATACATCTTCCCAGGGAATAAAAACATCATCAAATACGAAGATCACGTCGTTCTCATCGAAACGGGATGACAGCGGATAGTCAAACGGTGTTCCCATCGTCGCGGCTTGCATTTCGTAAGACCCTCGGCAGAATAGTTTCACGCCAGGCGCGTCCATAGGCGCGATAAACATTACCGCCAAATCGTCATCCGTGATCTCCGCCGACATATTCTGACCAAGGAAATTATAGTGGGTCAAAGCGGCTGAAGTCGCGACAACCTTGGCACCCGAAACATGAATGCCCGCGTCAGTCTCCTTATCAATAGTAATGAAGACATCCTTTACCTGATCCGCCGCTTTGTGACGGTCAACTGGTGGGTTTACGATCGCGTGATTCATGAAGCATACGCTTTCTTGCACGCGGCGGTACCACGTTTTGGCGTTATCCGCATAATCACCCCAGAACGGTGCATTGGCACCAAGCGTGTTCATTAGAGAGGCCTTGTAGTCCGGCGTACGTCCCATCCAGCCATAAGACATCCGAGACCAAGCGGCAATGGCGTCACGTTGGCCAACTAGATCCTCTGCCGATCGGGCAACGCGAAAGAATTTATGGGTAAAACCGCCAGACCCCGTATCCGTCTCGCAGGTTAGTTCAGATTGCTTCTTCGGGTCATGCAATGCATCATAAAGACGAGCCATGGTCCGCGCTGAATTTCGAAAGGCAGGATGCGTCGTTACATCATCGACCCGTTCGCCGTAAATGTATATCTCGCGACTATCCTTCAGCGATTCGAGATATTCTGCCCCTGTAAATGGACGTTTCTCACCAGCGATACGGTCTTCGGGTCTCATATTTCTCCCCCCCTCACTTTATTCCACCCGCATCGTGGCGACGGTAACTCCCACCGCAAAGACCGGTATTGGTTCATATAGCAATAAATCTGCCTCTGCGCCCTGTGTCGCCGCGGATAATGCCATATAGGTTCGCATCTCAAAGCCACCCTGCCCAGCTTCGCGATATACATCTGCATCGCGATACGCGAGCAGAGCCTCACGGTCGTGCCGAAAAACACAATCCAGAAATGCACGGTCCCAATTTTCGTTGATTTTCCCCGAATCCGGTGTTGCCGGCCAATGCGAAATGCCACCGGTCGCGATCATTGCGATCCGTTCAGGCAATACATCGACCGCGCGCCGCAACGCTTCGCCAAATATCCAGCAACGATGGAGGGGTGGCAGTGGAGGACCTTGGCAATTTATGTTAACAGGAACGATCGGCGTTTGATGATCTGGCGTCAAGAAATGTAGCGGGACCAGTATTCCATGATCGAGCTTCCATTCCTCCGCGTAAGCAAGATCTATCTCTTGCATTACTTCGACGATTAATCGGCGGGAAAGTTCCTTTGCGCCCGGCACTCGCACAGGCTCGATACCAAGCCAAGAGGGATCTTCAATGGGTCCATCATAATATTCGGCCATGCCCATCGCGAAACTCGGCATATTGTCCATGAAGAAATTCGCGAAATGCTCAGCCGCAACCACTATCAGTGCATCTGGGCGCGATGCATCAAGACGTTGGCGCATCTCGTCAAATGCATTCCGCATCGCCGCGAGTTGATTAGAGTCTGCAAGGTCCGCGCGCCCTGTGAGCCCTGGACCGTGCGAACAAATGCCCGCGAAGACAAGCGTCATCTACCCCGCCTCCTTTTTACCAGCCCGTTTTCGCTCCAATATGGCAGCGGTATGGCTCTTTACCCCTTCATATCCCGTCTCTGAATAAATACCTGAACGAACTGGGCCATACAGTCTAAGTCCCGCCTGCAAGGCGTCGATATAGTCTGGCCAAGCGAATCCCCGTAAGGCCGCAAAACTCACTAATATTTGGCCATTGACCCCCATAACGTATAGGAGCCCCAAGTCCGGCGCCCTTATTGCCTCAATCTCTTTATCTGTAAGGTCAAATGCTTGAAATAAGTCGCCGGGATCCTTATCGAAAGAATCGCGAATCGCGACATCACGGTTAAATTGGTAAAGCAGTTTTTGCACAAAATAAAGGCTCATAACATTCATGTTGGTGGATTTGGGGCTATCAGGCAAATCAACAAAATTAATAAACGCCAATTATTTTAACGGTTTTAGTGATTAGGTTTCGCTATTTGTTGTTTGAGTAAAACTGAGTGAACAGCTGTTTCCATGTTCTAGCACCCTCTCAATACTCACGATCAAATTATAAAAAACAGGGAACTTTTAGCAGCAGGTTAGAACCACTATTCTAAAATGTAAGATAGTGCTTGCGCGACCGAAAGATCGCCATAACTCGGTCATCGCGGCGAATAATTAAGGTCACGAATTGAAAAAGGGAAAGCAGATGTTGGAGGCAGCGGAAAAGTCACCGCTCGCGGTCTTTCGCGAGCACTGCGAGAAAGGTGAGTTGGCTTATCAGGTCGATCCTGACGGGAATGTGTTTTTCTATCCAAGGCTGACGGCGCCCGGCACTGGCGCAACGGACCTTGAGTGGACGGTGAGTCAGGGTTTGGGCACGGTCTACGCGACAACTACTCTATTTCCCCGCGGGAGCGACCCCTACGACGTTTCACTTATTGATCTCGACGAAGGCTATCGAATGATGAGCCGTGTCGAAGGCATCGATCCGCTTGATGTAAAAGTTGGGATGCGAGTGAAAGTACGTATGGTCCCTGGCACCGAAAACGAACCCATTCATCCGGTCTTCGACCTGGCGGAGGATGTATAAATGAGCAAGCTACGCGGCAATGCCGCCATTGTTGGTACTGCCGAGTCAGACCTAGGCGCCGTTGCACCGGATATGTCTCCCATCGATCTCATGGCACAAGGTACGATGCGTGCTCTTGACAACTGCGGGCTCACGCTTGGCGAAGTTGATGGAATCTTCGTGGCTGCGAGCCAATCTCGTATGGCCGCCATGTCCCTAGTCGAATACCTCGGCATCCAACCAAAATATTTCGATTCGACGCAAATCGGTGGATCGTCCTTTATGGCCCATCTGACCCACGCGCAGGCCGCGATCCAATCTGGAATGTGCGAAACAGTCGTTGTCGCCTATGGCAGCACCCAACGCACAGTTGGCCGGTCGACTGCCTCGGCACGCGAACCCAATCCCTATGAGGACCCCTATAAACCGATGATGCCACCAAGTGCCTATGCCTTGGCCGCCTCACGCCACATGCACGAATTTGGAACAACGCGCGAACAAATCGCAGAGGTGGCCGTGGCAGCGCGCAAATGGGCGCAACTCAACCCAAAGTCTTTCATGACGGATGACCTGACCGTCGACCAAGTATTGAATTCACGCATGGTTAGCCATCCATTCACGGTACGCGACTGCTGCCTGGTCACTGATGGTGGCGGAGCGATCGTTATTACTACGCCGGAGCGAGCAAAGGACCTAAAACAGCAACCAGCCTATATTCTTGGTACCGGCGAGGCAATCACCCACGCGATGATAAGCCAGATGCCCGATCTGACAACTTCAGGTACCGCCATCTCTGGACCACTAGCCTTCAGACAGGCCGGCGTCACGCCCGCGGACATCGACGTGTTGGCGCTTTATGATGCCTTCACGATCAATGTCATCCTATTCCTCGAAGATCTAGGTTACTGCGAGAAAGGTGAAGGTGGCGCCTTCGTCTCTGGCGGCAGGATCGCGCCTGGTGGCGAGCTCGCTGTCAACACGTCGGGCGGTGGTCTTTCCTATTGTCACCCAGGCATGTACGGTCTCCTTGTGCTAATAGAGGCTGCACGCCAGATCCAAGGTGTATGCGGTGACCGGCAGCAGGACAATGTCAAACTGACCCTGGCTCATGGCAACGGCGGAGTGTTATCAAGCCAGTGTACAGTCATCCTAGGCAGCGAGGATACGCTCTAGACGTTTTCGGCTAAAACCTGACCTGCAAGGTAAAGCGAGCCACAAATCAGTATGCGGCTGGGCTCGTTGGTTGTTCCAAGGATAGCAGCGATTGCCGCGCCGACATCTTCCGCGGTACCGGCCGGAATGCCAAGGCCTTTAGCCGCATCCACCAATTTCTCGGCAGAGAAACTGGCTTCTTCTCCGGGAATAGTAACTGCGTGAAGATAGCGTACGCGTTTGGCTAGTGGCCGTAGAAAGTCGACCGGCTCTTTGCTGTTAAGCATCCCAAAAATAAGGTGCAGTGGGGCTGTGCCCCAATCTGCCGCAACTGCTGCTAAGGCTTCACCTGCAGCCACATTATGGCCGCCATCAAGCCAGAGTTCCCAGCCGCTCGGCAAGTTTTCAACGAATGGGCCCGAAACCAACCGTTGCACTCGCGCTGGCCAATCAACCTTCTGCAAGCCATGTTCAATCGCATTGTCCGAAACATCGAAGCCATCTAGCCTGTCAATACAGGCGATTGCTAATCCAGCATTAGCGACCTGATGCGATCCCGGAAGTGCTGGTAAAGAAAAGCGCCGCGATTCATCAAAGACCATCTGGCCGCCTTCTCGCCGCACATGCCATTCAACACCCATGCGATGGAGTGATGCTCCACGCTTCATCGCTTCACCCTCAATCACTCGCAGCGGCGTGGGAGATTGATCGCCAATGACGGAAATTACGCCAGATTTCTGAATAGCCGCCTTCTCGCTCGCAATCTCAGCTAATGTGTCCCCAAGAAAATGCATATGATCCATCGAGACCGGCGTAATCGCCGTCAGCACCGGCTGAGGCACCACCGTGGTAGCGTCATAACGCCCACCCAGCCCACACTCAAGTAGGACAATATCTGCTGTTGTATCCGCGAAAGCTTTAAAGGCCGCCGCCGTCGTGATCTCGAAATAAGTAATGGCATCGCCCCTATTCGCCCGCTCGCAATCTTCGAGTAAATTGCAGAGATCAAGATCCGAAATGAGCTCTCCTCCGACCCGAATTCGCTCGTTGAAACGAACAAGATGTGGCGAAACATAAACATGCACGCGATAGCCAGCAAACTCTAACATGGCCCGCATAAAGGCGATGCTCGAACCCTTTCCGTTGGTACCCGCTACATGAATCACCGGCGGTAGTTTTTCGTGCGGCCTGCCAAGACGTTCCAAAAGTTTCAGGATACGGTCTAAAGAAAGGTCAATCTTCTTGGGATGGAGACGTAATAAGCGCTCCAGAATGGCATCGCTCTTCGCCACCTCAGTGATCCGCACCTAAGCGTCCGATGCCAGCAGTATCGACCCCATCTCATTGGTCTCAGCTCCCGAATAACATAACAGACGAACAACGCGGGCCAAAGTTTTACGCAGCTCGGGGCGCTTCGCGACAATATCAACCATCCCATGCTCCAGAAGATACTCAGCGGTCTGAAAATCTTCAGGTAGCGTTTCGCGAACGGTCTGTTCAATGACACGGGCACCAGCAAATCCGATCATTGCTCTAGGCTCCGTGATATGAACATCACCCAACATTGCGAAGCTTGCGGACACACCACCCGTCGTCGGGTCAGTCAACAATACGATATAGGGCAGACCGGCTTCCTTTACCATCTGCACCGCAATTACAGTCCGAGGCATCTGCATCAAAGACAAAGCCCCTTCCTGCATACGGGCACCGCCAGATGCAGTAATTGCAATCAGCGGAGCATTGCGTTCCACTGCCAATTCCGAAGCCGACACCAAGGCCTCTCCAACAGCCAAACCCATTGAGCCGCCCATGAATGCGAAATTGAGACCGGCAATCACTACATCAACTTCATCTAGCTTTCCATATGCCACAATTGCGGCATCACGTTCTCCAGTCCTACTCCTTGCCTCCTTGAGCCGCTCGGTATATTTCTTGCCATCCCTGAACTTGAGTGGGTCACCGGCAACATCCGGTACCGCAATGCGGGTATATTTGCCTTCATCAAACAGCATGTTAAGTCGATCCACCAATGGGATTCGCATATGATGGCCGCAGTTCTGGCAAACGTGAAGGTTGGCTTCAAGGTCCCGATGGAAAATCATATAGCCGCAACTACTGCACTTTGTCCAAAGGTTATCAGGCACATCCCTCCGCTTCACCAAGGCCCGAATTTTCGGCCGAACAAAGTTCGTGAGCCAACTCATTTTCCTCGCACTCCGTCCGCTAGCTCACGGACAAAATCGAGCACATGCTGCGCCGTTTCAGGCTGAGGCACGCCTTTCTCATCAAGCCCATGCAAAACGCGGTCAACAATGGCAGAACCAACGACAGCTGCGTCAGCGTTACGCGAAATGCTCGCCGCCGCCTCCGGCGTTTTGATCCCGAATCCAACCACAATGGGTAAATCAGTATGGGATTTTAGATAGGCCACAGCCTCTCGCGTAGCTTGCTCCGGCACCGATGCAGTCCCCGTAATGCCCAAAATGGAAACATAATATATGAAACCACTCGCGTTTTGCAGCACCTTTGGCAGACGGGCCTCATCAGTTGTCGGTGTCGCCAAACGAATCCATCGGATACCCGCCTCGATCGCTGGCAAGCAAAGTTCAGCGTCTTCTTCCGGCGGTAAATCGACCATTATCAGGCCGTCAATCCCGGCCTCCTTCGCATCACGAAGAAATGCCTCAACTCCATAAATATAGATTGGGTTGTAATAGCCCATAAGAATTACTGGCGTGTCATCGTCCTTTGAGCGGAACGCTCGGACCAATGACAGCGTGCTATTCAACGACGCTCCATTCGCCAACGCGCGCAGCGAGGATGCTTGAACCGAAGGTCCATCTGCCATTGGGTCGGAAAATGGCATACCAAGCTCGATAAGGTCTGCGCCCGCCGCCGGAAGGCCGAGGACAATTTCGAGTGAGACAGCTTTGTTTGGATCGCCAGCGGTTACGAAAGTAACAAGGCCTCCCCGGCCCTCTGCCTTAAGAGCAGCAAAGCGCCGCTCGATCCGACCACGTTCCTGCCCGCTGCTCATATGTCTTGCCCTAACGCTTCGGCAACGGTGAAGATATCTTTGTCACCACGGCCGCACATATTCATGCATATCAAATGATCCTTCGGCAAGGTGCCCGCGATTAGTGCAACATGCGCTAGGGCATGCGATGGCTCAAGAGCCGGAATAATACCCTCCAAACGCGAGCAGAGCTGAAACGCTTCGAGCGCTTGCGTATCCGTCGAAGAAACGTACTGAACCCGATCAATTTCCTTAAGCCAAGAATGCTCAGGACCAATTCCCGGATAGTCCAACCCAGCGGAAATTGAATGCGCTTCCTCAATCTGACCATCTTTATCCATCAATAGATAAGTCCGGTTACCATGTAAAACGCCCGGTAAACCACCAGATAAGGACGCCGCATGCTCACCAGTATCAAGACCTTTTCCAGCCGCTTCCACCCCCAACATTTTTACCGAGGAATCATCAAGAAATGGGTGGAACAGGCCGATCGCATTCGACCCTCCACCTATGCAAGCAATGAGGGTATCCGGCAGGCGACCTTCAGCTTCCTGCATTTGCTCGCGAACCTCATTACCGATAACCGACTGAAAATCCCGCACCATAGCAGGATAGGGATGTGGTCCAGCCGCCGTCCCTATAATGTAATAGGTGTCCTCCACATTGGCGACCCAATCACGCAATGCCTCATTCATCGCATCTTTTAAAGAATTTGATCCACTTTCAACTGGCACAATATCAGCGCCGAGCAGTTTCATTCGAAACACGTTTGGCTTTTGCCGTTCAATGTCCTTGGCCCCCATGTAGACAACACAGGGCAGATCAAAGAGCGCACAAACCGTGGCCGTCGCTACCCCGTGCTGACCGGCGCCAGTTTCGGCGATAATACGCTTCTTACCCATCCGACGAGCCAGAAGAATTTGGCCAATTGTATTGTTAATTTTATGCGCCCCTGTATGATTCAGCTCATCACGCTTGAAATAGATCTTTGCCCCACCAAAATATGCTGTTAGACGCTCGGCGAGGTAGAGCGGGCTCGGGCGTCCAACATAATGCTTTAGATAACGTTCCATCTCTGCGTGATATGCAGCATCGTCCCGCGCTTCTTTGTATGCCTTTTCAACTTCGAGAATAAGTGGCATCAAAGTTTCGGCGACATAGCGACCGCCAAAAATTCCAAAATGACCTTCGTCGTCCGGGCCACTCCGATAGGTGTTCGTTTGCTGGTTTGTGGTCATGAGACGTTCGCCACTTTCCTGTAGTGGTTCAAATTAAAATGCGGTCTTAAACCACGAAACGAGGCAAGTCCAACAAGTGCCACCAGTTTAGTTGATTTCAGAGACAGCGCGCAAAAATTCGGCAATTTTATCCACCTTCTTGCGTCCAGGAAGATCTTCAACACCGGAAGAAATATCTACAATACGGGCACCCGACAATTCGACGGCCGTTGCAACATTTTCCTTGGTAAGGCCACCCGCTAACATCCAAGGCAAAGGCCAGGTACATTCTGAAAGAATCCGCCAATCGAAACTAATAGCGTTACCACCAGGTAACGCCTCTTTCATACCTCTGGGCGGCTTTGCATCGAACATCAATGCATCGGCGACCCGTACATATGCTTCGGCACGCACCAGGTCTTCAGGCTCTGATACCTTAATAACCTTCATAACTCTTTTACCAGTGCGTGCCTTCAGGTCCCGCACTCGGTCCGGCGTCTCATCGCCGTGTAACTGCAACATATCTAGTTTGACAACTAGTAAGGTTTTATCAATTTGGTCATTCTCAGGATCGACGAACAGTCCAACTTTTTCAACACGCTCCGGCACGACCGTGGCCAGAGCCATCGCTTCGCCAGGATTTAGAGAACGTGGCGATGGCTCATAAAAAACCAAACCCACATGACTAGCCCCACCGGCAATCGCTGCTCGCATCGCTTCCGGGTCATTTATACCGCATATTTTCGCGGTCACCGCCATCTACCAAACTCAAACTTGTTGCCACCACCCAGAATGGAATCCAGAACAAAGTACACCCTGATGATAGCAAATAATTCGAAAAAGCGAACTTTATTCTGCCATTTCACCTGCAATTCGAAAGGCTGCCTCAACAGGGTCATCCGCCTGCGTAATTGGGCGCCCAATCACAAGATAAGTCGCGCCGGCATCTAAAGCCTGCCGCGGTGTGGTAATGCGTTTCTGATCGTCCTTCGAGGCCCAGGACGGACGAATACCCGGCACTATTCGCACAAAATTCTTGCCGCAAGTATCTCGCACAGCTTCGGATTCTGCAGGGGAACATACTACCCCATCCAGTCCCGCATCCTTCGTCAGTCGTGCAAGTCTCAAGACCTGTTCATCGACTGGCCCGCGTTGGCCAACCATTTTCAGATCTAAAGCATCCATGCTGGTCAGGACGGTGACCCCTACAACAATTGGTTTCGCGACACCATAGCGTTCCGCGCCCTCTGCCGCAGCTTCACCCGCGGCACGCATCATATCGACCCCCCCGGAGGCGTGGACATTGATGATCGAGGCTCCAGTAGCGACGGCAGCACTTACCGAACCTGCAATGGTATTTGGAATATCATGAAATTTAAGGTCTAGAAAAACTTTCAGACCGCTATCAACAATAACACGCACAGCATCCGGTCCATTTGCCACAAAAAACTCGAGTCCGAGTTTAAAACCACCAACATGCCCCGAAAGCCGTCTGGCGAGCCCCCTCGCCTCATTCTGATCGGTGAGGTCAAGTGCCACAAAGATGTGATCAGATGGTTTCATTCACCAAATGCCTATTATTAATTGCTTAAGGTTATTAATCGCCATTTCTAATCCGTTCCAGTTCTCCGACGGCGAAAGCAAGATGGTAAAGCGACGATGCCGGGTAAGAGCCATAAAAATTTTCCCCTCCTTGCCGGATATGCTCACGCCAAGAACCGGGCACCCCACTTAAATGATGTTTGAAAAGGTTATCGATACCGTCCTTTATCCGCAACTGCGCTAAATCATCACCCGCATTTTCTAACCGGGCAACATGCGCTTTCAGCGCCTCAGTCTGTGGCCATAGGCGCCGATCGTCACATCGTACTTCGCCTCGTGCAGTCAATTCGTCGTACAGGCCTCCTGTCCTCGGATCGTATCCATATGCCAAAACAAAATCATATAGTGTCCCTGCAAGAACCGCTACCGAGGGGTTTTTAGCCACTTTCGCATAACGATGCAGTAGCCAAACCCATTCCATTTGATGCCCCGGCTCCACGAGTTCACCCAAATAGCCTGGTGCAGGTTCAAGGGTATCCGTGAAATATTCACGCAAAGTATTATTCACGACAAATTTTGAGCACGTCAGCTCATATAATCGTTCTGCCCACTGAAGGAAACTATCATCACCGGTCGCTTCAAAAAGTGCTAATACCGCCTCAAACAGATGCATGTGCGGGTTTTGTCGCCTTGGTCCTTCATGGATGCTTCCATCAGATGAGACTATCTCAGTATAACCGCCAGCGGGATGTGCCCGCTCCGCCTCCAAATACCCCAATGTATCAATTGCCACTGCTAATGCATCTTCACGACCAGTAGTACGGTAAACAACTGCGCCCACAAATACTGCAAAAGCTTGATCGTAGAGATCACGCGAATCGTCCAATGGGGCACCTTCGCGCGTTACACGGTGGCACCATCCCCCCGCCGGGTGTCGGTATTTTTTTTGCATAAACTCAAACGCCGATAACGCCGTTTCGGATGCGCCATCGATTGAAGCCGAAAATATCGAATAGGTGTAAATCTGCCGCGCTTGGACCAGCAACCGCTTCCCATCGTGGGTTATCGGAGTAAAATCAAAATTCAGGCGCTCGTGAAAACTTTGGTTCTGCCTGTCATAGCCCTTCTCTAACCAAACCGGCAGGACATCCGCCACAAACCAATCGTGGAAGCGTTCGACAGAAGGCATCATCGTCGCCCTAATCTGTCGCCGCCGGCACAAAGGTCCCGGATGATTCCGCTTCTACCTTTTGAGATTTTACAGCTTCCAATTTGCGCTTAAGATCGGCAATTTTACGCTCGTCTTCCCGCACAAGGCGTTCAGCACGCCTTGCACGCCCGCGTGTCTTACTTCCATTCACCCAGGCAATGAAGGCACCGGAAAAGAAACCCAATCCGAACACTGCAATGGCGAAAAGAAATAATGGCATGACGGCTTCGCCAGGAAACGGCCAAAATTTAAGAGGTACCGGGTCTAGATTAGACGTCGCAAAGTTGACGGACAGGACCATTAGTCCCCCGGCAACCAACCAGTAGATTAACCAGCCGATTTTTTTCATCTAGCTCCCTACAGATCAAGAAGCTTTTCCGTTGATCAGATCCCGTAGCTGTTTGCCTGTTTTGAAAAACGGAACAGCCTTGCGATCTACTTCTACTGCTGCTCCAGTCCGCGGATTGCGACCTGTTCGAGCGTCCCTATACTTCACCGAAAACGCCCCAAAACCTCTCAATTCAACACGGTCTCCACGCTCCAGTACGGACGTAATTTCTTCAAAAACAGCAGAAACAATACGTTCGACATCACGTTGATAGAGGTGTGGATTGAGTTCGGCCAAACGCTGGATCAATTGCGACTTCGTCATGCTTATCTTCCCCCGTGCCTTGCGGTTAACGCGGATTTTTAAATGACCCTGTTATTTTCTATCAAGCCCGCAAGCTTACAAAATCGTGCCAGAGGTGAGGATGCCCGTCAAGAAGCAACCCCATTGACCGAACAAGGTTCTGACCACATTCGCAAAACACGCAAATGAGAAAGGAGCAGCCAATCGGCCACTCCTTCTCCATGAGCCACATTACCTAACTAAATTTATGCGTCGTCAGAAGGCGTCGCTTCTTTGTTAGCATCTTCGGTGGCCTCAGCGGCAGCGTCTTCAGATACATCTTCGGCGTCGCCGGTAACGCTGCCAGCTTCCTCTTGCTTGGAACGCAATGCCGCACCAAGAATATCTCCGAGCGATGCACCGGCGTCGGAACTGCCGTAATCGGCCATGGCCTGCTTCTCTTCCGCAACCTCGCGAGCTTTGATTGACAGGCTCACTTTTCGGGTAGATTTATCAATCGACGTCACTTTTGCATCGACTTTTTCACCAACCGCAAATCGATCCGGACGCTGTTCGGAGCGATCACGCGACAGGTCAGACTTACGGATGAAACCTTTCACGCCATCGGCGATCGCCACTTCAATACCACCACTTGTAATTTCCGAAACCGTGCCAGTAATGACCGCACCCCGCGTAACATTGGACATCCCGGATTCGAACGGATCGCCCGTCAATTGCTTGATCCCAAGGCTAATACGTTCTTTCTCGACGTCTATATCAAGCACTTTAACCTTGACCATCTCTCCTTTCTTATAAGCTTCGATGGCTTCTTCGCCTGGTTTCTCCCAATCGATATCAGACATATGCACCATGCCGTCAATTTCACCCGGCAATCCAATGAACAAACCAAATTCTGTTATATTCTTGACTTCACCTTCCATCTCGGAATCGATTGGGTGTTGGTCTAGGAACGCATCCCATGGATTAGCCATAGTCTGCTTGAGGCCGAGGCTGATCCGGCGCTTCTGTGGATCTGTATCGAGAACAATCACCTCAACTTCCTGACTTGTCGAAACGATTTTGCCGGGATGCACGTTCTTTTTGGTCCAACTCATCTCTGAAACATGGACAAGACCTTCAACACCCGGCTCGAGTTCAACAAAAGCGCCATAGTCAGTGATGTTAGTCACACGGCCGGTGAAACGGACCTCCAACGGGTACTTAGCTTCCACACCCTCCCACGGATCAGCTTCGAGCTGTTTCATCCCGAGGCTAATACGCTGAGTTTCACGGTTAAATCGGATGACCTGAACGTCAATCGTCTGACCGATCTGCAGCGCTTCCGAAGGATGATTGATACGGCGCCACGCGATATCGGTCACGTGCAGCAAACCATCAACACCACCAAGGTCAATGAACGCACCGTAATCGGTAATGTTCTTCACAACACCATTGAGGACTTGTCCTTCCTTGAGCCCAGCGATGAGTTCAGTTCGCTGTTCCGCACGGCTTTCTTCCAAAACAGCTCGTCGCGACACGACAATATTACCACGCGAACGGTCCATTTTCAGAATCTGGAAGGGCTGGGGTGTTCCCATTAACGGGGTGACATCACGAACTGGACGTATGTCGACTTGACTACCAGGTAAGAAAGCTACGGCACCTTGCAGATCGACAGTGAAGCCACCCTTGACTCGACCAAAAATAACACCGTTGACGCGTTCCGTCTTCTCAAAGGCCTTCTCCAATTGCGTCCACGCTTCTTCTCGGCGCGCTTTTTCGCGCGAAAGCACGGCTTCGCCGTTTTTATTTTCCATACGCTCGAGAAAAACTTCAACGGTATCACCAACAGCGATCTCTGCCTTTTGCCCTGGCGGGGCAAATTCTTTGAGGAGAACCCGGCCTTCAGATTTAAGGCCAACGTCAATTAGAGCAAAGTCGCTATCTAGAGAGATGACGCGCCCCTTCATCACTTGGCCAACGAGATCGTTCTCCGACCCCATAGTTTCTTCCAGAAGAGCGGCAAAACTTTCCTTCTCAACACCTGGCTGTTCTGACATGTTAGTTTCAATCCTTCATTTTATGTTTCTATTCTGGCCAGCCGGTTGTCTCCGGCGGTCTTTGTGAAAACGTTACGCCGCCAGGTGAGAGTGCACCCTCGCCTCACGCCGCTATTGCTTCGTTCTGCAAACTATCGACGCCCACATTTCTCAACTTCTGCCAAGGCAGCCGCAAAGGTTTTATCGGCATTGAGCCCGGACGTATCCAATATAAAAGCGTCCTCCGCCGGTTTCAGCGGTGCAACAGATCGGTTGGAATCACGATCGTCACGATCCTTCATATCTTGCAAAACGCGGGAATATATACTGGCCTCTCCTCGTTCTAGCAACTCTTTATGGCGTCGCTCGGCACGCACTTCTGCGCTAGCCACTAAGTATAATTTCACCTCCGCATCCGGGCAGACGACAGTACCTATGTCTCGACCGTCCAAAACCGCACCAACCTCACCACCTGGCGGGTTCTCGGCAAAATGCCTTTGAAACAATAGCAAGGCATTCCGAACTTCATTCATTTGAGCCACCTTAGACGCCGCAAAAGCGGCTTCATCACCGGATAAATCACAATCAAATAAAGTGGTAGGGTCAAGTGCACGGGCGATCGAGAGCGCTGCCCGTTCATCCTCCAAATCGCTGCCTTGGCGGATGATCTCGTACCCCACCGCCCGATAAATTTTACCTGTGTCCAAATGGGCAAAGCTAAGGTGGGCGGCCAATCGTTTAGCAAGTGTGCCTTTTCCAGACGCGGACGGACCGTCGATTGCAATTATCATAAAATCTCTCGTGAAATATCTGCACCAATGCTGTTCATCAATTCGGTAAAGCCGGGGAAACTAGTATCTATCGGCTCGGCATCATCGACGGTCACGGGCGCGTCCGTTGCAACGCCCATAGCCAGGAAACTCATGGCTGTCCTATGGTCGTGGTGCACCTCGACCCTACCACCGCCGGCC